>Ga0209475_10003014_pt1 | contig 16053 bp, 17 predicted proteins | sample tdDd471_FD_187128 | JGI IMG/M metagenome (GOLD analysis project Ga0209475, IMG submission 187128) | Marine sediment microbial communities from the Atlantic coast under amendment with organic carbon and nitrate - tdDd47.1 (SPAdes)... | ecosystem: Environmental > Aquatic > Marine > Coastal >... | reverse complement strand
ATCAGGAGGAAGAGTGCATCGCCTAAGCCTGTCAGCCTGGCTAGCCTCTGGGTTCCGGCATAGCCGGGAATAAGTCCCAGGTTCACCTCAGGCTGACCAAACCTGGCCTTGCTGCTGGCAATACGAAAGTCGCATCCCATGGCAAGCTCCAGCCCGCCCCCAAGGGCAAAACCATTGATGGCGGCAATAACAGGTATTTTCATCTCTCCAAGGCTACTGAAGGTATTTTGTCCCAGTCGACTGAAAGCCGATCCTTCATCTGGAGTTTTGTCAACCATTTCAGCAATGTCGGCACCGGCCACAAATGCTTTTCCCTCACCAGTGATGATCATCACCCTGACATCATCCATGGCATTGACCTCTGCCACAACCTGATCCATCTCATTGAAGAACCTGGTATTTAAGGCATTTAGTGCTTCCGGGCGGCTGATGGTAACCATCGCTACCTGGTCATTGACTTCAAGCTTAAGTATCTGTAATTCCATAATTAACGGGTGCTAAAATTAGAGTATTCAAATTTAAAAAAAATTGCCATCCCTGAACATCAGAAGGACCAATTACAGACTAATTTATAACGCGTTTAAACATGCATTAATTTGCTTATATGTATGCTTTTAACAGGATTTTAACACTAATGCCACCATCTGATACAACAAATAGGTGCATTTGAATGTTTAAAGAATGTATATTTGTGCGACAGTGTTTAGGATCTTAAGACATATAACAACCATTATTTTATCTGTGGTTATTTTAATTGCAACCAGTGGATTCACTGTATTCCATCACACCTGCAATTCTTCGCAAACCTCAGAGTTATCACTTATTATTCCGGATTTTAGTTGTGCTCATTTTCAGGAAACAGCTGAAGAAGTACTTCCCCCATGCTGTGCTCCCGTGAAGGAAGAGCATAATGAAAATAGCTGTGTTGATGATCATTGCTGTAACACAGAAAGTTTTTCTATCGAGCTCAACATCACCCTTGCAATAGTTGATTTTGATAATAAGATAGAGTTTTCTACCATCAGCCCATTTATTATTTCTGATAATGATTTATTCAGGGGCATGCCTGTAGAGCTTTCAAATATTATCATCTCAAATGACCTTCCGCCTCCGCTTGGAGGTAAAGCTCTCCATATCTTTCTCCACCAGCTTAATATCCCGTCCTGTTCTGTTTAGTTTGATCGGGCAATGCCTGATCTGTGTGTTTATCACATTTTTAACTTAACAGATAAAGTTGATGAGATTAAAACTAATATTAACAATAATATATTCTGGCGTGATCATGCTTGCATTTTCACAACATCTCGATGGTATTGTTTACCATATGGAGGAAGACCAGGCAAAGACTCCACTTCCCGGAGCCAATGTATATTGGGCTGGGACGACCACCGGAACCTCAACCGATGCAGATGGTAAGTTCAGGCTGAGTTTCACAGATCAGGATGACCCTGTGCTGGTGATCAGCTTTATAGGATATAAAAATGACTCAATAAATGTACTCCATGGACAGGAAGAACTTGAGATTATCCTGAGCATCAACAATACTCTAAAAGAAGTAGTGATCACCAACAAGGCCTCAGGATCATTCATCTCACGGCTTGACCCTATATATACTCAAAACATTACCGGTGCAGAGTTGAGGAAAGCCGCCTGCTGTAATTTGTCTGAAAGCTTCGAGACCAATGCATCCGTTGATATTTCATACAGCGATGCTGTGACAGGGGCCAAACAAATTCAACTGCTTGGCTTAAGGGGTATATACAGTCAGCTAATGACAGAGAACATGCCTAACCTCCGTGGACTGGCAACCTCTTTCGGACTGGGGTATATACCCGGTACCTGGATGGAATCCATTCAGGTGTCGAAAGGAACTGCGGCCGTTGTCAATGGATTTGAATCTATCGCAGGTCAGATCAATGTAGAATACCTTAAACCTGATGATGCAGAGAAATTATACCTGAATGCTTATGCCAACATGCATGGAAAAATTGAAGGAAATGCTGTGAGCGCCATTAAGTTGAATGAACATTGGAGTACAGCCATCTTTCTGCATGCCGAGAACCTTTCTAACAAAATAGATGATAATGGTGACTCTTTCCTTGACATGCCGCTTACGAGGCAAATAAACTTTTTCAATAGATGGAAATATATTGAGCATGAAAAAGTAATCACTCAATTTGGGATTAAGATCCTGGATGAGAACCGTACAGGCGGGCAAAATGATTTTTCGACTGATATGGTTCGCGATACCAGCAATCCATACGGAGTTAACATTAAGACCAGAAGATACGAAGGCTTCTGGAAGGGTGGAATTATTTTTAGCCGCTCAGGAACCAGCCTGGGCATGCTGCAGTCGTTCACACATCACAGTCAGGAGTCGTATTTTGGCCTTAATGATTACAACGCTGAGGAAAACAGCTATTACCTTAACGTGATCTTTCAATCCTATATTGGCAACACCAGACATAATTACAGTACAGGGGGAAGCTTCGAACTGAATAACTATGTTGAGCATCTTAACGACAGTGCATTCAGCCGTTATGAAAGGATCCCGGGGGTGTTTTTTCAATACACATATACGCTGGATGAAAAGCTCACCATCATAGCAGGGATCAGGGGAGATTATCATAACATTTATGGTGCCTTTGCCACCCCAAGACTACATATCAAATATAATATCTCTGAACATACGATCTTAAGGGCGTCAGCAGGCATGGGATACAGGACCGCCAACATCATTGCTGAAAACAATACCATGCTGGCAACCTCGAGGAACCTATATATCACTGAAGATCCAAAACAAGAGAAGGCAGCCAATTTTGGGATCAATATCACCCAATATATTGATATTATGGGAAGGGAGTTGCGACTCAGTGGTGAGGTATACCATACCAACTTTTTTAACCAGGTGGTCCTTGATTTTGACAGAAACCCCCAGGCAATTTATGTTTATAATCTTGATGGTAAATCGTATTCAAATGCATATCAGCTGGAAGCTAACTATGAACTAATTAGCAGGCTGGATGTTACACTTGCATTCAGGTACAATGATGTGAAGATGACTACTGATGACATTTTGCAGTACAAACCATTGGTGCACCGTTATAAAGGATTAATCACTTTATCCTATGCCACCAACCTGAACAAATGGCAATTTGACTTTACAACACAATTTAACGGGCACTCAAGGGTACCGGGGACGGAAAGCAATCCTGTTGAATACCAAAGGGCTGATTCATCGCCTGCTTATACAATTATCAATGCACAGGTAACCAAGTTCTTTAAAAAATGGAATATATATCTCGGCGGAGAAAACCTGACCAATTACAGGCAGAAAGACCCTATTATTGCCGCCGACCAACCTTTTGGAGAGTTTTTTGACTCCTCTCTTATATGGGGACCGGTGTCGGGGATGAATATTTATGTGGGTGTGAGATATACGCTGAAATGATAGATGATAGATGATAGATGATAGAAGAAGTATAACAATAAATTAAAATAATATGAAGACAGAAACCATAAAAGTAGATAACATCAGCTGCCATGGTTGTTCTAATACGATCCGAAGGGAACTGGCGTGGATAGGTGAAGTTATCAATGTTGAAGTGAATATTGAAGAATCAACGGTAAAGGTAGACTATGCCGGTAAAAACAAAATGCGTGAAGTATTTATAGAAAAACTCCGAAAGCTTGGATATCCTGAAGAAGGAACAGGCAGACTGAATCAACGAGTTAAATCATATGTAAGTTGCGCAATAGGTAGAATCCAAAAAGATGTATAGCTATGAAAAAGTATGTAAAGAGTTTATTTGTAATCGTAATGATCATTGGCCTTGCAATGGTATCCCAGGCACAGAGCCAGGAGGCTGAACCCAAAGAAAAGGAGATCAAGATCCAGACTACAGCCATTTGTGGTATGTGTGAAGAACGCATTGAAACAAACATGGCATATGAGAAAGGTGTGAAATCAGTTGAGCTTGATGATGAGACCAAGATCGTGACCATCACTTACAAGACAGCCAAAACAGATCCTGACAAACTCAGGAAAGCCATCTCGAAGCTTGGATATGATGCAGATGATGTTGAAGCGGATCCGGATGCTTACGCCAAATTACCTGCATGTTGTAAAAAGGACGTAAAACCCCATTAATTCAACAATTTGGATAAGCGAACCAAGCTTTTACGCACTGCCTACTGGCTTGCTGTTATAACTATTGTCTATAACATCGCCGAAGGCTTGATCTCTATCTATTATGGGATCAGCGATGATACATTGTCATTATTGGGTTTCGGCATCGACAGCCTAGTTGAAGTGATTTCTGGCCTGGGCATCCTGCATATGGTCCTTAAACTTCAAAAGCAGGGCGATGAATCCCGGGACACATTTGAGAGGAGGGCCCTTCGGATCACAGGATCTGCATTTTTCCTGCTTGCCGCCGGATTGGTACTTGGCTCTGTGATCAATATCATCAATGACGTTAAACCGGAGACAACCATCCCGGGCATCATTATATCTTCGCTTTCGATCCTCACTATGTATTTCCTTATGAAGTACAAGCTTTTTATAGGAATGAAGCTTAATTCGGATGCAATTATTGCAGATGCAAAATGCACCCGGACCTGTTTTTATCTTTCCATCATATTATTGGTTTCAAGTTTATCCTATGAGTTATTCAGGATTTCCTATCTTGACATCGCCGGATCTCTTGGAATTGCTTATTTTGCAGTTAAGGAAGGGATCGAAGCATTCCAGAAAGCATCCGGGAAGATAAGCTGCGGATGCTCTGACAACTGTCATAATGATTAGCTGAGCACAAATGGGGCATCAACGCGATAAAAATATTAGTGAGAGCAACCGAAGCCTGATACTGGCTACAGTGTTGAACCTGCTCATTACTGTTGTTGAGATTATTGGAGGAATTCTATCAAATAGTCTTGCCTTGCTTTCCGATGCTCTCCATAACCTGAGCGATACGCTGGCAATATTGCTGGCTTATATTGCTCAAAAAATTAGTAGTAGGGATTCGAATGAAAACAAGACCTTCGGATATAAACGAATAGAAATCCTTGCTGCTTTCTTTAATGCCCTGGTCTTAATAGGGATCTCTGCATTTCTTATTTATGAAGCGATAAGGAGATTTAGTGATCCGGAACCAATCAAAGGCTTGTTGATGTTTATCGTTGCCAGTGCAGGATTGCTCTTCAATCTCCTTTCTGTATTAATACTCAGAAAACATTCTGATTCAAGTCTGAACATTCGCTCAGCCTATTTACATTTGCTAAGCGACACCCTCTCCTCTTTTGCAGTCATCATTGCAGGAATATTGATATACTTCACTGACATCTATTGGATTGACCCCTTGATCACCATTTTAATAAGCATATATATCATTAAAGAAACATGGGGGGTATTCAAACAATCTGTGGACATATTGATGCAGGCGACGCCGGACGGGGTGGATATTAAGATGATCATCTCCGACCTGGAGAATATCAATATGATCAAAAATATTCACCACGTACACACCTGGAGCCTGAGCGATCACGACTTTCACTTTGAGTGCCATGCCGACCTTGCCGAAGATCTGAATGTTAGTAAAACTGACCACCTTCGCCAAAAGATGGAAGAAATTCTTCACGAGAAACATGGGATCAATCATTGCACCATACAGTTTGAATTTAATATATGTGATGATAAGAATGCAATAAGTAATAGTAAATAGCATTTTTTTACCCTTCTTTCCGCTCATACTGAAATAATATATTATCTTTGTTCGTAGTTTTACGAACAGCATGGATCAAAAAAACATCATAAGTGAAGAACAGAGAAAGATTGCCCGCTTTGCGAAGGCGATGTCTCACCCTGTGAGGATATATGTTCTACAATTGCTTTCAAAGCAAAGCTGTTGTTATAGCGGCGATCTTTCTGAATCATTACCCATTGCAAAATCCACCCTGTCTCAGCACCTGAAGGAATTAAAATTAGCAGGACTGATACAGGGAGAAACAGAACCACCCAAAATAAAGTATTGCCTGAACCATGAAAACTGGGCAATTGCTAAAAATATTTTTGGAGATCTGCTGGGAGAATAAAATATTTTACAAACAAGGAATCATACCTATTAAAATGGCTACAGAAATTAAAATACTTGGTACAGGATGCCCAAAATGCAACAGCCTGGAAAAACTAACCCAAAAAGCTGTAAAAGAAAGTGGTATTGAAGCAAATATCGAAAAGGTTGAGGATATCATGGAAATCATGAATTATGGAATCATGCGGACGCCGGGCCTGGTTGTGAATGGTGAAGTTAAAGTGAGTGGCCGGCTGCCCTCAGAAAAGGAACTTATAGAAATATTAACTCAATAATCAAGCTATGAAAAAGTTATTCGTATTATCCACATCAGTGTTATTTATGATGTTGGTCTCTATCACATCATGTAACAGTCAGAACGATTCTGATAAAGCAGTAAGTTCGGAGGTTCAGTCTGATGAAAACAGTGTGGTAACAGTTTATTACTTCCATGGTGACCGCCGCTGCACAACATGTAAGGCAGTAGGGAGTGTCAGTAAGGAAACGGTAGCTGAAAATTTTAGTGACAATAAACGCGTTATTTTCAAAGACGTAAATATTGAGGAATCTGAAAATAATGAGATCAAGGACAAACTTGAGATGAGTGGTTCTGGTTTGTTCATCTATGATGGCAATGAAAAAAAGGACCTGACAGCCATCGCCTTCCAAAAAGCCGTCAGCAGCCCGGAAGACCTGTCGGCAAAGATCATAGAAACTGTGAATGAAATGCTTTAGATAATATAAGCATGGATTTTCTTCAACAACTGCTTGACCAGTCGCAATGGCCTGTTCTCTCAGCTTTTCTACTGGGATTAATGATGGCCATAAGCCCGTGTCCACTGGCCACCAACATCACCGCCATTGCCTATATAGGCAAGGATCTCAATAATAGGCGAAAAGTATTTTACAATGGCCTGATCTATACCCTCGGTCGATTAGTATCTTATTCCGGATTAGGTATTGCTATTTATTTAGGTGCCAGTGGTTACAGGATCTCCGACATTTTTCATGGATACGGAGAGCGTTTATTGGGCCCCTTCTTACTGATCGTGGGCATTCTTTTGCTTGATGTCATTCCTTTTGGATGGCTCAGGATTGGCAAAGTTGACTGGCAGAAAAGACTCAGGGTTGATTCCGGCTCTTACCTTAGCATGTTTTTGCTGGGTGTGGTCTTTGCCCTTGCTTTTTGCCCGTATAGCGGCGTATTATATTTCCTGATCCTGATGCCCCTGACCATAGAAAGCAGTAACTTACTCCTGCCACCGGTTTTTGCCATAGCAACAGGACTACCCGTCATTGTGGTTGCCTGGCTGATGGCATTCACCCTCTCCGGGGTGGGCAACTTCTATGACAAGGTTAAAAACTTCGAATACTGGTTTCGAAGGATAGTTTCAATAATATTTATTCTTACCGGGATCTATTTTATATGGATCTTTTACTTCTGATCGCATACTCATGGAATGGAAAACTGAGTTAAAAATATTTTTCTGGATGTTGCTGGCTTTCCTGGCCTTCTATTTTATGCCTGCCGGGACTGGCACTTTCGACAATGCTATCTCTGAGTCCTTTATTTTATTAAGATGGTATGCCAGGGAGCATGTGTTGCTATGCCTGATACCTGCATTTTTTATTGCAGGGGTTATTGCCGTCTTTATCAGTCAGGGGGCCGTAGCTCGCTATCTTGGACCTAAAGCAGTAAAATGGAAAGCATATTTTGTAGCTGCTTTCTCAGGAACGATACTGGCAGTATGCAGCTGCACCATCCTCCCCCTTTTCGCCAGCATATATAAACGAGGTGCAGGACTGGGGCCTGCCATGGCATTCTTGTATTCAGGTCCTGCCATCAACATCCTGGCTATCATACTTACGGCCAGGATACTGGGATTTGAACTTGGCCTGGCCAGGATCATAGGGGCAGTGGTCTTCAGTGTGATCATCGGTATTTTGATGGCCCTACTTTTTCGTAAAGAGGAGCAAAAACGTGCAGAGGACCAGGCTGGCTTTGCCATCCCGCCCTCGGCGAAACCCATCACACAGATAGCTACATTATTCCTGTCATTGGTTTTCATACTGGTTTTTGCCAATTGGGGAAACCCTGGGCCGGAAAGCAGTGTTTTACATTTCATATGGGTGTATAAATGGAAATTGACAGCCTTTTTTGGAGTTATTCTGGCAATCAGCCTGGTCATGGTATTGAAAATTGACTGGTGGAAAGTACTTCTTGGCACATCCCTGGTGATAGTGGCGGTAGCTATCTTCCCTCATCAGCCAATGATACCTTTTCTTGTTGCCATCATCTCACTGAGTATATTGATAGCTTTCACACCGGGGGATGCAAAAGAATGGTTAGGTGAATCATGGTTCTTTACAAAACAAATATTGCCCCTGCTGGCTGCCGGGGTGCTCATTGCAGGCTTTCTGCTGGGAGGACCCGAGGGGAATGGCATCATACCGGAACACTACATCTCATCACTGGTGGGTGGCAACTCTCTGATGGCAAATTTCTTTGCCTCTGTCTTTGGGGCTTTCATGTATTTTGCCACGCTTACCGAGGTGCCGATCATACAGGGTCTGCTGGCAAACGGAATGGGCAAAGGCCCTGCGCTGACACTGCTGCTTGCAGGTCCTGCCTTGTCATTACCAAATATGCTGGTGATCAGATCAGTGATAGGAAACAAAAAGACACTGTATTATATCATCCTGGTGGTTATCATGGCTACCCTGTCAGGGATGATCTATGGAGCATTATAATTGAATAAACATGAAAATTCTCATCCTTTGCACCGGAAACTCTTGCCGAAGCCAAATGGCTGAGGGCTTCCTGAAGTCATTTGATGACAGCCTTGAGGTTTATTCTGCTGGCACACGGCCTGAGAAACAGGTCAACCCCAAAACAGTGGTCGTTATGAATGAGTTGGGAATAGACCTGTCGGGGAACATTCCCGATCATGTTGATACATATATCAAATCCTCCTTCGACTATGTGATCACAGTATGTGATAGTGCCAGGGAAGGTTGTCCGATGTTCACCGGGGATGTTAAACAACGCCTACATATTGGATTCGAAGATCCTGCGGAGGCACAAGGTCCCGATGAAGAGGTCCTGATCGTATACAGGAAGATACGGGATGAGATACAGGATCGTTTATTGAATTTTTACAAAAATATTAAATAAAACTTATGATCATGAATGAAAAAGTGAAAGAACTGGTTCGCAGGAAATATAATCAGATCGCCCTCCAGGATAAAGAACATAATCAATCATCATGCTGTGGCAGCACAGCCTGCTGTGATACGATAGATTATACCATCATGAGTGAGGACTATACCCGCTTGCAGGGATATAATGAAGATGCCGACCTTGGATTAGGTTGCGGATTGCCAACCGAGTTTGCCGAGATCTCTGCTGGCGATGTCGTCATTGACCTTGGCTCAGGAGCAGGTAACGATGCTTTTGTGGCGAGATCCATTGTTGGCGAACAAGGCAAGGTTTTGGGCCTTGACTTTGCCGGGGCCATGCTCACCAAAGCGAAAAAGAACGCTGCAAAACTAGGGTACACTAATGTTGAGTTCATGAAAGGAGACATAGAGGAGATGCCCTTTGAAAACGATTTGGCAGATGTCATCGTAAGTAATTGTGTATTGAACCTGGTACCCGAAAAGGAAAAGGCATTTAGCGAGATGTACAGGGTCATTAAAGGGGGTGGGCATTTTTGTGTTTCTGATATTGTATTGGAAGGTGAGCTGCCCGAAGAACTTGTGAAAGATGCTGAAATGTATGCCGGTTGTGTGGCAGGGGCAATACAGAAAGATCACTACCTGGAGATCATTGAGAAGGCAGGATTTGATAATATCGAGATCAGAAAGGAAAAACAGATCATCCTTCCCGACAGCCTGCTTGCGAATTATATGAACCAGGAAAAGCTGTCAGCCTTTAAGGCTAGTAATACAGGCATTTTCAGCATTACTGTCTACGGCCAAAAGTCTTAGAAATTAATCAGATCAATATTATGAGTAAAGCTAAAAAGAAACGTCTTTCCTTCCTCGACCGATACCTTACTCTCTGGATCTTCCTGGCCATGTTCGTTGGAGTGATGTGGGGATACCTTTTCCCTGGAATAAAGAATTTCTGGGCCGGCTTAGAAAGTGGCGGGACCAACATACCCATTGCGATAGGATTGATATTGATGATGTATCCTCCACTGGCTAAAGTACGTTATGAGGAACTACCCAGGGTATTCTCAAATTTTAAGATCCTTGGATTGTCACTGGTTCAGAACTGGGTCATCGGGCCGGTGCTGATGTTCCTGCTTGCCATCATCTTTCTGCATGACTATCCCGGTTATATGTATGGACTTATACTGATTGGACTTGCCCGCTGCATAGCCATGGTCATTGTTTGGAACGACCTTGCAGAAGGGAGCCGCGAATATGCTGCAGGCCTGGTAGCCTTCAACTCCATCTTTCAGATCCTTTTCTTTTCCTTATTTGCCTGGATATTTATCACTGTATTGCCAACATGGTTTGGCCTGGCTTCAGTAGAGGTCCCTGTGACCATAGCAATCATTGCTAAAAGCGTGTTCATATATCTTGGCATTCCCTTTCTCGCAGGTTTTCTTACCAGGTATGTACTCACCAGAGTGAAAAGCAAAGAATGGTATCACACAAAATTTGTTCCTGTGATAAGTCCCATTACACTTGTTGCCTTGCTTTTTACTATTGTTGTGATGTTCTCATACCAGGGCGATAATATTATTTCTCTCCCACTGGATGTGGTAAGGATAGCTTTACCACTGATCATTTACTTCGTGATAATGTTCCTGATGTCATTCTTTATGGGAAAGAAAATAGGGGCCGATTACCCACGTACTACAACCATTGCTTTTACAGCGGCATCAAACAACTTTGAGCTGGCCATCGCTGTAGCCATCATGGTTTTTGGGATCAGCTCGCAGGAGGCTTTTGCCACGGTCATCGGGCCACTGGTGGAGGTGCCGGTACTCATTGCACTGGTCAATGTAGCATTCTGGCTTCGCAAAAGATATTTTTAAATGCGAATTTCAGAGTTCAGAGTTCAAATTTCATTCCAGCCCTTTCACCTTCGGTTTTCCGGCGATGAAGTCTTTGAGATAATAAGGTTCAAAATAGGCCAAATCCTCAAATTGCCCGCCATTGAATCTCATTGATGAGAGTGCTGCCATACTTCTGGTGGAAGGATGCACCTGGTCAATAAACCTCATCCCCTTTGGTGTAAGCACTTCCTTGCATTTATCCGCACCATCGCCAAAAAAATAAATCGTATTTGATTTTAATTCCTCATCAAAAGAAGTTTCATCGATGATCAGGGCATCAGTTTTCCTGACCTCCACATTTTGCGGATCAAACAATGCGGTGTACACCTCCATCCGCCTGGCGTCTATCATGGGGCAATAGAGGGCATTGGTGTCATTAGTATTCAGGAGGGCTCCCAGGGCCATCGACTGCAGGGTGGGTATTGCGATCAGGGGTATGTCAAGAGCATAACAAAATCCTTTTGCTGCGGAGACTCCGATGCGCAGACCGGTATAAGAACCTGGGCCCATGCTTACTGCAATGGCATCCAGATCTTCCATCTTCTTCCCGGCCTCAAGCAGAACCTCCTCACTGAAAACCGTCACCTTGGCTGCATGGATATTTTTCTCATGGCTCTCCCTGATGGACAGAATATTTTCGCCATCAGCCAGACCCACCGAACAAACCTGGGTTGCTGTTTCAATGTTAAGAATTAATGCCATACTAAAGGGGATTACAAGATGCCCTGTTACTCATCTTTAAAGAGATCTTTCCTTTCAGTCTTTTTCAGTTCATCTCCATCTTTCATGGTCTTGGAAATTAAGCTGTAGGGGCCTGTCACCACTTCCTGACCGTCTTCAAGACCACCTTTTATTTCAATGTTAGTGTTATCCTGGATTCCGATCTCCACAAGTGTCATCCTGGCAAAGCCTTCATCATAGACAAAGACAACTTCAAAGAAATCCTTCTTCTTGTCTTTATCGTCCTGCTCATCAACTTCTTCAGCTTTTTCAGCTTTGGCATTTTTAGCGGTGTCAGCCCTTGTAGTAACAGCACTGATAGGGATCAGCATAATATTCTTGGCATATTCTGTTTGAATCTCTACCGTGGCTGACATGCCTGGCCTGAGTGGCGAATAATTCGGATTATCTTCAGGAATAAGGTTGGCATATGAGGAAGGGAGCACCATGATCTTAACATCAAAATTGGTTACCTGCTCAGCACTAACACCTATAGTGTTGGCTGAAGTAGCAATCTCAGTAACAACCCCAAGAAATTCCTCATTCAGGTAAGCATCCACTTCAATAGTACAGGTATCGAAAAGCGATACCCTGACTATATCATTTTCATTCACCTCAACATTCACCTCCATATTTTGGAGGTTTGCTATGCGCATTATTTCAGTTCCTGCAGAAAATTGTGAAGCACCGGCAACCCGCTCGCCTTTCTCTACATTGAGTTTAGAGACTGTTCCTGCATTTGGTGCAGAGACTGTGGTTTTGGTAAGATTATCGTTTGCCTCCCTGAGCGTGGCCTTGGCGCTTTTGATTGAAAACTCAGCACTGGCTACTGTTTGTTTGGATGCCTCAACTTCAGCTTTAGCCATTTCAAAAGCTGCTTCAGCCGCATCATATTCAGATGCAGAGATCACATTCTGTTCCCATAATGACTTATTCCTCTCAAAGGAGATACGTGTATTGTTGTATGAGGCCTGGGTCTGTGCCAGCCTTGCCCTCGCATTGGCCAGGTTGGCCTGCTGTGAGTTCAGATTGGCCTCAGCCCTTTCATAGGCTGAAATGTATATCTCAGGATCGATCTTAGCCAGCAGGTCACCTGCGTGCACTTCATCGCCTTCCTTCACATATAATTCAACCACTTCTCCTGAGATATATGGACTGATGATGACATCCTGTGCAGGTTGGATTTTCCCATTGGCCGAAACGGTCTCAATGATATCACCATATTCGACATCGGCCACAGTAACCGGTAGGCCCTTATCCGATTTTCCTTTATTGATAGCAAAAATAACCAGCACCACCAACAGTAGGATGATAATGATGATCCACGTTTTCTTCTTTTTAAACATTAGGCTTCAGGGTTTATTCGTTTATTGTTTTTGGGTGCGCAATATTGAATGCAAAGTTATGCAAATATTCAAATCAACTATATGAATGATTTGCCGCGATACTATTCAATTGATAGCGGATTACCCATATAAAAGCTCAAGATCGTTGTCTTGAAAATATAGTCATATTTGGCTTGCAAGAGGTCTGACTGCGCACTGGTGAGTTCCTTCTTGATCTCATTATATTCAACAGAGTTGATCATCCCCACATCAAACTTCTGTTCAGCATACTTAAAAGCTTCACTCTGGGCTTCCACCTGCTTGAGGGTAGCTCCATATCTTTTAAGAGCTGCCAGGGCATCGGCATACGCTTGTTCAACTACTTTTCGCAGGTTATTTTTAGTATGCTGAAGATCGTATTCAGCTGTTTCCGTTAAAATTTTCGCTCTTGTGATATTGTTTCTGACCTGCCATCCATTGAAAATAGGGATATTCAGGTAGAAACCCACCGTTCTGTTGTTATTATCGTTTAGCTGATCACCCCAGTCTTTGACCTGGTAGTCCTGGTATTCGGTGATGGGAGTATAGACTGGTTCTCCACTTTCGGTATACCCTATCTGTGCAGGGTAGGTGATCGGATTCATTCCAACCTGGTTCAGTCCGGAGTATCCACTCCCCCATGATCCGCTAAGGCTTAGTGTGGGACTTACCTGCCCACGGGCAAGAGAGATATCTCTCCTTGCTATTTCAACGCTTAATTCAGCCAGCCTCACTTCAGGGCGGTTGTCAAGGGCATACAGGTATATTTCATCTGAAGTGATATCAATAGATGGAGCCTCCACCGACCTGAGGCGGGGCACCTGAACATCAAACTCATCGTTCACCGGGAAGTCGATCAGTTGCATCAGACTCAGGAAAGAGATCTCCAGTCTGTTTTCTGACTCTACCACCTGAAGTTCCTCGAGGGCAGCCTGTGCCTGAATATTTAAGAGGTCACCCCTGGCCAATGTCCCGGCTTCAACAAGTTTTTCCATTCTCTTTACCTGCTGATTGGTTACATCTTGTTGCTCCCGTGCGATCATCAATAGCTCTCTATTGAACAAAATGTCAAGGTAATAACCTGCAACGGTCAGTGAGATATCGTCCATAAGGTTATCAAGGAAAAACTGGGAGTGTTCCAGGGTCAGCTTGTTCCTTTTAACAACATTGACCTTCTGCAGACCACTGAAAAGGGTCATACTACCCTGGATATATAAGTTATCTGATCTTACCCTTTCGGTGGCAAACTCATTGGTATAACGGTCGATTGTCCTACCCCAGTTGTTGACGGTACTGGCTCCGGCATTGACACTGGGCAGCGTATTTAGTTTCGACTGATTCAGGTTGGCTTTGTTTGTTTCAACAGCCAGCACTTGCTTCTTAATGTCAAGGTTATGCTCGAAGGCATAATTAATACAATCCTGTAAAGACCATAATGTTTGAGCCTTCAGCGATGTGGAACCCATGAGCAACAGCGAGATAGCTATAAAAAATATAACGCATAGCTGTTTTGAGAAAGATAGAGATTTGTTTGATACCATATTAATCATTGTTATCTGGTTTTTATTTCCCCTTCCTACATCTAAAAATATGCCATTTTCCTAAAATACTGACTAACATTTATTTATGAGCATCTTTTAATAATTTCCCTATAAAAAGTGTACGCTTTTCTACGTGGGATGTTCAATTGCGTACATAGTGCAGTATGACGATGTATTCGTCATCAAATTTATGAATAATTCACTACATTTGTTAAGCTTATATCGTAAGGATATTGCGACACCCTATCAAAACCCTATCTCATGAAGAAACAAACTGTAATTTTTATCCTTCTTGCCTGCTCTTTAAGCCTTTCACAGATGCATGCTCAGGTCACTCCCGGAGACACTATTCATGCAGTGAAATATACGATCGATCTGCAGGAAATTGATATGAGTAACCAGACAATACACGCAAATACTATCGTGACCCTTACACCCTTAGTTGACGATCTGGATATTGTTCAGCTAGAGCTCATGCAACTCACTGTAGATTCGGTTTCTGTTAACGGGGTAAGCATCCTGAATTTCAATCATGAGAATGAAATTTTAAATATCCCATTAAGCTCTTCGATATCTGTTGGCGATACTATTGATGTAAAGGTTGTTTACAACGGGCAGCCCTTTCACGAAAGCTGGGGAGGATTTCATTATTCAAGCGATTATGCCTTTAACCTCGGTGTTGGTATCAGTTGGATCCCCCATAACTTAGGAAAGACATGGTTCCCCTGCATCGACGACTTTACTGATCGTGCTGTTTATGAGGTTAGCGCCACTGTTCCGGGTAACATGACTGCAGTAGGCGGGGGTGAGCTCATAGAAGTCATATATAATTTTAACGGGACCATAACCTATCGCTGGTATCTCGACAATCCAATACCCACATACCTGGCATCCATAGCAGTGGGGGAATATGCCCTCGTAGAAGACACTTATAATGGTATTGAAAGGGATATTCCAATTACATATTATGTACGGCCTATGGATTCTGTTAAGGTCCCGGGCTCATTTGCCAGGATCAAAGAAATACTAGGGGTTTATGAGGATAAATTCGGAGCCTATGACTGGCATCGTATTGGCTATGTTGGGACAGCCATAGGTGCCATGGAACATGCTACTAATATTGCATATCCAAATTTCTGCATCACAGGCAATGCCTCCTATGAGGATCTTTATGCCCATGAGGTTTCACATATGTGGTTTGGGGATAAGGTTACCTGCGACAAAGCTGAAGAGATGTGGATAAATGAGGGCTGGGCTACTTTTTTCGCCAATTATTATGTAGAGG
>Ga0209475_10003001_pt1 | contig 16096 bp, 10 predicted proteins | sample tdDd471_FD_187128 | JGI IMG/M metagenome (GOLD analysis project Ga0209475, IMG submission 187128) | Marine sediment microbial communities from the Atlantic coast under amendment with organic carbon and nitrate - tdDd47.1 (SPAdes)... | ecosystem: Environmental > Aquatic > Marine > Coastal >... | reverse complement strand
AGTCGAGAAGAAGACATTGGAAATATTTGTAAATCTGGCTGACGGTTTCATGGCGTTGCTGGGGACCGATACGATTCCCTGGTGGCAGCCGGGACTGGTGATCATGTGCGGCGTCACGATCGGCATCTTCGTCGGCGTCATGCCTGGTCTGTCGGCGTCGACGGGGCTGGCCCTGATGGTCCCGTTCACCTTCGGCATGCATCCGATGATGGCGATCATCCTGCTGGCCTCGATCTACCTGTCCTCCGCCTACGGGGGCACGATCACGGCGATTGCGATCAACACGCCCGGCACGCCGGCCGCGGTGGCGGTGGCCAAGGATGGGTATGCCCTCACCAAGAAGGGTGAACCGGGACGCGCGCTCGGGGCGAGCCTGCTGGCGAATACGACCGGTGGCATGGTCGGAACCATCATCCTCATCTTCCTCTCGGTCCCCATCGCGAAGGTGGCCCTGCAATTCGGACCGCCGGCCTTCTTCTCCCTGGCGATCTTCGGCCTGACCATCGTCGCGGCCATGGAAGCCAAGAACCGCATCAAGGCGTTCTTCTCCACGGCCCTCGGTCTGCTGTTCATGACGGTGGGGCTGGACATCATCAACGCCCATCCGCGATTCACCTTCGGCAACACCAACCTGTTCGACGGGTTTTCGTTCATCCCCGCCCTGATCGGGTTGTTCGCCCTCGGGGAAATCTTCCTGAATATCGAGAACCTCAAGGAAGTGAAGGGGGCGGTTCAGTCATTCTCCAGCAAGATGCCCGGCCTGCGCACCATGTTGGATCTCAAGACGACCATCCTCAAGAGTGCCGGCATCGGGGCCGTGGTCGGTGCGGTCCCCGGCGCGGGGGCGACCATCGCCGCCTTCATCGCCTACGGTGAAGCCCGGCGCTCGAGCAAGAACCCGGACGCTTTCGGCACCGGTTCCCTCGAAGGGGTGACCGCCCCCTCGGCGGCTGCGGGTGCTTCTGAAGGCGGTGCTCTGGTTCCGTTGCTGACCCTGGGCATCCCGGGCAGCGCGGCCACGGCGGTCATGATCGGGGCGCTGACGCTGCACAACATCACGCCCGGCCCAGAGCTGTTCAAGAGCAACACCACCCTGGTCTATGCCCTGTTCGCCAGCCTGTTCGTCGGCAATCTGTTCATGCTGATGCTCGGCACCCTCGGCAATAAGTTGTGGGTCAAGTTGATCGCGGCGCCCAAGGCGGTCCTGTTCCCGGTGATCATCACCATCGCCTTCGTGGGCAGCTACGCCGTCAAGAACTCCATGTTCGATGTTCTCGTGTGCCTGGGGTTCGGCATACTCGGATGGATTCTCAGGCGCAACAGCTTCCCCACCGCCCCTCTGGTGCTGGCCATGATTCTCGGGAAGATGGCCGAGACAAACTTCAGGCAGGCGTTGCTGTCGGAGGGTACCTGGACGGTGTTCTTCACCAATCCCTTGAGCCTGGGTCTGCTTGTGCTGGCCGTGCTCTCACTGGCCTGGCCGATCATCCAGGGGCGCCGGGAGAAGGCGGCCGCGGCCAGGGAGGGATGAGACGGACTATTTGAGCAGCATCATCTTGTGAGTTCTCATGGATCCGTTGGCGGTGAGCCTCGCAAAATACAGCCCACTCGGGCGATCCGATGCATCCCATTCGACCCTGTGCTCGCCATCAGTCATGCTGGTATTGACCAGGACGTCGATGACCTGGCCCCTGGAATTGAAGATCGTGAGATTGGCAAACCCCTCATCAAACAACTCGTAGCTAATGACAGTTCTGGGGTTAAAAGGGTTGGGGAAAGACGTCAAAATCAATCTCTCGGGAATGGACATGTCGACAGCACTTGGAGTGGTGAAATCCAGCCTCAAGGCAACGGGCCGATGGTCGGATACGTTCTCATCGTAATCCCACCAGCCACCGGGGAAGTGCTCTTCTAATTTGAGCGTTGCCACGGCAGAACCATCATTATCCAGAACATCAAACAGTTCATTGGTGATGAGAATATGATCGAGATGTGATGGCCATGTTGGATACGACCAGTCGGAGCTGCCTCCCTGTTCGATCTCCAGATCAGCAAACAGGTAGTTCTCGGTGTCATCCAGGATCATCTGGAAAACATTGTTACTGGCATCGTCTGTCAGCATGTCATTCAGGTCCCCCAACAGGATGACCTTGCTGTCGGGCAAGTTCTCATCGATGTAGAGCTTCAGATATTCATTGGCCATGTACCGTCGATACTCTTCATCTCCATCATTGCCGTGGTCCAGGATGCCGTCGCCGCAGCACTTGTAGTGGTTGTTGATCACGAAGATGTTCTCGCCCTCATAACTCAGATCCATCACCATCGGCGAGCGAGGGAAGGCATTCCAGTATTCTGATGTCGTATAGATCTCATAGATGTCGTTGATCACAATGGTGTCCGGTTTGTAGATATAGGCCAACCCGGCGAACCACCCCGATTCATAGTACCCGGTATATTCACCGAGGCTGTCCATCATCTGATCGAACATATCGGTATCATCAAGCTCTTGCATGGCGATCAAGTCGACATCGAGGGCTTCGATGATCTGTGAAACGTAATCGACTGTTGTTTGCCCTTGCTTCGGAAACCACTCGATATTCCAGGTCACGACCTCGAAGGTGTCGTCGGTTCCGAACTCCAGTTCTTCGAAGGTCTGCCCAGAAGAACTGACAACCGAAAGAATCAACAGGAGTGGTATTAGAGCTAGAATGTGTTTCATCTCGATTGGATGCTCCTGCTGTCAAGCTCCGGGCAACACCCTGGTTGGCGCCGCGTTCGTGAATAATAATATCATAGATTAGACCATCATCTCGAAATGGCTGCTCATTTGGGAATGAAGGCGCAGTACCCTGGTCGGGGTCCCTGGATGGGGTGCTTGCGACAGGTCTCGGGTCGCAAGTCGTAGATGGTGCAGAGGCGGCTCTCCTGGTCCAGATAAATACAATCCCCGTTGGCCAGCTGAGCGAGGGTCAGGGTCTCGGTCTTGGCGTGGAAGTGCTGGACGACCTTTTCCTTCTTCAACCGCTTGAAGATGACCTTGGGGTTTTCTTGAAGATCGAATTCCTGGATCAGGCCCATGCGCACCAGGTCGCTGGTCTTGACCTCGACCGGCAAGCTGCAGCACGTTCCCCGGCAGTGGTCGCAATACTTCTGGCGATATTTGACCCATGTGCCGAGGTCGTCGATGTTGGCGGGCATGATGGGGATATTCACGGTTCTACTACCTGCGGTTTTCGTGGTCTGGATTGGCCGCACTGGCGGACTGGGTCAAGGCGTTGGTAATGGCGTGTTTGGGAGTAGGGCGTGAGGTCATAGGGTAAGTTTATCCATGAAAACTCGGAGCGCCAAAGCGAATTTTCAAAGATAACCAGGCCTGTGATATCCCTGAGCCTTCACAAATCCCCATCTGTTCCGATTGCGTAACAGGCCACGCCGACCTTGGTCATCAGTATTAGCTTGAAGTCTGCTTCAAATTCCTGAAAGTTGCTGAACTGGATGCCGGAATTTCCAGGGCTAGATCAGAGCCTCGTTCGTATTGAACGCAACTGTCAGCATGTGAGCCCAAGTTTCGTGGAGAGACCGTCTTCATGGAGGAATAATGAGAGCCCTGAAACCGACCGTGAGTCCAGCCCTGGCCGTGACCTGGGCCCGGAAGCACTACGAAATCGAGGGCGAGGCCGTCGCCTTGCCTGGCGAAATCGATCGCAACTATCTGCTGAAGACGGACGACGGTGAGATCGGGATTCTGAAGATCGCGCCGGCCGGTGTGGATCGTGTTGAGATCGAGTGCCAGCTTGCTGTTCTGCAGCATCTGAGCGGCGGCGAATTGCAGGGATTGGTTCCAGAGATCATCAAGGCGAGGGATGGACGGACGATCGTCGATGTCCAGGATGAGGATGGAAACGACGGCCTCATGAGGATGGTGAGCTACCTGGAAGGTCGACCCCTCGCGGATGCCGAGCCCCCGGGCCCTGAACTTCTGGCAGAGATCGGCCATTCCCTGGGGCATCTGGATCGTGCCCTGGAATTGTTCGACCACCACGGGGCCCATCGCCGAATAGTGTGGGATCTTGCTCGTTTACTGGAACTGAGCGACTTGCTCGATCTGGTGGATCCCGAGATCCAGCCGCTGGTCAAAGTTGGTCTCGAGCGATTCGCCCAGGAAGTGGCGCCACGGATCGATCAGCTGCCCAGATGTGTCATCCACAACGACGCCAACGATCACAATCTCCTGATCCGCCAGGATGAATTCGGGGTGACCAGGCTCAGCGGCATCATCGATTTCGGTGATATGGTGCACACCATCCGGGTGGCCGAACTGGCCATCGCCTGTGCCTACGCGATGCTCGATGCCGAGGATCCCTGGCAGGTGGCACGGGATCTGACCCGCGGCTATGAAGATGTGATCCCCCTGAGCGATATCGAACGACAGGTTCTTCCCGATCTCATCGTGGGAAGGCTTTGCAATAGCCTGCTCCTGTCGGCCGAAGGTCGGCGGCAGTCTCCCGACGACGAATACTTGACCATTTCCGAGCGCCCGGTGACTGAATTGTTGAGGAGATTGAGCATGACCATTCCCCCGAAATCCATGGGCTCCGGCGCGGCCAAGAACATGACTCCCAGGCGGAGTCCCGAGGAGATTCTCCAGCTTCGGCGAGACCACCTCGGACACAACCTGAGCGTTTCCTATCAACGCCCCCTGAAGATCGTGCGCGGACAGGGTCAGTATCTCTACGACGAGTCGGGGAGGCGGTATCTCGACCTGGTCAACAACGTCTGCCATGTCGGTCACTGCCATCCACATGTTGTGGAGGCCGGACAGCGCCAGATGGCCGTTCTGAATACGAATTCCCGGTACCTCCACGATGCCCTGCCGGAGTACATCGTGCAGCTGACCACGACGTTTCCGGACCCGCTTTCGGTGTGCTTCCTTGTGTGCTCGGGCACCGAGGCCAACAATCTCGCCCTGCGTCTGGCCCGTGCCCACACCCGAAGTCGGCAGGTCGTGATTCTTGACCACGCCTACCATGGCAACTCTCCCTCCCTGGTCGAAATTTCGCCGTACAAATGCGAGGGCTCCGGTGGGGACGGCCTCGCCGCTCATGCCCACAAGGTCCCCTGCCCTGACATCTACCGGGGTGACTACCGCGGGCCTGACGCGGCCGACCGATACGCGGAGGAGGTCGAGAAGAAAGTCGAGACCATCGAGGAGTCCGGCGCCATCGTGGGCGCCATCATGGCTGAATCCTTTCTGGGCTGCGGAGGTCAGATTATCCCGCCCGCCGGTTTCATGAAGCGCGCCTTTTCTGCCGTTCGAGACCACGGCGGAGTCTGCATCGCCGATGAAGTGCAGGTAGGTTTCGGGCGTGCTGGCACCCATATGTGGGCCTTCGAGAGTCTCGGCGTCGTCCCGGACATCGTCACTCTCGGCAAGCCCATCGGCAACGGTCATCCCCTGGCGGCGGTCGTGACGACGCCAGAAATTGCCGCCTCATTCGACACGGGCATGGAGTATTTCAATACCTTCGGGGGCAATCCCGTTTCCAGTGCCATCGGTCTGGCTGTTCTCGAGGTGATCGAGAAAGAGAACCTGCAGCACCACGCACTGGCCATGGGTGAGCGGCTGATGAGTGGTCTCGCCCAACTGGCGAAACGCCACGAACTCATTGGGGATGTCCGAGGACAGGGGCTGTTCATCGGCGCCGAACTGGTCCTGGACCGGGACAGTCGCATGCCGGCACCGCGCGAAGCTGACATCCTCGTCGAAGCCATGAAGGAAAGAGGCTTCCTGCTCTCGACCGATGGTCCAGATCACAATGTGATCAAGATCAAGCCTCCCATGGTCCTGAGTGCCGATGATATTGACGACACCCTTTCGGCCATGGACGAGGTGCTGGCGACGATCAGGTGACCGGGCCACCAGGAAGGATGAGGTCAGTCGAGTCCCAATCTTCGTCGAGTTGATCAACGTAGGTGGTGGATTCGAAGATCTGGTCAATGACCGTGGTCCCGAGCAGGCTGATGTCCACATGGTATGGCCCCGCTTCCTGGATGAAGCCACCCACGAAGTTGAACAGCATCTGGGACTCGATTATCTCGCCCGAAAATCCCGCCTCCCGTCACGAATTGTTCCGGTGATCCGCCAGGTCTGGGTGAAAGGAGCCTGGACGTTGCGTAACTCCTTGACGGCGCCCCGGATCAACACCGCCGCGTTGGGTGGCACTGTGTATCCCGGGTGTGGGAAACCGTTCTTGATCCACCGGCCCAGGGGGTGCTGTCGTTGATATGGCGGAACCAGAGAGGGGCACCGGTGCCGAGTGTGACCCGGTGGGAGTCAGGATCCATTTCATCGCCCAGGCAGAGATGTTCACTGGTGGTCGCATCCTGAAATTTCACCCAGCCGTCCTCGTTGGGAATGAGGGTGAATTCCCAGGGTTCCATCTGGTGGTCGTGATCCCAGAGCAGATTGTTGACCCCGCCCCCGACCGAACCTCCTTCCACCACCATGCGTCATGATACTGGCGAATCGATTCCGACCACTCTCTTGCCCGGAGGGGACATGAATCTCTCACTCGGAAACATAACCAAGACCTATCCCGGCGGCGTGACCGCCCTGGATGATCTCAGCTTGACCATCCCGACGGGGATGTTCGGCCTGCTGGGGCCCAACGGGGCCGGCAAATCCACCTTGATGCGCTCCATCGCCACGCTGCAGGACGTGGATTCGGGGACGATCACCCTGGGCGATCTGGACGTGCGTCGGGAGCAGGATGAGTTGCGGCGCGTGCTGGGATACTTGCCGCAGGATTTCGGGCTCTATCCCAACGTCGATGCCGTGACCATGCTGTCGCACATCGCGGCGCTCAAGGGGCTCGGCTCGACCGGCGAGCGCCAGGACATGGTCGAGGCCCTGTTGCAGCGGACAAACCTCTGGAAGCACCGCAAGAAGAAGCTGGGCGGATACTCGGGCGGCATGCGCCAGCGTTTCGGCATCGCCCAGGCCCTGCTCGGACAGCCGAAACTCATCATCGTCGACGAGCCCACCGCCGGCCTGGATCCCGAGGAACGAAACCGCTTCCTGAACCTGCTGAGCGAAATCGGGGAGAACGTGATCGTCATCCTTTCGACCCACATCGTCGAGGACGTGAGCGAGGTATGCAGCCGCATGGCCATCATCGACCAGGGCCGCGTCCTGGCCGAGGGCGAGCCCCGTGAGGCCGTCGATGCAATCCGTGGCAAGACATGGCGCCTGGAGGCCGAGCGAAACGACCTGTCCCGCCTGCACGAGGAACACATGGTGATCTCCACGCGACTCGCCGGTGGCCGGACCATCATCCACGTCTTCAGTGAGACCAACCCCGGACCCTGTTTCGAAGCTGCCGAACCTGATCTACAGGACGTTTACTTCACCACCCTGGGCGGCAGATTGCAGGAGGTTTAGGAGATATGTCCGATCAGCTTGAACAGTTCGGCCATGTCTTCAGTTTCGAGCTGAAGTACCGCCTCAGGCAGCCGGCCTTCACTATCTTCTCGGCCCTGTTCTTCCTCCTCACCTTCACGGCCACGTCAACCGATTCGGTGCAGATCGGGGGTGGCATCGGCAACGTGGCCCGCAACGCGCCCTACATCATCGCCAAGACCATCAACGGAATGGGACTGTTTACTGTTGTTCTGATGGCAATCTACATGGCTACCGTCGTCTCGCGTGACAAGGATCTAGAAGTCCGGGAAATCCTCTACAGTACGCCTCTGAGAAAGATCCCCCTTCTGATGGGACGGCTCACGGCCACCATTCTTCTGGTATTTTCCAGCGCCTCGTTCGCGGCCCTGGGCCTCATGGTGGCCAGCCTCATGCCCTACCAGGCTGCCGAGCACATCCAGGCCTTCAGCCTGATGCCCTACCTGTATACGATGTTCATTCTGGTTCTACCCAATTGCCTGCTGGCCGCTTCGCTCTTCTTCTCGGTCTCCATTCTCACGGACCGGCCCATGGCCACCTATGTGGTGATGATCGCCTTTTTCGCCCTGTACGGTTTTGCGTTCGCGTTCCTGGGCGACCTCCAGAGCGAAAATCTGGCCGTGCTGCTGGACCCCTTCGGTATCGCCACTCTCGACCTGCAGACCCGTTACTGGACCATCATCGAACGGAACACCTTGCTACCGCCCATGACCGGTGTGGTCGTGCTGAACCGGGTGCTCTGGTTGGTGGGTGCCGGACTGTTGCTGGTGGTCACCTTTCTGCGGTTCCGCATGGATTTGGGGTCATCCAAGGGGAAGACATCTTCCACCGCTGCGGTTTCCTGTCAGCATCGTCAACCAGGTGCTCTGAACGCTGCCGGTCAGCCCTTACCCGCCCTGGTCCCGACCTTCAACTTCCGCACGACGCTCAGCCAATGGTTGTCCCTGACCCACCTGGAAACCCGTACGCTGTTGCGCAGCCTGCCCTTCCTGGTGATGATGCTCTTCGGACTGCTCAACCTGTCAGGCAATCTGTCCTCCGAGCTGAATGGGCGATTCCTGTATCCGGTCACCCACCGCATGCTGGGTTTCATCGCCGGAGCCTTCGACCTGTTCCTGCTGATCATGGTCGTCATCTACAGCGCCGAACTGGTCTGGCGCGAAAAGAAGCATCGCTTCCATGAGATCCAGGGATCGCTGCCTGTTCCATCGTGGATATTCCTGACATCCAAGTTCGCAGCCTTGATGGCGCTCATCCTCGTGTCCATGACCCTGGCCATGGGCGTGACCATGGTGTTCCAGCTCTCCAAGGGCTTCCACCATCTGGAGCCCGGATTGTATTTCCGCGGTCTGTTCATCCTGTCATTCAGCGAGTGGATCCTGTTGGCGGTTGTGGCCATGTTCACCCAGGTGATCGGGCGGCAGCGTTACCTGGGATTCTTCCTGATGCTGCTGTATTTCCTGCTCAAATCCTTCGGGCCCGAGATGGGGATGGAGCATAGTCTGTTCTTCTACAACAGCACTCCAGCGGTCATCTACTCCGACATGAACGGGTACGGCCACTTTGCCGGTGCAGCCCTCTGGTTCAAGCTCCTCTGGGCCCTGCTGGCATTCATCATGCTCACCCTGGGAGTCCGGCTCTGGCCGCGCGGCAGCCAGAATTCGCTCTGGCCGGCACTGCGCAACCTGCCCTCCCGCTGGCGTCCGATCCATACGGGCATGGTCGCCATGGCGGGGCTGGGATTCATCGCCTGCGGCGCATTCATCTATTACAACACGAACATCCTGAACGACTTCAGCTCCAGCGACGACGACGAGCGGATGCAGGCCAGTTACGAACATCAATTCAAGACATATGAGGAGAACCCCTCGCCTCGGGTGACGGCCGTGTCGGCTGAAGTGGACTTCTATCCCGATCAGCGGCGTGTGGATATTCGAGGCACGTTCGACCTTGTCAACAAGACCGACCGAATCGTGGAAGAGCTTTACCTGAACATCAATACGTTGCAGGAAGTGCGGTCGCTGAGCCTGGACAGTGGCCAGATGCTGACCGAACCAGCGCAGTGGGATCGGGATTCCGGATTCCGGATCTACAACCTGACCGAACCGATCGCCCCGGGCCGGGCCGTGAAGTTGAGCTTCGACCTGGGCGCGGACATCGAAGGCTTCGTGAACAACGGTGCCAACCCGGAGATCGTGGCCAACGGCAGTTTCATCAACAACCTGGAGTATTTTCCCAGGATCGGATATCTGGACGATCGTGAATTGACCGTCCCCTCGGCTCGTCGCAAACAGGGCCTGGATCCGGAGTGGTCCATGCCCTCGCTTGATGATCCGGACAACCTGATGACCTCCTGGATCAGCGACGCGGATCACATCACCTTCGAGGCGGTCGTCAGCACCAGTGCGGACCAGACGGCCATCGCCCCAGGAAATTTGCAGAGCCAGTGGGAGCAGGATGGACGCCGCTATTTCCACTACCGCGTGGACGAGCCCATCTTGAATTTCTACGCCTTCCTGTCCGGGCGTTACGAGGTGGAGCGCCAGCAGTGGAACGGCCTGGATCTGGAGGTCTTCTACCACCAGGATCACGCCGTCAACGTGCCGCGGATGCTTGAATCGATGCGCGCGACACTGGCCTACTGTACAGCCAATTACAGCCCCTATCCCCATCAGCAGCTGCGCATCGTGGAGTTTCCCCGTTACCGACGATTCGCCCAGGCGTTTCCCGGCACGGTGCCGTTCTCCGAATCGTCAGACTTCATTACCGACCTGCGTGACCCCGACAACATCGACATGGTCTTCTACATCACGGCGCACGAAATCGCACACCAGTGGTGGGGCCACCAGTTGATCCCGGCCCACGTTCCCGGCAGCGCAATGATCACCGAAAGCCTGGCCCAGTACACCGCATTGATGGTTATGGAGAAGGATCTCGGCTCGTCGCGGGTCGGCAAGTTTCTGGAATACGAGTTGATGAACTATCTCCGGGGCCGGGGCAGCGAGCGTGACGAAGAAATGCCCCTGTACCGCGAAGAGGGTCAGCCCTACGTCTGCTACCGCAAGGGCAGTCTGGTGTTCTACGCCCTACGTGACTATCTGGGCGAAGAGTTGGTCAACGACGCCTTGCGCGAGTTTCTGCATGTCCATCTGGACCAGGGTCCGCCCTACGCCACGGCGCCCGAGTTGCTGGACTGTCTGCGCGAGCGCACTCCGAAGCATTACGACTATCTGATCGAGGATCTCTTCGAGACGATCACCCTGTACGACAACCGAACCAAATCGGTGACCTGTGAGCGGACGAGAGACGGCCGCTTTCGGGTGGTGCTGGACTATGTCTCGCGCAAGTACCGTGCGGATGGACAGGGTGTCGAGGAGGAGATTGCCCACCGGGACTGGATCGAGCTGGGCGTCTATGGAGAAGACGCCAATGGGGAGGAAATCGAGCTGTGCCGGGAGAAAAGGCGCCTCGAGACCGGCGAGGGGCGGTTGGAGATCGTCGTGGATCAGGAGCCGAAACGTGCGGGGATCGATCCGCGGAATCTGCTGATCGATCGGGTTGTTCGTGACAACTCGAAGGCGGTCAGCATGGAGGCATTGGTCGGGACACCATTACTTCAATAGCAGGAACCCGATTATTAATTCTCCAGGTACTTGATCGCGAATTGAACCCAATCTTCAACAGACTCATCCAGATAAATGTCAGGCTGAACTCCAATATTGTCGAGTGGGTAATCAGGAAGCCTCATTGCTCTCCAGGTTGGCATCATGAGCTGGTAATCTGGGCATTCAAATTCGAACAAACTGGCGGAACCATAGTCAATGGCTCCATAGGTTGGAACACCCAGTACTTTTACTTTTTTGCTCTGTTTAGCCGCCAGAACAAATGCTTCACCGGAACTGGCGGTCCTCTTGTTTGCCAGTACGGCGATTTGCTTTGGACCGTGTTCAGCAATTGCTATTTCACTGATGTAAACATCGGATTCATCAGTATTGACAAATGTACCAATATTACCCTCGAACATGCTGATCCATCGCCTGGCTTCTTCTCGACCTGCTTCATCATCAAACCAGGATTCCACATCATCAATCAAGGTCTGTGTAACCAGGAATTCCTGACCAACTCCCCGGATCTGATTGGTGAGAACGTAGGGCAGAATTTCCTCATAAGCATCATAAGTACCACCGTAATTGTTCCTGACATCGATAATTAAGTTCTCGCAGCTTTCTATTGCCTGCTGGTTGTCGGATATCATTTTCTCGATACGTTCGACGTACGGGTCGTCAAAGCTTGAAACACATAGTAATGATGTTCTTTCCGTTACTTTGGTAAAATAGAACCCCTGGATAATGTCCAGTTTCGATTCAATTTCACTCTCCGTCAACTTCGGTCCTGGTACCTCTTTTATGAACACGACGTTGACATGCCCAATAGAAAGGATACTTCCATCAAACAGCTCAAATGTTCCTTCTTCCAATGAATGGTCGCCCATGTAGTAATCAGCTTCTCCGTTTTCCATCAGGCGAAACTTGATCTCGTTGGCTTTCCAGCTGGGATTACTCGACTCGATAATGAAGCCCTGATACTCATCGCTTACTTTTATTATACCTACCTTGTAGTATGAGGAGCCCCAGACGCCTTCAAGTTCGTCGTCAGAATGAGAAATATGATCATAGAAATCGTCAAGAGTAATAACAGCCCTTTGGCCTGGTTCTGTGTCGATTTGAGGGTCTTGAGTTTCATTCATTTGAATTAGAGACACATGGCCATCCCGAAAATAGGACAGGTAGTGTTTCAGTAATTCATAACAATCAGAATCCAAAGTGTTCTCGGATTCAATTATTAATCTGTCTTTGAAGTCTTTATATACTATTGCATCTTCTGTTTTCTCTTTGAAACCGGGATATTCACTTTCCATCTTATGTATTAATTGAAACAATGACTGTTTGCAGTCGCAGTTTTCCTGCGAATATGAGGATGTGGATAGGGACAGGACTATTGAAAGGAAAGTAATAATTACTGTTATCATGGATATCGAGGTTTTCAAGCTTGCCATCCCCTCACTCGGTGACTCTTGATTTTGCAATCAACTTTTCATTACGCTCGAGTTCAGGTATTGTTGCGGATGTCATTGGCCGTCGGTGTCGATCAGGGTGGGGCCGGGGCATGGAGACGGTCAAAGTGAACGAACCAACTGGAATGCGGGCGGCCATTCTGACCAATCAACCCACGAAACTTTGTCGTGGCTCGAACGTCCATCCGGTGCCCCCCGTTTCATGAACAAGTATCGGGAGTCACCATGGTTTTCGTCTCCATTCAGCGCGTCGCCGTCTTGCTGATCTGCCTCGTATTGCTGCCCCAGATTGCCCTGGCCGACAGCCCCATCTGTGAGATCATCGACGGCGTACCCCACGTAAAAAACGGGAGTATCCCCACCGGGGGCGTCCAGGCTCTACGCATGAACGAATTGTGGCGTGTCGGTGGAGAGGATGACGAGGAGATCCTCTTCGGTCTCGCCCCCAAGGTGTGCACTGATGGCATTGGTCAGGTCTATGTGCTGGACTCCCAGTTGAGCCAGGTTCTCGTCTTCTCCCCGGACGGAGAACTATCTCAGACCCTGTTCAGGGAAGGCGAAGGCCCGGGCGAAGTCCGTCAGCCCCGGGACATGTTCGTGCTCGAGGATGGCCGGGTGGGCGCGATTCAAGAATTCCCCGGCACCACCGTCCTCGTGGACGGTCACGGATCGCCGGCTGGCCGGATCAGGGTCGGGAGCCCGGGAGGAAATCTCTTCAGCCTGGTCGGCTGCCAGGCGCAAGGTGACCATGTCCTGATGTCCGGGCTCTTCCAGAGCACGGGCAGCAGTCCCGAGATCTCCAACCGTACCTATTTCCTGTCGGCCTTCGACGACGACGGCCAGGAAACACATCGCTACTGCGAAAGCAAGGCCGTCTACGATTTCGGTGCCTTCCATTTCTCCGAACGGGAGCACATCCCCACGTTCTTCTTCTGCTTCGACGTCGGAGCCGACGGCCGCTCCTGCGTGGCTCCGGATCGAGACGCCTTCGCCATCCACGTCTTTGGTCCCGACGGCCGACCGGAACTGGTCATCGAACGGGAATACGAGCCCATCGAACGCAGCAACCAGGAGTATGAGGAACTACGGCAGACCTTCGACTCTTCACTGTCGACCGTGCCCATGGAATACGAACTGACAGTCGAGAGGCGGGCCGCCGCCATCCCTTACTGGCAACGGGGCCTCCACATGCGCGAGGATGGATCGATCTGGGCCCTCAGCGGACGCGGAATCCGCGATCTGTCCGACGATGTATTGGCCGTGTTCGACGTGTTCAACGCCAGTGGCGAATTCGTCAATCAGATGGAGTTGCTTGGTCCCGGCGACGCCCTCAAGGATGGCATCTTCCTCGCAGGTCCCGACCGTGTCCTGGTGGTCAAGCGCTACATGGAATCACTGATGAAACAGTTCGGAGGTGGCCCTGAGGCTTACGACGATGATTCCGACGCGGCGCCTTCCCTGTCCGTGATCTGCTATCAGTTGGAGAGTTAGACGTGGCTCTGATCCTGCCTTTGAAAACCAGACTTCCAGCAGGCCGGGCCCGGACATGAATGCCAGTCATTCTCGCATTGACCTCTACAGATGTCTCATCTACCTGGCCATTGCTTGGGCTACTCTGGGCTCCGACGCGAGCCTCGCCGGGTCCGCCGACACGACAGCCACCAATATTCATAGTCTGTCCTGGGAGCATTCAAGCCCCGTCCGGCTCTGGTACCACCGAATCGGTGATGATCCGACCTGGGCGAATCCTCAACAGGATCTGAGTGACTGGGAGTACCTCGCGGACCGGCGCGGGGGCAGCCAGTCACCCGGGATTCAATGGTATCGCGCTGCCATTCGTCTCGAGGGCACGCAGGACGAGTTCGATATATTGGCCATTTCGATCGGCGGTCTGGCCTCGGCGTTTGAACTGTACTGGGACGGGAATCTGATCGGCACGGGTGGCTCCGTCGCCAGTTCCGTGGAAGACGAAATTTCGGGTCCGATACGGAGTGTGCTCAGGATCAAGAGGGAGTGGACCAACCCGGGAAGCCATACGATTGCGATCCGGCTCTCGAATTTTCACACCAGCATTGAACATCCTCTGGGATCCGTCGCCCTCGGATATCATTACAAATTCTTCTACGAACATTCATACAAGAGCAGTCATCGCGTTTTCGTCGGCGGGGCCTCTCTCATCGCGGGGCTTTTCTGTATCGCGATGTTCTTCGCCGGCAGCCGTCACCGTTCCTATCTTCTTTTTGCTTTGTACTGCCTGTTCAGCCTGTTCTTCGACCTCTTCACGATCCTCAATCTGTATAGCGAGATCAGCGTCCAACATATTCGATGGATTGTCCCGCTGTTTCGATATGGGCAGATCGTGTCCCTGCTGTCCCTGGTCGCCTTCGTCATCTTCACCTACGACATCGGGCACAAGGCGCTGGTTGCTGCATTCGCGGGATTGTTTTCGCTCATTTCCGTCTGGCTGAGCGTAGACATCCCGAGCCAGTCGGCCTTGTCATCTGAACTGCTGCCGGTACTTGCTGGGGTCCTCCTCCTGTACGCGATATACAAGAAAACCACCGGCAGTTTTGCGGCGTTTGTCGGCCTGGCCATCTGGCGCATTGGCAAGTATCCGGATCTTTTTCCCGTGGGGATTGACTATCATCCACTGGTCTACATAACCAGCGATATCGTCTTCCTGTTTTGCATAGTCCTGTCCATCAGCCGCAGGATTCATGCGGAAAACATGCAACTGCAGGCCATGAAGCTTCGGTCATCCCGCCTGGAAGTCGATCTTCTCAAGAAGAACATCCAGCCGCATTTCATCTTGAACACGCTGCAATCCATCACGAGCTGGATCAAGAAGAAGCCGGACAACGCGTACCTGCTGATCGAGGCGCTTGCCGAGGAATTCAGGATGATCAACCGAATTGCCGACAAGAACCTGATCCCCCTTCATCAGGAAATCAAACTGTGCCGAACCCATCTGGAGATCATGGGGTTTCGAATGGGCTCGACCTATGAACTGATCACCGACGGCCTGCACGAAGACGATCAAGTCCCCCCGATGATATTCCATACGCTCATCGAGAATACGCTGACGCACTCGTTCAAGACTCAGGAAAGCGGAACCATTCGGTTGAGCGGTGAACGGAGCGATCAGCAGACAGTTTACCGGCTATCGAACAATGGCTCACGACTGGCGGAGATTTCACGGAAATCCGATGACGTCGTGCAAGAAGGGATGGGGCTGAAGTACATTCGAGCCCGGTTGGAAGAAAGCTTCGCTGGCAAGTGGGCGCTGGACTACACCCTCGACAACGAACAGTGGGAGGTAACGATTGTCATCGAACAGCAACTCCCAGGTGCTCCGTGAAGAGCATGAGAGACCAATGCGTATTCTGATTGTTGAAGACGAGTATCCTTCCGCCGAGTTCACCCAGCAGCTCTGCCGTGAAATCCTGCAGACGCAGCTCGACTCCATTGCCATGGTTCACGATCTGACCGAAGCGCTCGAGCACGTGGAGAAGCATCCCGTCGACCTGTGCCTGCTGGATCTCAACCTCCATGGTGAGAGTGGA
>Ga0209475_10003000_pt1 | contig 16097 bp, 11 predicted proteins | sample tdDd471_FD_187128 | JGI IMG/M metagenome (GOLD analysis project Ga0209475, IMG submission 187128) | Marine sediment microbial communities from the Atlantic coast under amendment with organic carbon and nitrate - tdDd47.1 (SPAdes)... | ecosystem: Environmental > Aquatic > Marine > Coastal >... | reverse complement strand
GCTGCCCCGGCGAGAAGGAAAACATCGGCAACGGCGTCGCCTACTGCCCGCACTGCGACGGCCCGTTCTTCAAGGGCAAGGACGTGGCGGTGATCGGCGGCGGCAACTCCGGCATCGAGGCGGCGCTCGATCTGGCGGGTATCGTCAAGTCGGTGACGGTGTTCGAATTCCTGCCCGATCTGAAGGCCGACAAGGTGTTGGTCGATCAGGCGGAAAAGCGTGACAACGTCACAATCGTCAAGAACGCTGCGACCAAGCGGATTGTCGCGGAAAACGGCAAGGTCTCGGCCATCGAATATCAGGACCGGGCCAGCGGCGAGGTTCGCACGCAGGATCTGGCGGGCGTCTTCGTCCAGATCGGCTTGGTGCCCAACAGCGAGGTGGTCAAAGACTTGGTCGAGGTCACGCCCCACGGCGAGATCGTCGTCAACGAACGTTGCGAAACCAGCGTTCCCGGCATCTACGCCTGCGGCGACGTCACCACGGTGCCTTACAAGCAGATCATCGTTGCCATGGGCGAAGGATCGAAGGCGGCCCTGTCGGCGTTCGATTACCTGCTGAAAAACGAAAACGCCCCGGCGCTGGCCGCTTAATCTCCCCTCCCGCCCCCTAAAAAGAACCCCCGCCGTGTGGCGGGGGTTTTTGTTTAGAGCGCGATCTGCTCTAAGCCTGCACGGCCTCGCTTTTAGCGACGGGAGGCGACAGCACACGGCTCGCCGGCAGGACGATCCTCGCCGTCGTTCCTTGGCCTTTCTTGCTGTCCAAATGAAACTCGCCGTCGTGAAGCTCGATCAGCCCCTGGACCAGCGGCAAGCCCAGACCGGTTCCTTCGTGTTTGCGGTTCAGGCCGGAATCGACCTGCCCGAACTGGGACATCGCCTTGACCAGATCTTTCTTGGTCATCCCGACGCCCGTATCGCTCACGGCGATCTCAAGAGCGCCGCCGGGTTCCCATTTGGCGGCGACGGTCACCGTCCCGCCTTCCGGGGTGAATTTGACCGCATTGGTCAACAGGTTGATCAGGGATTGCTTGAGCCGCCGCTCATCGCCCCAGACCGCCGGCAGCCCCTCCGGCAATTCGGTTTTTAGGATAACGTCGCCGCCGAAGGCCCTCGGCTCGATCAACCGGAGGCAGGACTGGACGATTTCAGGGATCACCAGACTTTCTTCCTGCAGGTCGATTTTACCGGCTTCGATGGCCGAAACGTCGAGAATGTCGTTGATCAGTTCCAGCAGATGTTCGGCCGAGGTCAGGATATCGCCCGTATAGTCGGCGTATCTCGGGTTCTGGATAGGGCCGAAGATTTCACTCTTGATGGTGTTGGAAAACCCGATAATCGCGTTGAGCGGCGTACGCAGCTCATGGCTCATATTAGCCAACAGCTCGCTTTTGGCGCGGTTGGCCGTTTGCGCCTGGGTCATGGCCTTTTTAATTTTGTCCTCGGCCAGTTTGCGGTGGGTGATGTCTTCGTGCATCGAGACGAAATGCGAGATTTCCCCGCCGTCGTCCCAAATCGGCGAAATGGAAACCGAGGCCCAAAACGTGCTGCCGTCCCGGCGCTTGTCTTTTAAATCGCCGTGCCAGCGGTGGCCGGACATAATCGTTTGCCACAGGTTTTGATAGGTTTCTTTGGACGTTTCCCCCGATTTGAGCAGACTGACATTCCGCCCCAACGCTTCCGCCTCAGAGTATCCGGTTAACTGCTCAAACCGCGGATTGACGTATTCGATGATCCCCTTAAGGTCGGTAATGATAACGACGTTGGGACTTTGCTCAACCGCGCTGGTGAGCTTTCTCAGCTTCATCTCCGCTTCTTTGCGGCTTTCGATTTCTTCTTTCAAATGCTCGGTTTGTGCGCGGTTTTCGAGAATAACCGCAATCATACCGACCATGTTCTGAATGTAGGGAACGTAAAAGTCGATTTCCGAACGGTCCGCAACTTCCAAAACGAACGCGCCGTAGTCCTTTTCGCCGGAATGAAGCGGCAAAACCAACCGGTCGCCCGCCTCTTGGGCGTTGCCGCCGCTTTCCACGTAGCGGGTTGCGATGACGCCGGGGAACTCCTCAAGCCCCCGGCAAATGAAACTGGTGAGGGTTTCCCACTTCTCCATCAGCAGGGCCATGTTCTGTATCAACAGAAGCCGGGCGAGCAGATTTGATTGCATGGCGGGTCAGCCGGCTTGCGCGGCTCGGGCCGCCAGGAACTCCGCGGGCGAAACGTAGAATGGATTGCGGACGATGGTGCCGTTGACCACCATCATGGGATGGACTTTCAAAACATCCATGATCGTCGCGCCGTCGAACTGCCGGGCGTCGTACTGGCAGACCGCCGTCACCGGACGTTTTTCCAAAAGCAGGCTGACCCGGGCTTCGTATTCAAGCAATTGGTCGCCGCCCTCCATGTTTTTGATATCCGGGTCCATTTCGCCGATCACCCGCGCGGCGGGGCACCCATCGGCAACCGCCCCTTCATGAAAGGCGGTCAGGGTATCGAGCATGGTGTGGGCGCAGAATTTCCCCTCCGGGAAATAGACGTCCCGGGTCCCGCTGACCGACAGCAGGCCTTCCTGCTCGTATTTTTCAAAGGATAGGCCGTTCGCCTCTAAAAAATCGGCGATGGTCTTTTGCGAAACGGTGTCGGAAAAACAGGCGGAGCGTTCGCCTTCTTGCAGTCCGCTCATCAAAAAGGCAACCAGAGCGTCATCGCGCTCCTTATCTCCCGTGATGACTTGGCAAACATGGGTTCCGATAGGAACGCGCCCTGCGGCAAAGCCGAGCGACGTGGTGGGGTGGGCATGGTTCATAGCCAAGCGCCTCTCTTCTCCCTCATTAATATTATTCCAATGAGAATATGGAAAACAGCCCCCTCGTTCAATCAAATAGTTTACTTTCCCACTTAAAGCGCACCGAATAAGATATTTTTACACTATTGGTTGCGCAAAACTGGCATATCCGCCGTTTCCGACAGCCAAACGTCCGATATTTCGGTCCGGTTGCGCCCCTGGTCCTTGGCCATGTAGAGGGCCTTGTCGGCTTGGTCGAAAAGATCCTCAAAATTTGCCTCATAGCCTTCGGCCAGGGAAATGCCCAGGCTGATCGTCATTTTCTCGCCGGTCGGAGTGAGTTCCGGGCTGCGCTCCTCAACCGATTGGCGAATCCGTTCGGCGACATTAAAGGCTTCATCGACCGAGGTATGGGGAAGAAGAATGGCGAACTCCTCTCCGCCGATCCTGGCAAGCGTATCGACTTCGCGAAGCTGGTCGCCAAGCGGTTTCGACAGCCCTTGCAAGACCGCATCGCCCATCTGGTGGCCGTGGGTGTCGTTGATGTCCTTGAAATGATCGATATCCAAAATAATCAAGGCAACCTGTCCGCCGAACCGGCGGACGTAGCTCAAATGCCCTTTCGCCGTTTCGACAAACTTCCGGCGGTTGGCAAGGCCGGTCAGGTCGTCGGTCATGGCGAGAGTTTTCAAATGCCGCTCGGCCTTTTCCAACTCGGCGATAATCGAGCAAAACTGCCACGTGATCGGCGTCGCCAGAAGCAAAGGGATAACGCCGGAGATAACAAGAGCGGGGAAAAGAGAAAGTTGAGGGAAGATGAGCGTGGTACAGGCCGTAATGACCATGGACAAAACCACGCTGGCGGCAACGACGGTAAAAACCGTCTTGCCCATGCCAAGCCTCACCATCAGAAACCGTATGGTTTTCTGCATACACTGTACCCTCAAGTGATTTATCACTTATTTGGTGACCAGTTTAGCACAAGTCCTTAATTATTTTACTCTTTTGACAATAAAAAAACCCCCGCCGGCAACCGGCGGGGGTTTTGGGTGAATAAGCCACCGTTGCTTTAGACGGCGACCGTATCGGCGACCGACCGGAACGACTCGATCTGGTTGAAGTTCATGTAGCGGTAAACCTCGCCGGACACTTCGGCCAGCGCGTTGACCTGTTCCATGTACTCCTCCTTGCTCGGAATTTTACCCAACAGGGCGCAAACCGACGCCAGTTCGGCGGACCCGAGGTAGACGTTGGTGTCGATACCCAAACGGTTGGGGAAGTTTCGGGTCGAGGTCGACATGGCGGTCGAGCCCTTGCGGATTTGCGCCTGGTTGCCCATGCAGAGCGAACAGCCCGGCGTTTCCATGCGCGCGCCGGTCTTGCCGAGGATCGAGTAATAGCCTTCCTCGGTGAGGATCGCCTGATCCATCTTGGTCGGCGGCGCGACCCAGAGACGGGTCGGCAGATCGGTCTTGCCGTCGAGCACCTTACCGGCGGCCCGGAAGTGGCCGATGTTGGTCATGCACGACCCGATAAACACTTCGTCGATACCGGTGCCCGACACGTCGGACAGGGTCTTGACGTCGTCCGGATCGTTCGGACAGGCGACAATCGGCTCGACGATTTCGTCCATGTTAATCTCGATGACGGCGGCGTATTCGGCGTCGGCGTCGCGCTCCATCAGCACCGGCTTGGCGATGAACTCTTCCATGGCCTTGATGCGGCGCTTGAGCGTCCGCTCGTCGTGGTAGCCGTTGGCGATCATCCACTTCATCAAGGTGATGTTGGAGGTCATGTACTCGATGATCGGCTCTTTGTTGAGCTTGACGGTACAGGCGGCGGCCGACCGCTCGGCGGAGGCGTCGGAGAGTTCGAACGCCTGCTCGACCTTGAGGTCCGGCAGGCCTTCGATTTCGAGAATACGGCCGGAGAAGACGTTCTTCTTGCCTTTCTTCTCGACCGTCAGCAGGCCTTGCTTGATGGCGTAGAACGGAATGGCGTTGACCATGTCGCGCAGCGTAATGCCCGGCTGCAATTTGCCTGAGAACTTGACCAGAACGGATTCCGGCATATCGAGCGGCATAACGCCGGTGGCAGCCGCGAAGGCCACCAGACCGGAACCGGCCGGGAAGGAGATGCCGAGCGGGAAACGGGTGTGGGAGTCACCGCCGGTGCCGACCGTATCGGGCAACAGCAGACGGTTGAGCCAGGAGTGAATCACCCCATCCTGCGGACGCAGAGCCACGCCGCCGCGGGTTTCGATAAAGTCCGGCAGGGTCTTGTGGGTGTTAACGTCGACCAGTTTCGGATAAGCGCTTGTGTGGCAGAACGACTGCATCACCAGATCGGCGGAGAAGCCGAGACAGGCCAGATCCTTCAACTCGTCGCGGGTCATCGGGCCGGTGGTGTCCTGAGAGCCGACGGTGGTCATCTTGGGTTCGCAGTAGGTGCCCGGACGGATGCCCTGGCCTTCCGGCAGACCGCAGGCCTTGCCGACCATTTTCTGCGCCAAGGAGAAGCCCTTGCCGGTGTCTTCCGGCGTATGGGGCTGACGGAACAGGGTCGACGGCTCCAATCCCAGAGCTTCGCGGGCCCGGGCGGTGAGGCCACGGCCGATGATCAACGGAATACGGCCCCCGGCGCGCACTTCGTCGAAAATCACTTCCGATTTGACCTTGAACTCGGCGATCACCTTGCCGTCTTTCAAGGCCTTGCCTTCGAACGGACGCAGCTCGATCTCGTCGCCCATGTTCATCTCGTTGACGTCGAGCTCGATGGGCAGCGCGCCGGCGTCTTCCATGGTGTTGTAGAAGATCGGAGCGATTTTGCCGCCCAGACAGACGCCGCCGAAGCGTTTGTTTGGAACGTAAGGAATGTCTTCGCCGGTCCACCACAGAACCGAGTTGGTGGCGGATTTGCGCGACGAGCCGGTACCGACCACATCACCCACATAAGCGACCAAGTTGCCCTTGTCTTTGAGTTCCTGGATGTAGTTGATCGGACCGCGCACGCCGGGCTCGTCCGGGGTAATCCCTTCGCGGGCGTTTTTCAGCATGGCCAGCGCGTGCAGCGGAATGTCGGGACGGCTCCAGGCGTCGGGCGCCGGAGACAGATCGTCGGTGTTGGTTTCGCCGGTGACCTTGAACACGGTCAGGGTCATGCTTTCCGGCACTTCCGGGCGGCTGGTGAACCATTCGGCATCGGCCCAGGACTGAATGATCGCCTTGGCGTTGGCGCTGCCTTTGTCGGCGCGCTCCTTGATGTCGTGGAAGTAGTCGAAAACCAGCAGGGTTTTCTTCAGCGCTTCGGTGGCCGCTTCGCCGCATTCGCCATCGTCGATCAGGGTAATCAGCGGCTCGATGTTGTACCCGCCGAGCATGGTGCCCAGCAGTTTGGTCGCTTCGACCTTGGAGATCAGCGGGCACTTTTCGTTACCGACCGCGACCTGAGCCAGGTAGCTCGCCTTGACGCGCGCCGCGTCGTCGACGCCGGCCGGAACCCGGTGGGTGATCAGTTCAACCAGGGTTTCCTCTTCGCCCGCCGGCGGGTTCTTCAGCAGCTCGATCAGCTGTTCGGTCTGCTGGGCAGACAGCGGCACGGCAGGAATTCCAAGAGCTTCACGCTCGGCGACGTGTTTGCGATATTCTTCAAGCACTGTTGATCTCCGCTAAATGGCTAGAGGCAGGCGCGACCGGGTAAGCACCCTCACGATGCGCCGCAAAAAAAGTGGGCTAGTTACACCACATCTGATCGGCAATGTCCAGCCGATTAACCGCCGCAAACCCGCAGAAACCCTAGGGAACTGGTAATACCAAGCAAGTAGCGGCGGCTGGCTGGAAAGTAAGAAGAAGAGAGGCCCACTTCAAGGCCTCTTCCCCTATTCCGCCGCCAGACAGCGGGCGATCCACTGGGCCGTCAGCTTCTCCTGCAAGGCGTTCTGGCGCAGCCGCTCGTTGAGGCAGTTGAAATCCACCTTGTCGAGCTCCTGGTCCTGATTGAAGCAGGTGAAGACCACCTTTTCCTCGCCGGTCTTGGGATCGACCTGTTTTTGTAGGCACTGGGCGCAGATTTTCTTCATCATGCACTGCATGGGCGAGTTGATCGACCCGAGCGCCACGTGCCCGGCCTTGAAGGCTTCTTCGAGCACGTCGTTTTCGCGGCGCGAACGGGCTACCGCATCCATCATGCGGTCCGAGCCGATGGCGATCAAACGGTCGACCTCGCCAAGCCCGATCTCTGTCTCGCCCAATTCGCCCTTGGTGTAGGCCTCCATGGCCTGGACCACGTTGCCGACGAAGCTCTTGTCCTGCGGACGGCCCGGCTGGAAACCGGGGGGGGTGTCGCAACACCAGACGATGGCGTCTGCGGCTTTTTCGATGTTTTCCACGTGATAGCGGTCGACCACGTCTTTGTAGGCGGCGAAGTACAGCACCTTGGAGCCCGCCTTGCGGAACGCCTGCCCGATGGAGAACAACACGGCGTTGCCCAGGCCGCCGCCCGCCAGCAGCACGGTTTCGCCGCCCGGCGTTTCGGTCGGCGCGCCGGTCGGCCCCATGAGGATGACGTGTTCGCCCGGCTTCATGTGGGCGCAGAGATTGGACGAGCCGCCCATTTCCAGCACGATCACCGACACCAGCCCTTTTTCCTTGTCGACCCAAGCGCCGGTCAGCGCCATGCCTTCGGCGGCCAAGGTGGTGTCCTCGACCCGCTTGGCCAGGGTTTCGAAATTCTGCAAACGGAAGAACTGGCCGGGCTTGAACGCACGCGCGGCCAGCGGCGCTTTCATCACCACCTCGACGATGGTCGGGGTCAAGCGCTCGACCCGCTCGACGGTCACCCGCAGGCCTTCGTCCATCTTGCGGAAAATCTCTTCGTAATGGACCTCGGACGGCGGCTTTTTGGCCAGCACCCGGTCGATGACGGGATAGCCTTTGCGCGCGCTGGCCATGGCCTTGACCACGTTGCCGGCGAACGACGGATGCAGGTCGCCGAAGAAGCTCATCGGCAGGCCCGATGCGGTTTGCGCCATCAAAACCACGTTGCGCTCCGGCTTGGCGCTCCATTCGGGCGTCACCTTTTCGCCGTCCTCGCCAACCGCCTGGAAATACTTGCCGTCCAATTCGAAGGCGTCGGGTTTTTCCTGGGCCAGCACCGTATTGGGCCGGGTCCCCGCCGCCACCAGCACCGACTTGGCGGGCAGGGTCACCTCTTCGCCGGTTCCGGCCAGTTTACCCTCTTCGTTGGCCGCCATGCGCTCCAGCTTGAGGCCCGCCGCATGGTTGAAATTGTCAATCTCGACGGCGACCGGCGACAGCAATTCGGCAAACCAGATGCCGTGTTCCATGGCCTTTTCGATTTCTTCGTGGTTGAGGCGGTAGGCCGGGCTGTCGATCATTTTACGCCGGTAGGCGATGGTCGCGCCGCCCCAGCTTTGCAAAAGCGGGATGAACTTGGGTTCGCGGTCGTCTTCTTCCGCCGCCTCGCGCTCGGCCCGGATCGCCAAACCATGGGCGATGAATTCCTCGGCCACCGCCGCATCTTCCGGCGTCCAGCGCGCCTTGACCGCCTCTTCGCCCAGCTCGGCGACCAGAATTTCGTAGCGTTCGAGGAACTTCTCGACCTGACGGGCGTAGTAGGTCAAGGCTTCGGTCGCCGCATCGATGGCGGTCAGCCCGCCGCCGACCACCACCACGGGCAGCCGCATCTGCAAGTTGGCGATCGAATCTTTTTTCGCCGCCCCGGTCAGCTGAAGCGCCATCAGGAAGTCGGACGCCTGCCGCACCCCGCGCGCCAGACCGTTGGGAATATCGAGCACGGTCGGCGCGCCCGCACCGGCACAAAGGGCGATGTGGTCGAAGCCCATTTCGGCCGCCAGTTCGGGCGTCATGGCGCCGCCGAACCGCACGCCGCCGAACATGTCGAACTCGCGCCGCCGCTCGAGCAGCAAACGGATCACTTTGAGGAAGTTTTTATCCCACCGCACGGTGATGCCGTATTCGGCCACGCCGCCGAACCCGGCCATGGTGCGGTCGTCGAGCATTTCGCGCAGGTCGGCCATCCGGTGGATCGGCTCGAAGGATACGTGGTGGCCGTCCGGCGCGACGCCGCAGAGCGACGGCTTTAACGGCTCGATTTTCAGCCCGTCGATGGCGGCGACCGCATGGCCTTCGTTCATCAGATGATGCGACAGGGTAAAGCCCGCCGGACCGAGGCCGACCACCAACACCTTGTAGCCGGTCGGCGCTTTCGGATAGGGCCGGTCGAAATTGAGCGGGTTCCACCGGGTGAGCAGCGAATAGATTTCGAACCCCCAGGGCAGCTCCAGCACGTCTTTTAAAATACGGGTTTCAGCTTCCGGGATATTGACCGGGTCCTGCTTTTGGAAAATGCAGGCTTTCATACAGTCGTTGCAAATCCGGTGGCCGGTCCCCGCGGTCATCGGATTGTCGACGCACACCACCGCCAGCGCGGACAGACCGTAGCCTTTCAACTTGGCCTCGTGCATCTCCGAAATGCGCTCTTCCAGCGGACAGCCTTCGGTCGGCACGCGCAGCGGGTTGGTCCCGTACTCGCCGGTCTTTTTGTCGCGGATGCCGTGCGAGCAGGAATCCCGGCCCCGTTCGTGACAGAGAACGCAGTAGTTGAGTTCGTCCAACCCGGCGGCCAGGTCGGCGCCCTTGTCGGTCAGGTGAAACCCGTCGCGTTCGCGGAACCGCTCGGACGGCAGGCACTTCGCCTCGACGCCCGCCACTTGCGTGGTTTCCGTCTCGACCAGATTGAACGGATCGACATGGTGCATCAGCTTGAACAGCTGGCCCTTGCGATGCTTGAACCGCCCTTCCTTGGTGTAGGACGCCCAGGCGGCGTAGCGTTCGGCGAGCGCGAGCTGGGCAGCGTTGGCCTCTTTGTCCTCAAGCCACGCCATCACCGCGTCGGCGAAGACCACTTCGCTCAGCTCCTTGCCGAACAGCTCTTCCAACTGACCGGCCAAAGCCGCGCCGTCGAACCCTGCCGCGTCTTCCGCCGAATAGGTCTTGGCCGCACGGCGCTGGACGAAGTTCTTTTTGCACTCGGGGATATGGGCCAGTTTTTGATAGCGAAGCCGCAGATCGGCAATCGCCCGGGTCACCCCGAACAGGCCGCCGAGGAAGGCGTCCAGATGCGGCGCGATGGCCAACATCAGATCGGCCTGTTCCTTGCGGTTTTCCGCCTCGCCTCGTTGAGCGGCGGCGCGCGCCTTGCCGATGGCCTCGACCAGCGACGCATCCTGCTGCCTTAGAAAATCAAGAAAAATCCCATCAAGCTTGATCAACCCGTCCCGTTGGTAAAGCTCTTCGAAGGACATGCCGTGCGTGAGGTTGAGCGTTTCGATTTTTTCCATATGGCCCATAATTACATTTTTCCACCGATATTCGGGTTCGAACAACGACGCTTATGTGGTAAAAGGCGCTTTGCAAGACCCCCCTGTGCTTAAATGGACTTTAACCCCAGACGGTCTGCTCTGCCAATGGATAAGGAGTAAAAAACGTGGCCGAAAAATCCGCCGACGGACCCTACGCCGGAGAAATTTCCTGCACCGACGCATGGGACATGCTTGCCGAGAACGGCCAAGCGCAGATCATCGACGTGCGCACCCGCGCCGAATGGTCCTACGTCGGCATTCCCGATCTGTCCAATTTGGGCAAACAGCCGCTGCTGATCGAGTGGCAGGATTTTCCCGCCGGCAATAAAAATCCGATGTTCGGCGAACAGGTGGAAAGCCTCGGCCTTGATAAAGACGCCCCGCTGCTGCTGCTCTGCCGCTCGGGCGTGCGCTCCAAACACGCCGCCATCCTCCTCACCGCGCTGGGCTACAGCCAGGCGATGAACGTCACCCACGGCTTCGAAGGCGACCCGGACGAGCTAAAACACCGCAGCACCAAAAACGGCTGGCGCTTCGACGGCCTACCCTGGGTCCAGGGGTAAGGAAACATCTCCCAAAACGAAAACGCCCGTCTCAACAACTTGAGACAGGCGTTTTTATGACAAGAAACTGCCACGTTGCGTTTAATTTCTAACGATCATCGCCATTGGAGATCGTAAAATCATATTGGGCACTACCGTTGGGGAGACGCTTGGAATAGAACTCATCTCCCAAGTTGATAATCTTGGCGCAACCACTCGACCATCTCGACGGTGCCTTCCATTCCTGGCAAAGCTCGTCACCCTTAACCGACCAATTCCCGTGATGTGTGCGTCCCTTGCTATCTTGTCCGACGATTTTCCCGTCGGCCATGTGATAGACATCAAAGCTGATGTTGTACTTTTCGATGGCTCCATGAAGGGTATTGCCGCTAAATAGTTTTTGAACCTGCTCACCGTTCAAGGCCTGCTCGGCAACAGCGCTTCCAGATACACCAATGCCCGCAATCGCGGTCATCACAAATAACACCCGTTTAATCCTCATTGAACTTTGTCTCCCCGTTTTCAGAATATTTTCTTAATCAGCAACTTCGTTGTGCGGTAGTCAGCCCAACGTTTGGTTTGTAGGTGTAGCGCCAACACTCACCGAAGGCGCGCCAAGTATAAGTCAAACCGCCATTACCCCCTTGATTGAGGTTTTCGGCGGTAACAACGGCCTCTGTATTACGTCCCGTAATGGTGCGTGTTTCCCCCTGATACCATACGCCTAGCGGAAACTTTGCTTCGCCAGTGAAATCAATATTTTTCCATCGCGAATCCCAGGCCCGCCCAATGCCTTGGCCATCCTTGCGAGCGACAAAAAACTGCTTAACCTGTCCAGATCGTCCTGAAATTCTCTCCCTCCAATAGCCAGTCAGGTTTTCTCCCGAAACTGGGTGTTTCCATTCTACTGGTCCGATAATGGTGATGGGATTGCCGTCATAATGGGGATGAATCTTTTTAGTTTCACCATCCTTCATGCCGGTGAACAAGGAAAGCGGTATATCTCTAGTAATGTTGGGATCCGGCTTAGTTGTAACGCAACCAGCCAAAAACAAGGCAACACTTAAAAAGACAAATAGTTTTTTCACAATCCCCCCCGAAGCAAAAAATTTTTTAAGCGCCAATTATGACTAGCTTTCTTAGCGCACGCAAGAGTTGCTCCCTCTAGCAACCAACGGGCTTTAACCCTTACCCGCCCAGCGCCTGATCCAGGTCGTCTTTCAAATCTTCCGCATCTTCGAGCCCGACCGACAGGCGCACCGTGCCGGGGCCGATGCCGAGCGTCGCCCGGTCGTCTTCGCTCAAGCGCTGGTGGGTGGTGGTCGCCGGGTGGGTGACCAGGCTTTTGGCGTCGCCCAGGTTGTTGGAGATGTCGATCAGCTCCAGGCGATTAAGCGCCTTGAACGCGCCTTCCTTGCCGCCCGCCACGTCGAAGGCGATCATCGTGCCGCCCGCCGTCATTTGTTGGTTGGCGAGCGCGTATTGGGGATGGCTTTTAAGCCCCGGATAGAGCACCCGCTCCAGGTCGCCGCGGGCTTCCAAATGCTGGGCGACGGCCAGCGCGTTTTCGCACATCCGCTCGACGCGCAGTTCCAGGGTTTCAAGCCCTTTGAGCATCACCCAGGCGTTGAACGGGCTGATCGCCGGGCCGGTGTTGCGCAGGAAGGGGACGATTTTTTCGGTCAGCAGCTTTTCGTCGTTGGTCAGGATCGCCCCGCCCAGACAACGGCCCTGGCCGTCGATGTGTTTGGTCGCCGAATAGACCACCACGTCGGCCCCCAGGGCCAAGGGCTTTTGTAGCATCGGCGTGGCGAAAACGTTGTCGACTACCACTTTCGCCCCGGCCTTATGCGCCAGCTTACAGACGGCGGCCAGATCGATCACTTCCAGGGTCGGGTTGGACGGCGTTTCCAAAAACACCGCGTTGGTCGGCTTGGCCAGCGCAGCGGCCCATTGGTCCAGGTCGCGGCCATCGACCAGTTCCGATTCAATCCCGTAGCGCGGCAACAAATCGGCGACGATAAAATGGCAAGACCCGAACAGAGCGCGCGACGCCACCACCCGGTCGCCCGCCTTCAACTGGCCGATCAGCGCGCCGAAGACGGCGGCCATGCCGCTCGCCGTGGCGCGGCAGAACTTTGCCCCTTCGATCAGACAGAGCCGTTCTTCCAGCATCGACACGGTCGGGTTGGAAAAGCGCGAATACTGGTGTTTCTCGATCTCGCCCTTAAACGTCGCCTCGGCCTGCTCGGCCGAGTCGTAGACGTACCCGGACGTCATGAAGATGGCCTCGTTGGTCTCGGCAAACTGCGAGCGTTCGGTCCCGCCCCGCACCAGTTGCGTCCGCGGACGCCAGGTTTTGTTTTTGCTGCCAGCCATGGCCATCTCCTCGAATTCCATAAAAAAACACCCCAAGCCGCTGGCCGGGGCGTTCGTTCGTCTCGGACCTTTTAGCGGTTTGTTTTACGTGGCCGCAAGCTAGTCGCCAAATCACCACGTAAAATGGTGATAGACCAGCCAAACGACAAAGGTCAAGTGGATAATCCCCGGACTTTTACGCCTTGTCGGGAAGAGGCGCAAAAAGAATTTGCCGGTTGAGGATGATTCTTCGGCGATTTCGTCCTATATGACGAAGGAGATCATTGAACCGACGAAACCTTTGGGAAACCGAAACAGCATGACCAAACTCGCCACCACCGACCGTTTGTTTTTCGAGCAAGCCGGGCTCGACCAGTCGCGCACCGAAGCCCTGGTGAAAGACTCGCTGACCGGCGCGGACGACGGCGAGTTGTTTTTGGAATACGCCCAGAGCGAAAGCTTCGCTTACGACAACGGCCGCTTGAAGTCGGCCAGCTTCGACACCTCGCAAGGCTTCGGCCTGCGCGCCGTCGCCGACGAAGCGACCGGTTACGCCCACGCCTCCGAGCTGTCCGACGCAGCGCTGAAACGGGCCGCCGAAACGGTCAAGGCCGTGCATGCGGGCTACAGCGGCAGCCAGGGCGAAGGCCCCATCGGCACCAACCAGTCTCTTTACAGCGACGAAAACCCGCTGGGCAGCGCGGCCTTTGAAGACAAGGTCAAGCTGCTCGAAGAAATGGACGCCTACGCCCGCGCCAAAGACCCGCGGGTCAAACAGGTGATGGCCTCGCTGGCCGGCAGTTGGCAGGCCGTGCAGATCATCCGCGCCGACGGCAACCGGGTCGCCGACGTGCGCCCGCTGGTCCGGCTCAACGTTTCGCTGGTCGTCGGCGACGGCGACCGCCAGGAAACCGGTAGCCACGGCAGCGGCGGACGGGTCGGCTACCAAAGCTTCCTCGACCCGGAAAACTGGCAGGCCTCGGTGGACGAAGCCCTGCGCCAAGCCCTGGTCAACCTCGACTCCGTCGCCGCTCCGGCGGGCGAAATGGACGTGGTGCTCGGCCCCGGCTGGCCGGGCGTGTTGCTGCACGAAGCGGTGGGCCACGGCCTGGAAGGCGACTTCAACCGCAAAAAAACCTCGGCCTTTGCAGGTCTGTTGGGCGAGCGGGTCGCCGCCCCCGGCGTCACGGTGGTCGACGACGGCACCATGAGCGACCGGCGCGGCTCGCTGACCATCGACGACGAAGGCTCGCCGACGCAGTACACGACGCTGATCGAAGACGGCATCTTGAAGGGCTACATGCAGGACCGGATGAACGCCCGCCTGATGGGCGTCGCACCGACCGGCAACGGGCGCCGTCAAAGCCACGCCCACCAGCCGATCCCGCGGATGACCAACACCTACATGCTGGGCGGCGACAAAGACCCGGAAGAGATTTTGAAGTCGGTCAAGAAGGGCCTCTACGCCGTCAACTTCGGCGGCGGCCAGGTCGACATCACCTCGGGTAAGTTCGTCTTTTCCTGCACCGAAGCCTATAGGATTGAAAACGGCAAGATCGGCGCGCCGGTCAAGGGTGCGACGCTGATCGGCAACGGCCCGGACGTCATGACCCGGGTGAGCATGATCGGCAACGACATGAAACTGGACCCCGGCATCGGCACCTGCGGCAAGGACGGCCAGGGCGTACCGGTCGGCGTCGGTCAACCGACCATGCGGATCGACGGCCTCACCGTCGGCGGCACCCAGATTTAGACCTACGCTTTAGAACCTAAGCGGCGGGCCCCAAACGGAGCCCGCCCAAACGGTCTCACTCTACTTACTTACCGAAACGACCACACGGCGGTTTCGCGGCTCTCTGACGCCGTCCGGCGTGGGCACCAGCAGGTCGGTTTCACCGACGCCGGATTTCGCCGCCCGGCCTTCGTTCAACCCGAAATCCGCCAAGGTTTTGGCGACCGAGGCGGCACGCCGTTCGGAGAGTTTCTGGTTGTAGGCCTTGGTGCCCGAGCTATCGGCGTGACCGACCAACGCCAACCCGGCGTTCGTCTGGCCCCAGTCCTCGACCACCGCCTGCAGAACCTGCAAGCCGACCGGCGTCACCACCGAGCTGTCGAAATCGAAGAACACCGTGTAAAGGGTCGTCCGGTCGTCCATCACCGGTTTCGCCATCGGCTTGGGCATCGCGCCCTTTAAGTCGGCCATCGCCGCTTCGAACTCGCCTTTGCATTTGGCGATTTCGTCGGTCTGCCACCGCTCTTCTTCCTCTTCGACCCAGCAGTCGTACCGGCCTTGCGCCTTGGCCGCCAACGCAGGCTTCGCCTCACGTCCGGTGGCCAGCGCCGCCATCAGATCGTCGCGCGCCGCGCTCAACCGGTCGATGTCGGCCTGTTTGAACCGCCACAATTTCGGGTCTTCCGGGTCGACGCCGTTGTCCGACTTGGCGGTCAACAGGGCCTTGCGGGAAAAGAAGTCCGAATCGAACCAGTCGTACCAGGTATTCCCTTCCTTGGTCGCCAAGGCCTTGTACTCGCCGACCAGGGCGTCCTTAAAGGTTTGATCGGACGACGGCAGGGCCTGGGCATCGGCATAGTTCCACGGCTGGGTCAGCGGATTTCCGCCGTGCTGAAACGCCGTCGAGAAATTGGTGCAGCCGGAAACCGCCAAAATCGGCAAAAGCCCCAGCGCAACGACTGACACATACTTTTTAATGGCTTTGATTGACATGATACGCCCCTTTGAAAGGCAGGGATTGTTGAAGATGTCCGGTAAGCCGTCCACCCACGGGAATAGTACCACCAATACGTAGTGAGCGCTCGCCTACAATCAACAATCGGGCGTAGATTCTTTTTATTGAGTGTTTTGGGGAAACGGCGAGGGAGGGGAAGCTAAATGCAGCGCTGGACGGCTTGACGAATTTGTTGATCCGGCGATAGGAACTGCGGCTCCAGGGCGCTGGTGATCAGGACGGTTTCGCTGGGCGCGCCGACGATATGATCGAACCGTCCGGCGG
>Ga0209475_10002999_pt1 | contig 16102 bp, 15 predicted proteins | sample tdDd471_FD_187128 | JGI IMG/M metagenome (GOLD analysis project Ga0209475, IMG submission 187128) | Marine sediment microbial communities from the Atlantic coast under amendment with organic carbon and nitrate - tdDd47.1 (SPAdes)... | ecosystem: Environmental > Aquatic > Marine > Coastal >... | reverse complement strand
GAAGAGTTGGTCATGAAGGCGATGGCGGGGACGCCTTTGGCCGAAATAGAAACCGCTTTGGCGGAAAAGGGGCAGCGGCTGGCATTTGAGCCGCCAAATCTTGCTGCCCTTTTCGGCTCAAATGACAGTGGAACCATCGGCGGAATTTTTGCCTGCAACCTCTCGGGACCGCGGAGGGTATGGGGCGGCGCGGCGCGCGATCATATTTTGGGCGTTTCCCTGGTCAACGGACGGGGTGAGCTGGTCAAATCGGGCGGCAGGGTGGTCAAGAACGTGACCGGTTTTGATCTTCCGAAATTATTGGCCGGGTCCTTTGGCACGCTTGGGGCAATTACGGAGGTTGCCTTCAAGGTTTTACCCAAGGGCGAACGGGAGCGGACGGTCTTATTGCGCGGCGCGGGCGTCGGCGAGGCGGAGGAGGCGCTCAATCTCGCCATGAGGGGGCCGTTTGAAATGAGTGGCGCAGCATACCTTCCGGCATCAATCGCCGCACGCATCGGGCATTCTCGCTCACTGGTCGCACTAAGATTTGAAGGGCCCGGGCCGTCCGTTGACGCCAAGACAACGGCTTTGCGCTGCCTGCTCGGGGCGTTTGGCGAGGTGCGCTCTATCGATCAGGATGAAAGTGGAGATTTTTGGCAATCCATCAGGGATGTTGCGGTTTTTGCAAATGACCGAGAGAAGCAGATTTGGCGTCTTTCGGTTCCGCCCGCCAATGCCGCGGCTGTCGTTAGTCGGCTCCCCGAGGAATTAAACGCGGAGTGGTTTTGGGATCGTGCCGGTGGATTGATTTGGCTGGCGATACCGCCCCGGCGTCATGCCGACCAGGAGCTTGTCCGTGCAGCCATTGGCCCGGGCGGCGGCCATGCGACCTTAATTCGGGCGGCGGAAGAGGTGCGGTCAACCATCGATGTCTTTCACCCTCAACCAAAACCGGTCGCCGCTTTGTCAAAAAGAATCAAGGCGGCTTTCGACCCAAGTTTCATCCTCTCGCCCGGCCGGATGTATGGGGAGGCATAAATGCAAACGGCGTTTTCCCCAGAACAGCTCAATGATCCGGATATCGCCTTGGCCGACGATATTCTACGCAAATGCGTCCATTGCGGATTTTGTACCGCGACCTGCCCGACCTTCACCTTGTTGGGAGATGAAGCGGACAGTCCGCGCGGGCGGATCTATTTGATCAAGGACTATCTTGAGAGCGGCGGTGCGCCGTCGAAAAATCTCATCACCCATCTTGACCGTTGCCTCACCTGTTTGTCCTGCATGACGACCTGTCCGTCCGGAGTGAACTACCGCCGACTCGCCGATATTGCCCGTCACCGAATGGAGACGGGGCATGGGCGTGGGGCGGCCGAACAGTTTGCCCGTCGGCTTTTGGCAATGATTTTGCCTTACCCGAAGCGGTTTAAGGCGGCCCTTCAGGCGGCGTCCGTCTTTCATCCATTGAGACGCCTCTTACCGGATCCATTACGGGGCATGGTCGAGATGGCGCCTGCCAATCTTCCCAAAGGCTCGGTGGGGGACGGTCCGGGCACTTACTTACCGTCCAAAAAGCGGAAAGTGAGGGTGGCTCTACTGACCGGTTGCGCGCAAAAGGTGATAAGACCGTCGATCAACGAGGCGACAATTCGGTTGTTGACCCGGTTGGGAGCCGAGGTCGTCATCGCTGAAAAGAGCGGATGCTGCGGCGCATTGGCGCATCATTTGGGGCGAGAGGAAGAGGCAAAATCGGCGGCTTGGAAAAATATATCGGCTTGGAAAAAGCTCCAGGATGACGGGCCGCTCGACGCGGTCGTATCGAATGCGTCGGGCTGCGGCTTTGTCGTTAAGGATTATGAGTTTCTGCTGCGGGACGAACCGGGCGAGGCGGATGCCCGGGAAATAGCCAGCCTGAGCAAAGATGTGACGGAGGTTATTGATCAGTTGGGGTTGCCGGACGAACCACGCTCTAGAAAAATCAACGTTACCTACCATGCGGCCTGTTCGCTCCAACATGGGCAAGGCATTAAGGACCTCCCCGCAGTGCTTTTGAAGCAGGCCGGCTACGATGTGCGACGACCCGTTGAAGAGCATCTTTGCTGCGGTTCGGCGGGAACCTATAGCGTTTTACAGTCAGATATTTCCAATCGGCTGGGAGAACGAAAAGCCAAATGCCTGAGCCGTTGCAAAGGAGCCGTGGTGGCGACGGGAAATATCGGATGCTTGGAACATCTCGGTAAAATGATGGAGGTGCCGGTTGTTCATACCGTCGAGTTGCTGGATTGGGCGACGGGCGGTCCCGTTCCGCCTGGGCTGGAATAACCTCCTATCGGCGGTTTTTTCTTGAGGGATTGTTCCTGACACAGCACTATTTGAAAACGAAGCGATGGAGGGGATGAATGACGGGCGTACCGCCTAAGTTATTGAAAATGGCAGAGCTTCCGGGGGTGGGGAAACTGCTTGGCGGCGCTTTTGGTATGCGGCGGTTACGTAAGAAATTCATCCCGGCTGAAACCGCAGAGGAAGCCGTTCAGGTGGCAGTCGATCTGTGCGGCGATGGATACCGGGCAGGCTTGTTGCATCTCTGTGATGACGTGACGGACAGCAACGCCATTGGTGATAGCCGGGCCCAGGTTATTTCTTCCATGAATATGCTCAATGAAGCTGGGCTCGATATCGTTATTTATGAGGGAATCCGGCAGCTTGGGTTTGGCGCTTTTCAGGACGTGGCTAAGAGAAACCTGACGACCATCGCCGATCGCCTGATGAGAGAGGCGAGCGATCAGACAGCTAACTACGAAATGCGTCTCAGCTTGGCGCGCAAGCGAAGTGAGGTCGACCCCGAATCCCTGGGTGCTCGGCGGCACCATTTGGTGCTTGAGGCGGAGGACATGGGGGTGATCAGAGGATTGTTCGGTCTTCACAGCTATTTGGCGCGAAATGCCGTTTCCGTTGTAGCGTCGGTTTACGCCGCCATGGAAAGCTCGGAACAGGATTTGATGGCCCTGATTTCCGAGCGGGCCAACGTTCGTCTCTGTATGACGACAATTGAGCATAAGGATGCCGAGGTTTATGCCGCCGATACGATTCCGGGCAACTACGAGGTTCTGGTCCAAACCCTGTTGTCGGAAGAATCTTTGATCAACGGGGTTTTCCCGGTGTTTCAGGTGGTTGATGAGGCTTCTGTTGCTGTCGTCGAGGAGCACCTCGACCGGGACGATTGGGAATACGGCAGCTATGAGTTCGAGTTACCTTACGGTCTTGGTAATGGACTGGCCGAAAGTTTGAAAAACGATGGGCACCAAGTTCGAATCCTGGTGCCCTACGGAAAAGAATGGCTAAGCTATGCCGAAAGGCATTTGGTTTAGATCATATCCAACGCGTGTTTGTAGAGATCGAGGATCTCTTCCTGCTCGGCTCTATCCGCCGCATCCAGCTTTCTCAAGCGGACGACCTGGCGCATCACTTTAACGTCGAAGCCGGCGCTTTTGGCTTCGGCGTAGACATCTTTAATGTCGTCCGCGATGCCCTTTTTCTCTTCTTCCAGGCGCTCAATGCGCTCTACGAAAGATTTTAAACGGTCAGATGCAATGCCGCCGACGTCAGTCATTAACCAAATCCTTGAATTCTAGGGCTAAAGTGCTCGATAGTTCTTTCCTTGGCGGAAGATAGCCGGTGAACCAAGAAGGCGCAAGAGACCTGCTGCACCGGTAAGAACGAGTTGATGTTTTGGGGCAAATTGGTGGGGCCTAGGTGACCGTTTACGATTTCAGCCGACTTTCCATTTTGTTGGTGGAGGATAATCAATATATCCGCCATACACTTGAAGACCTGCTGCGGCATTTCGAGTTTGGCAAAATCATAACAGCCCAGCATGGACAGGAAGCTATCGAAATTTTGAGTACTTCGGCAATTGCCGGAGCTCCGGGTTTGGGCATCGATATTGTTCTTGCTGATTTGATTATGAGCCCGATCAACGGTCTGCTTTTGACTCGATGGATTAGAAACTCCAAAGACTCACCCAACAGGTTTATGCCGGTGGTTTTGTTGAGTGGCGCGGCCGACGATGAGTACGTCACCGCCGCCCGCGATCTAGGAGCTTCCGAATTTCTCGCCAAACCGTTTTCTGCGGAAAATGTCTATAAACGTCTATTAGAGGTGATTGATTACCCCCGCCAAATCATTGCGACCCACACTTATTTCGGCCCGGATAGACGGCGGAGGCATGGTTCCTACGACGCGCAGGCCGATCGCCGCAAAAATACCGATAAAGACATTACGATCGTTTATTCAGAGAAAAAAACGACGAAACCGGCTAAAGCGTCGGATGTTTGGTGCTTTAGATTGCCCAATGCGTTGAAAGGAAAAGCGGGCGGAATGGGTTCTAAAGGCGGCGGTGAAATGCCTATGGCGCTTCTTGAGCAGGCCGAGGAAAAGCTCGAGCGCAAGAAACTCGATTTTGCCGATTGGGCTCTTAAATATCTTTCCGAATTGTCCAATTTGTGCGCCGATGCCCTGATAAAGCCGGGCAGGCGTGCGGCGCATTTCGAGAAAATTCATTTGCTCGCCCACGAATTGCGCGGTCAAGGCGGGACCTTTGGTTATCCGTTGATTACCCGAGTGGCTAAAATGCTTTACGATATTACCCACGAGCATTGCCGCGAGGACGACAGCGCCGTCGAAATCGTCAAAGCCCATATCGACACCATGCGGGTGGTGATTCGGGAACGGATTTCAGGCGATGGTGGTGCGATTGGCAAAGAGCTTTTGGCCGGTATTCAAGAAGCAATCGAGAAAAACTCGAAGGTCGGTTGATTCTGCAGTCGAATAGTTCCGGGTATTCTATGGGTATTTTCTCGTAAGGATTGAAAATATACGTAAGGTTGTGTAAGCTCTCTATATTCTAGAAATGCGGAGAGTGTTTTGCATACGACCGAATGTTCACAAGAAAACGGCGCGTCCTATATTCTGCTTATCGAGGATGAGGCTGAAATCCGTGATGCGGTCGTTTTGTCGTTTAAAGGGCGGGGGTATTGCATCGTCTCCGCGTCCGATGGCGAGGCGGCGCTCGAGGAATTGAGACATCACACTTCGAAGCCGGCCGTTATTGTCAGTGATTATTGGCTTGGAAAAGGCGAAAACGGTCTGGAAGTCATCGAGTCCGTCAGGACGATGTTCAAAGAAAGCGTTCCTGGTGTCCTGTTGTCCGGTGATACCACTCCTGAAACCTTAAAGCATTTGAATGAGAGTGATGTCGTGGTGCTCCACAAGCCCGTCCGGTATACAGAGTTATGGCAGACCATTGAGGGCCTTGGTGTCACTCTTTAACCCTTACAATCCATCGAGTGTTTGAAAGGCCAGACAATCGACGACGCCTTTGAGCGCGTCTTCGTGGCTCCCGCCTTTTTTTCTAACGGAAGCGTATTTTTTCAGCTGAAGGTGGGCGCTGGTTCCGTTTTCGACAATATGCCTCGCGGCCATGATTTCATCGACGCAATTAAGCGCCTCAGCATCTTCTTTCACCATGTCTAAAAGCTCGTCCAGCAAATCCCGGCAGGATATGATTTCACCTTTGCCGAAGTCGACCAAGCCTTCGTCCATGCCATAGCGTTGGGCGCGCCACCGGTTTTCTTCGATCAACATACGGGCGTAGAGCCGCCACCGTTGGTTCGACCGGCGCAGCCGAAAAAGCATGCGCAGAATACAGACGTAGAGCGCTGCCAGCGCTCCGGCGTGATCGAGCCGGGTGCAGACGTCGGTAATGCGCATTTCGAGGGTTGGAAATTTGACGCTGGGGCGGACGTCCCACCAAATCATGCTGGCGTCTTCAATCAGGTTGGCGTGTTCCAAAACCTCTACATGCCGCCGGTATTCCTGGTAAGACGCAAAGTTTTCAGGGAGGCCGGTGCGCGGTAGCTCGCTGAAGATCGCCAACCGGTACGACTTAAGACCCGTATCCTCGCCGCGCCAAAATGGCGAAGATGTGGATAACGCCAGAAGGTGGGGCAGGAAATAGGCCACCTGGCTCATCAGGTCGATCCGAAGTTCCTCGTTTTCAATGCCGACGTGGACGTGCATGCCCGAAATCACCAGCCGCCGGGCGACAGCCTGAAGGTTTTGCGCCAAAGTATGATAACGCGCTTTGTCCGTATGCTTGAGATCTTCCCATTGGGCGAAAGGATGGGTCGATGATGCGATTGGAGCAAGCCCATATTTTCCGGCGATTTTCGCGACGGCTTTTCGGAGATCGCGCAACTCGCTCTTCGCTTCGCTGACGGTTCGGCAAACGGATGTGCCGACCTCGACTTGCGACCGCAGGAACTCGGGGCGGATGTGCTCCGGCATCGCCGTTTCGAATTCCTTGAGCATCTCTTCCGGGGGGTCGCAGAGATCGCGGGTTTCCTTGTCGACCAGGAGATATTCTTCTTCGATACCCACGGTCCAGGGCGGTTCTTTGTAGACCGAAATCATCTAGAAATGCTCCACATGGTGAAGGCCTTCGCGTGCTAAGGTCGCGCTTAACGCGTCTCCTAAAAGTCCGGCCCACCGTTCAACGCCCGTTTTGTCGGCGATTAAATCTTGGCGTATTTCAATGGCCGCGTTCGGTAATCCTGCCGCCGCACCGTGGCGGTCGATTGAATAGGCCAATTGCTTGCCGTCATAGGGTTCGTTGTCGCCGATATGTAAATCGGGATGGCTTCGAAGATGGTCAAGCATCGGTAACGCCATCCGGGGATCTCTATTCCATAAAATGCCGGCGTCCCAAGGGCGGGCCTGGCCCATCATCACGGGTGTAAAGCTGTGAATGGAAAACAGAGCCGGGGGCCCCGCCGTTCGCATGATATGGGCGATACCATTGCTGATCGCTTGGTGGTAGGGGTGGGCAAAGACCTCGGCCCGGGCAATTTGCTCGGTTTCGCTCAGTCCTTGGTTGCCGGGAACCAAATTGCCGTCGCTCATTTCCGGGATGGATGCGGGGTCGCCGGGCGCCCGGTTGACGTCGATAACCAAGCGGGAAAAACAGGTGAGAAACGCCGGACAATCGAGACGTTTGGCGACAATGCGGGTGACGGCCGCCGCGCCGATATCCCAAGCAATGTGGTCTTCAAGTAAGTCTTTTGACAGTCCGAGCCCATTCAGAGACCGGGGCACCTTGTTGCTTGCATGATCGCAAATCAGCACCAGCGGCGTTTCGCCATCTGGATTGAACCGTTCGAAAACGGCCTTTTCGTCTTGATCGAGTAATCTCTCCCACCCATTTGGCAGGGGATCGGCTGTGGTCATCCTGACATTCCGCGGTATTTGATGATACTCATTAAAATATAGCGCAAAAAACGATTGGGTTGCTAACCTCTTGGCAGGAAAATCGAAACGGGTTTCACGAATTTATGGCCGAAGCGGTAAAACTAAAATCCGGCATGGAGTTGGCATTACCTGCGTTGTTTCTCGGAGCGCTGGGCATTGCTTTTGCTCCGATTTTCGTGCGGCTGAGCGAGGCCGGGCCGGTTGCTTCCGCCTTCTACCGCATACTGCTCGCTCTGCCCATTTTGATGGTCTGGAACCGCTTTGAAGGTAAACGTGAGGGTAAGCACGACCGCCCCAATGGCTGGGCGGATTACGCCAAATTGTCGGTGGCCGGTTTGTTTTTTGCTGGTGATTTGGCCGTCTGGCATTGGTCGATTGTAAAGACCTCGGTGGCCAATGCGACGTTGTTGGCCAATTTCGCCCCGGTATTTGTCACTCTGGCCGGGTACTTTTTGTTCAAGGAAAGATTTTCCCGGACCTTCCTGCTCGGCATGGTTTTAGCCATCACGGGGGCTTGCCTTTTGATGGGCGATAGTTTGGTTTTTCGTCCCGAGCGTGTCGTGGGGGACATTTTAGGCGTCATAACAGCGGTTTTTTACGCGGGGTATCTCATTGCTGTCGGCAAACTGCGGAGCCGGTTTTCGACCATCACAATCATGACCTGGAGCAGTGTTGCGACCGCCGTTGTGCTGCTGCCGGTGACGGTGCTCACCGGTGAAAGCCTGGTGGTTGAAAGCGTTTATGGCTGGTCCATTTTATTGGGCTTGGCGCTCGTCTCTCATATCGGCGGCCAGGGGATGATCGCTTATGCGCTGGCACATCTGCCGACGGCCTTTTCATCCGTCGGGCTGTTGCTTCAACCGGCTGTCGCCGCCGGTCTCGCTTGGATTCTTTTCGCCGAGGCAATGGGAGTGATGCAGGCAGTTGGCGGAGCGGTTATACTTGTGGGGATATTCTTGGCGAAGCGGGGAAGCTAAAGCGCGCTTGACGCGGGACCCCGCCGTCCATAGGTTGTCTGATCGTTTTTACTGGCATTTCCGCGTTATCTAGGGGTCCGGAATCCAAGCTTATGAATGACGAAGAAAAACAAAATACCGAAAAAGGCCAGAAAGTTTCGGAGCGGGTTGCCGGTCTCATTCTGGACCAAATTTCCAACGGTGACCTGACGCCGGGACAGCGCTTGCCGGGGGAACGCCAATTGGCTGAATCCTTGGGGGTTAGCCGTGTTTCGGTGCGCGCCGCTTTGCAGAAATTAAAAGCTCAAGGATTCCTCGAAGCCGTTCAAGGCGGTGGAACGCGGGTTATTTCCTCCGCTGGAGATATGGATTCTCCGTTGACCGCGCTCTTGCGGACCAACGCCGAGAACCTACACGATCTCGCCGAAATCAGGGGAGACTTAGAGGTCTGGGCGGCACGAAAAGCGGCGTTGAACGCCACTGACGAAGACATCAAAAGGCTGGAAACCGTGATTCTGGCTATGGAGAAAGCCCGCGGAACCGACAAGGCGGTGGAAGATATCAACTTCCACTATGCGCTGGCGCGAGCCACGGGCAGTGTTGTCTATGTTCATATCTTCGATGTCATCCGCGATACCCTGACCTCAACGCTTGAGTATCATAAGTATCGGCCAGTCCGTGAATTCATCGCCGATCAAATTTTGACCGAGCAGCACAGGTCTGTCCTTGAGGCAATCAAAACCCGTAACCCGGATGTTGCGGCGCAAGCGATGTCGTCCCATCTTGAAAGTGTGCTGAAGCGCTACGAAGCGGAAAAACAGCGCCAGAGTGATGAAATAGAAGACGGCGTGGCCGGGTGAATGCAGAAACGAGAAAGGTAGCCGGATATATCCCTTGGCTCTTCTGGGGGTTAGCGGCTCTTTTTTATTGCTACGGTTTCTTTCAGCGTGTTGCCCCCAGTGTCATGGTGGGCGATTTGATGCGGGACTTTTCGGTATCGGCTGCCGTCCTGGGTAACCTTTCCGCTTTTTATTTTTACGCTTACGCCAGCGTCCAGCTGCCGGTCGGCGTGTTGGTCGACCGGTTCGGCGCGCGCCGGGTTCTAGCTCTTGCCGCATTGGCCTGTGGAGCCGGGAGCGCGCTGTTCGGCATGGCGGCAAATATTGAAATCGCTTACTTGGGCCGTCTTTTGGTTGGCTTGGGCGCCGCTTTTACCTGGGTTGGGGCGCTGAAGCTGGTCTCGGTTTGGTTTCCGGCGAACCGGTTTGCCATGGTTTCCGGCATGACTCTCATGTTGGGGATGGGGGGCGGGATCGGCGGTCAGGCACCCTTGGCGGCTTTCGTTGAGATGGTCGGCTGGCGTGAATCCATGATGTTCGCCGCTGTACTGGCCGGAGCTTTGGCGATTGCTATTTATGCCGTTGTCAGGGATGGGCCGGGCGATCATGGCGAAGGCCCTCAGCCTGGACAATCTGGGATTTTAGATGGCCTGAAAAGCGCCCTGGCAAGACCGCAGACTTGGTTTATCGGCGCATTCGGTTTGTTTATGGCGGCCCCGATGTTGTCGTTTGGCGGTCTTTGGGGGGTGCCCTATTTAATGGCAAGCCACCAACTAGGACGGGCGGATGCTGGATTACTGGCCTCGACCATGCTGGTCGGCTGGGCGATTGGCGCGCCGGTTTCCGGATGGCTCTCAGACCGTCTGGAATCTCGCAAGCCGATCATGATGGGGGGCGCATTGATTGCCTTGTTGACGATTTCGGCAACGATATATGTCCCCGGAATTCCTGTCTGGATACTAAGAGGCTTATTGCTCGTCAACGGAATTGCCGCGGGCGGAATGGTTGTAGGCTTTGCCGCCGCGCGCGAGCACAACAAACCGCAAGCCGGGGGAGCAGCTTTGGGCTTGGTGAACATGCTGGTGATGGCCTCGGGCGCAATCTTCCAACCATTGATTGGGCTGTTGCTGGATCTGTTTTGGGACGGGACGGTGTTGGACGGTGCGAGAGTATACGACACGCAAGCTTATTCTTGGGCGTTTCTGTCGTTGCCGATTGCCGGTATCGGCGCCTTCGTAGCGGCATCTATGGTCCGCGAGACCCGGTGTCGGCAACTGGTGAATTGACCAAGGTCAACGCCCTTTATAGCCACTAAAGGCTAGACAATCTCAGATTGATCATTAAGAATTTCTAGGCAAGAACAATGAATGATTCCGGCTTTCCCGTATGGTTTTATATCGCTCCGATGCTGTTCTTCGGCCCGGTGGTGGTGTTGGTCCTTTACAATTTCGCTATTAAAAACTTAGGCGGTCTTAGAGGTGAAATCATGGCGGCCCGTAAGGCGGAAAAGGATGAATTTCTAGAAGCCCGTCAACGGCGCGGCTTCGTCTAGGCGCATTTTTCGTTTCTGTGGGGGGAACTAAAAAATGCGCTGGTTGAGTTGTTTGGCCGTGGCCATGTTCTTCACGCTGCCTGTTTGGGCGGCCGAAGAACCGAAATTCGATCCGAACGATTTCGATAAGTATAACGCGGAAGACATCAATATGATCTGCGCCGCCTGCCATGGCGAAAACGGGCAAGGCGGTAAGGAAGGGGTGTATCCGAGAATTGCCGGTCTGCCTTACGAATATATGGTCGAACAATTGAAGATGTTCCGGACTAGGGAGCGGGTCAATATTCCCATGATTCCCTTTACCGAAGAGCGTGAACTGCCCGATGAAGACATTCACGACATTTCCGCCTATTTCGCCAAGGTGGAACTTGGGCGGCATATGCCGGAAATGGCGGAAGATACGGATGCCTACATCCGCTTGAAAGAAGCGGCCAAGGTCGTACAAATCGCCCGGCATGAGGGCGATGTCGAAAAAGGCAAAAGCCTTTACCGCGCCGAATGCAAGCTCTGCCACGGAAAAACCGGATACGGTAAAGGAAGCAAACCCCAGTTGGCCGGGCAATATACCCGGTACCTCAAGAAACAGATCAAGGAAGTGCTTGAGGGGAAGCGCAAGCACGAAGACGGGGAAATTCTGTTCGGTGAATTATCTAAAGAAGACATCGATAATCTGATGGCCTTTCTGTCGACGCTCGACGACTAACTAAGGCTGTTCCCACGCCGCTGATTGGGCTAGTGTCCGGCCATTGGATTCTTGGTTCCAAAGGGCGTTCCTATGGTCAATTTTTACTGCATTGCTTGGCCGTTTATCCGGATGATGGACCCGGAGATGGCGCATGGGTTTGCGCTGAAGGGGCTAAAGGCCGGGATCGTCCCGCGGCCGGAGATTTTCAACGACCCGGTTCTTGAAACAAAGCTTTGGGGGCTTTCATTCCGCACGCCAATCGGCATGGCGGCGGGGTTCGATAAAAACGGCGACGTTCCCGATCAGCTATTGCAGCAGGGATTCGGCTATGTCGAAATCGGCAGCATTACGCCGCGCCCTCAACCAGGCAATTCGAAACCCCGGATGTTCCGTCTCATTCCCGACCAGGCCGTGATCAACCGGATGGGTTTCAACAGTTTGGGGGCCCAAACCGTCGCTGCCCGCATGGAACGCCGCTCGAAAAGTCAGCGGTATCCGGGCGTCGTCGGAATCAATCTCGGTAAAAACAAAACCACTGAAGATGCCGCCGCCGATTACGTCCTCGGAGTTAAAGCGTTCGGCGGGTTTGCCGATTATATCGTTGTCAATGTTTCTTCGCCCAACACACCCGGTTTGCGCGCTTTGCAAGGGAAGGCGGAATTGGAAGACCTGCTGGGGCGGACGAAACAAGCGCTGGTCGAAACAAAGCCTAAAAACACGCCGCCATTGCTGCTCAAAATCGCACCGGACCTGACCGATGACGATAAAGAAGACATTGCCTCAGTGGTTCTCGATTTGAAAATCGATGGATTGATTGCGACCAATACGACGATTGAACGTCCGGATTTTCTGAGGGATCCCAATAAAAGGGAAACCGGGGGCTTGAGCGGTCAGCCGGTGTTTGCGCCTTCGACTAAGGTGTTGGGCGAGATGTATCAATTGACCAAAGGAAAAGTGCCGTTGATCGGGGTTGGCGGAATTTCCAATGCCGATCAGGCCTATGCGAAAATCAAGGCGGGAGCTTCCTTGCTGCAACTCTATTCGGCAATGATCTATAAGGGGCCGCAACTGGCCAACGATATCGCCAAAGAGTTAGCGGCGTTGCTCAAGCGCGACGGCTATGCCAACGTTTCCGAAGCAGTAGGAGCGGACTTCAAGGAGTAGCCTTGTGAACATCGCCTCGTATCTCGTAAAAACAGCTAAGATTTGGCCTCAAAGAACGGCGCTTTCATTGGGCACGGAGCCGTTTGCGAGCTACGGAGTGTTTGCCCAAAAGGTGGCGGTTCTAGCCGCGAATTTAAAAGCGGATATGAACCGGGGCGACCGTGTTGCGGTCGTCATGACCAATCGGCCAGAGTATCTGATCGCGCTTTATGGCATTTGGCATGCGGGCCTGACGGCGGTACCGGTCAACGCCAAACTACATCCGAAAGAATTTGCCTATATCCTTGAAAACAGTGGCGCCAAACGATGCCTGGTTTCGCCTGACCTAGCCGAAAAAGTTGCGTTTGAAGGCAAAACCGTTGTCGGCAGTCCGGAATGGGAAGCGCTGTTTGCCGGGGCTCCGGCAGAAATATCGGAAACGGCGGACGATGATGTCGCTTGGTTGTTTTACACCAGCGGAACCACCGGGCAACCCAAAGGGGCCATGCTGACCCACAAGAATATCCATGCGATGACTTTGTCGTACTTCGCCGATGTGGATACGGTTGAGGCTGGTGATTGCATTTTGCATGCGGCGCCCATTTCCCATGGATCGGGGATGTACAATTTCCCCCATGTGATGAAGGGAGCCAATCAAGTGGTTCCCGCCAGCGGAGGGTTTGATCCGTCAGAAATTTATGAGCTGATCGAAGCCTATTCCGGGGTTGCCTTTTTTGCCGCCCCGACAATGGTGAAACGGTTGGTTGACGCTCCGGAAGCGGTAAACGCAGATACGGGCAATCTGAAAACCATCGTTTATGGCGGCGGCCCGATGTATGTGGCCGATCTGAAAAAGGCGATGCAGGTATTGGGGCCGAAGTTGGCGCAAATCTATGGTCAAGGCGAGAGCCCCATGACCATTACGGCGCTTTCCAAGGATTTGCATAAGGCTGTCGATCACCCCGACTACGAAGACCGTCTGGCCTCCGTCGGCGTCGCCCATAGTGTCGTCGAGGTTCGTATTCTCGATAGTGACGGAAATCCGGTGCCGCCGGGCGAGCCGGGCGAGGTCTGCGTTAAAGGCGATACCGTTATGAAGGGCTATTGGCGCAATGACGAGGCGACGGCCAACGCCATCCGGGGCGGTTGGCTGTTTACCGGCGATATGGGACGCGTGGATGAAGGTGGTTTCCTGACCCTGATGGACCGGTCGAAAGACATGATCATCAGTGGCGGGAGCAATATTTATCCCCGTGAGATTGAAGAGGTTTTGCAAGGACATCCTGGGGTGTCAGAGGTTTCAATCGTCGGGAAGCCGGATGACGATTGGGGCGAGATCGTTGTCGCTTTTGTCGTGCCTTGTGGCGAAGGGGCGGTTTCGGAGGGAGAGCTGGACGCTCTTTGCCTTGAAAACATCGCCCGTTTCAAACGTCCCAAGGAATACCGGTTCGTTGAGGTGCTACCGAAAAACAACTACGGAAAAATCCTCAAAACAGAACTGAGGAAACTTTTGTGACGCCTTGACGACTGTTGTTGAGACAGTGTGTCTCTCCTGCCAGTCTGCGTCGCGAATTTCAGATTTGGAGCTGCTTGATGAAACTTGCTCGCGTACTGGGTTTGGCGCTGGTGCTAACCGGTTTTGCTTTTACTCCCGTATGGGCTGAAAAGCCTGCGGAAGAAGACGTGTTGTTCGCCTCGCCACCGCCAGGATGGATTCCCGTTCTCAATGAGGAGGGAGCCGGAAGCCGGATTTCCGAGTTTGTGCCGGAGGGGCAAACCCAGGAGACATGGGACGAAAAAATCACCATCCAAGTAGTCGAGGGGCTGACTGAAATCGATCCCCGTGAATTTACCGACCGTATCCAGGAAGGGCGGCGCAAACTTTGTCCCGACCTTTTAACCCATGAACCCAACAGCCGGGATATCAACGGCTATAACGTAACCGTCGTTAGGGTCGAGTGCCGGGATACGAAGGTTGCCGAAGCGCCGGAAGGTTTGGAGCTCAGGAAGATCGAATTTCTGATGATGAAGATCATCATGGGCAAGCAGAACCTGTACATCATTCAACGGGCCTGGCACGGGAAGGAACCCGGTCCCGGCTATCCATTTTATTCGGAAACCGATGCGGCCAATTGGAGCGCTTTTTTCAGGCAGGCGGAAGTCTGCGCGCCGAACGATCCAACCGCTTCCTGCGGGGCGTTGGGGCTGCTTTCGCATGAACAGGTCAATGCCTGGGCGATAAACCGCTATGGCGGAGGCAAAGCCTCTTGTCCTTACTATGCGTCGTTGACGGCTAAGCCTGTCATGGGGCAACCCGTTGGTGCGGGGCGGATCGCTCCTGTCCGTCTTGGCAAGGCAGCCTTTGGAGCCAAAAGTGAAGAGAACCGTTTGATTGAGGCCATGGCAGGGTTGGCGAAACAAAACGCTCCTATGACGCTCATCCTGTCGCTGTCCGATGAGGGCGTCGTCGACAAGGAGGCCGACTATAAAAAGGTCGAGGTCGATATCGAATCCATTGAGAAAGCGCTGATTGATAAAGGCGTTGCTAAGGAACGGGTCGTGATTCGGAGAAATGCGAATTGCAAGTGAATGTTCCAACAAGATTAGTAGTTAGATCAATTTAAAATTTAACGTTTCTCCTGATGTGGAAATCGCTATATTGCACTGCAATAAAGAAGGTTTGGCGGGTTGAGATAAAAACCTTTTTATGCCGTGCGACGCCGATCAACAAGGCGGCTGCGGTTGTGGGTATCTAGGAGGGACTTTTCGTGAATAACATTCGAATCGCCACAAAACTGTGGCTGATGGTCGGTGCCGCTTTTCTTGGCATCGTGGCAATAGTTGTGCTGGGCTTGGTAAACATCAGCGGATTGCTGATGGAGGATCGGCGGACGATCACCAGAAACGTCGTCGAAGTCGCTGAAAGCGTTGTCGAGGATTTTATCCGGCGTTCGAAGCGCGGAGAGATGACGGTTGATGAGGCGCAAAAGGCAGCCAAGACTGCGTTGCGAGCCGTCCGGTATGGTGACAACGACTACCTGTGGGTCAACGACTTCAATGCCGTTGTTGTCATGCATCCCATCAAACCGGAGCTGGACGGAAAGGATCTCTCGGATCTTGAAGACGCCAACGGTAAGAAAATCTTCGCGGAGTTCGCTGAGGTTGCCAAGGTCAAGGGCAGTGGTACCGTAGACTACCTTTGGCCGAAACCCGGCTTCAAGGAACCGGTGGAGAAAGTATCCTTCGTCAAAGCGGTCAACGATTGGGGCTGGGTGATCGGTTCCGGAATCTATGTCGACGACGTGAATAGCGAGTTTTGGAAACAGGCGCAGATTTTCGGCGCTATCAGCCTGATTGTTCTTGCCGTTGTCGCGATAATATCTCGCGTCGTCGCCAATGGAACCGCTACTCCGATCACAGGCTTGACTGCTGCAATGAAAGCTTTGGCGAGCGGCGATACCAACGTGGATGTTCCGGGCGCTCATCGTGGCGATGAGGTTGGGCATATGGCCAACGCCGTTGAAGTCTTTAAGGAAAACATGATTAAAGCCGAGCGGCTGGATGCCGAGCAGAAGGCGGAGCAGGCCAAGCAATTGCGCCGTGCCGAAATGCTTGAGCAGCTGACGCAAGAATTCGACAA
>Ga0209475_10002996_pt1 | contig 16106 bp, 14 predicted proteins | sample tdDd471_FD_187128 | JGI IMG/M metagenome (GOLD analysis project Ga0209475, IMG submission 187128) | Marine sediment microbial communities from the Atlantic coast under amendment with organic carbon and nitrate - tdDd47.1 (SPAdes)... | ecosystem: Environmental > Aquatic > Marine > Coastal >... | reverse complement strand
ACCGTAGAAAAGGTAGGATTACCCTCTGGAGACAACGCCTTATAAAGTCCTTCACGAGTCAGCCCTGTATCTCTGGCTAGTTGACTCATGTTTCTGGCGCGAGCTACGACTCCTAAAGCATGAACAAAAAAAACGGGTCAAGTCTAACTCTTTCGCTTAAAGAATAAAAATGAGGAGATTGAGGGCAAAGTCTAACTGTATATAATTTAACTAAAAAGTTCACAAACTTTAATGGATAGAAAATATACTGTGGAACATTATTTGCCTTGATTTATATGATAATTATTGCAATCAACGAAAATGTTAGATTTGACCCCTTATTTCATGTCGTTGTTCCCGGCGGAGGTGTCGATAAACTCAAACGACAATGGAAGAAACTGAAGGGAAAATACCTGTTTAACGAGTTTGCCTTGGCCAAGGTCTTTAGAGCCCGTTTTCTTGACGCGTTAGCTCAGGGAGGGTTTTCAATCCCCCCTAAATTACCCCAAAAATGGGTAGTGGATTGTGCTCATGTGGGCCAAGACTTACCCGCACTAAAATACCTCTCCCGTTACTTATATCGCGGGGTTATCAGTGAAAATAATATTGTGGCAAATCATCAAGGTCTGGTCACTTTTAAATACACCGAAAGTAAAACCGGGACGACACAATATCGAACGCTTAAAGGCGAGGAGTTTTTAAATCTCATTTTACAACATGTCCTGCCCAAAGGATTTCGGCGGGTCAGAGACTACGGGTTTCTTCATCCCAAAGCAAAAAAACTGCTGATTCTTGTGCAATGGGTTTTGAAAGTGATCATTAAGAAGATAAAAAAGCGATCAAGACCTACGTTTAAGTGTTCCCGTTGCCAATCTTCGATGCAGATAATGAGCTTTCGCAAACCAATCCGTCCCGGATAATAGTTTAGAGCATAGCTCCCGCTAGAAATTCACAAAAGGTTGAGGAGGTGTTAAGTATTGATAACAGAGGTTATTTTTTTGCAGCTGCTTGGCTGAAGTCTGAACTCACCCTGAATAAAGTGCATTGATAAAAAATGCACTTTCCCTCCTCAAGTACTAAAAAGGTATTTTCTTATAATAAGATCATCGGGCTTGTCCAACAACAGGATAAGATGGTGGTTCGCTCTGCTCACACAATCTATCCTTATTCGTTAGGCACAGCAACCCCTGAATGGGCGTGCCCGATTGAAAGAACTCTCCAGTATTCACATAACGAGCACTCAGTAATTCAAGCTGATCGTCAGATCTAGGTTTCGCCCATCGTACGGAAAGCTGGCGGCCTGGAACGAAGGTGCACCCATCAAAGCCTTTGCGTCGTTTGAAAAACCGTAGCCTTCCTTCGGAATCCCCATCCAGTTGGTACCAAGCTTGCCGTCCATATTTTCATCATGAATGACGGCCAACGCATACGTTCCCGGCGGGATGTCTAAAAAGTCGCAACGCGCCTGCGTATCCCGAACTTTTATTATCATGATATTGGTTGCCGAGTGCAGAAACTCAGTAGGAAAGCCCTCTGGCGCTTCGAAAAGCGCGCAAGCTACCGCTCCAATACTGTTTTTGATGTCCAGAATCTGCACGTGAATTCCAGGGCACGATGATTGAGCAAAGGCGATGGCGGGAAGATTCGCAAACACCAGCACTGCACACAATGCTACACACCGAACTCCCACGGGGACCCCCGTCACCGGATGCCTGACCGTGGAGGTCAACGCGGACTTACGATGAATTGACTCACTCATGATCTTCCTCATAGCTCCGATCTGCGTAGCCTGGATGAATCCGCCATTAGACGCCTAACGTCGCAAATCACCGGAGGCAAAAAGCAGAGTGAGGAACGAGCGGCGCTTTTGCTGTCCGAGTGCATTTGCCTTGTTAGCACATGGCTTAAACTGTAGGCTGGACTGTCAACTTGAAACCCAGAGCCTTTGCTACCTTAGCTACCGTAGAAAAGGTAGGATTACCCTCTGGAGACAACGCCTTATAAAGTCCTTCACGAGTCAGCCCTGTATCTCTGGCTAGTTGACTCATGTTTCTGGCGCGAGCTACGACTCCTAAAGCATGAACAATAAATGCTGGGTCATCTCCTGCTTCTTCTAGACAAGCTTCTAGGTACAACTTGATGTCTTCTTCGGTTTTAAGGTGCTCTGCTGAGTCCCATCGGGTAGTACTAATGCCCATAGTTCAATCCTCAATCTGTTTAGCGATTTCTTTGGCCCGTGCAATATCGGAAACTTGGCTGCTTTTATCACCGCCAGATAGAAGTATGACTACAACAGGGCCTCGCTGTATGAAATACACTCTGTAGCCAGGACCATAAAAGATGCGTAGTTCACTAACACTCTCACCTACCGGAGCTACATCCCCGAAATTGCCCAGTTCAACCCTATCAATACGGGCTTGAATACGCGCTTTAGCTCGCCGGTCTTTTAAACCATCAAACCAATTGGTGAATATCTCTGTTTTTCGGATTTCTATCATATGTTAACTATAGTTAACATATGATGGTCTGTCAACTTTGGTTTACAATATTTATTATTTCGTATTTTTACGTCGTCGTAGAACAGCCAGTTACCCAACTGCCCCGACACAGATCCGGACGTGCGGTTTTCCCGCATCCGGCTCCTCAGTTATCCTCACTCCCGCATAAAGCAAAGAGTCCCTAATTCATTAAGTAAATCCGGGGTAAATTCAGTTTACGAGTTTTCGGTTTCACTAATTGATAATGTCTCAGCATTGCTTTAAAAGTCGCCCACGTATAGCTCTTGCGCTGACTTCTGCGATTGAGCCATTTATAAATACGTCCCACAACTTCCTTATAATACTGCCATAACCAATTCGAGTTGCCTATCAGTCCAAAGTACTGGAAATGGCCTCGTAGTTTCTGGTTAATGGCTTTGAAAAAGTAGGCGATAGGTTTATGACGATTTTCCTTAATCCAATCACCGATATCCTTAATCGCACTACGTAGCTTCTTCTTAGCCGTCCGTCGATGCAGTCTGGCCTTTCTCATGCGGTCCTTACCCCAATACAGCTCAAAACCTAAGAAGGTCATGCAGCGTTTGCGGCTGGGTCGAAAGCGACTGAAACGCATTAATCGCGTTTTCTCCGGCGCGATAGCCAAGTTAAACTTGGCCAGTCGCTTCGGTAAAACACGATAAAAGCGTTCCGCATCCCGCTTCAATTGAAAGGTGCAAACAAAGTCATCAGCAAACCTCACGAGCATAGCATCGCCTTTTAGGCGAGGTTTAACCACCTGATAAAACCAAATATCCAATGCATAGTGCAAATAGATATTCGCTAAAATCGGTGAAATCAAACCGCCCTGGGGTGAGCCGCTGCTCGGTTTAGTGACTTCGCCATCCGGCATTTTAATGCCCGATTTCAACCATTTGCTAATCAGATTCAGCATGGCTTTATCATCAATGCGTAAAGCCAACATTTTCAATAACCAGTCATGGTCAATGTTGTCAAAGAAGCCTTTAATATCTGCTTCAACAGCATAGCCATATTTACCATATTGCAAGTTCACATTCAGGCAATGGATTGCCTGGTGAGGACTTTTCCCTGGACGATAGCCAAAGCTGGTGTCCAGAAAGTCCTGTTCATAAATACTCTGCAACACTTGGGTCGTCGCACTCTGGACGATTTTATCTTCCAGTGACGGTATCCCAAGCGGTCTTACTTTGTCTTTTCCCTTCGGGATAAAGACCCGTTTTATCAGTTTGGTCTTGTACGTTTGCCTTTTTAACCTATCGGTTAAATCAGAAAGGTTGGTCGCTAGATTGTCCTGATAACTTATCCAGGTTCGTCCATCAACGCCCTTCGAGGCTTTACGATTCAATTGATAGTAGCTCTGTGCCAGCAGCCCCGTGTCAACTAATCCATACAAGTTCTGAAAACGATGTTTCGGTTCTCGCTTTGCCTTAATGGCTATGGCTTGCAGTGAGGTTGGCATACGTTACTCCGGCCCTACCTGTCCAGCATATGTTTCCTTTGCACTTTTGATTTTTATTTAATCACTTCCCACGCATACTCAGTAATATTTTTTGTTTCGCTGTCAAAACAAATACCAATTATGTATATATCCTGCCCTTTATTTTTAGCTTCAGTTAGGTATTTTTGATAATATTTTTTTTGTTTGATTTGAGCCAGAGCCTGTTCTTTTTGATCGACTTTAAATTCAATAATAACAATACGATTGGGTAGTTTTATGGTTAAATCCACTCGTCCTGTTGAGCTAACATCTTCGGCAATACAGGGGTAGCCTAAAGAAGTGACATAAGTGAAAACCACCGAGGCATAATACCCTTCATAATGAGCAAGCTTATTTTTTACGTAATTCTGGTAATCAATGGCAGCAAATAAAGAAATCAGTACCGGTTTAAAATGCGCGATATCATCGGTAATTGCATCATAAATATTATCTTGATAGGTAATGGCTTCTACGGTTTGATTGGTCAAGAATTGAATAAACAATTCATTTAAAGAAGACTGTATTTCTTTGTTTGGCACTTTTAACTGATAAAATAGCTTATCTCGTTTATGCAGTTTTTTTGCTAGGGTTAAATATCCCGTTTGCCACAATAGCGCAATTAAATCGATTCGCTCTATATCAAAAGTATCCAGTATTTCTTTCGAAACAATAATATTTTCCAAATTGGGAATATAATAATTTTGTTCTTGTAGTTTTTGGATTAGAAAACTGGGGTTACCGGTTGACCACCAGTAGTTCTCATATTCAAATTGATTGTCAATAAATAATAAAATATCATATGGATTATAAACTCTGTTTTCTTCCCCGCCTAAATAATCATAGCCGTTATACCATTCTTTTAGTTTATCTAAATCGACATTAACCAACAGCTCTTTAAATTGTGTTTGGATATCATGATGGGTATAGCCACAAATTGCAGCATATTCAGGACGTGTGGTAATATCGGTCAAATTATTTAAGCCGCTAAACAAATTCATTTTTGAGAACTTGGATACGCCAGTGATAAACACAAATTTAATGTATTTATCATTGTCTTTGATCACACTATAAAAGGTTTTTAAAATCTCTCGAGCAACTAAAGCTTGTTCTTTATTGTTAATATTATCAAGAATAGGTTTGTCGTATTCATCAATGAGGATAACCACTTTTTGTTGGTATTTTTCATAAATATTTTCAATCAACTCGGCAAAACAAGAAGCAATGTGTTTATCTTTTTTACAATCAACTTGAAGGTGCTTTTTGGTATGTTCCAATATGTCTAATATTCGACTCTCAATATCTTCTCTAGTACTAAAGCTACCGGTATTCAGGGACAAATTAATTACCGGATAATGAGTAGCCCAATCCCATTTTTCATAGATGGCCAGGTCCTTAAAGAGTTCTTTTTTACCCTGGAATAAATCGCTTAGGGTATCAATAAATAAAGATTTTCCAAATCGTCTGGGGCGAGAGAGAAAATAGTATTTTCCACGATCAATTAATTGCCAGGCAATCTCGGTTTTATCTACATAGAGGTAATTTTGTGCTTTATCTCTTATATCTGAAAATGTGGTTATGCCTAAAGGGAGTTTTTTCATAGGGAAATTATACAATTTATCATTCATGATGCCAAAATACGTCATTTTAAATAGGCATTTTTATTCGATTCTGAACGATCTAGCCATTTAACCTAAATTAATCAGTTGCCAAGTAGATGGCAACTGAATTTTTTAGGATCAAGCTTTAAGACACCTCAAACAAATCCCCCAGCTTAAAAAACACATGTTCATCCATTTTGGTATGATGTTCAATTTCCACCACATCTTCTAACTTATTAGTCTGTTTAATCACTTGATTCAGGCGTTCTTCTTCATTGACCAATAACCAAATTTTACTATGGATATTATCATTCATCGGTAGACATAAAATACCTTCCATATTATAGGCACGGCGTGCAAATAAGCCACAAACATGGGACATAACGCCGGGATGGTTTTTAACTTTTAGTTCTAAAACGATTTTATTCATTACGCATACTCCAGGATCATTTCGCTATTGGAGGCTCCGGGGGCAACCATAGGAAAGACCATTTCGTTTTCGGAAATAGTAACATTTAGTACACAGGGACCTTCTTCATTTAGGACTTGTTTTAAAATTTGCATGGGATCATCTCCCTCAGCTAGGTCATAGCCTTGAGCTCCCATTGCTTTGGCTAAAGCCACAAAATTAGTTGAGCTATTATTTTTTACAGCATGATGACGAGCGCCATAAAATAAGCTTTGTTGTTGGCGAACCAGGCCTAGATTATGATTATTCATAATAATAATTTTAATATTCAAATTATGTTCCACAGCGGTGGCTAATTCCTGAATATTCATCATAATACTGCCATCGCCACTAATACATAATGCCATTCGATCGGGTTCTGCTAATGCCGCACCAATAGCTGCCGGTAAGCCAAACCCCATGGTGCCTAAACCACCGGAACTGATCCATTGGCGATCCCGTTGAAAAGGAAAGACTTGCGATGTCCACATTTGGTGCTGTCCGACATCCGTAACCACATGGGTCTGTTTATCCGTTAAGTCCGCTAAAGTCTGTAATAATTTGTAGGGTTGAAACAAGGTATGACTTTGCGAAAAGTCCAGGCCGAAATGTTGTTTCAAATAAGCAACACGATCATACCAATCTTGGCGTTTCATTGGACTGATTTTTTTCATACATTCCCGTATGGTGGCTCCAACATCAGCCTTTATGGCTAACGATGGGGCTTTAATTTTGCCGATTTCACTTTCATCAATATCAATATGGATGACGGATGCTTGCGGGCAGAACTGACTCACTTTACCCGTCGCCCTATCATCAAAGCGAACTCCGGCACCAATCAGCAGATCGCATTCTTCCAACACCATATTGGTATATCGAGCACCGTGCATTCCCAGCATTCCTAGAAATAAAGGATGGGTACTGGGCATACAACCCAAGCCCATAAATGAGGCTACGGTCGGAATATTATGCTGTTCCGCAAATTTGACCAAGTCTTGGGCACAGCCTGAATGAGTGATCCCCCCGCCGATCATTAGCAGGGGGTGGCTCGCTTGAGCTAACATTTCACACATTTTTTCAATGTCATCAGCGTGCGGCTGCGGTAGCGGATCGGCATATCCGAGGTCCGGCCATTTATCAAATTCTACCATTTGTTGTTGAACATCTTTTGGCACATCAATGGAAACCGGGCCCGGTCTACCTGATGTGGCAATACGGAAGGCTTCTGGGATAACGTCTAATAATTCTTCTGCGGATCGAACCAGCCAATTGTGTTTGGTAATCGGCAGCATAACGCCATAGGTATCAGTTTCCTGAAAAGCATCAGTACCGATTAGATTGGTCGTTACTTGTCCGGTAATGGCGATTAGGGGGATAGAATCCAGGTGTGCGTCAGCTACAGCAGTAACCAAATTAGTTGCCCCTGGCCCGGAGCAGGCTAAACAAACACCGGGGACACCCGTTACCCGAGCCATACCTTGCGCAATAAACCCAGCACCTTGTTCATGGCGCGTGAGTACATGTTCTATCGAACTGGTTTGTAGAGCATCATAAATGGGTAGGCTGGCACCACCCGGAATACCAGAAACACGGGTAATACCATGGCGTTCTAGTAATTTAACGATAATTTCTGCCCCTTTATATTGCAAACGGCCAGTTTTTCGGTCCTCGGTATTCATTTTCATTTTTCTCCATTTTCAATCAATTTCATTTATTTAGTCCTTAAGAAGCAGACAAAAAAAAACCCCCTTTGGCTTTCGCCGAAGGGGGTTTTTGTCAATTCGTAATTACAAACCCGCTACGGCGTATGGCCAAAGACGAATACCACGACTCTCACGACTGACACGTCATGCTTAAGAAAACTTAATGGAAGTAGTATGGTTTGCATTTTTTAAGTTAGTTTACTGGGTATTAATATTTTTCATTAGTTGTCATTTTGTATACTAAGCCGCTACGTTAGCACTGCTCTTATATTTTGTCAATTTAATTTTTACATTAAAAAATCGAATAGTCCCCTTTTAACCTAAATTAATCTAGGAAACGCCGTTGACTTGGTAGTAAAAGCTCACCACGAAGTCAACTGATTTTTCTAAGATTAAACCAACCCCATCTCGGAATAAAATAAAGGCGAAAAATAACAACAATATACCTAAGGACCGCATAATATTAATATACACGGGACCCGACAAAAAGGACTTAGACTTTCCGACGACAATGGCTAAAATGACTTTAATTCCCAACATTAATATATAAAAGCTAGTCAAAAATATCAGACTTAAACTTATCCCCTGCTCGGCTGCTTTAACCATAATCGGAGCCCCTACTGTAAACCAAAACAGATAAGGATTGGGGCTTAAAAAGTTGGCCATAATCCCTTTTCTGAAAGATTGTGGTTTGAGACCCTGACTATTAATTTGCATTCCATGACAACGCAGGCTTTTATAACCTAAGCGACTAATATAGATTCCACCACAAAGCGATATAATCCCTAACAACAAGTTTAAATTTGCAATTTCTGAGACCACAAAAAGTGCCAGCAATACAATAGGGAGATCAGTGAAAATTGGAGCAAGAGCGACTTTTATGCCTTCTTTAATGCCATGTTCTAAAGTTTCAGAAATAATTAAGGCCAACAATGGCCCAGGAGCAAAGCCTGCAGACACCCCCATAAGGATCCCTGACATTAAATATGCATTCATTATTTACCGACTTTCCACTTTTGGGCAATACCACGACTGGTTATGCTAATCACTGTTCTTTTTGAGGGAAAGGCAAGAGAGGTAATTCTAGCCAAGGAAGATTGCCAAAAATAGCGTCTAGCCGGACGCCATTTATTCATTATTTTGCCACTTTTCAGATGCCAGACAATAAGTTCTTCACGACTTAAGCCAGTGGCAAGGTATTTTGCCTTGGGTGAAAAAGCGGCCGCAGAAACGGATGCGCGTGGCAATTTAAGTTTCCGATAAAGTTTGCCATTTTTGGTTTTATAGATTTTTATATCGCCGCCCGCATTATTGGTCATAGCATATCGACCATCAGGAGATAATTGTACCCTGACAACTTTGGATTTATGTTTCCAAGTATATTTAAGCTCACCCGATTCTAAATCCCATAGTCGAGCTTTATAGTCATCGGAACCGGAAATGGCATAGCGGCCATCATCAGACAAGGCTATGGTAGTAATCACATCATCATGATAAAAAGCATACTTGATTCCGCCATAAGGCAAATGAAAATACACTATCCGATAGTTGAGATAACCTTCTGCTATATTTGCTGTTGGTGGCTTTTTCTCAGCACTGGCTACCAAGGCAAAATCCCCCTTAGGAGACATGACCACATCTTTTATATCATTTAGAGACCAAAAATTAACCACCTTGTTGGCAGTTTGGGAATAACGGGCAATGGTTTTCTGTTCAGTGGTAACAATAAACTCTTTATCTAAGGAAAAGTCTGACGCAATAATTCCGGCAGCATCAGTATCTTGATGGGCCCAACTGGCTAATTTTTTGTTTTTCTTAAAGTCCAGTCGATGTAAATCAACAAACCCCTTGGAATGAGAAATTAGTACTTGTTGTCCATCTTTAGAAAGCGAAATATCTAGGGCATGTTCGGTAAAATCTGATCGATTTGATGATTTGGACCCCATACAGCCACTTAATAAGCTTAATGTTATTATCAGACTCAGACTAATAATAATCTTGAAGTTCATACAATTTCCTAAATGAGGCAGTAACATCTACCATATCGACCAAGCCTATAATTTCTGTAATATCATGTTTTAGACGATTGGATTGGGCCACATTAATGGATTTGATCATATCCACTGCAGCTTCTATTTCTTGAGTACTCAGTTCCAAACGGTTGGAAAACTGAATTTTTATGCAGGCTCCATCATTATCAAAAACTTCTTGTAAAACATCCAGAATTTCACCTTCATAATTAAATTCCATGCTGGTATAGGAATAAATGGTTTCCATTCCTTGTTTATTGATCCCCTTGTAGAGATATAAAACAAAGGACTGATCTTCCTTATCATTCCCCCGGATGGTACGTCGATATAACTCTTTTAGTCGCTCTTCACTGGTTAACAAACGAAAATTGTACCCACGTATTTTTATAAAAAAATGCTCAGCAAGTGCACAGGCTATTTCAGTTAAACCGATATCTTTAATGTAACGCCTATCATTTTTATCTTTGGTTAGAAAAAGAGGAATACTATTAATATTTTCGGCAATATAGGCTTCCATAATATGACTCATGGTCATATCTACCCTGTCCTGAACACAAATATCTAATTTGGTTTTATTTCGATTGATTAGATTAGTGAAAAAAACGCCGACATCTTTATTATCTTGTTTTTTAATTCTAACCAAGCCTAGCTCACAGCGTTGCTCTCCTTCATCACCCAACATCGCAAGGCGAACGACTTTAAAAGGAATATTGGAAAGATTCACTTCCTTGACTTTATCCGTCAAAGAAGTAAAAGTCACCAGAACCTCCATATTTTTACGAATAAGATTACTGGGTTTAATCAGCATACCAATACCATCACGAGAAAAATCAACCGTATGGCCACTAATAATACTGTCTTTAATGAGTAGGCTAACTTCCATTCGATGAACATAACGAACATTTAAACGTCCTTTTTGCACATCAAATATAATTCTACGTGGTTTACTCGCTTGTTCTAGCTCTACCGAATCAATAACTGTACCAGTATCAAAGATAACTTTTTCATGCCCACGCCAGATATGAATCCTCGATTGTTTATCTTTTAGCTCTGAAAAATACAAAGAAAAATAGGACTCGTTACGTAATACCGATGTAATATCCGTTAACATGACTTGAGCATAATATTGTTCAGCAGTTCGACGGACTTGATTGGCGAGATTTTCTTCTGTATGGATAAGTAAACTAATAATACTACTAATCTTTTGCTCAGTAGGTTCTTTAAATAATTTACAGTTAAGACTAAAAATCCGACCTCGTTTACTAATAACCTTTAAGATTATTTGTGCTAAATCAGATTGATCGGCAAGTTCAAAATCACATATTGAAAACAGCTGATCCTTATCCCAATAACAAAACATTAGGGCCATCTCGTTCCCATAAGCCATTTCAGCCAAATGCTTAACCCGCTCCGGGATCATAAAGGCACGAAAATCAAATAAGAATTGAGACTTTTGGAAAAAGCTTAAAAGTCTTTTATTTTTGGCAGTTTGTATAATTGCATCAACATTGAGCCCTTGTTTATTGCGGGTAATAAACATCGGAATACTGGAGATATTATGCGTATAAACGTGTTCCATAAGCCTAGCCCTGGCGGCCATGGATACATCAGAGGAATCTAATTTGTATTGTACTTTGTATTGACGTATAAATTTACCGATATATTCGCGGGCAAAATCATTTAAATCTCGTTGTATCAGCGCAACATAGGTTTTCTCACCGAGATGCTGTACATCAATAATCTTATATGAGATTTTTTCAAAAAAACGAATATTTTTGCTATCCGTTAGTTTTTTTTGTTCATTGATAAAAAAATCAAAGGTCAAGTCTACATTTCTACCCGGGATTATTAAGGTACGAGGTAAAAAAACTTTTAACCCTCCTACTGAAATATCTTTAGTTTTAACCGCATAGTCTTTGCCTTCATAGTGCATGGTAATAGGCATAACATATAATAAACGCTGATCTTTACGTTTACAAAAATAACCGAGGGGCAAAATATCTGGGGAGTAACACCCTAAAACTTCAGCAGGTTCGACATCATCAGTGATAGCTTCTCTTTTCGTTGCTCCGCCAGTCAGAATTAATTTGGTTCGTTCTTTATTGTCTTTACTGGCCTGACCTAAATAGGTATGTGTACCATTTATTATATCCTCATAGGTCCCCATAGTTAAAACATCATTATTTTCTTCTAAACCACGCGAATAGATTAAAAAAGAGTAATCATCTAGATAAAAGGTAATGCCTTTATATTTAACTGAACGATACGGCCCGGGAGCCTTGTTACGCATATCAATAATTTTAAAACACGGTTTTTGCCGATGAGACACGCCTAATCGGTCTAAAAAGCGAGCCGACTCTGAACCTTTGGTTACTTTTTCAGTAACCAAGTTTTTATCGGCAGATGCAAAATTTTTACCGATAAAATGTTGAATCGTGGGTTTTGCCATCCTTAATTGCCGTGTTTAATTAAATCATAAAATCGAAACCATAAAATGGTTAATACAGACCAGAGTACATCGCCAATAACAGAGGTAATCACCATTGCTATAATATGGTCCGGCATAACACTAAGTATGAGTTGTTGGAACAATATTAGCACGAGAAATATCAGGGTTGTCGTCCCCATAATACGCCAAATTTCATCCCCCGTACTTTGGTAGCTTTCGGTTAAGGCATCAACGGGCGAATTTCGATCTAAAATGACTAAAAATGGTGCCATAATTAACCGTGAGAAGATCCATACACCTGGAAAAATAAATAACAAAAAACCGATACCAGCCAACACACCATATACAATTAAAGTGGCTAGCAAGGGCAACCAACGATAAATTCCATAAATTAAACAACTACTTAATGAAACTGAGCGATTGCTAGATATATTGTATAATAAATAAGTAAAACCACCTAGATATAGTGGGTTTAATAAAAAGTGGCTGACAACCATCAATTTTAAATGCTGGTTCTGATCGTCCCCCGAAAAACCATGAGCAATACCAACGGAAATCAGCGTCATGGCAATAGAAACGGGAATAATGTAGGCAATGAGACGAGAAAAGTTTTGCCGATAAAAGAAAAATACGTCTGATAAAATTATATTCATATAAAAACTCTAAATTTTATGTGACAATTTACTCTACAAATTGCCACTCCTTTTTTTATAGCAAATGAATTTCCAAACCTAACTTTTTACATTCTTCACTATGCTGAGCATTACTTATAACCGCAATACTAGCCTTTTCAGGCACAAAATATTTTTGGGCCACTCGAATTAAGTCTTCTATAGTCACCCCTAAAACCCGACTTCTGAATAGTTCACGTTGCTCCGGTGTGCGACCAAATAGATTGTTCTGAAACGATAATTTAGCATCACCAGCTGGAGAACTGGGTTTATCTAAAGAACTGACAACCCCTAAAATGGCTTCTTCTAATTCTTGGTACTCATGTTTGGTTTCTAACAACCATTGTATCGACTGATCAAAATCGTTCAAGGTTTCACCAAGACGAGGATCTCGATAAGAGTAAAACTTAAAACAAGCATTTATATTATCTTGAGTTGCCCCACCTCCATAAGCTCCACCCTGTTCTCGGATGGAGCGATGCAAAAATCCATTTTTTAAAAAACCTCCCAATACGGTCAGGGCAGCAGAGTCCGAATCTTCTACTGTAACGGTAGGATAAGCCTTGGAACAAAAATTAACCTGGGTACTGGTTTGCCAAAACTGTTTAACCTGGGTCCGATTTTCAGCCAAAGATAATTGTGTACTTTGACTTTTACGCATATTGGTATTTTTCCATAAAGCCAATAGTTCATCTGTTTGAGATTTTAAGATTTGTTCTTCAGAAACCAGTAAGTATTGTCTTGGTGCATTTAATAGCAATTGATGTATCGTTTTAAATTGTTCACATAAGTTATCTAATGCTTCTGATTCTTCTAAAGAACTATCTAATTGTTTGACTTTATTTATTCCTGCCAAACCACGTTGATTATGGTTTAACCAAGCGACTGGACTCATACCGCTGCTAGCGGCTAACATGGCAAGTTGATGACCATTACCCGTGATACTTTGTTCTTTTCGCGCTCTTATTTGAGCAATTAATTCTCTTACTCTATCTACTTCGTCAAATCTGACTTTTTCTAAAGTCATTTTTATTAATTCAGCTAATTGAGCATTGTTTCGATTTAAAGCTTTACCTGACAGAACAAAGAAACCTTTGACCTTTTGTTCATTATTAATATCACCACGCAAGCTGGTAAAAGCATTGATGCCACCACTAATGCTAGAATGCCAAAGTTGAGTTTGAATATAATCTTTATCATTACACCCGACTTCCGTCATACATTGACAAAAAATAGGTAGTAGTAATTGTAGTTCTTCATCCATATCGGGTATATCAATGATTATTTGTTGATATACCAAACCATTAGTACCCTGTGCATAAGTCGTCAGTTGAAAATCATCGCTGAGGATTTGCTCAGAATCAGGACAATGCAATTGTTTGGGAACATCTTCAATGCCCACCTTGGGTAAAATGGATTCATCATCCTGTTGGTTCTGGCGCTGTTCAAGATCTTTCGAAATTTGAATAATGTCCTGTTTTTGCTGCTCACTGAGTTGAGCTTTTATTTGAGCTAAACGATTTTTTTCCGCTGCTTCCTGGCGCTGAGAAAGCTGGGTGTCGGGCTTCATGGTTAAACGAACCCGGTGAGGATTGTCCAATAAGAGTTCTTGAACCAGTTGTTGGATAAAATCATCTTGTTTAATCTCTTCACGTAAATTATCCAATACTCTGTCGATATCCATAACCGATACAACATCTCCGCGATGTATCGCTGTTGATAAGCCAGATAAAATCAGTTGTAAACCATAGGGATAGTGATCGCCACCAATCTCTCGTTGGCTTAACTCCAACTGGTGTAATACCGCTTCTAGAAGCTGTTTATCCACCCCCTTTTCTGCCACTTCCTTTAAAACGCCAAAAATTAATTCTTCAAAAGCCTGAGCATTATTAGGATCGCAACCTTCCAGACCACAAAGAAAACTCATTTCTTTATTGCTATCTTCCAAGCCACATAGTGGTGATGGCGCACTACCTAAAGTACTCACTTCTAATGCTTGCATCAGAGGAGAAGCCGAACTATCCAAAAGGACATTCGCTAATAGTTGAGCTTTTAATTGTTGTTCTAAATCCACACTTGAGCCTAATAACCAGCCCATTACAAAATGGCTTTTATCTCCCACCAACTCTTGTTCATCCATAGCATAAGATTCTTCCACCGCAATCGGTGCATAGAAACGCTTCTCATTATTCACTTCTATGGTTCGTTCTAAAGCATCGAATCGTGAAAGTACTTGTTTTTCAAATTTTTCTTGATGGACAATGGCCGGAATATTGCCAAAAGTCATAAAGACAGCATTGCTGGGATGATAATGAACTTTATAAAATGCTTTTAATTGTTCATAACTCAAATCAGGAATATCCGAGGGTTCTCCACCACTATTAAAATGATAAGTTGAACTGGGAAATAGGTATTTAGTCATAGTCTGCCAAACAGTGCTTACGGCTGATGACATAGCCCCTTTCATTTCATTAAACACCACACCTTTAAAAAGTAACTCTGAATCAGGATTATCAGCTTCAGAAAATTCAAGTCGATGCCCTTCTTGTTTAAAATCCAATTCGTGCAAGCGTGAGAAGAATACTGCATCTAAATATACATCAAGTAAATTATTAAAATCTTTTTGGTTTTGACTGGCAAATGGATAAGCTGTCCAATCACTACTGGTAAAAGCATTCATAAAGGTATTTAATGATCGCCTTATCATCATAAAAAAAGGATCGCGAACAGGAAACTTTTCACTACCACATAATGCAGTATGCTCCAATATATGTGCTACTCCGGTTGAATCAGTTGGTACCGTACGCAATGCAACCAAAAATACGTTTTCATCATTATCAGCGTCCAGATGGTAATGCATAGCCCCTGTATTTTTGTGTTGATAGATCTCAACATTTAGATTCAATGAGTCAATTTTTTCACTTTTTAGCCAAGTAAATGCTTGATGGATATCCTGTGGTGGGTTGCTAACTGCTTGCATGAGTTCCCTCTATATAATTTGGATTTGCTATGAGTGGTTTACTTAATTTTTAACACATCGCTTTTTCAACACCTAAGCTATATGTAGCCAGATGCATTGAGTATTAAGTGGGTTTAATACTAGTATAGTTCAACCTAAATTAATCCTAAAAAACGCTGTTGCCATCTACTGCGGCCCCCTTAAGCACTAAATCTTAAGGATTTTCTAGAACATTTTGACTTCACCAGTAGGGTGACTACAAGAAAAGCCAAAATA
>Ga0209475_10002992_pt1 | contig 16122 bp, 8 predicted proteins | sample tdDd471_FD_187128 | JGI IMG/M metagenome (GOLD analysis project Ga0209475, IMG submission 187128) | Marine sediment microbial communities from the Atlantic coast under amendment with organic carbon and nitrate - tdDd47.1 (SPAdes)... | ecosystem: Environmental > Aquatic > Marine > Coastal >... | reverse complement strand
CGAAGGCGAAGGCGAAGGCGAAGGCGAAGGCGAAGGCGAAGGCGAAGGCGAAGGCGAAGGCGAAGGCGAAGGCGAAGGCGAAGGCGAAGGCGAAGGCGCGAGCGAAGGCGGAGGCGCGAGCGGAGGCGAAGGCGAAGGCGGAGGCGCAGGCGGAGGCGGAGGCGGAGGCGCAGGCGGAGGCGGAGGCGGAGGCGGAGGCGGAGGCGCGAGCGGAGGCGGAGGCGTACGCATAGACCGCCTGCGCGCTGGTGTTCACCGAGCGGGTTGGCTCACTGCAGGTAGTAGAGCCACATGAAGCACATCTCGTCGTTGAAGCCGGTGCCGAAGCCGACGGCGTAGCTGTTGGGGTTGTCGAACTCGCAGGTGAGCAGGAGCCCCGAGCCGCTGTCGAAGGTCAGGAGTGGATCGAACTCCGTCAGCGGCGGGTCGGACCACGAGGTCGACTCGTGCAGGAGCTCCCCGGTCGTGTCGTTCGGCCCGGAGGCGACGCGGATGCTGGCGTAGGTGCCGAGCTGGTGGGTGTGCGAGGTCATCGCCAGGACGCGCGAGCCCGCGCCGACCGGCCACCAGCTCGTCTCCGTGAACGTCGACTCGGCGGGGATGGTGAAGCTGAGGTCGCCGGTGAACAGGACGTGCACCTCGTCGGTCACGCTCCCCTCCGGGGCGAGGTCCACGTCGACGAGGCCCTCGATGTCGACCTTGTCCTCGGCGAAGTAGTTGATGAAGTGCAGCTCGAGGCCGATCGACTGGTGCGCGCCGATGGGCAGCCCCGAGTCTGCCGGGTAGGCGAGCCCCGACTCGCGCTGCTGGGCGATGAAGAGGACCTTCTGTCCCATGCCGTGCGAGAACGCGCCGCAGGGCCTCGGCGTGGGGTCCGCCGGCTCGTCCAGGATGTGGACGATCATATGGTGACTGCCCGCCGTGAGGTGCGTCCGGAGCCCGCGGATAACCCCCGGCTCGGCGTTGCCGAGGTCGATCGTCGCGCACATCGTCTTCTCGACGCCGGCCTCGACGCTGAACGGGCCGATGGCGACCTGATGGGTCGTGACCTCGGGGCCGGTCGTCGTGTCCAGAGACGTCGTGTCGACGGCGACGACCGTGTCACCAGGGCTCGCCGTGTCATCCGCTGCCGCGGTGTCGGCCGGCGCCGTGGAGTCCACGCTCGTCGTGTCGCCGGCCACGTCGGCGGCGCTCGTGTCCTCGACCTGCGCGCCGCCGTCGCTGCACCCACCGAACGCCACGCTCACCGCCACCGCGCACGCCATCCAACGCTGCCTCATCGCGTCCCCTCCGTCGCCCTGTGCTGGTCCTCGTCTCGGCTCCGCGCGCGGGCCACCCGAGTCGGGACGCGCGGAGGCGCTCAACGTAGCGGCTGACGACCGCCATTGCGAACCCGACGTCGACGACCGCCGTCACGAGCCCGACGCGCGGGGCGTACCGGGCGACCCGGCGAGGATCGGGCAGGTCGAAACATGTGCCACGAGCCGATCCCATCGCTATACTCCCGGCTCGCTACTCCCCCCGAGCCGCGGAGGCCGCATGCGGGCCGCCCCGACGAACATCCTCTTGGCCACCCTGGGCGCGCTCGCCGTGCTCGCGCCCGCGACCGTCCTCGTCGGCGCGTGCGTGGACTCCGAGCTGACCGGCAGCCTCGACACCCTCGTCCCCCCGGACACCGGCGTCATCGAGGACACCCAGCAGGACGCCGACAGCACCCCGATCGACGTGCCCGACGGCGTCGACGCCGGCTGCACCACGAACGAGCAGTGCGGCCCGGTCCTCGGCGCCCTCGGCCCCTGCCAGGTGCCGCTCTGCGACGCTACCCGCGGCGTGTGCTTCGCCGGCCAGCGGCCCAACTGCTGCGCGTCGGCCGGCGACTGCCCGACCGACCCGAACGACCCGTGCACCGTGGGGAGCTGCCCCGTCGTAGGTGGCAGCTGCCAGTACACCGACGTCTGCGGGCCGTGCCAGCTCGACAGCGAGTGCCAGGCGCTCGCCCCGGCCTGCACCCAGGGCCGCTGCGACGAGCGCGGTGAGTGCCACTTCGACCCCATCGAGACCTGCTGCGTCACCGCCAACGACTGCGACGACGCCGACCCCTGCACCACCCAGCTCTGCGACGCCCAGGGCGTCTGTCGCTACAACGACGTCGGCGGCGCCGGCTGCTGCACGACGCCCCCGGTCATCGCCACCGACTTCGACGCGGCGCCTCCGTTCGAGGCGACGACGACCTCGGAGTCGGTGTTCTGGTCGGTGATCCAGTTCGACACGGCGCCGACCCCGCCGTCGCTGCTCTACCTGGGCAACCCCAACGCCTACAACCTCGTCAGCGCTCAGCCGATCCGCGCCGAGGCCGCCTTCAGGCTCGGCCCCGTGCAAGCGAACGAGCAGGTCGAAGTGAAGCTCCGGATCTACCTCGACGCGGGCCCCACCCCGCCCATGCAGGTGCTCGTCCGCTACCTGAACGGACAGCAGGTGCTGGTGTGGGATGGACAGACCTCTCAGAGCTCGCGCTGGCTCCCGGTCAAGAAGACCGTCACCATGCCCCGCAACGGCCAGGCCCAGCTCGTCCTGAGCTACGTGACCCCGCTGCCGGTCGGTGACGCGAGCCTCTTCGGCGTGGCCATCGACGACCTGCAGGTCCGCACCGGGTGTGGTAGCGGCGGCTGCCAGAGCGATCTGCAGTGCGCGACCAGCGATCCGTGCGTCATCGGCCGTTGCGGCGCTGACGGCGCCTGTAGCTACAGCGAGATCCCCGAGTGCTGCCGGACGGCACAGGACTGCGGCCCGTCGCCGGAGTGCTGGGCGACGTCGTGCCGCGACAACCGCTGCGACTACGAGCGCATCGACGGCTGCTGCGTCGACGACGACGAGTGCGGGCCGAGCCCCGACCCGTGCTTCCTGCAGAGCCGCTGCTTCGACAACCGCTGCGAGCTCTTCCCGACCGACGTCCCGTGCGACGACGGCGACCCGTGCACCGCGGACACCTGCATCCAGGGCGCCTGCCTCCACGAGCTCATCCCCGAGTGCTGCGTCGGCCCCGGCTGCGCCTGCCAGCCCGACGTCGCCGACTGGGACTTCGAGGGCTCGGACCAGGGCTGGAGCTGGGACGACCCGGTCTCCGGGTACGGCTGGTACCGCGTCCAGGTCCAGGCGCCGGGCAGCCCGCAGATGCTCTACTTCGGCAACCCCGACGCCGGGCCGGCCATAGACCCCGGCTTCCCGCTGACGGCGACGGCCATCGGGCCGGTCTTCTACGTCCCCGGCACCGCGACGTCGGTCACGGTCCGGTTCAACGCCTACGTCGGCCTCGACTTCGGGCAGCAGACCGACCAGATCCGCCTGGTCGCGGTCAGCCAGAGCGGGGCGTCGGCGGTGCTGTGGCAGCTGGGGCCGAACACCCCGCGCTACGAGCTCATCAGCCCGACCAGCCAGGCGCTCAGCGGCTTCGTCGGCCAGAACGTGCGGCTCCGGCTCGTCTACCTGAGCCAGGACAACGTCGCCGCCGAGGGCTTCGGCTTCCTCGTCGACGACATCACCGTCACGGCCGAGTGCGGCGGCGTCGAGTGCGTGACCCCGCAGCAGTGTCCGCCCGGGCCGCCATGCACGCTCAGGACCTGCGAGCAGAACACCTGCGGTATCGAGGACCTCGACTGCGACGACGGCGACGTCTGCACCGACGACTTCTGCGACCCCGACCTCGGCACCTGCGTGCACATCCCCAACGGGCTCGCCGGCTGCGGCGGCGAATGCCAGTTCGACTTCCAGTGCGCGGACACGCTGGTCTGCACCAACGACTTCTGCGACGACGGCCAGTGCGTCCACAAGCCCGAGCCGGGGTGCTGCCAGGCCGACGTCGACTGCAACGACGGCGACCTCTGCACCGTCGATCAGTGCGCCGTCGACTTCGGCGTGTGCATCAACCAGCAGATCCCCGGCTGCGGGGGCTGCCAGTTCGACGACCAGTGCTTCGACGGCGACCCGTGCACCGAAGACCGCTGCCAGGACGACGGGCAGTGCAGCCACGAGCTCGTGCCGGATCTCCCCGGGTGCATCTGCTTCAACGGCGAGATGTGCAGCGACGGTGACCCGTGCACGGTCGACATCTGCGGCGAGACCGGTCAGTGCCTGCACATCCCGGACACCACGCTCCCCGGTTGCCAGGTCGAGTGCCAGGCGGACTTCCAGTGCAACGACGCCGACCCGTGTACCCGCGACATCTGCTCGCCGGACGGGGTCTGTTTCTTCCAACCCGACCCGAACCTCCCGGGCTGCTCGGTCGAGTGCTCCAACGACTTCCAGTGCTTCGACGACGATCCCTGCACCCAGGACCGCTGCTCGCCCGACGGGGTCTGCTTCCACCAGATCATCCCCGGCCTGCCGGGCTGCGAGCTCTGCGGCGACAACGGCGACTGCGACGACGGCGACTTCTGCACCCAGGACGCGTGCACGCCGCAGGGCACCTGCACCCACACCTTCGTCCCGTCCATCCCCGGCTGCGGCGGCTGTGAGGGGCCGGAGCAGTGCAGCGACGGGCGCGTCTGCACCCAGGACCTGTGCTCGGCGGCGGGCGAGTGCCTGAACCTGCCGATCCCGGGCTGCTGCGAGGGCCACGACCAGTGCGCCGACGGCGATCCCTGCACGGAGGACCTGTGTCGCTTCGAGACCGGGGTCTGCGAGCACATCCCGATCCCCGACGAGATCTGTGGCGAGTGCGACGAGGTCGACTGCGACGACGGCGACCCCTGCACCACCGACAGCTGCAACTCCTTCACCGGGCAGTGCGAGCACAGCGACATCGCCGGCTGCTGCGAGACGAACTCCGACTGCGCCGACGGCGACCAGTGCACCTTCGACCAGTGCGACAACGCCGTCTGCACCCACACGTTCCTGCCGCTGCCGGGGTGTCAGCCCGAGTGCCAGACCGACGCCGACTGCGAGGACGGAAACCCCTGCACGACCAACCGGTGCGGTCCCGGCGGGACCTGCCGCATCAACGTCATCTTCGGCTGCTGCGACAGCGACGACGAGTGCGAGGACGGCAACGCCTGCACCACCGACACCTGCTACGGGCAGGTGGGCGTGTGCTTCAACCAGCAGATCGGCTGTAACGACAACAACGCCTGCACAGCGGACAGCTGCGACCCCGACTCGGGCTGCGTCTTCTCGCCGATCCCGGGGTGCTGCACCACCGGCGCGCAGTGCAACGACGGAAACCCCTGCACCACCGACGGGTGCGCCGGGGGCCAGTGCTTCAACACGCCCAACGACAGCTGCTGTGGGAGCGACGCCGACTGCTTCGAGCCGGGCTGCGGCCAGGGGACGTGCCTGCCCGACGGCCAGTGCGTCTTCACCGACTGCTGCGAGCCGGGCCCGACCGGGATCCCCTGCGACGACGGTAACCCGTGCACCGAGGATTTCTGCGCCGACGACGGCCAGTGCCAGCACGGCGCCGTCCCGGGGTGCTGCACCGGCGACTCCCAGTGCCCGGCGGACGAGGCGTGCGTCGATTGGTTCTGCGACCCCGACCAGCTGCGCTGCGTGTCCGTCGAGGACCCGAGCTGCTGCGAGGAGACCACCGCGGCGAGCTTCGCCTTCACCGGCAACCTCGGCGGCTGGGGAGTCGAGCCCGCGCAGACGCCGGGCGCGGTGACGTGGTGGATCTCGAACCGCCGCTCGACCTCCGGGCCGAGCTCCATCTACATGGGCAACCCCGAGACCGGGACCTACAACAACGGCGGCGTGCCCGCGGCGTACGCGACGTCGCCGGCCTTCGACGTGCCCGACGCCCCCGGGGTCGAGCTGAGCTTCAACGTGTGGCTCGACATCGAGCAGTTCCAGAACTTCGACCCCTTCTTCGTCGACGTCGTGACCGCCAACGGCGGCGCGTCGCAGGTCTGGGCGAAGACGGCCGTCCCGGGGCAGCGGTACCGGAGCTGGGTCGCGACCAAGGCCAACCTGACGCCGTGGGCGGGGCAGACGATCCGAATCCGCCTGCGCTTCGAGGCCGACGACGATCTCCTCAACGACACCGAGGGGATCTACATCGACGACCTCGTCGTCCGGGCCCTCTGCGAGCCGGTGAGCCTGTGCGGCAACGACTTCGAGTGCAACGACGGTGACGCCTGCACCAACGACCGCTGCGTGGCGAACGTCTGCCAGGCCAACCCCATCCCCGGGTGCTGCGAGTCGACGGCCGACTGCGACGACGCCTACGCGTGCACCGAGGACGCCTGCGTCGAGGGGAGCTGCCAGAACAACCTCATCGCCGGCTGCTGCGTGGCCGACGGCGAGTGTGACGACGGACGCGCCTGCACGACCGACGCGTGCGACATGGCGACCCACAGCTGCGTCTTCGTGGACACCGGCGGGTGCTGCACGACGGCGGCGGACTGTAACGACGGCGACGCCTGCACGAGCGACGTCTGTCAGCCGAACGGGACGTGCCGCCACGGCGCCAACGTGACGGACCCGAGCTGCTGCGAGGCCGGCAACTTCTTCGAGGAGCACTTCTCGCTGTCGGCGTTGACGACCTTCACGGTCCAGGGTGACGGCTCGCAGGTCCGCTGGCGGGCGTACAACGGGCACGTCTTCACGCCGCCGTTCGCGCTCTACTACGGCAACCCGGCGACCCAGGACTTCGACAGCGGGGCGCGGACCTTCGGCACGGCGACGTCGGACCCGATCGCGATCCCGACGACGGCGCACGCGACGAAGCTGACCTTCAACGTGTGGCTCGACGTCGACGGCTTCCCCTTCGACGACCTGCTGAGCGCGCGGGTCATCGTCGGCGGCAACGCGTTCACGCTGTGGGAGCGGACGGACCTGCCCTTCGGCTCGATGGAGCAGTGGATCCCGGTCACGATCGATCTGCCGCCCCAGGTGGCGGGGCGGACGATCCGGGTGCAGTTCGCCTTCGACAGCGTCGACGAGCAGGACAACGACGGCGAGGGGATCTACGTCGACGACGTCCAGGTCTACTCGACCTGCCCGTGACGGTCGCGGCGTCGCCTCCCGCGCTGCCGACGGGGTCGGGGCGCGGGCGGCGAGCGGTGAACGGTTCCCAATCAGCGGGCGGGACCGGTATGCTCGCGCCGCGATGAGCGCCCTGCCCTCCATCATCGGACGTGAGCTGCGCGCCGCGACCGTGGTGCTGGTCGCGGCGGGCGCGCTCGCGGCCGGCTGTCGAAGCGCGGCCGACACGCCGGAGCCCATCGGCGCGGACGCGGCCAGCGTGGCGCCGCCCAGCGTGGCGGAGGTCGAGCAGGAGGTCGGAGACGGGGCCGTCCCGCTGCCGAGCGAGCCTTCAGCCCCGACGAACCGCCGACCGCCGGAGATCGAGGGGCACCGCTCAGACGACATCACCCACGACGACGCGACGCGAGACGCGTACGGCAAGGCGATGATCGAGGGTGAGGCGGCGCTCTACAGCGGTCGCTTCGAGGACGCGCGGCTGGCGTATCTGGAGGCGATGGAGCTGCGGCCGGACAGCACGTCCCCGGCGCTCGGTGCGCTGCGCAGCATGGTGATCGAGGGGCACGCCGAGGCGCGCGGGGACATCGCGGACCGGATCCGGCAGAAGATCGCCGAGTACGAGTCGCGCCCGGAGACCCAGGGGGCGGCGAACCTGCTCGCGGCGCGCCTGGCGCTGGCGCTCGGGGATACCGGGACGGCGCTCGACGAGGCGCGGCTGGCGGTCCACCAGATGCCGGAGCTCGGCGTCGCCTGGCGTGTCCTGGGCGAGTCGGCGATGGCGGCGGAGCTCTGGGGCGAGGCGGTCGAGTCGCTCCAGACCGCGGTGGCGCTGGGGCTACAGGCCGAGAGCGGCACCTGGGAGCGGCTCGCCGACGCCTTCGACGAGCTGGGCGAGACCAGCGCGGCGGTGGACGCCGCGGAGCAGGCGCTGGAGATGACGGGCCGCGACGAGCACGCGCAGCGGCGGCGCCTGAACCTGCTGGCGTGCGTGCTCAAGCATGCCGGAGACCTCGACGGGGCCGAGGCGGCGGCGGAGAAGGCGCGCGCCCTGGGGCCGGACGACCCGGCGGTGCTGCACAACCTGGGGACGCTGGCCCAGGCCCGGGACGAGCCGGACAAGGCGCTGGAGCTGTGGGAGAAGGCGACGGCGAAGATCCCGGTGCCGACGACGCTGTGGCGGATGGGCAAGCTCCTGCTCCAGCTCGACCGGCCGAACGACGCCCTGAAGGCCTTCCAGCGGTCGGCGGCCAACCTCGCCCGCTGGGGCTGGCCGGAGTCGACCCGCTGGCTGCCGTCCTACGAGGTCGGCAAGCTCTACGCCCGGGCCGAGATGTACAAGGAGGCCACTGGCTGGTTCGAGGACGCCCAGCGCGAGGCCCGCACCGCCGAGGCCACGCGCGAGATCGTCAGCTGGCTCGGCTACGTGAAGACCCTGAGCGTCGAGGACGCGGCGGCCAACGCGCCGTAGGAGGCGCGGGCGAAGGCGGAGGCGCGGGCGAAGGCGGAGGCGCGGGCGGAAGCGAAGGCGCGGGCGGATGCGCGAGAGCGGGCGCGGGGCGGAAGCGCGGGCGTGGGCGGAGGCGCGGGCGGAGGCGCGGGCGCGGGCGGAAGCGCGGGCGGAGACGGAAGCGCGGGCGCGGGCGGAGAGCCTTGCTACCAGGCCGCCGGTTCGCCGTCGCGGAAGAAGCCGCCGGAGGGGCCGTCGGGCGGGATCTCGGTGGCCCACAGGATGCTCTCGGCGCCCTCGTCGACCGAGCGGGGGGCGGCGGGGCCGCCCATGTCGGTACGGACCCAGCCCGGGCAGACGGCGTTGACCCGCAGGCGGCGGGGGTCGTCGGCGAGCGCCTTCGCGAGGTGGCGGGTGTAGGCGTTGAGGGCGAGCTTGCTGACCCGGTAGGCCGAGCGCGGCCAGCCGTCGGGCGGGCCGCCGTTGGCGACGCCGGCCCGGAAGCGGGCCAGCAGCTGATCGATGGCGGCGCGGTCGAGGCCGTCGGCCCAGAGCTGCTCGCGGATGGCGTCGGGGAGGGTCGCCTCGTCGGCGACGCCGCTCGAGACGTTGACCACGCGGCCGCCGTCCCGCAGGCGCGGCAGGAGCGCCTCCAGGACCCGGGCCGCGCCGTACCAGTTCACCGCGAAGGTCTTGTCGACGACGCCGAGATCGAAGCCCTCGAGGGCCACGGCGGCGTTGTTGACGAGCACGTCGACGCCGTCCGCGACCGCGGCCGCGATACGCTCGCCGGCGTCGTCCTTCGTCACGTCCACGGCGAGCGGCTCGAAGCGCAGTCCCTCGGCAGCATACCGCTCACGCATCACGTCTCCGGTGGCCGGGTCGCGCACCGTCCCGATCACCCGGTAGCCGCGCATGGCGAGGATCCTCGCTACTTCGCGGCCGAGCCCCCGGTTCGCCCCGGTCACCACTGCGACCTTGTCCATCGTGCTCCCTCCGTGATGCTGGACGCGGCAGAGCATACGCGCAGTTCGAGGGGTTCGGCGAGAGGCTTGTTTCGGCGCTGTCACCCGCTGACGCGCATGGCGACTACCCCAGCTCCGGGTCGCGGGCTTGCATCGCGGGGATCTTCCGGCGATCCTCTAGCCGCGACTGAATGGCGATTCATCCAGCAGGAGGCGGTCGGTGCAGGACGGCACGACAGCGACGTGGCAAGGGACGAGCGACTACATCGCGGCCGCGGATCTGCGCCGCATCGTGAACGTGGCGGCGGCCCTCGGGCGGCCACTCCTCGTCAAGGGCGAGCCCGGTACCGGCAAGACGCTCCTGGCGCAGTCGATCGCGCAGGGGATGGGGCTCGAGCTCATCGCCTGGCACGTCAAGTCGACGACCAAGGCCCGTGACGGCCTCTACGTCTATGACACCGTGCAGCGGCTCTACGACAGCCGCTTCCACGACAAGGACGTGTCGGACATCCGAGCCTATATCGAGCTCGGACCGCTCGGCCGCGCCTTCGCGTCGAAGGAGCGCGTGGTCCTGCTCATCGACGAGATCGACAAGGCGGACGTGGAGTTTCCCAACGATCTCCTGCACGAGCTCGACGCGATGAGCTTCGTCATCACCGAGACCGGCGACGTCGTCGCGGCCGACCAGCGGCCGGTCGTGATCATCACGTCCAACAACGAGAAAGAGCTCCCCGACGCGTTCCTGCGGCGGGTGGTCTTCCACTTCATCGAGTTCCCCGACGAGGCGCTGATGGCGCAGATCGTCGACGTCCACTTCCCGAAGTTGGACAAGGCGCTGCTCGAGAGGGCCCTGGCGGTCTTCTACAAGCTGCGGCGGGTCGAGGGGCTCCGCAAGCGCCCGTCGACGAGCGAGCTGGTCGACTGGCTCGCGGCGCTGCTGGCGAGTGGGGTCGACCTCGACGCCGCCGGCGACGACGTGCCCTTCATCGGGACGCTGCTCAAGCGCGAGCGCGACGTCGTCATCGCCAAGGAGAGCGGCAAGCCCCGGCGCTGGCGATGAGCGGCGCCGAGCCGGACGCTCCGGGCGCGCGGCGCCGGACGCTCCTCTTCGGGCGGCTCTTCTACGGGCTCCGCGGGGCCGGGCTGCCGGTCGGCGTCAGCGAGTGGATGGCGCTGATGGAGCTCCTGTCCAAGGGTGTCATCGCGCCGGATCTGACCGACTTCTATCGCGTCGCGCGGGCGGTGCTCGTCAAGCACGAGGCGCAGTTCGACACGTGGGATCAGGTGTTCACGGCGGTCTTCGGGGGTGGGCAGCTCCCGACGAAGGCGGCCGAGGAGCTCTTGAGCTGGCTCGAGGACCCGCTGCCGCTTCCGGAGCTCACGGCCGAGCAGCTCGCGGATCTCGAGGCGCTGCCCCTCGACGAGCTGCGGCGCCTCTTCGAGGAGCGCCTCGCCGAGCAGGACGAGCGCCACGACGGCGGCAACCGCTGGATCGGCACCGGCGGGACCTCGCCCTTCGGTAGCGGCGGTCGGAACCCGGCCGGCGTCCGCGTCGGTGGCTCCGGGGGCGGGCGCTCGGCCATCCAGATCGCCAGCGAGCGTCGCTTCCGCGACTACCGCAACGACCGCGTCCTCGACACGCGTCAGATCGCTGTGGCGCTGCGGCGGCTGAGGCGCCTGAGCCGGGCCGAGGGGGAGCCCGAGCTCGACGTCGAGGAGTCGGTGGACCGCACCTGCAAGAACGCGGGCTTCCTGGAGCTGGCGTTCGCCCCGCCCAGGCAGAACCAGGCGAAGGTCCTGCTGCTGATGGACGTGGGCGGGTCGATGACGCCGTTCACGCGCCTGGTCGAGACGCTGTTCTCGGCCGCGAGCCACCTCAACCACTGGAAGCGCTTCGACCACTTCTTCTTCCACAACTGCCCGTACTCCCGGCTCTTCGAGAGCGTGACCAGCGCCAAGGCGGTCCAGACGTCCGAGGTCGTGCGGGAGAAGCCCCGCGACACGTTCCTGATCATGGTGGGCGACGCGTCGATGGCGCCGAGCGAGCTGCTCTCCCCCCACGGTGCCATCGACTACTTCGAGCAGAACGAGACGCCGGGGCTCAAGTGGCTGCATCTGTTGCGCTCGCACTTCAAGCGGTCGGTGTGGCTCAACCCCATCCCGCCGGAGCACTGGAGAGGCTATACGATCGACCTCATCGGCCAGGTCTTCCCGATGTTCCCGCTCACCCTGAGCGGGCTCGACCAGGCGGTCGACCACCTGGTGAAGCGAACCCACGCGCCGCCGCCGGATCTCGATCCTTCGCTCTTCCGCGCGATGTGGTGAGCGGCCTGGTCGTGTTGGCCGCGGCGGCCTACGTTGCCGACGAGCGAACGCGGGGATAAGATCCCCGTATGCGCATCAGGCAGGCGGTCTATCTCACCGAGCAGGGCACCCAGCGCCGTTCGAATCAGGACGGCGTGCTCGCGCTCAACAAGGTCCCTCTCTACGCGCTCGCCGACGGGGCGGGCGGCAGCGAGGCGGCGAGGCTCGCGCTGCTGACGCTCAAGGAGCACGCCGGCCGCCTCCGCGAGCGGGTCGTGGCGGTCGCGTCGAACCCCAACACGACGACGCGGCTGGCGATCCGGCACTTCTTCCAAGGGGCCTTCACCCACGCCAACGCCGCGCTACGCGAGGCGAGCGAGGGCAGGCTGAGCCCGCTCTCGACGACGCTGGTGGCCGCGACCGTGGTCGGGCGATACGTCTTCGTCGCCCACGTCGGCGACTCCCGGGCCTATCTGCAGCGCGACGGCGCGCTGAGCAGCCTGACCGCCGACCACACGCTGGCGGCGTTGCAGCTGAGCCGCGGGGACATCAGCGCGGACGAGTACGTCGACAGCCCTTTCCGATCGACCTTGAGCCGCTCGATCGGGCTCGGGCCGTCGGTGGAGGTCGACGTGGCGGAGCTCCACCTCGTCCCCGGGGACGTGGTGCTCCTCTGCACCAACGGCCTCCACCGTTTCGCCGACGACGGCGAGATCGACGGTGCCATCGTCCACGGCGACCTCGAGGCGAGCTCTCAGCGGCTGATGGAGCTCGTCCGACAGCGCGGCGCGCCGGACAACGCGACGGTGATGCTGATCGCGGCCGACGCCACCGAGAAGGAAGACCTGACCGAGGGCCAGGCCGAGCAGGCGCTGCGGAGCGCCGCGCTGTTCCGGGAGCTGAGCGATCCCGAGTGGCTCCAGGTGGCGCCATACCTCGAGCAGGTGGACGCCGAGGCGGGCGAGCTGATCGTCGAGGCGGACGGCTCGTCCGACGCCTTCTACGCGGTGGCCGCCGGCGCGGTCGAGGTGCAGCAGGGCGCCGAGCGCCACGAGGTCGGGGTCTCCGGGCACTTCGGGACCCTGGCGCTCGCGAGCGCCAGCCGGCAGCTCGACACGGTCCGGGCCCTGGAGCCGACGCGCCTCTTCTCGCTGTCGCGCGGCCGCTTCGAGCAGCTCGTCCGCGACCAGCCGGCGCTGGGCACGCGCCTGGCGCTGACCGCCCTCGACAGCCTCGGCGACCGGCTGAGCGTCCTGACGACCCGGCTCGCGAAGGTCGTCGAGGCCGTCCACGGCGAGCACCGCTACTGATCGCGCCAGTCGCGAGCTGGCCCCCGGCTCGTCTCGCGGCGCGCTCCGTCTCCTGCGTGCGCACCGCCTCCGCGCGCTCGAGCCCGTCCCCTCCCCCGCGGTAGCGGCGTCGTTGGGGATCGCGCGGCGAAATCGGAGCGGCCGGGTACAAACCTTGCGAAGAGGTCGCGGGGCTCGGTAACTAACCGGCATTGACGCTGGCGCGACACCTGCCGGCGCCGCCTGTGAGACCGACGACGTAACCTCGCGCTGGACCGGGGCATAGGACCGGCCCGAGGAGGACGCACATGACGCGACCCATGAACCGACGCTCCAGCCTGGCCCTCTTGCTCCCGCTCTTCGCGCTGACCGCGCTCGCCGCTCCGGCGCGCGCCGAGGCGGGTGAGCTGCCGGATCGGGTCGAGGCCGAGAAGATCACGGTGAGGATCCTCTCGGACGCGAAGACCGTGAGCCCAGGCGAGCAGCTCCGGGTCGGCCTCCTCTTCGAGATGGCTCCCGGCTGGCACGTCTACTGGAAGAACCCCGGTGAGACGGGGCTGCCGACCCGGGTGACCTTCCAGGCGCCGGACGGCTTCAGTTTCGGGGACATCGCGTGGCCGGCGCCACACCGCTTCGTGGACAAGCTCGGCGGCGTCAGCTTCGGCTACGAGGAGGACGTCCTGCTGCACGCTACGGTCAACGTGCCCGAGGACGTCGTCGAGGGGACCGAAGTGGAGCTCGGCGCCGATGCGTCCTGGCTCGTCTGCCACGAGAACTGCATCACGGGGAAGGCCAAGCTCGGCCTGACGTTGCCCGTGCAGCACGCCGAGCCGGCCGCCAACCGCAGCGACCACGCCGCACGGTTCGACGCCGAGGCGGCCCTGGTTCCGACCGCCGCGCCGGAGGGGATCGCCATCGACGCGAAGCTGAGCCCCGAGCAGGTCAGGGCTGGCGAGGAGTTCACGGTCACGCTGACGATCGCGGACACGAGGGGAAGAGGCCTCGCGCTCGACGGTGCGGTCGCCGACGCGCTGCTGCCGAACTGCCAGAAGGGGCTCAAGGTCACCGACGTCCGCGTTGCCGATGGCGAGCAACGACCGGGTACGGTGGCGCTCGTCGTCAGCGGCAAGGCGAGCGCCACGGTGAGCCAGCAGGGTGACCTCATCGAGGCCGCGCTGAAGCTCCGGCACGACGGCGAGCCGATCGTCGTGGACGTTCCGCTCCGGGTGCCGCGGGCGGCCGGGGTCGCCGCGACTTCGCCGACCGAGCCCGCGGCTACCGAGCCTGATGGCCAGACGCCTGGGGCTGCGGTCGCCGCGTCGGGCCTTCCGACCACGGTCGACGAGCTGTGTGCCGAGTTCGAGGGTGAGGTCGTCCCGACGCAGACCGACGGGCCGATCACGTCGTTTCTGCTCGCGCTCCTGTTCGCGTTCCTCGGCGGGGTCATCCTGAACGTGATGCCGTGTGTGCTGCCGGTGCTGTCGCTGAAGATCATGAGCCTCGTCGAGCACTCGGGCTCGGACAAGAAGGTCGTTTGGCGGCACGGCCTCGCGTACACGGCGGGAGTGCTGGCGTCCTTCGGTGTCCTGACCGGCATCATCCTGGCGGTCCAGGCGAGCAGCTGGGCGTTCCAGATGCAGGACCCGCTCTTCGTCGCCATCTTCGGCGCCATCGTCTTCGCGATGGCGCTGAGCCTCTTCGGCGTCTACGAGATCACGCTTCCCGGCGCGACGCGTATCGAAGGCTCGGTGCACAAGAAGAGCGGGTACGCGAGCAGCTTCACCTACGGGATCTTCGCGGTGCTGCTCGGCACGCCGTGTACGGCGCCGCTGCTGGGCCCGGCCATCACCTACGCCTTCACGCAGCCGCCGTTCGAGATGGCGCTGCTGCTCATGACCGTCGGCCTCGGCCTGGCCTCGCCGTTCCTGCTCCTCGCGGCGTTTCCGAGCTGGCGGCGCATCATGCCGAAGCCGGGCCCGTGGCTCGAGACCTTCAAGAAGCTCATGGGGTTCCTGCTCGTCGGGACCGCCGTCTACATGCTCTTCATCCTGAGCGGCCAGGTCTCTGTGGACGCGCTCGTCAGCTACATCGCGCTGCTCTCTGTGGTCGGCCTCGCGCTCTACGTCTACGGCAACTGGTCGGGGCCGCTGCGTACGCCGGGGGTCCGGATGATCGGCATCGTGGTGGCGCTCGGCCTCGTCGTCGGCGGCGTGTCCATGTTCGGGACGCTCGAGCGTCCGCCGGTTCGGAGTGGGACCATCGAGGCGGGCGGCATGACGTGGCACGACTTCGATCAGTTCGATGTCAAGAGCGCTTCGGCCGGCGGCCAGACGGTGTTCATCGACTTCACCGCCAACTGGTGCGCGACGTGCAAGGTCAACGAGGGGACGGTCATCTACACCGACGAGGTGCGCAACGCCTTCCAGCTCCTCAACGTGACGCCGGTGAAGGCCGACTTCAGCGTCGCCAAGCCGGAGATCGCGCGCTGGCTCAAGGAGTTCAACGAGCCGTCGGTGCCGCTCTACGTGGTGCTTCCGGCAGGCAAGCCCGACGGCGCGATCAAGCTCGACACCCTGCTCACGACCGACGAGGTCCTGCGCGGCGTCTGTCAGGCCGGCCCGTCGAAGCTGCAGACCGCCTCCCGCTGATCTTCGAGAGAGCGTATCGCGGCCTTCGGGTGCGAGTCGGCCTGCGCGACCGTTGTCCTGCCGTTCGCCCGGCGTCGTTCTGACGGTCGCCCCCGCGCTCGACCGCATGGCTACTGGCCCAATGACCCGTTCCCCTTCTGACCGGGGTTCGGAGATAGCGACGATGGCGTGACCGGGGTTCGGAGACGAGCGAGGCCACCTGACCGACCGGGCAGGTCCGATTTCAGGGGGGCGGCGGGTGGATCCGAATCGCTCTGTGGCGTTCTTGAGCCCTCAGCGGGCCCCGAACCGGCGTGGATGACTGCACTGAACGCACCGCGGCGAGACCTCCGCGCGGGAAGCCTCGCCAGAATGCGAGCGCTGGTGGTCGGGCTACGGCGGGGGACGGCACGCGACGGCGTAGCGCTCCACCATCTGGTAGGTCCCCATCGGGAACACGACGTCCCGCACGCCGGCCGCGAACGCCGCGAGCGCCTCGCGATAGTCCCGCCGGA
>Ga0209475_10002988_pt1 | contig 16140 bp, 14 predicted proteins | sample tdDd471_FD_187128 | JGI IMG/M metagenome (GOLD analysis project Ga0209475, IMG submission 187128) | Marine sediment microbial communities from the Atlantic coast under amendment with organic carbon and nitrate - tdDd47.1 (SPAdes)... | ecosystem: Environmental > Aquatic > Marine > Coastal >... | reverse complement strand
GCAGAACTTCCTCGGCGGGCTCGGCTTCGCGGAGAATCGTCGGGAGGTTTTCCGGGCTGCATGCCAGCTTGGGGTCATGTGGCACGTTTCTGGGTTCGGTGGCGCGCCAGTCCAGCATGTTGGTCTTCACGTAGCGTGTAAATCCCCACCTTCTGGCAAAGCCAAGCTCCCGGTCACAGGTCGGGTCCGAGACTTCGGCGGTCGCAACAGAGGGGTTTTGGCCCAGGAACATGATGGTTCGCGGTTCGTCACCTTTCGGCGTCCAGTCGCGGATCAAGGTCTGGCGGTATCGCCCGCAAGAAGAGAAGGTCGCGCCGCCGATCACCCCGTCGGGAAGACGGATTCGAACCTTGCCGCCCGGATCGTGCAGCCTGTGGGCCTCATCCTCGGAGATGTTTTCTTCTGCATTCGTCATCTTGGCCCTCATATGGAAAAGCAGCCTTCGGCATATTGTTTTTCATCTATGCGTTTGAGTGTTCTTTCAGCGAATAGTCCCTGCACCATCGAAGATTTCCCCGGTCGCGGTCGAGGGGGGTATCACGAAATGCGCCCTGCGCCCCGTCGCTGTCCCGGCAGACGCCGGAAGAGGGCGCGCCGCCCTTGGTATGGCTGCGGTTGATCATGGGATCGGGTTTAACCGTCTGCGCGCCGGAGCGAAAGACGCCGCCGGAAGAGAGGGGGCGCTGCCCCCGCCGCCCGCGCGGGCGGCTCCCCCGGAAGTATTTCCGACGAGAAGAAGGGTCCGATGCTTCTTCTCGCCCCAAATACTCCCGCCGGAGGCACGCCCCGCAGGGGCGCTCCGGGGGCGGCCTTACAGGTTGAACACCCGGCTGGGGTGCAGCTGCCCCGATTTGTAGCGGCCTACAGCCACCGCGCGCCCCTCGAACGAGGCCCAGCATTCATCACCGTATTCCACGTCCGAGGGCAGCACCGTGCCGGGATTGCCGTTGCGCAGCTTCGCCGCGCCGTCGGCGGTGCATTTGACCTCCGGCAGATCCGCCAACCCCTGTTCCAGCGGGCGGATATATTCGTCCAGCGCCGGGGTTTTCGCCATTTCGTCTATCTGCGCGAGGGTCAGCCCGTCCTCGGCGTCGAAGGGGCCGGACCAGATCCGGCGCAGGCGCAAAACATGGCCGAAACACCCCAGCGCTTGGCCGAGATCGCGGGCGATGGCGCGCACGTAGCCACCCTTGCCGCAGGTCATTTCCAGCTCGACGTGATCGGCGTCGGGCCGGTCGGTCATCACCAGTTCCTCGACCCAGAGCGGGCGCGCCGCGACCTCGAACTCCTCGCCATCGCGGGCGAGCTTATAGGCGCGCTCGCCGTCGATCTTCACCGCGGAGTATTTCGGCGGCACCTGCATGATGTCGCCGATGAACGGACCCAGCGCCGATTTGATCTCCTCGTCCGTGGGACGGATGTCGCTCTCTGCGATCACCTCGCCCTCGGCGTCGTCGGTATTGGTCGCCTTGCCCAGACGCACGGTGAAGGCATAGGCCTTCAGCGCGTCGGTGATATAGGGCACGGTCTTGGTCGCCTCGCCCAGCGCCACCGCCAACACGCCGGTCGCCTCCGGGTCCAGCGTGCCGGCGTGGCCGGCCTTCTTCGCCTCCAGCGCCCAGCGCACCTTGTTGACCACCGCGGTGGAGGTCATGCCGGCGGGTTTGTCCACCACCAGCCAGCCAGAGAGGTCGCGCCCCTTGCGTTTGCGTGCCATGTCGTTCCCGTTCGTGATCAGAGTGCGGCGAGGTAGCCGAGCAGAGCGGCGCTGTCAATTTGCGGCGTGTCGGGGCGGCGGGATTGTACGGAATCGGCGCCGAATTCCCCTATTCCGCGGGCTCGGCCACCCCCACGATCGGCCCCAGATCGAAACCCGGATCGTTCCGCCCGAGCTGCGGCGCGTAGAGGCGCGAGACGTTGCCGTCGAAATAGAGCGCCTGCGGCAGCTGCAGCCGGTCGCGGAACAGCCGCCCGAAATCGTGAAAACTGACCGCATTGCGGGACAGAGCGAAGACCGCGTGCGACCCGTCGGCGCTGGTGCCCACCCCGTTGCGCACATAGCGCGAGGTGCTGTCGGGCAGAAAGCGCGGGTGCAGCGCCCCGTCGATCACCAGCATCGGCCCGGACTGGGTGGCATAGGTGCAACCGGGCTTGCGCGCGAGATAGGCTTGCGTCTCGATCACCTCGGCGCGGCCTTGGGAAATGCAGAAGACGCCGTTGGGCAACAGGCCGAAGTTGCCCGGCCCGGCCCCGGGAATCACCCGCATCACCTCTTGCCCGTTCTCGATGTAATGGCCGACCGGGCTGCGGTCGTCGTGATACATCCCGGCGTTCATCGCGAAGGCAAGGCGCTTTCCCTCACCTGCCAGCACGCGGTTCACCGCGCCGAACTGGCCCAGTGGCAGGCCGTTACCATCGCTCAGGAACAGCCGCAGATCCTCGCGCGTCGCATCGACCTCGCAGATGGTATAGCGGTTGCCGCCATGGCTGGTGTCACGGCATTCGACCGCCGCCGACGGCCCGGCGGCGAGCATGGCCACGAACGCCAGGACGGCGCGCATCAACTCTCGAGGTCGCGGCGCACCGCGTCCTGCGACAGCATGCGGCGGGTTTCGTCCATCTGGTCAAAGGTCTGGTCGAGCTGGAACCGCAGGTCGGGGGTGAATTTCAGCCCGGCCTTCTTGCCGATGATGCGCCGCAGCTCGCCCTTGTTGCGGGCCAGCAGCTTGACCACGTCCTCCTGCCCCTTGCCACCCAGCGGCAGCACATAGGCGGTGGCGATCTTGAGATCGGGCGAGGTGCGGACCTCGCCCACGGTGATCGACATGCGGTTGAGGTCCGGGTCGTGGATGTCGCCGCGCGCCAGCACCTCGGCCAGGGTGCGCCGGATCAATTCGCCCACGCGAAGCTGCCGCTGCGAGGGGCCGGGACCGTCGTGAAAACTGTTCTTTGCCATGTCCCCGATCTACGCCTTCGCGGAGGCTTTGCCAAGAAGCGCGGGAGAAGGTAGGGAAACAACCGGATACCGCAGCGAAAGGGCGCCGAGATGACACACAGGCCGGGGATCGTCGTGACCGGGGCATCGGGCCGGATGGGCCGGATGCTGATCGAAACCATCTGCGACAGCGACAAGGCGCGCCTGGTCGGCGCGGTGGAACGCGCCGGTCATTCCTGGGTCGGCCGCGACGTGGGCGAGGCGATGGGCGGCGCGGCGCTGGGCGTGACGGTGACCGACCAGCCGCTCGACGCCTTTGCCCAGGCGCAGGCGGTGATCGACTTTACCGCGCCCGAGGCGACGCTGGAGTTCGCCGCGTTGGCCGCCCAGGCCCGCGCGGTGCATGTGATCGGCACCACCGGCATGACCCCCGAACAGATCGCGCAGCTTGAGCCGGCCGCGCGCCACGCGGTGATCGTCCGCGCCGGCAACATGAGCCTTGGTGTCAACCTGCTGGTGCAACTGACGAAACGGGTCGCTGCCGCGCTCGACGAGGATTTCGACATCGAGGTGATCGAGGCGCATCACCGCCACAAGGTCGACGCGCCCTCGGGCACCGCGCTGATGCTGGGCGAGGCCGCCGCCGAGGGGCGTGGGGTCACGCTGGCGGATGTGGCGGACCGGGGCCGCGACGGGATCACCGGCGCGCGCGAACGGGGGCATATCGGCTTTTCCGCGATTCGCGGCGGCGACATCGTGGGCGAGCATGACGTGCTCTTCGCCGCCGATGGTGAGCGGATCGTGCTGCGTCATGTGGCGACCGACCGGGCGATCTTTGCCCGCGGCGCGCTCACGGCGGCGCTCTGGGGTCAGGGCAAGGGGCCGGGGCACTACGACATGGTGGATGTGCTGGGGCTGTGAGCCAGTCCCGCTTCTTCTCGTGTAAAATACTCCGGGGGTGAGGCCGCCAGGCCGAGGGGGCGGCGCCCCCTTTCCCATCCCGGCCATGCGATCAAAAGTCGATCGCGATCCCCTTCTTTTCCCAATCGCCATAGCGCACCGGTTCGGGCCCGTCGCGCCCGCCCAGTTCCGTGGGGAGGGGGGCTTGTTCGGCCTCAGCCTTGCGGCGGCGCTCCTGCGCCTCGGCCAGCGCGCGTTTGGCGGCGGGCGGCAGGTCGGCTGCGCCCTGTGCGGCATCCGGGCTGTCATTCACACGCATTACAGGTTCCTTTGCTCTTTCTCCGTGATATACGCCTCTGTCGCCCGGGAGCAAGACGGGCGCAGGGACGCAGCGAGGACAGGCAGGCATGGACGACACCGCAACCACCGCACGGCAGAGCGCGATCAACCTGCTCGACCAGGTTCTGGGCGAAGGGCGGCTGATACCCGAATGCCTGGCCGCCGGGGTGCTCGACCGGCTGGAACCGGCCGACCGCGCCCGCGCGCAGCGTCTGGCCACCGACACCCTGCGTGGGCTGGAACGGGCCGACCGGCTGTTGCAGAAACACCTGCGCAAATACCCGCCCCTGCCGGTCCGCAACGCGCTGCGGCTGGGCACGGTGGAACTGTGCCAGGGCGAGGCCGCGCATGGCGTGGTCAACGCCATGGTCACCATCGTCAGCCGGAACCGACGCCACGGCCACCTCAAGGGGCTGGTCAACGCGGTATTGCGCAAGATCGCCGCCGAGGGGCCGGAGGCCTGGGACCAGCTGCGGGTGCCGCGGCTGCCGAAATGGCTGCGCAAGCCGCTGGTCGAGGCTTGGGGCGGCGAAGCCGTGGCGGCGATGGAGGCGGCCCATTTCGCCGGTGCACCGCTGGACATCACGCCGCGCGCGGGCGCGCAGGTCGATCTGCCCGGCGCGCGGGTCTTGCCGACCGGGTCGTTGCGGCTGGACGCGCCGGGCCAGGTCTCGACGTTGCCGGGATTTGCCGAGGGGGCCTGGTGGGTGCAGGATGCCGCCGCCGCGCTGCCGGCGCAGGTTCTGGCGGCGCAACCGGGGGAAAGGGTGCTCGATCTTTGCGCCGCGCCGGGGGGCAAGACCCTGCAACTGGCCGCCGCCGGGGCCGAGGTGGTGGCGCTCGATATCTCCGATGCGCGGCTTGGCCGGCTGCGCGACAACCTTGGCCGCACCGGGCTTTCGGCGCAGGTGGTGGTCGGCGACGCGCTGGAGCACGCGGGGGAGTATGACGCCATCCTGCTCGACGCGCCCTGTTCGGCCACCGGCACCATCCGGCGCCATCCCGACCTGCCCTTTGCCAAGGACGGGTCGGAGTTCGCCGGGCTGATCGAATTGCAGGCGCAGATGCTGGCGCATGCCTGGAGCCTGCTGAAACCGGGCGGGCGGCTGGTCTATTGTACCTGTTCGCTGCTGCCCGACGAGGGCGAGGTGCAGGTCGAGGCGGCGCTGGAGAGCCTGCCGGGGGCCGCCATCGACCGTGCCGCGCTGGTCCTGCCGGGGGTCGATCCGGCCTGGGTGACCGAGGAGGGCGGGCTGCGGCTGCGGCCCGATTACTGGGCCGATCTGGGCGGCATGGACGGGTTTTACATCGCCTGCCTGCGCAAAGCCGCCTGAAGCCTGGGTTTCGCAAGTGACTTGGCGGCTTCGCGCCGCTATGATCTGCCGGAAACGCCAGAGAGCGTGAGAGGCAGAGCGCATGTCCAGTCCTGACAGTTTCGCCGGCCGAAGGACACGGATCCTCAACCGGCTTTACGCCCGGCTCAGCCGGCGCCAGCGTGCCGCGACCGGGTTCGTTTCGCAGCCCGAGCCGCGCACCATCGGCAGTTTCGCCCGCGGCCGGCAACTGGTGGCCGGCAACCTGCTGTTCGCCGGCTACCTGATCGAATCGCCCGATACCGCGCTGTGGGACGTCGCCGCCCCCAACGCCGCCTTTGACGCCGAGCGCCACGGATTTGCCTGGCTCGACGACCTGGCAGCGGTGGGCGATCTGGGGGCACGGGCAAAGGCGCAGAACTGGCTCTGGGGCTGGATCGCAGCGCATGGCGGCGGCACCGGGCCCGGCTGGACACCGGATCTGGCCGGGCGGCGGGTGATCCGCTGGATCAATCACGCGCTGTTCCTGCTGCGCGGGCAGGACCGCGAGGCGAGCGAGATCTTCTACCGCGCGCTCTCGGCGCAGGCCTGGTTCCTGTCGAAACGCTGGACCGGCGCGGCGCCCGGTCTGCCCCGGTTCGAGGCGCTGACCGGGTTGATCTACGCCGGGCTGTCGCTGCAGGGGCGCGAGGAACTGGCCGACCCGGCGGTCAGGGCACTGGCCCGCGAATGCGCGACGCAGATCGACGGCCAGGGCGGGCTGCCGACCCGCAACCCCGAGGAACTGCTCGAGGTCTTTACCCTGCTGACCTGGGCGGCGGCGGTGCTGCACGACGCCGGGCGCGGGGTGCCGGCCCAGCACCAGGCGGCGATCGAGCGGATCGCACCCACCCTGCGCACCCTGCGCCATGCCGACGGCGGGCTGGCGCGGTTTCACGGCGGTGGCCGCGGCATGGAGGGGCGGCTCGACCACGCGCTGGCGGCCAGCCACGTCAAGCCGGTCCAGCCGGAGGGGCTGGCAATGGGCTATGCGCGGCTCTCGGGCGGGCGCACCACCTTGATCGTCGATGCCAGCGCACCGCCGCGCGGGGCGGCCTCGTTCAACGCGCATGCCTCGACGCTGGCCTTCGAGCTGACCTCCGGGCGCCGCCCGCTGATCGTCAACTGCGGCTCGGGCGCCTCCTTCGGGGTTGAATGGCGCCGCGCCGGGCGCGCGACGCCGTCGCATTCCACGCTCTGCCTCGATGGCTATTCCAGCGCGCGGCTGGCCGACCCCGCCCGCGGCACCGGGCGCCAGGCCCTGATCGACGCGCCGGTCCGGGTGCCCACCCAGATTTCCGAGATGACTGATGGTATTCGCTTTCAGGGCGGGCATGATGGCTATCTGCGCAGCTTCGGCCTGACCCATGTGCGCTGCCTCGACCTTACCTTCGACGGGCGCGGGCTGGCCGGCGAGGACATGCTGCTGGCGGTCGAGGATGCCGACAAGCGCCGGTTCGACAAGGCGATGGATGCGACCGTGCTGTCGGGCATCGGCTTTGATATCCGCCTGCACCTGCACCCGGAGGTGGACGCGGCGCTGGATCTGGGCGGGGCGGCGGTGTCGATGGCGCTGAAAAGCGGGGAGATCTGGGTGTTTCGCCACGAGGGCGGACAGACCCTCGCGCTGGAGCCCGGCGTCTATCTCGAAAAGGGCCGGTTGAAACCGCGCGCCAGCCGACAGATCGTGCTGTCGGGCCGGGCGCTGGATTACCGAACCCGGGTGCGCTGGTCGCTGAGCAAGGCGCAGGATACCGCCATCGCGGTGCGCGACCTGCACCGGGACGAGACGGATTTCCAGAGTTAACGGCGGGAACGTAGAACGTAGGGCGGGCTTCAGCCCGCCGCCCGCCCGATGCCGGAACCACGCGGCGGTGGCGGGCTGAAGCCCGCCCTACGGTGGAGCCAGGGCCACACACGCGGTCTGCTCCTTGCCGTGGGGATGCCCTTTGGAAACCCCCGTGTTTCTCCGGTTTGCGCTCGAAATCCGCCGTCCATGCTGCGACGCGGAAAAAGGGGAGGTTCTATCCCGGCGGAATATGGATTATGCCGCGCGCAGACTTCTCCGAGATCAAGGATCGATTCATGACCGACCTCTACCCTGTGCGCCGTGCCCTGCTTTCCGTCTCCGACAAGACCGGCCTGCTCGACCTGGGCCGTGCCCTTGCCGCGCGCGGGGTCGAACTGATCAGCACCGGCGGCACCGCGCGGGCGCTGCGCGACGCCGGGCTTGAGGTGCGCGACGTGTCCGAGTTGACCGGGTTCCCCGAGATGATGGACGGACGGGTGAAAACCCTGCACCCGATGGTGCATGGCGGGCTGCTGGCGCTGCGCGACGATCCCTCGCACATCGCCGACATGGAAAGCCACCTGATCGTCGCCATCGACCTGCTGGTGGTCAACCTCTATCCGTTCGAGGAAACCGTCGCCCGGGGCGCCGATTATGCCACCTGCATCGAGAACATCGACATCGGCGGCCCGGCGATGATCCGCGCGGCCTCGAAGAACCACAGCTTTGTCAACGTGGTGGTGGACGTGGCCGATTACGACGCGCTGCTGGCCGAAATGGAGGCGAACGACGGCCAGACCAGCTATGGCTTCCGCCAGCGCCTGGCCTTGACCGCCTATTCGCGCACAGCCGCCTATGACGCCGCCGTCTCGGCCTGGATGGCCCAGGCGCTGGAAGACCCCGCGCCGCGCCGCCGTGCCTTTGCCGGAACGCTGGCCCAGACCCTGCGCTATGGCGAGAATCCGCATCAGGGCGCCGCGTTCTACACCGATGGCTCGAACCGCCCCGGCGTCGCCACCGCGGTGCAGCATCAGGGCAAGGAACTGAGCTACAACAACATCAACGATACCGACGCGGCGTTCGAACTGGTGGCCGAATTCTCCCCCGAGGACAGCGCCGCCTGCGCCATCATCAAGCATGCCAACCCCTGCGGCGTGGCCAGGGGCGCGACCCTGCTCGAGGCCTACAAATCTGCCTTCGACTGTGACCGCACCAGCGCCTTTGGTGGCATCGTCGCGCTGAACAAGCCGCTGGATGCCGAAACGGCGCAAGAAATCACCGGCATCTTCACCGAGGTGGTGATCGCGCCAGGCGCCTCGGACGCGGCAAAGGAGATCTTTGCCAGGAAAAAGAACCTGCGCCTGCTGACCACCGACGGGCTGCCTGATTCGCGCGAGGGCATGAAGACCTTTCGTCAGGTGTCCGGCGGGTTTCTGGTGCAGGACAAGGACAACGGCTTTGTCGGCATCGACGACCTCAAGGTGGTGACCAAGCTGGCCCCGACCGAGGAACAATTGCGCGATCTTCTGTTCGCCTGGAAGGTGGCCAAGCACGTGAAATCCAACGCCATCGTCTATGTCCGGGACCAGGCCACCGTCGGCGTCGGCGCGGGCCAGATGAGCCGGGTCGATTCGGCCCTGATCGCCGCCAAGAAGGCCGAGCGCATGGCCGAGGCGCTGGAACTGCCGCAACCGCTGACCATCGGTTCCGCCGTGGCCTCCGACGCCTTCTTCCCGTTCCCCGACGGGCTGCTGGAGGCGGCCGCCGCGGGCGCCACCTGCGTGATCCAGCCGGGCGGCTCGATGCGCGACGACGAGGTGATCGCCGCCGCCGACGAGGCCGGGCTCGCCATGGTGTTCACCGGCATGCGCCATTTCCGGCACTGAGTGACCGTGCGTTTCGCCCCCCTGTTCTGGGCCGGGTTCTGGGCCTTCATGCTGGACCAGGCCAGCAAATACCTGGTGGTGCACTGGATGGGCCTGGCGCGGCTGCGCGAGATCGACGTGCTGCCGCCGCTGCTGAACTTCCGCTACGGCGAGAACCGCGGCGTCAACTTCGGCCTGCTCGACAGTGGTTCGGAGGCTGCCCGCTGGGTGCTGATCGGGTTTTCCCTGGCGGTCTGCCTGGCGGTGCTGGTCTGGGTTTTTCGGATGCGGGCCGGCTGGGGGATGCAGATTGCCGCCGGGTTGCTGGTCGGCGGTGCGCTGGGCAATGTGGTGGACCGGCTGCTCTATGGCTATGTTCTGGATTTCCTCAACATGTCCTGTTGCGGCATCGACAACCCCTTTGTCTTCAATGTCGGTGACGTGTTCATCTTTGCCGGGGCGGCGGGGTTGATCCTGCTCGACGGGCGCAGGAAAAAGGCCCCGTGACCTTGCCCGGCAAATCGGTTAAACACACCGGAAACAGGCGGGAGAGAGTGTCCATGCTGCGCCCTCTGGGTATCATCATGCTGATTTCGGCGGTCGGTGTCGCCGGGTGTTCCGGCAAGGGGCTGCGCTACCTGCGCGCGCCGGCGGCGGGTCCCGACGAATTCCTGATTCTGCCTGTCAAACCGCTGACGGCGCCACAGGATTATTCCGTGCTGCCGGCGCCCAGTCCGGGCAGCAGTAATCTCGTCGATCAGAACCCGATCGGCGATGCGGCCGTGGCCATGGGCGGGCGCGCCGAGGCCACCGTGCCGGGCGGAATCGCCGCCGCCGACAGCGCGCTGGTCACCGCCAGCAGTCGCTATGGCGTGGAACCCGACGTGCGCGAGACGCTGGCAAAGGCCGACGCCAAGTTCCGCAAGCGGCAATCGCGCATGACGCGGGTCCGCCTTCTGCCGGTGGACCGTTACGAACAGGCCTACCGCCGCCAGACGCTCGAGCCGTTCCCGGAAAACGAACGCTACCGTCGCGCCGGCGCCGGCACGCCCACCGCACCACCCAAGAACCCCTGACCCGGCTCACATTTCCGAGACATCGGCTTGAACCCGGGCGCGGCGCGCGTAACTAGTGAACAGCGCAGGAACGGAGAAAGCCATGGTCAGGAAACTCGCCTCTATTGCCACTCTTCTCGCCGTTCTGACCGGCCCCGGCGCTGCGGCACAGGACGATGGCGCGCAAGAGGCGGTGACAGCCTTTACTTTGGACAACGGCATGCAGGTGGTGGTGGTCGAGGATCACCGCGCGCCGGTCCTGCAGCATATGGTCTGGTATCGCGCCGGCTCGGCGGATGAACCGGTGGGCTCCTCCGGTGTGGCGCATTTCCTCGAACATCTGTTGTTCAAGGGTACCGACACCATGGAGCCGGGCGAGCTTTCGGCGACCGTGGCAGCCAACGGCGGGCGCGACAACGCCTTTACCAGCTATGACTACACCGCCTATTTCCAGCGCGTCGCCGCCGACCGGCTCGGCCTGATGATGAAGATGGAGGCGGACCGGATGGTCAACCTTCGTCTCAGCGAAAGTGACATCGAGACCGAGCGCAACGTGATCCTGGAAGAGCGCAACATGCGCACAGAGAACAACCCGGCGGCGCTGTTTTCCGAACAGATGAACGCGGCGCAATACCTCAACCATCGCTACGGCGTGCCGGTGATCGGCTGGAAGCACGAGATGGAGACGCTGGACCTCGAAGACGCGCTGACCTTCTATCGTCGCTATTACGCGCCGAACGATGCCATTCTGGTGGTCTCGGGCGATGTGGACCCCGACGAGGTGCGGCAACTGGCCGAGACCTATTATGCCGCGATTCCCGCCAACCCGGACTTGCCCGAACGGCTGCGCTCGCAAGAGCCCCCCCAGACCGCCGCGCGCCGGCTGGTGTTTTCCGATCCACGCGTCGCCCAGCCCTATGTCAGCCGCTCCTATCTGGCGCCGGAGCGCGACCCGGGCGATCAGGAAAGTGCCGCGGCGCTCTATCTGCTGTCCGAGCTTCTCGGCGGCGGACAGACCTCGTTCCTGGCCGAACGGCTTCAGTTCGATACGCAGACCGCCGTCTATTCCGGTGCGTTCTACAACGGCATGGCGCTGGACAACACGACCTTTGACCTGGTCGTGGTTCCCGCCGAGGATGTCACGCTGGAACAGGCCGAGGCCGAGCTGGACGCGACCCTGAGCGCCTTTCTGGAGAAGGGGGTCGATCCCGACCAGCTGGAGCGCATCAAGCTGCAATTGCGCGCCGCGCAAGTCTATGAGCGCGACGACGTCGCAGGCATTGCCAACCGCTATGGCCGGGCGCTTGCCTCGGGGTTGACGGTCGCGGATGTTCAGGCCTGGCCCGACCTGCTTCAGGCGGTCACCGGGGAGGATATCCTGGCTTCCGCAAAGGCGGTGTTGCGGCCGGAGACCTCGGTCACCGGCTGGCTGATGCGGGACGGGGAGGCAGACCAATGAGGGCGCTTTTCGCGGGAATCCTCCTGATTGTTCTGGCCCTGCCGGCGGTGGCGGCAGTCAAGATCCAGGAGGTGGTCAGCCCCGGCGGCATCACCGCCTGGCTGGTCGAGGATCATTCGATTCCCTTCACCGCGCTGGAGCTGCGGTTTCGCGGCGGCACCTCGCTCGACGCAGCGGGCAAACGCGGTGCGGTCAACCTGATGACCGGGCTGCTGGAAGAGGGGGCGGGCGATCTGGACGCCCGCGCCTATGCCCGGGAACTGGAATCGCTGGCGGCCGCGTTTTCCTTCGACAGCGGACCGGACACGGTCTCGATCTCGGCCCGGTTCCTGACCGAGAACCGCGACAAGGTGATGGACCTGCTGCATGACACGATCCATGCGCCGCGCTTCGATGCCGAGGCCGTCGAACGGGTGCGCGGGCAGGTGCTTTCCGGTCTGCGCTCCGACGCCAACGATCCCGACGAGATCGCCGGGCTGGCGTTCCGTGCGATGACCTATGGCGATCATCCCTATGGCAGCGACGGCCAGGGCACGATCGACAGCGTCACCGCGCTGACCCGTGACGATCTGCTTGCGGCCCAGGGTGCCGTCTTTGCCCGCGACCGGCTCTATGTGGGGGCGGTGGGCGACATTTCCCCGCAGGAGCTGGGGGCGCTGCTCGACGCGCTACTGGGCGACCTGCCCGCGACCGGCGCGCCGCTGCCGGGCAAGGCCGATGTCACCATCTCCGGCGGCGTCACCGTGGTGCCCTATGCCACGCCGCAGTCGGTTGCCCTGTTCGGCCAGCGCGGGATCGACCGCCACGACCCGGATTTCTTTGCCGCCTACGTGCTGAACACCATCCTCGGCGGTGGCAGCTTCGAAAGCCGCCTGATGAGTGAGGTGCGTGAAAAGCGCGGGCTGACCTATGGCGTCTATTCCTACCTCGTGCCGCGCGACCTGGCCTCGGTCTACATGGGCAGCGTCGCCTCGGCCAACGACCGCATCGGCGCAGCGGTGGAGGTGATCCGCAACGAATGGGCGCGACTGGCGCGCGATGGTGTGACCGCCGAGGAGTTGGACAAGGCCAAGACCTATCTCACCGGCGCCTATCCGCTGCGCTTTGATGGAAACGAGCGGATCGCCGGCATCCTCGTCGGCATGCAGATGGACGATCTGCCGCTCGATTACATCGAGACGCGCAACGACAAGGTGAACGCGGTCACGCTGGAGGATGCCAACCGCGTCGCCGCCGAACTGCTTGATCCCGAGCATCTGCACTTCGTCGTCGTCGGCCAGCCCGAGGGGCTGGAGACCACCACCAACTGACCTCAGCGCGCGCCGCGGTCGCGGTCCCATCGTCCGCGCAGACGGTAGAGCGGCGTCTTCACCGCAAGGGCGACGGCGGCGTAGGCGAGGAACCCGGCCGGGTCGCGCAGGAACAATAGCAGCGTCGCGCCCGCGCCGGGCGCGGTTCGGCCCGCGTTTCGTACAAGATCGGGCCGTTTTTCCCCAAGTTCGGCCAGCCCCCGGTTCTGCCGCCGCCGTACCCGGACCAGCGCGCCGAACCCCTCGGCGATGGGCCAGGAGTAGGTATCGGGTACCCCGACCCGTTCCTCCGGGGCGAAGTGGTTGCGGATGAAGATGTCGTCCGAGGTCAGCTCGGGGATCCGCACCCAGCGGGCACGCCCGGCGGCGTTGACGGCGGCCACGCCACAGCCCGGCACGCCCTGCGCCATGAACGGCAGGCGCGGCCAGAACCGGGCATAAAGGCGCGAGGCGAGGGAGCGCGCGGGCCGGATGCGGAATTGCCCGCCGGCATAGGTGGGCGCGGGCCGGTCCACTGCGCGCGCCAGCGCCGCGACCAGCCCGGGCGAAACATGCACATCGGCGTCCATGAACATCAGTCGGGGATTACTCGCGGCGGCGATGCCTGCGTTCAGCGCGGCGGTCTTGCTGCCCCGCTCCCGCTCGATGACCTGGAACCGCCAGCCGCGCGCCGCGAAACCCGGGGCCATCGCCCGCGCCTCCTTGGCCGTCCCATCGGTGCAGCCGTTGGGCACCACGATCACCTCGACGGGGTGGTCGTGGTCCGCGCCTTCCGGCTCCTCGGATCGCAACAGATGGGTCAGGCTTTCGCCGATGATCCCCTCTTCCTCGTAGGCCGGGATGATGATGGTGATCATGCCGCCCTCCGCGCCGGAAGCAGGCGTTTGCGCGTCAGCCCCAATAGCCGCCTTGGACGGCGCGCCAGCGGCACATGGCCGGTCAGGGCGTTGGTCAGGACAGGTTCGCTCATCCCCGCCTCGATGCAGTTGCGCGGGCGCAGAAAGCGCGTGTTGCGGGCCTGCCCCCGGTCCGAGGTGTAGAGCGCCGCGAACCCCTCTTCGGCCAGCGCCGCGCTCACCCCGCGGTCGTAAAGCCCGAAGGGCGCGGCGGCCAGCGTGACTGGCGCGCCGGCAAGCTCGGCCAGACTGTGCCGGGCGTCGCGCAGTTCCGCTTGCCGCCCGGCGGCGTCCAGCCCGCGCCAGTCGCGGTGCGCCGTCCCGTGCAGTCCGATGGTGTGGCCTGCCTCGGCGAGGCTTCGCACATCGGCCTGCGACAGCGACCCGGCCTTACCGATCCGCCCGCTCAGCAGAAAGAATACTGCCCGCAGCCCGCGTTTTTCCAGTTCCGGCAGGGCGATCTGCGCGTCCGAGGCATTGCCGTCGTCAAAGGTGATCTCGGGCGCATCCGCCCCCATCGCGGCGATCCGGTCAAGGATGTCGCAAAACGCCGCACGCGAGATCCAGAACCTCTCTTCGCCCGGTTCCAGCGCCCGTCCGGGCGTGCCGATCCCGTGAAAGATCAGAACGGTACGTTTCTGCTCGGGGGCGCGCGCCATCCCCTATTCCCCGTAGGGCACCCAGATGGTCTTCACCTCGGTCGATGCCTCCAGGAACGGGCGCAGGTCGGGGGCGGTCCAGACGGTCGCGTGGCCGTTGTTGACCCAGGTCCGCTTGAGGTTGCCGGCCGCGGCGCGTTCGATCGCGCCGGAGAGATCGGTCGAGGAAAAGCTCCAGATCGCGTCGACGCCCAGATGCGATGCCAGCGGGCCGGCCAGATCGCCATGCGCCCCGGTCAGGATGTTGACCACGCCCGCCGGCACGTCCGAGGTGTCCAGCAGCTGGTAGAAATCGGTGGCGGCCAGCGGGAACGGCTCGGACGCGGCCAAAACCACCCGGTTGCCCATGGCAATGGCGGGGGCCATCACGCCGACCAGCCCCAGCAAGGGCGCCTCGTCGGCGCAAAGCGCGCCGATGATGCCTACCGGTTCCTTCATCGCCAGCGCCACGCCTCGGATCGGCACGCCATGCACTTGCCCGTCGTACTTGTCGGCCCAGGCGGCGGCGGTGAACAGGCGCTGGATCGAAGCCTCGACCTCGGCCGCGCCGCCGCGTTTGCCGGTCATGGCGTCGATCCGGTGGGCGAATTCAACGGCGCGGGCAGAAAGGTTCTCGGCCAGGTAATAGAGGATCTGCGCCCGCAGGTGTCCGGTCGTCCTGGCCCAGCCCGCAGCCGCCTGCGCCGCCTCGACCGCGTTGCGCACGTCCTTGCGGTTGGCGACAGGCGCATGGCCCAGCAATGCGCCGCCCTTCGACCAGATCGCCTGGGAATAGCCGCCGTCGGGCCGCGCCTGCTTGCCGCCGATGTAAAGCTTGGGCGTCCGGTCCAGCGGATCGGCGGGCGCGCCATCGCCCTGCGGCATCGCGTGGACCGGCCCCAGCGCCCTGGGTTTTGAAACGGGCCTTGTATAGGCCGTCAGCCCCTCCCATCCACCCTCGCGGCCGAAACCGCTTTCGCGCACCCCGCCGAACCCGGCGGCGGCGTCAAACAGGTTGGTGGCGTTGACCCAGACAACGCCCGCCGCCAGTTTCGGCGCCACGTCGAGGGCGAGGTTCAGGTTCTCGGTCCAGACCGTCGCGGCCAGCCCGTAGCGGGTGTTGTTGGCCAGTTGCACCGCCTCGCCGGGGGTGCGGAAGGTGGTCGAGACCAGCACCGGGCCAAAGATCTCCTCCTGCATCAGCCGGTCCGAGGGCGACAGCCCGGTGATCAGCGTGGGGGGATAGAAACAGCCGCGCTCGGGCAGGGTGACATCGGCGTGATGCACGTCACCCTCGGTGTTCCCCGCCACCATGTCGGTGATCGCGGCGTGCTGGACCGGGTCCACCACCGCGCCGACGTCGACGCATTTGTCGAGCGGATCGCCGAGGCGCAGCTTGTCCATCCGGGCGCGCAGCTTGGCGTGGAACCGCTCCGCGACCGGCTCATGCACCAAAAGGCGCGACCCGGCGCAACAGACCTGGCCGGCGTTGAACCAGATCGCGTCGACCAGCCCCTCGACCGCCGAGTCCAGGTCGGCGTCGTCAAACACGATGTAGGGCGACTTGCCGCCCAGCTCCAGCGTCAGCGCCTTGCCGGACCC
>Ga0209475_10002987_pt1 | contig 16140 bp, 15 predicted proteins | sample tdDd471_FD_187128 | JGI IMG/M metagenome (GOLD analysis project Ga0209475, IMG submission 187128) | Marine sediment microbial communities from the Atlantic coast under amendment with organic carbon and nitrate - tdDd47.1 (SPAdes)... | ecosystem: Environmental > Aquatic > Marine > Coastal >... | reverse complement strand
TACGACGACGGGACAGATCGCCGGCGCGCTGACCGGCATCCAGTATTACGGGCTGGGCATCGACTATATCGACAGACGCAACGGGTTTCTGGAAGCGGTCACGTTGGAGCAGGCCAACCGGGTCGCCAAGGAGTTGTTCAATCCCGATGCACTGACCATCGTCGTCGTCGGAAAACCGAACGGCGTGGTTGCGACCCGGCCGGTGCCGGATATCGGTGGATAAAACGCCTACTGTCGTGTGACCGCGGCCACTTGAACGGCCAAGCAGGCTGGGCGAGTATGCGCGGGCCCTTTGGTCGGGCCTTCCGGTAATATTTCCTTCCTTGAGACCAGATAGTGAGCCGATAGCGACGATGCCGTATAAACAAGATACAGAAGCCTGCATGGCGGACCTCATCGGTCCGAAAGGACTCACACAGGATCAAGTCGCGGGCTATGCGTCCGGTCTGTCGGAAGGCATCGCGGACCTGCGTGCCAAGAAGGAAAGCGGCGCGCTGCCGCTGCTTCGTCTGCCGGAACGGCGCGACGATCTTCCGGAAATGGAAACGGTCGCCGACCGGTACCGCAATTTCTTCGAGGATGTGGTGGTGCTGGGGACCGGCGGGTCGAGCCTGGGCGGCCGCGCCTTGTACACCATGGCGGACCCCGACAAGCGCGGGCTGGCGCCAAGGCTGCACATCGTCACCAACGTCGATCCTTTCGGCTTCAACCGCGTCATCCGTCACCTGGACCGCCGCAAGACCGGCTGGATCGTGATTTCCAAATCCGGCGGGACGGCGGAAACGCTGATGCAGTTCCTCAGCGTGCTGCCGTTGCTGCGGGCCACCCTGGGCGATTCCCGGATCAAGGATCACGTCACCATCATCACCGAGCCGGGCGAGAACCCGCTGCGCCGGTTGGCGAAGGAGTTCGATCTGCCGGTTCTGGATCACGACCCCAATGTCGGCGGCCGATATTCGGTTCTGTCCGTCGTCGGACTGCTGCCGACCCTGATTGCCGGTCTGGATGCCAAGGCGGTCCGGGAAGGGGCCGCCGATATCCTGGAGCGGACCTTGTCGGCGAAGGACCCGCTCACGGCCGACCCGGCCCTGGGCGCCGCCGTCAATGTCGGCCTCAACAAGAGCTCCGGGATCATGGCGCATGTCATGCTGGCCTATAGCGACCGCCTCGGCTCTCTCGCCCGTTGGTACCGCCAGCTTTGGGCGGAAAGCCTCGGCAAGGACGGTGAGGGAACGACACCGATCTATGGCACCGGCCCGGTCGATCAGCACAGCCAATTGCAGCTTTGGCTCGATGGGCCGGCGGACAAGATGTTCACCGTGCTTTCCGGACCGCTGGAGGAAGATACCGAGAATGTCGGGCCCGGCACCGTCGAACCGGTCGATCCCGGCCTCGCGAAACTGACCGGCATGGACTATCTGGCCGGCCGGACGCTGGCGGAATTGATGGACGCGTCGCGCCGCGGCACGTCGGAAACATTGATCGAACACGGAAAACCCGTTCGCCGGATCCATTTCGATGCGATCAACGAATACGCCTTGGGCGGAATCATGATGCACTTCATGTTGGAGACGATCCTGTCCGCGCATCTGCTGAACGTCGATCCGTTCGATCAGCCGGCGGTGGAACACGGCAAGAAACTGACGCGCCAGTATCTCTTCGATCTGCAGAACCCAAGTTAAGGAGGGGGTTCCTCCCGGCCCATGGCCATCCGCCGATTACCAGAGACGATAGTCAACCGCATCGCCGCGGGCGAGGTGGTGGAACGCCCTGCCTCGGCGGTGAAGGAATTGGCCGAAAACAGCCTGGATGCCGGCGCGCACCGGGTCGATGTCGCCATCCGCGAGGGCGGCCGCAGCCTGATCGCCATCACCGATGACGGCTGCGGCATGGGGGCGGATGAATTGATGCTGGCGATCGAACGCCACGCGACCTCCAAACTGCCCGACGAGGACCTTTTCAACATCGCGACCCTGGGGTTCCGGGGGGAGGCCCTGCCGTCCATCGCTTCCGTCAGCCGGATGACCCTGACCAGCCGTCCGGCAGGCGAAGAGAATGCCTGGGCGCTTGCGATCGAAGGCGGAAAGGTCGGGTCGGTCACACCGGCCTCCGGCCCGCTGGGGACGCGGATCGAGGTGCGCGACCTGTTCTATGCGACGCCGGCGCGGCTCAAATTCCTGCGCAGCGAGCGGGCGGAGACCTCCGCCGTGATCGAGGTGGTGAACCGCCTGGCGATGGCGCACCCCGAAGTGTCGTTTTCCCTGCATGACGGCAATCGGGAGCGGATCCGTCTGCGCGCCGAACAGGGGGAACTGCTGGATACCCGCCTGGCCCGCCTGGGCGCGATCATGGGACGGGAATTCATGGAGAACGCCTTGCCGATTTCGGCGGAGCGGGACGGCGCGACCCTGTCCGGTTTCGCCGGCCTGCCGACGCTGAACCGCGGCACGGCGTCCCTGCAGTTCCTCTTCGTCAACGGCCGCCCCGTGAAGGACAAGCAACTGACCGGCGCCGTCCGCGCCGCCTATGCGGATTTTCTGGCGCGCGACCGCCATCCTCTCCTGGCGCTGTTCCTGGAGGTGGAGCCCCGCATGGTCGACGTGAACGTCCATCCCGCGAAGGCGGAGGTCCGGTTCCGCGATCCCGGTTCGGTTCGGGGGCTTGTCGTCGGCGCGTTGAAACATGCCTTGGCGGAAGCGGGGCACCGGGCGTCGACGACCGTATCCGCCGCGGCCTTGGGGTCGATCAGGCCGCAAGGGGCCTTCGGGGGCGGTCATCAGCTTTCCTTCACCGGCCGGCCGCATTCGGGCGCGATGCGGATGCCGTCCAGCGGCTATGGGCCCAGCTACGCGCCGGTCCAGGGACCGTCTTTGGGCCTGGCGGAGGCTGCGAACGCGTTTTACGCCCCGTTGGATGGGCCTCAAACAGGACCGCGGGATGTCGGCTTCGCTCCGGCGGCACGGTCGGATGACGGGGCGGCGGGGACGGCGGCATGGGAAGATCACCCGCTGGGGGCCGCGCGGGCGCAATTGCATGAAACCTATGTCGTCGCCCAGACGAGTGACGGCATTGTGATCGTCGATCAGCACGCGGCCCATGAACGCCTGGTTTACGAAAAAATGAAGCAGGCCCTGGGCGAGCGCGGCGTCCCGCGGCAGGGATTGCTGATCCCGGAAATCGTCGAACTGGATGACGAGGCCGCGGCCACGCTGTTGTCGCGCGCCGAGGAATTGGCGGAACTGGGGCTGGTCCTGGAAGGGTTCGGGCCGGGGGCCGTCGCGGTTCGCGAAACGCCGTCGCTGCTGGGTGACCTCGACGTTCAGGGGCTGGTGCGCGATTTGGCCGACGAGCTTTCCGATCTGGGCGATGCCTTCACCCTGAAGGAGAAACTGGAAGAGGTGTGCGGGACCATGGCGTGCCACGGGTCCGTTCGGTCCGGCCGGCGCCTCAATACCGAGGAAATGAACGCCCTGCTTCGGCAGATGGAGGCGACGCCGCATTCCGGCCAGTGCAATCACGGCCGGCCAACTTACGTTGAACTGAAACTGGCGGATATCGAGCGACTCTTCGGCAGGCGGTAACCGGCCGCGAGTTGAGGTTTTGACTTTGCCGGTTCGGCCCGTTACTCCCGCAGGGTCAATCATCACCGTGCGGAACCGTCCTTGTCCAGTGAATCCAATTTCAAGGCCCTGATCCCGCTTGCCGCAGCCACCTGCGTCAACATCATCGGCTTGGGCATCGTCATTCCGCTGCTGCCTTTCGCGGTGAAGGAAGCCGGCGGCGGCGATTTCGAGGCGGCGGCGATATTTTCCGTCTTTTCCGCCTGCTCGCTGTTGAGCGCGCCGTTTTGGGGCAGGCTTTCGGATCGGATCGGCCGGAAACCGGTGATGGTGATCTCGGTATTGGCGACGGTCATCAGCTATGTCTGGCTGGCGAATGCCGATACCCAATTGGCGATCTTCATGAGCCGCGCCTTCGCCGGGTTCACCGCCGGATGGCTCGCGACCAGTCAGGCCTTCGTCGCCGATGTCACGACGTCCGAGGACCGCGCCAAGGGCATGGGAATGCTCGGCGCCGCCTTCGGCATCGGCTTTACCATCGGCCCGGCGATCGGCGCGACGGCGGTCGGCGCGGATCAGCCCGATTTCGCCTTTCCCAGCTATCTATCCGCCGGCTGCGCCTGCATCGGGCTTCTGATCACGGCGGTCCTGGTGAAGGAACCGGCGCGCCACCGCGTCCATCAGGCCGACATGGCCGAAGGCGCCTTGAAGGTTGCCCGGCAGCCCTGGCTGCTTCGGCTGCTGATACCGTTCTTCCTTGTTTCCCTGGTCTTCACCGGCGTCGAAGGGACATTGGCGCTGTGGGGCGCGCATGTCCTGCAGATCGGCCCGCGGGAGATCGGCTATTTCCTGGCCTTCGCGGGGGTCATCAACGCGATCGTTCAGGGCGGCCTGGTCGGCCGGTTGAGCAAGAGGATGGGCGAGGCGCGGGTCGCGTTGATCGGCGCGGTATCCCTGATGCTCTCGGTCGTGGCCTTGAGTTTCGTAACGGAATTCTACTGGCTGGCGCTGCCCATGGCCCTGCTGGCGATCGCCATGGGCTTCCACAATCCGGCGATGCAAAGCCTGATGAGCCGCGAGGCGCCGGCGGGCTGGAAAGGGGCGGTCATGGGAACCGCGCAGTCCACGTCCAGCCTGGCCCGGATCGCGGGTCCCGCCCTGGCGGGTCTGGCGCTGGAACATATCCATGTGACGGCGCAATTCTGGATCGGCTTCGCCATCCTGATACCCGTCCTGTTCATGATCCTGGCGCTCAGCCGGAACCGGGTCGCCGTCGAGCAGAACGGCTAGACCGTGATGACATTAAGTGCGTCCTCTAGGGCTTTCCGGCCTTATTCGCCGAGCGTGAAGAACAGGAACCGGGCCGCCCCGTAGCGGCGGTCATCCAAGAGAGAAAACCCGTCGGGCGTGTGCCACGCCGTTTTGGGGTCGAGCTGCGCGATGACCAGCGTGTCCGGCCCGACCGCGCGGGCGTCGAGCGCGGCGCGGATCGCCTGCTCGATGGCGCCTTCCTTGTATGGCGGGTCTATCAGGACGATGTCGTAGGGTTTCGCCTGCGGGCGGAGGTGAAAGGCGTCGGTCGCCTCCACCCGGCTGCGGTCCTCGGCCCTGCATTTCGCGATATTGGCGCGTAGCGCCGCCAGCGCAGGCTTGCCGGTTTCGACGAAGACGCAATGGCCGGCGCCGCGGCTCAACGCCTCGAGGCCGAGCGCGCCGGTTCCCGCGAAGAGTTCCAGAACCCGGCCGCCGCGCAGTTTTTCCGCATAGGCGCCGTGACCCAGAATGTTGAACAGGTTCTCGCGCGCCCGGTCCGGTGTCGGCCGGGTGGCGGGTCCTTCCGGGGCGTCGAGGCGAACGCCCTTATGTTTTCCCGCGACGATCCGCACCGGCTTCCGTCCGTCCGCGCGATTTGTTGGCGGCGGCCTTTCGTTTGTAGCCCGGTTTCACGGGCTTGGGTTTGGCCTTGGCGCCCTTGTGCCTTTCGCCCATCAGCTTCTTCACCACGCCGATCGGCACTTCTTCGATGGCGCTGCGCGGCAGATCGCCGAGCGCGATCATCCCGTAGCCGGTGCGGATCAGCCGGTTCACCCGGTATCCAAGATGTTCCATCACGCGCCGGACTTCGCGGTTCTTCCCTTCGCGCAGAATGATCGTGATCCAGGCATTGCTGCTCTGCTGACGTTCCAGCTCGGCATAGATCGGGCCGTATTCGACCCCGTCGACCGTCACGCCGCGGTCGATGCTTTCCAGCTTCGCCGGGTCGACCACGCCGTGGACGCGAATGCGGTATTTGCGCGCAAGCCCGGTCAGCGGGTGTTCCAATTTGCGGGCCAGTTCCCCGTCATTGGTGAACAGCAGCAGGCCTTCGGAATTGAGGTCGAGGCGCCCGACGCTGATCAGGCGCGGCAGGTCTTTCGGCAGGTCCTGAAACACGGTCGGGCGGCCCTGCGGGTCGTTGCTCGTGGTCAACAATCCGGCCGGCTTGTGGTAGCGCCACAGGCGCGCCCGGTCCGCGGTCGGCAACAACTTGCCGTCGACCATCACTTTATTTTCGGCCGTCACGGTGACGGCGGGGGAGGTGATCACCTCGCCGTCGATGGAGACGCGGCCTTCCGCGATCCAGCGTTCCGCTTCACGGCGGGAACACAGACCGGCGCGGGCCATCACCTTGGCGATGCGTTGGGCGTCGGCGTCTTGCGGCTTGTCCATGGCGGCGGTTCCTTGTCTTCGGCTGTTGGCGCAATCGCTGCGCGGGTTCTCACTCACCTGCATCCGTGTCGTCTTGTGGCAAGGCGGCGCGCACCTTACGCTTCGCGCGTCATGCAGGAAAGACGCAACCCATATATGTTACGCGCGCTGAGGCAAGCGGAACTGGCTGCCGAACGCGGAGAATCGCCGATCGGCGCGGTCGTCGTCGACCGCGAGACGGGGGCTGTCCTGGCGGAGGACGGCAACCGGGTCGAGGAACTGATGGACCCGACCGCGCATGCCGAGATGCTGGTCATCCGGCGCGCGGCGGAGGCCAAGGCCTCACCCAGGCTGACCGGGTGCGACCTGTATGTCACCCTGGAGCCTTGCCCGATGTGCGCCGGGGCGATTTCCCACGCACGGATCGAAAAACTGGTCTTTGGCGCCTATGACCCCAAGGGCGGCGGCGTCGATCACGGCGCCCGGGTTTTCGACCGGCCGACCTGCCATCACAAACCGGATGTCGTCAGCGGCGTGGCCGAAGCGGACTGCGCGGCGCTTCTGCGGTCATTCTTCCAAGGGAAACGGTAGTCCCTAGACCGTGCTGACATTAAGTGCGTCCACTGGGACGGCGCCGGCGCCCTTCCGGCAAGGAAGCCGGGCCGTAGCGATGCGGGTCTTCCGGACGATCCCAGTTGAACGCATTTAACGTCATCACGGTCTAGTCGGCGCTGTCCGCCGCGTCGGGTCTGCGGCGCGCCCTGCGGCGCGGCCGGAGATCCGCCGCACTGGTGCGACCTGCGGCCCGGCGGCGTTCCTTCAGCAGTTGCAGTATGGCCAGCCGTTCCTCGTTGCTGGCGCGCGGCCAGGCCCCGATCTCGTCAATGCTGCGCAGGCATCCCAGGCACTGGCCCGTGGCCGGGTTCACCGCACAGACGCCGACGCAGGGCGAGGGGATATCGGGTAGAGGCAAGCGCCCGCTGCTGTCGGTCACAGGGTATCCATTCAAGTCGATTGGCGTTTCTCGTCATCACGAAAATGGATCGGGCCCCGCCGTGCTTCAAGCGCCGTGAACGCGAAACTGTTATTTCGATATTTCTAGAAATATAGTTGACTCGAGAGTTCGGCATGATATTTTTGCGTCATGAGCGATCTTGAACAAACGGCGGACCGGTTGAACGCCCTTGGCAATCCGACGCGCTTGCAGATCTACCGTCTGCTGGTTCGCGCGGGGGCGGAGGGGATGAGCGTCGGCCGCATTCAGGAAGTCGTCTCGATCCCGGGATCTACCCTCAGTCATCATCTGAAACTGCTGGATACGGTGGATCTGGTGACCAGGGAGAAACAGGGAACGACCCTGATCTGCCGGGCGCGCTACGACGTGATGGATGCGGTCATTGGTTATCTGGCCGACGAGTGCTGCGCGGATTCCGATGACGGCCGTTCGGGCGATGACTGTTCGGGCAACGGCCCAGCGGGCTCCGGCCGCCATTGGCGGAAGGTCGCCTCAAACACCTGACTACCCTAATGGCAGGGGCCCGATCGGGCGCCCCAAGAGAGAGATGCGATGAGCGACGCGATACAACAAACCGACCCCCAATCCTTCGATAGTTCTAGAAGTATCGCAGGATGGATGAAGCAGAAGTCCGGGAAATTCGACCGGGTGTTCCTGACCGTGGCCGGCATCGTCCTTGCCTGGTTTCTGGCCGATGCGGGCGCCGCGCAGGACGGGGTGATCGCCACCGGAAACAGCCTGCTGGGAATCGCGCCCTTCATCATCCTGTCGGTTCTGCTGGCGGCCTATTTGAAGGCTACCGGCGCGGATGGGCTCATCGCCAAGGCGTTCAACGGCAATATTGTGCAAGCAACGTTCATGGCCGCCATCGTAGGGGCGCTGTCGCCGTTCTGTTCCTGCGGCGTGGTGCCGTTGATCGCCGCATTGCTGGCATCCGGCGTGCCCTTGGCGCCGGTCATGGCGTTCTGGCTGGCTTCCCCGGTCATGGACCCGGAAATGTTCGTAGTGACAGCGGCGGTGCTGGGAACCGAGTTCACGGTCGTCAAGACGGCGGCTGCGATCGCCATCGGGTTGATGGGCGGGTTCACGGTCCTGCTTCTCGGAAAGTCGTCCCTGTTGCGCGATCCCCTGATCGGGACCGCATCGACCTGCGGCACCGGCGCCTATACCCGCGGGGACAAGCCGGTCTGGCTTTTCTGGGGTGAAGCGAAGCGCAAAACGGTCTTCGGCAAGGAAGCGAAACGGTCCGGCTGGTTCCTGACGAAATGGCTGACTCTGGCCTTCCTGCTGGAAGCGATGATGCTTGCCTATGCGCCGATGCAGCAAGTCGGCGAATGGTTGAGCGGCGCCGGCGCATTGGCCATCCCCGCGGCGGCCTTTATCGGCGTTCCGGCCTATCTGAACGGCTATGCGGCGATCCCGCTGACCAGCGGCTTGATGGAGATGGGATTGAGCGCACCGGCGGCCCTGACCTTCATGGTCGCCGGCGCGGTGACCAGCATACCGGCCGCGATCGCGGTGAAAGCGCTGGTCCGCTTCCCGGTTTTTCTGCTCTATCTGGGAATTGCGCTCTGCGGATCGGTCGTGATCGGCCTCACCTACGCCCTGTTTGGCTAGACGACACGGACCCTATCCGGCGTGAAGCGCCCGCCATATCCTTTCCGGTGTGGCGGGCATTTCCACGGCGTCGGTCCCCATGGCGTCATACAGGGCCAGCATGAAGGGGGCGAGGCCGCCATTCGTCCCCAACTCCCCGACGCCTTTCATGCCCAGATGATTGATGTCGGTGGAGATGCTGCCATCCACGAGCGTGAACATCGGCAGGTCCGCCGCGCGCGGCAGGGCATAATCCATCAAGGACCCCGAGAGCAGCTGCCCGCTGCCGTCCTCATAGACCGTGTTTTCAAGCCAGGCCTGTCCGATGCCCTGCACGATGCCGCCATGCAGCTGGCCTTCGGCGATCATCGGGTTCAGCTTCACGCCCAGATCGTCGGCGGACACGTATTGCGCGATGGTGACATGGCCCGTTTCGGGGTCCAACTCCACCTCGCAGACATGGGCGCTGTTCGGAACGGTCTGATGGTTGCCTTCGAAGGCGGCGCCGCCGGCGCAGCCGGGAAGACCGCGATCTTCAAGTTTCCGGGTCAGTTCGAACAGCCCGATCCGCCGGTCGGTACCAACGACGGTGAAGGCTCCGTCGCCGTAGGTGATGTCGGCCGCGGCGGCTTCAAGAATTTCCGCCGCCCCTTCCTTGCCGTTGTCGATCAGGTTGGTTGCCGCGCGGTCGATTGTCGTCGCCGCGATGGGAAGGGAGGAGGACCCGCCCGTGCCGCCGCCGATCTTCACCCGGTCGCTGTCGCCTTCGACGACGACGACCTTTTCCATCGGGATCTCCAGCCGCTGCGCGACAAGCTGCGCGAAAGCCGTTTCGTGTCCCTGTCCCGACGCCTGGACACCGGTCTTGACGAGCACCCGGCCGTCGCCGGTCACCTCTATCTCGCTCGCTTCGTTGGGTGAGCCGCCGGTCAGGTGCAATGTCGGGCAGATCGATATGCCGCGCTTCAGTCCCTTCGCCTCGCTCGCCGCGCGGCGGGCCGGAAATCCGTCCCAATCCGACGCCTCCAGGGCGAGGTCGAAGACGTGCTCGAAATCGCCGCTGTCGAAGACGAAGCCGGTCGCCGCCTTGTAGGGCATGGCCGATTCCGGAACCAGATTGCGCCGGCGCAACGCCGCGCGGTCGAAGCCCAGATCCCGTGCGGCTTTTTCCACCAACCGCTCCACCAGATAGATCACTTCCGGTTTTCCGGCCCCGCGATAGGCATCCGTCGGCGCCGTGTGGGTATAGACGCCGACGGCGCGCACGGTTATTGCCGGTATTGCGTAATTGTGTCCCGCGACCTTCGCGAACCCTTTTCCGATGATCGACGGTCCAAGGGCGGAGGCATAGGCGCCAAGGGCGCCCTTGCTCTCAATCCGCAAAGCCAGGAAATTACCGTCTTTGTCCAATCCCAGATCGGCGCGGCTTACCTGGTCGCGGCCCTGGGCGTCGCTCAGGCAGGCTTCGCCGCGGGTCGAAACCCAGCGGACCGGGCGGCCGAGCTTCTTTGCGGCATACAGAACCAGCGTCTGTTCCGGATAGTTCATGAGTTTGGCGGCGAAGCTGCCGCCGACATCCGGTGTTATGACATGCAGGTCGGCTTCGGCGATGTTCAAGGTTTCCGCGACCAGTTGGCGGATCAGGTGAACGCCCTGGCTTTGCGTGAAGAGCGTATAGCGACCCGAAGCGGTGTCGAATTCGGCAAGGTAGGATCGCGTTTCGATCGGGCTGACGATCACCCGGTTATTGATGACGCCCTCGATGCTGACGATATGGGCCGCCGCCGACATCGCGGTTTCGACACCGGCGGCATCGCCGGTCATCCAATCGAAGGCGATCTCGCTCGCGGACCCCGTATCGACATGGGCGTCGCGTTCCTCATAATCGATATCGACCAGATCCGCGGCGTCCTGCGCCTGGTCTTCCGTCTCGGCGACGACCATGACGACGGCTTCGCCGACATGGCGCACCGCATCGGCGGGAAGCGCATATCGGAGGGGAGCCTGGAAAGGAGTGCCGTCGGAGGAGTCCTGCGGGGTGATGCAAGGCATCGGTTTCAACCCGGCTTCCAGAATGTCCGCGCCCGTAATGACGGCCAGCACCCCGGGCGAAGCCTTCGCCGCCGCCACGTCGATGGAGCGGAGCGTCGCATGTGCGACGGGGCTGCGCACCATGACCGCATGGACGGTGCCGTCCTTCCGCAGATCCTCGACGAAACGACCGTTTCCTGTAAGCAGTCGGGCATCCTCCAACCTCGGCACGGAACGACCGATCGCGGAATCCTGCATGGCGTAAATCCCTTACGGAAAAAAGGTTTTGGATATGGGGTCCGAGACTAGCAACTGCACCGGACCTGGAAAAGTACGGGGCGCAAGATTATTGATCTAAAGCCGATAAGGCACCATGTTCTAATGCACTGACAACGGCAGAAATACGATCATGGCGCGCTCGAAATCATTCGACCCGGAAGACGTCCTGGAAGCGGCCTTGCAGCTGTTCTGGACGAAGGGCTACGAACAGACATCCATGCAGGATCTGGTCGATGTCATGGGCATCAACCGGGGAAGCCTCTACGACACGTTCGGCGACAAGCAACGCCTGTACCGCAAGGCGGTGGAGCGGTATCTGGACTGGTACACCTTGCGCTCGATGCGGGCGGCCATGGCCGACGGCGACTACAGCCCCAAGGAACAGTTGCAGCTTTTGTTCGACCGGCTCGTGGAGGAAGGCGCAGGGGTGAACCGCGAGCGCGGCTGCCTGCTGACCAATACGATCACGGAGCTCGGCCATCGCGATCCGGAAATCACCGAACAGGTCGCCGAAGGGATCAGGCAGGTGGAGGGCACACTCACCGAACTGATCCGGAAAGGGCAGGAACTCGGGGAGTTTACATCGCATGAAGATGCCGGCGCTTTGGCGCGGTACCTGACGAGTACGATCCATGGAATGCGGGTCGTCACCCGCGTCTACGGTTCCCGGGAGCCATTGTCGGAGATCGCCCGCCTCGCTTTGTCGACCCTGATGCCGAAGGCCGGCGTTCATTGAACCTGTCGCCGAGACAGAGGCACCGGTTCGAACTAGACCGCATTTTAGTAAAGCCAATCCAAAAGTTTCTATTAAAGTCAAACGGTTAAACTGGCGTGTCGGCGCAGTTTTCGCTTATCTCATTCAATTGGGATGGGCTGATTGGCGCATATGATGCACCGGAAACTAAACATAGCGAGAAATTTGGCCGCTGCTTTCCTGCGCAACAGACGCGGAAGCGTGATACAGCTTTTCGCCTTCGCATTGCTGCCGGTAATGGCGGCCAGCGGGCTGGCCGTCGACGGCACGAGGTTGTTCCTGGTTCGGGATTCGGTTCAGCGGGCGGTGGATGCCGCCGGTCTGGCGGCCGGCCATACACTCCTGGTCGACGAGATGGCAGCCGATGCGCGCAGTTTCTTCGACGCGAATTTCACGAATATCGACAATGTGGCGTCGCTGACCAATTTCACCATGACGACCAATGCGGACAACACCGTCATCGATGTGTCCGCGACCGTTTCCGTCAACACGACCTTCATGCGCCTCTTCGGGTTCAACGAGGTCACCTTCACCCAGTCGGCGCAGATCACGCGGGAAACCCGCGGCATGGAACTCGCCCTTGTGATGGACAATACCGGGTCGATGCGAAGCGGCGGCAAGATGGGGGCGGCGATCACCGCGGCCCACAATCTGATCGAAGCGGTTTTCGGCGAGGACGACGTCAACGCGAACCTTTGGGTGTCGTTGGTCCCGTATACGGCGGCCGTCAATATCGGCACGCAGCATACCGAATGGCTCACCCTGCAGGGACAGGCCGATATCGGCGTGGGCGGCAACTATGAGCCGACAGCCTGGCGGGGATGCGTGGAAGCACGGGACGGCGGGCTGGACGAAACCGACGACACGCCCGACCTGGCCCCTTTCACGCCATACCTCTACGCCGACAATGTCGATAACGACTGGATCCTCACCGACGGCGACGGCAATGTGACGGGGTTCAGTCTGGCCGAGCAGAATTCCGCCCAGAACAACGGGCGGGGTCCGAATCTCGGCTGCGGTCCGGCGATCACGCCCTTGGTCGCGTCGAAGGCGGTGCTCAACGCCGCGATCGATCAGATGGAGCCTTGGCACCGCGGCGGGACGACCGGAAATCTGGGGCTGGTATGGGGCTGGCGGGCGTTGTCCCCGTCCTGGCGCGGGTTCTGGGAAGGCACGGCGGCCAGCACACTGCCGCTCGACTATACCGAACCGTTCATGGACAAGGTCGTGGTGATCATGACCGACGGTCAGAACCAGTTCTTCGACTTCACGGGCCACTCGCCCAACAACGGCAATGGACCGGACGGGTCGGACTATACGGCCTATGGGCGCCTCGGCGAATTCGGCTTCTCGACACTCGACGCCGCACGGGCGGAAATCGACGATCGTTTCGCGCGGACCTGCGAGGCGATGAAGGCGGAAGGCATCATCATCTATGCCATCACCTTCGGATCGACGCCGAATACCGATACCCAGAACCTGTTCCGGAATTGCGCATCCAAATCCAGCTTCTTCTTTCACGCCCCCAGCAATGCCATCCTGGAAGACGTCTTCACGACGATCGGGCGCCAATTATCCAATCTGAGGATTTCGCAATGATGCGGAAATTCTCGACATTCCTGCGGGACCGGCGCGGCGTATCGGCGATTGAATTCGCCATTCTGGGGCCGCTTACCATTACGCTGCTTATCGGCGTCATCGAACTGGGGATGGTCTTCCTGGTCAGCGGGTCCCTGGAGAACGCGGTTCTGGCGAGCTCGCGGTTCGGGATTACCGGAAACGCGCCGAACGGTATCACGCGCGAAGATGTCATCCGCGACCTGATCGACACCAATACCTTTGGGCTGGTTCATCAGGAAGAGGTGCTGATCGACACGATCGTCTACGACAATTTCTCCGATATCGGGCGGCCGGAGCCTTTCGCGGATTCCAATGGCGACGGCCAGTGGAGCGATGGGGAATCCTTCACCGACGTGAACGGCAACGGTCAATACGACACGGATGTCGGGTTGGCGGGGCTCGGCGGGCCGGGGGATATCGTGCTCTATCGGATACATTACCGCATCAGCACCCTGACCGCCTTGTTCGACCCGTTCTTCCGCACCATCGATCATTCCGCCACCGTGGCGGTTCGCAACGAACCGTTTTGAGGCAGCCATGAAACGCATCAGACGTCTGTTGAAAAGGTTCGGTCTGTCGCGGCGCGGCATCACCAGCGTGGAATTCGCGCTGACGGCGCCGATCCTGGCCTTGCTGTTCACGTCGCTGGCGGAAACGGGGGTCTATCTTCTGCTGCATGTCAAACTGCAGCACGCCGCGGTTTCCGTCGCGGATTTGATCACGCGGGATGAAAACGTCAACGAGTCGACGGTCGCCGACCTGTTCGAAGCCATGCCGCATATCCTCAGCCCTTTCAGCATCGCCGAAGAGGGCGTCGTCGTGGTCAGCGCGGTGGGACGCGTCGGGAACAACCAGACCCGTGTGCTGTGGCAGCGCAAGGGCGCCGGTGTCGTATTGCGGAACAGCGATATCGGGGCGGAAGGCGAAGCGGTTCCCGATCCCGAAGGCATTCCGGTCGGGCCGGACGAAACCGTGGTGATCGCGGAACTGTTCTACAATTATGAACCGATCGTTCTGCCGATTTTCGGGCCGCGTGAAATCATTAAACACGCCTTCTACCGGCCGCGTCTGGGATCGCTGCAGGAAATCGACCCGGATCCTTCCTAAGGCGTGATTCACCGCCCCGGGACGCTGTCAGATAGGGTTCAGGGGGCTCCATTCTCATAGGGCAGCAGGGCAAGATAAAGGGTGCGGTGGATGGGCGTCGGAATGCCCAGCTTCTTGCCCAGCCGATAGACCGTCCCCGACAGGCTTCCGACCTCCAGCCGTCCGCCACGGGCGAGATCGTGATACATGGAGGCGTACATGTCGTCCGGAAAACTATCCAGCAGGGCCATCGCGCGGCCGATGGCCCTGTCGTCGACATCGACCCCTTTTGCCTGCCCGACGGCCACGACCTCGGCCATCGCGTCGCGCGCGAGCTCGCGGTTCTCCTCGTTCCGGTAGAGCGGGCCGCAGGGCTGCCTGAAGGCCGTGGTGAAGGCCGCGTTGGTCGATAGCAGCACGAATTTGGACCAGAGTTTCGCTTCGACATCGTCGGTGACGAGCGCGGTGAAGCCGGCCTTGTTGCAGATCGCGGCAAAGGCATCCAAACGGGGGGAAGGGCCGCCGCCGGGCTCGCCGATCTCCATCGTCGACATGTCGCTCGTATAGCGCACGACACCCGGTTCCTCGATCTTGGCGGACATGAAGGCGTTGCCGACACAGACGCGGCCTTCGCCCAGGATCGGGCCCAGGCGTTCGGCCGCTTCGACCCCGTTTTGCAGACTGATGACGTAGCCGTTCGCCGACAATGCGGGCGCAAGCGCCTTGCCGACTTCTTCGGTGTCGTAAAGCTTCACGCAGAACAGCGCGACATCTATCGGGCCGAGGTCGGCGACCGTGTCGCTCGCCGTGACCGTCGCCAGATGGATGTCGCCTTTCGACCCGACCAGCGACAAGCCTTTGTCGCGCATCGCGGCCAGATGCTTGCCGCGCGCCAGGAAGGCGACGTCCTGCCCCGCATCGGCCAGTTTGATCCCGAAAAAGCCGCCGACACCGCCGGTTCCGATAATGGCGATCCGCATGAATTCCCTCCCTTGCCGCGATGGGGAAACACTATCGGATCGGCCCGGGCGAACAAGCTCTTGATAATCGCCGGGCGATCCCCGACCCTACGCCGAAATCGAATCCGCCGCGGCCTGGCGGGAGATCAGAAACGGGGGATCCCAATGTCGCTCTCTTCCTATTTCACACCGTCGCCCGGCGGCGATACCGCGTTCACCGTGGAAGCGCCGAAGATCAAGTTCGGGACCGGGTCGCTCAAGGAAGTGGGACTGGACGCCAAGGGCCTGGGCATGACCCGCGCCGTCCTTTTCGTGGACCCGAAGATCAAAGGATCGGAACCCTTTATCCAGGTCACCGACGGGCTGAAATCCGCCGGCGTCGATTTCACCGTCTATGACGCGATCGAGGTCGAACCGACCGATACCTCCTTCAAGGCGGCGACGGAATTCGCCATAAAGGGCGGTTTCGACGGCTATATCTCGCTCGGCGGCGGATCGACGATGGACACCTGCAAGGCGGCGAACCTCTACGCCACCTTTCCGGACGATTTC
>Ga0209475_10002985_pt1 | contig 16150 bp, 11 predicted proteins | sample tdDd471_FD_187128 | JGI IMG/M metagenome (GOLD analysis project Ga0209475, IMG submission 187128) | Marine sediment microbial communities from the Atlantic coast under amendment with organic carbon and nitrate - tdDd47.1 (SPAdes)... | ecosystem: Environmental > Aquatic > Marine > Coastal >... | reverse complement strand
TCTTCGGATCATCCCGCCAGTCTTTAACGACTTTGACGCGGATCTCAAGGAAGACCTTTTTGTCTACAAACTCTTCAATGTCTAATCGTGCTGCAGTGGCAGCCTTCTTAATGGCCTTGCCCTGGTGGCCCAGAATGATACCCTTTTGTGACTCCCTCACCACAAAAATGTAAGCCATGATGTGTATGATCTTCTCTTCCTCTTTATAGGCATCAACGATCACCTCTGTTGAATAGGGTATCTCCTGCTGGTAGTTCAGGAAGATTTTCTCACGTATGATCTCTGAAACAAAAAAGCGCATGGTCTTGTTGGTGAGCTCATCCTTAGGATAATAGGGAGGGCTTTCAGGGATAAGTTCAAGGATAAGGTTGAATAGGTTGTCGACATTGAATTTATGCAATGCTGACAAGGGGACGACCCTTGCATTAGGCAGTTTCTTCTGCCAGGCATCATAAAGCTTTTCTATCTTCTTCTGATCGGAGAGGTCCATCTTATTGATCACCACGATCACCGGCACTTCGGTTTCTTTTAATTTCTCAACCACATCATCATCTTCATCCTGTTCATCGGCAGCCGTAATATACAGGAATACATCGGCGTCGAGCAAGGCATCCTCCACGAATTTCATCATGGATTCCTGCAGCTTGTAATTTGGTTTGAGATATCCGGGCGTATCAGAGAATATGATCTGGTACTCCTCTTCATTCACCATACCAAGTATGCGATGACGGGTGGTTTGCTTTTTGGAGGTGATAATCGACAGCTTCTCCCCTACCAATTCATTCATGAGTGTAGATTTTCCTACGTTCGGTTTGCCTATAATATTTACAAAACCCGCTCTATGGCTCATTATAAAATATTTATGAAAAAAGATTTGGTGGGGAAGTTACAAAAATTTATCTTTGCAGTCCCTTTTGAGGGAATATTGCGGGGTGGAGCAGTGGTAGCTCGTCGGGCTCATAACCCGAAGGTCGTAGGTTCGAATCCTGCCCCCGCTACAAAGACCACAAGCCCGGTACGAAGTGCCGGGCTTTTTCTTTTCATTCTGAACGCCAAGCTTGCTTGAGTGTGAAAGAATGAAAAGGGAAAGCCTGGGAAAGCGTAGCTTTCGGGCTTGTGTTCTTTGATACCCCCCCAACTCAGGATCAATGGCCGAAGGGAGTTAATCTGGTTGACAGTTGAAGGTGGATTATTTGGCCTATTGTTGTTAGCAAGCTTTCGTACAGCGGATTCTTGACTTCGCCCGTCATATTTCGTACATTTATCTTCGAATAAAAATATTCGTTCCGAAAGGAATGGCCGGAATCCATCAAATGTTATACCTGTTATAGCATTTACTTCATTTCTTATAGCACTAATTAATAAGGTAGATTTTCTTAGATTTAAGCTACTGCTATGAAGAAATTTATCTCTTTATTTTTTACGCTGATATTAGCAAGTATGGCACTGTGTGACATATCAGCCATTAGCCAATATTTGTCATTTCCAAATGCTAGTATGAATATATACTACAATGCTCAAAGATATAATTATCCCGAAGAGCTTACTGCAAATTGTGGTATTACAATGCCTTGTTTCCATACGGATAATTATTATTAAAAAAAGGAGGTTAATGAAAGAGAAGAAAAAAGTATGGTAGAATAAAAAATTCGTCAGGATTATTATTCAAGGCCTAGGCGCTGAGGCAAAACAGGCGTAACAAATTAACTAAGTGATTAACATTAAACCAAAAAAAAATGAAAAAATTTCATCTTATAGCATGCATACTGCTGATAGGTGCATTTCTTATAACTACAAAATCAATCGCAGGTGTCGCATATCCAGATCCTGTAAAAATTAACCAAGCAGATGGAACGGTAATAACTATCATATTACAGGGTGATGAAAGAATAAAATGGGCTAAAACTCTTGATGGTTATGCTTTGCTTTATAATGATGATGGAATATACGAATACGCTGAATTAGATGAATCAGGAAATTTAATTCCATCCGGCCTGAAAGCAAATGATGTTGAAGTACGGACTGCCGATGAGACTTCCTTTCTGGCTAACACTCCAAAAGACCTGTTCTTTAGCAGAACACAGGTCTCCACCATGCTACAGATCTCTAATATGATGATCTCCGATGCCGTGACAGCATTTCCTACCACTGGAATCCGAAAACTGATTTGTATATTAATAGGATTCTCTGACCTGGCGTTTACTGAGACCCAGGCTGATTTTGACAATCTATTCAATCAGATTGGTTATGGAACATACGGTAGTGTATATGATTACTATGTCGAGAATTCATATAATCAGTTCTTTCTAACTGTTGATGTTGCTGGTCCTTATACAGCCGCCAAAACCCACGCCTATTATGGGGAGAACGATGCGAACGGGTATGATAAGCACCCGGGAGAATTGGTAGCAGAGGGAGTAGCTTTTGCAGATGCCGCGGGATTTGATTTTTCAGATTATGATAATGATGGTGATGGTACTGTCGACGGAGTATATGTAATCTATGCAGGCTACAATGAGGCCGAAAGCGCACCAGCAGATTGCATCTGGTATCATGCCTCATCAATCTCTGGAGTTGCTTATGATGGTGTAAATATAAGCTCATATTCTTGCTCAGCTGAATATAAAGGAAATTCAGGGTCAAATATTTCAGGCATAGGCAATATTTGCCATGAGTTCGGTCATGTGATGGGAGCGCCCGACTTTTATGATACTGATTACGGAGAATCAGGAGGAAAATACTCGGGCCTTGGTCGCTGGTGCTGTATGGCGAGCGGTAACTTTAATGGTAACCGGGATTGTCCTGCCCATTATAATCCTCTTATTAAGTCTCATTATTTTGGTTGGGTATCAGTAACAACACTCAATAGCCAGCAAGAGATGACAATAAAAAATCCTGTTGAAAATAGTGATCAGTATTATAAATACCATACGACAACGGCAGGTGAATATTTTATGTTTGAAAATCGCCAGCAAATAGGCTTTGATACAGAGCTTCCCGGACATGGATTGATAATCTATCACGCACATAAAGATGTATTAACAGGGGGCATTAATAAGACACATCCGCAGAAGTTTTATCCAGTTTGTGCCAATGCCGGGACAGAACCTTCCGCCACACCAGATGACTATATTAATCCTACTAGCTTTGATGATATCAGCTCAATGGATACTCCTTTCCCGGGTGCAGGCGGCAAGAAAGAATTTACTGATGCAACTATACCAAGCTCGAAATCATGGGCAAGTGCAGCAACCGGATTTCCAATCGCTTCTATTACAGAGGATAATACAGCCCATACAATTAACCTTTGCTTTATGGGGTGCCCTCCCGAGGCCGACTTTACTGCCAACCATACTAATCCTTGTACCGGTTCTCCAGTTAACTTTACCGACCTTTCTTTATACGACCCAACATCCTGGTTGTGGACCTTTTCTCCTTCAACAGTAAGCTTCTTCGGAGGAACAAGTGAAACAAGTCAAAATCCAAAAGTGATATTCGATGAGCCCGGAAACTATGATGTCACCCTCCTCGCAACTAACGCGTATGGTTCTGATACAGAAACGAAATTTAATTATATTGATCCTGACTTCGAGCCTGTTGTCACAACTCACCCATCGAATGCTCCAGCCGAGTGGGGCGATGACGTTACTTTTACCGCTGCCGCAATCGGAAAACCTACACCGGCAGTGCAATGGCAGCGGAGTACTGACGGAGGCCATACGTTCACTGATCTAGTAGGGAAAACAAGCACAACATTATCTTACACCTGTGTTACACTTGACATGAATGGCTATCAGTACCAGGCAGTATTTACCAACAGATGCGGCATCGCAATTTCAGACCCGGCTCTACTTACTGTTGCGCCGAAGACAGTGACAGGAGTAATAACAGTCGATCCGGATCCGCAACAATACAGTGATATCGTAGACATAAACGTAACAATACCAGATGGGTATATATGCGGTGAAATGGCTGCTACCGGTGCTGACATATACATCGGCACACAGTATATGGGTACTGTTACCTTTGCAGCATCAGGGCCGGATTTAATTGCAGACCTGAATAATGTAGTATTGCTTGAGCCTACACCTTATGGAACACCTCCAATCGGGCAAATGGCTCCCGGACCACATACTGTTACTGCCTACCTCTTGAATGTAAATCCGAACTTTGATCTCGTTGATCCTACCGAGATCCTTGATATCGAGCAGGAGGATGCAAGGGCCTACTATACAGGTGCACTTTATGCCAGTACAGCGGGAGTGAACTCCAGTGATGCGATTGTCACATTGAGTGCCACCATTAAGGATATCACGGCTGTTGTTGGAGATCCGGATTGGGACCCCGATGCTGGTGATATCCGGAATGCTACCCTTAGCTTCGTCGACAGGGATGGAGGAATCATCGTGTCTGGAGTACCCATAGGGCTGGTAGATCCCAATGATCCTACTGTGGCAGTTGGCACATACGACTGGAATGTTACTATTTCAGGTGATGCTCAAGATTTCACCATAGGTGTTGTAATAGGTAATTATTATATTCGCAACAGTTCCGAAGATGATGTTATTATAACGGTAGCCAAGCCCCTCCCAAATTTTGTTACCGGTGGTGGATATATAACACTTGTCAGCCCGGCAGGGATGGTATCAGGAGATGTTGGAAGCAAGAACAACTTCGGCTTCAACGTCAAATTTAATAAGAAAGGAACCAACCTCAGGGGTAAAGTGAATACTATCATCCGCAGAACTGAATGGGATGGAGTTCACACCTACCAGATCAAAGGCAATAAGATGAAATCCTTGGCTATATTACCTGATCCCATTGGAGGGGATGCAACCATCAACTGCAAGGCCAGCATTGAGGATATCACAGATCCATTAAATCATATCTCCGTTGAAGGCAATGCCTCGATGCAAATCAATATGACCGACAATGGTGAACCCGGTGATGGCGACCTCATTGCAATTACCATTTGGGATAAGCAGGGAGGATTATGGTACGCCAGCAACTGGGATGGAACCTATACGATCCAGCAATTGCTTGATGGCGGCAACCTGTCTGTCCACAGTGACGGATCATTTAAAGCTTTCGCAGTGGATGGAGAAATAGCCTCATCAGGTCAGGAACTGCGCATAGCTCCCAATCCAAATAGAGGTGAGTTCACACTCATGTTTGAACCAGTTCTCTTACCGGGGTCTCGCGCACTGGTGATCGACATGAGAGGCAATGTTATAAACGAGTACCAGTTAAATACCAATGAACTTGATATTGACATGAAAGGATCAGCTAAGGGTATTTACCAGGTAATTATTTTTAACGGAGCAGAGCTCTACCGAGCCAAAGTGGCTATCAATTAAATTTGCAATGGGTGTAATTATAACAGGCCAGGGATCCCTGGCCTGTTTTTTTATATCTCAATGCTGATTGGACAATGTACCTGCCTATATGGATGCGTTTCCGTATCTTTGCAGCAAATTCAAATTCAATGCCAAACATCCTCGCCATTGTAGGCCGCCCCAATGTGGGCAAGTCCACCTTCTTTAACCGGCTCACGCAGACCCGGCAGGCTATCGTAGAAGAAACCAGTGGCGTAACACGCGACCGGCACTATGGCACCTCCGACTGGAACGGGATAGATTTCTCAATCATCGACACCGGTGGTTATGTTGTTGGCTCTGACGACCTCTTCGAAGAAGAGATACGCAAGCAGGTGAGCCTGGCCATTCACGAAGCTGATGTGATCGTCTTTATGGTGGATGTGAAAGATGGTATCACCAGCATGGATGAGGACATGGCCAACATACTGCGCAGGCAGGATAAGAAAGTCTTTCTCGTGGCCAACAAGGCTGACAACCCCCAGCGGGTGCAGCTGGCAGGAGAATTCTATGCGCTGGGCCTTGGTGAAGTATTTCCGCTCTCTTCCATCAATGGAAGTGGCACCGGTGAACTTCTCGACCAGCTGGTCAAAGAATTCAGCAGCGATGCGAAGGAAGAAGAAAGCGACCTTCCTAAATATGCCGTGATCGGAAGACCCAACGTGGGAAAATCCAGTCTCATAAACGCCCTCATAGGTGAAGATAGAAATATAGTGACCCCCATCGCGGGAACCACCCGCGATTCTATCGACATCCCATACAACAGCTTTGGTTTTGACTTTCTCTTTGTCGACACTGCTGGCCTCCGTAGAAAAAAGAAAGTCCATGAAGATATTGAGTTCTACTCTGTCATGCGCTCCATAAGGGCCATTGAAAGGGCTGACGTATGCCTCCTCCTCATCGATGCGAAGGACGGTATTGAGTCGCAGGACCTCAACATCCTGAAGCTGTGTCAGAAGAACAATAAAGGTGTGGTATTGGTCATCAACAAGTGGGACCTGGTAGAAAAGGAAACCAACACTCACGTCGAATATAAAGAGGCCATCCTTAAGAAGACGGCTCCCTTCACCGACATCCCGGTCATCTTCACCTCAGTAACCAACAAGCAGCGCATCCTCAAGGTGCTTGAAACGGCCCATGAGGTATATAAAAACCGTTCACGGCAGATCACCACCTCAAAGCTTAATGATGTAATGCTACCCTTGATCGAAAAATACTCACCTCCTATGGTGAGGGGAAAGCGTATAAAAATAAAATATGTGACCCAGCTGAAACTTGCCTACCCATCTTTTGCATTCTTTTCCAATGATCCGGATAACATCAAAGAGCCCTATATGCGCTACCTGGAGAACCAGATGCGCAAAAACTTCCAGTTTGAAGGGGTTCCTATCACCATCTATTTCAGGAAAAAGTAATTATGGAAACAGTCCGTATCGACAAATGGCTCTGGGCTGTTCGCATTTTCAAGACGCGCAGTCAGGCGGCCGCGGCATGTAAAGGTGGCAAGATCAAGATCGACGGACAAAATGTGAAGGCTTCACGTGAACTCAAGCAGGGTGAACAAATCAGCATATCTCTCACCGTCTATCTCAAGACTGTCAGGGTAAAGGCCTTGCTACACAACCGTGTAGGGGCTAAGCTTGTTGAAAATTATATGGAAGACCTCACCCCACAGGAGGAATACGAAAAGCAAAAGATAAAACAAGAATTAAACAAGGAATATCGCCAGCGTGGCGAAGGCCGACCAACGAAGAAGGAAAGACGGATCATTGAGAGGTTGAAGAAGTACAAATTCTAATCCTCATAATTCACTTCCTTGTCCACCTCACCATTCGCATCATAGAATTTCCAGTTGCCAACGCGGACACCCTCAAGGTAACTTCCTTCGAAGTGCTTCTTTCCGTTCTCATGCCAGGTAGTGCCGAAGCCGTCGCGCAGGTCATTCTTAAAATACCCCTCGCTCCACTTATTGCCGTTCTCATACCAGTAGATCCAGTATCCATCCCTTTTATCACCCTTGAACTCACCTTCGTAGCGGGTGCTGCCACTTTCATAGTAAGCTGCTACTTTCACTTTTTCTTTGAATCCATCCACCACCTGGTAATATACAAGCAGGCGTGGGCTACCATCAGGATGAGTGTCTTCAACGACTTCTTCAAGTTTGGGGCCACAGGAGGCCAGTACGAATGCTGAGATCAGAAGCAAGAAGTATTTTTTCATTTTTTAATTATTTTCTGTCAAATATTAGTCTTTCACCTTTAATGCTTTCATCAAATACCCCTTCATGGTATGCCAGGTGACCATTTACAAAGGTATGGGTCACGGCAGATTGAAACTCTTGCCCTTCAAAAGGCGACCATCCGCATTTATATAATATGTTTTCTTTGGTTACTTCCCAAGGCCTGTTCAGGTCAACCAATACCAGGTCAGCATTGTAGCCTTCCCTGATATAACCACGATTCTTTACCTTGAAACACCTGGCAGGGGCATGGCACATCTTCTCCACGACCTTCTCAATGCTGACAATCCCTCTTTGATAATACTCCAGCATGGCAATCAGTGAATGTTGCACCAAAGGTCCGCCGGAGGGTGCTTTAAAATATGTATTTTTCTTTTCTTCCAGGGTGTGTGGTGCATGATCAGTGGCAATTATATCCAGCCGATCATTCAGCAGTCCTTTAATGAGCTCCTCACGGTCATCGATGCTCTTGATGGCCGGGTTCCATTTGATATTGTTTCCAAGGCGCTCATAATCCCCTTCATGAAACCACAGATGATGGACACATACCTCGGAGGTGATCATTTTTTTTCCCAGGGGAATGAAATTGTCAAAAAGCTCCAGCTCCCTGCCGGTGGACAGATGCAGGACATGCAGCCTTGTTCCATGTTTTTTCGCCAGCTCTACCGCCATAGAGGAGGAGCGGTAACACGCTTCTTCCGACCTGATCAGGGGATGGTACTCAATGGGCACCTCCTCACCAAAGCGCTCTTTCATGATCCTGACATTCTCCCTGATGGTGGTCTCATCTTCACAATGTACTGCCACCAGTGTAGGAGCCTTTTCAAATATATTCTCCAGGGTCTCAGGGTTGTCAACAAGCATATTTCCTGTGGAAGCACCCATGAAGACCTTAATACCGCATACCTTCGATGGGTCTGTCTTCAGTATCTCTTGGAGGTTATCGTTGGAGGCTCCCATGTAAAAGGAGAAGTTGGCCAGTGATTTCTCCGCACCCTTCTTATACTTTTCTTCCAGCAGCTCCTGTGTGAGTGTTTGTGGGATGGTGTTGGGCATCTCCATAAATGAGGTGATACCACCGGCCACGGCGGCCTTGCTTTCGGTATACAGGTCGGCTTTATGGGTGAGGCCGGGATCGCGGAAATGCACCTGGTCGTCGATCACACCGGGGATGAGGTGTAGACCGTTGGCATCGATGACCTCTGCCCCTTCAGGGACTGCAGGCAGGTCGCCATTCATGAATACCAGCCTGATCTGGCCGCCATCCACATATACGCCACCGCCAAACACCATGCCTTCATTCACAATGATGGCATTCTTAATATAGTATCCTGCGTTCACAGTGCTAAATTAATAAAGAAAAGGGAAGAACTTACTCAGGAGACTTTTTTATGCAACTTTTTTACACTTTTGAACCTCAGGCTCAGCACGCCAAAGATGGCTTCCTTGAAGATGCTGGAGCTCATCTTGGAGGTTCCCTCAGTCCTGTCGATAAAGATGATGGGCACCTCCACAACTTTGAAACCAAGCTTCCAGGATGTATACTTCATCTCAATTTGAAAGGCATAACCTATAAACCTGATCTTTTCAAAATTAAGTGCTTCTAGCACCTTTCTTGAATAGCAGACAAAGCCGGCAGTGGTATCCCTGACCTTCAGGCGAGTGACAAAACGAACATAAGCAGAAGCATAATATGACATTAATATCCTGCCCATGGGCCAGTTCACCACGCTGACTCCATTGCAATATCGTGATCCAACTGCCACATCTCCACCCCCATCTTTCAGGGCTTCATAAAGCTTTGGCAGATCTTCGGGATTATGGGAAAAGTCGGCATCCATCTCAGTTACATACTGATAATGCCTCGCAAGGGCCCACTTGAAACCATGGATATAGGCAGTCCCAAGGCCAAGCTTCCCTGTACGCTCTTCTATGAAGAGCTTGTCGGGGAACTCTTTCATGAGCCCTTTCACAATATCAGCAGTTCCATCGGGAGAGCCGTCATCAACGATGAGCATATGGAATTCAGTATCCAGGGAAAATACCTTACGTATTATCTTCTCGATATTTTCCTTTTCATTATAAGTTGGAGTGATTACCAGCCGGTCAGACATAAGCTTATAATTTTTCAACGAAAATAATATAATACAAAATAAGGTAAAAATATTTTATGATTTATTAATAAAATTAGGTGCAGGGCTCAAGGGACAGGGTGCAGGGTGGTTTAAAGTATTAAATTTTGAGTTTTTAATTCTTAATTTTAAAATAACTCAATACTTAACACCCAACACTCAACACTATTTACCGCTGTCCCATACCTTCACATTGTCTACCCTGTATGATGTTGTGTTTCCGTTCAGGTCGTTTCCTGTGTATTTAAAGGCAATAAATCCTTTACCTGAATACCCTGAAAGATCAATATCTCCACTTGGTATCCACTCGTGATCAGGGTCATTCTGATCAGCAATGGTACAATCCAGAGCCGTCCAAGTAGCTCCACTGACATTGGCCCCATTAAAGTCTGTTGAGAACAATACTTCCAATCCGTCATGTTCCCAATATGCCATTGCCGACTCGAAGCTGGCCATAGGTTGTGTCATGTCATCAAGGTCAATGCCGATGGTGATCATCCAGGCTTCGTTTATCTCTTCTGAGTTGTACGCTGTTGCCTGCGCATAAACCTCATCATCGAATGTTTTACCCTGCCAGCGACGACCGCCCTCCAGGGCTACATTCAGCCATCCTTCTATAAGTACATCAGTATAGTTTTCCTGATCATCGAAGCCTTCATCAATAGAGGTAACGCCACTTCCACCGCTGCCACAACGGTTGCCTGTAAGCTGCACTTCGTAGGTAGACCGTATGATCAGCTGTATGGTGGTGTTAAACCTGCCTGCGATACCAACAAAGGGCCCTTTCCCTTCGGGAAGGAGGTCGCCGGCAAAGCTGGCATAATCACTCGTCCTGACCATGATGCTGTTAAAGCTACAATCTTCCAGGAAGCGTTCGCCATAGTCGTCAGCATCTGCATAGGTCTTTCCTAAGTCGCCCAGGCTGAACTGCACTGAGTCGAAAGTTATCAGCTGCGATTCATACTCATCAAAGTTGCCGTTCTCCATCGCAGAGTTCAACTCCTCAATGGTCACCACCCTCGGGTCTATGAAATTTGCATTACCGGTGATCACAATATTAGAATCATTATGCACATTGGCAATCTGCAAAAGCTCACCGTACTTGGAGATATCACAATTCTTGAGGTATACACGTATGTTGTCCCCAGCCTGCAGATCACCGGAATTCTTCATGTACAGATTTACCGCTCCTGAAGTATCCTCGATATAGGCACTCTTATAAATGTTCCCCGTAGTTTCTCCCATAGTAACGGTAGCATATACAGAGTAATCCTCTGTGAACTGATATGCACCGCTATCCGCATATATCTGACGGATCTGGCCAAGAGTAAGCACCTCACCTATAGGGATAACACCTACCGGAGGCGAATCATAGTCCTGCTTCACACAAGAGTTCATGGGAATGATCAATAGTGATGCTAACATCACACTCAGGCTTATTGAAATAATCTTTTTCATTTGATTGTATATTATTCGCTTAATATTCTTAGTTACATTCTGAAGTTGATATTGAGGAAATACTGGGTCCCATACAAATAAATGTATTTGGGTGGGAACCTGTATGGACTTATTGGATCATAACGGAGTTGTTCAAAGCCACCTACAGCCAGGTCCTGTGTATTGAGCACGTTGCTGACGTTCAGGCTCAGTCCAATAAAATATTTCCGCTTCACCCGCCATGACTTACCTGCAAAGAGGTCGACGGTGAATCCTGGGTCCAGCATTTCCTGATCCAGTGCCGCAGACACCCTGTAATCGTCCTGGGCAAAGCCTTCTATGGCCTCCTCTGTCCTTCTCTCCGGATTGATATCGAGATAGATCTCATCAAAATAATTCACGTTAACACCCAGCCACCAGTACTTGGGTGAGCTGTATTTCATCCCAACAGAACCTACCGCTTGTGGCATCCCTCCTACATAATAATTCTCAAGGTATACTACCTTGTCTTCAGCAAGGATCTCGGCATTATTATCGGCTGTGATGGTCACCAGTGGGCGTGAATCATAGATGAACTGTCCACGTCCGTATACGAAGGTGGCAGACAGCTCAGTGGTAATGTTCACTTCAACGCCAAGCTCCATCCCTGCATGTACCTTGTCAACACCGGTCATCTGGTAATTTACAAAGGTGCTGAGGTCTTCATGATAAAAGCTTCTCGACCAGATCTGGTCCACAAACTTGCTATAATAGAGTGATAACCTCAGCTTCATCCAGTCCGCCCTGAACCGATAATTGATGTCACCTGACATTATCTTTTCACTGGTAAGGTTATTCACAGTATAGTCCCTTGTACGTGGTGAAACATATGAGTTTCTGAAGAAAGGTGCACGTGTGCCATACTGCCCGTTGGCAGTGATGAAATTCCTTCCATCGATCTTATAGGTGATACCGGCTTTCACACCATAATTGGTGAATTGGTTCTTTTCCGAATCGCCCAATGAGTTCTCCGGAAACTTTCCGTTTTGCATATGACCTGTACGCCAGAACTCTGAATATGAAATGTTAGCGGCCACATAGAAATCCAGTTTGCTATAGGTAAACTCTGCCTGAGCAAAGCCATTATAGGTGTTAACATTTGATGTGTAGTCATGTCCAATCTTATCACCCACTTTGGTAATGCGGTTTGGCGTTCTCAGGTCGTTCTGCGAAATATCAGAATAAATATTTTCCTGGTATTGATCAGAGAACTTGTCAATGTCAAGCCAGTAGTCGCCTCCCAGAAGGTCGGAAACCAGATTAAAATGCTGTCCTTTATACCATACGAGATCGAGGCCACCGGCTATGTTAAGGTGCTCATTGATCTCTGACAGTACATTCATGTTAAAGCCGATCTGGTCTTTGTCATTTCTTCTGTCTTCAATCATGTATAGTGACCTGTTTCCCTGAACATTATTGCCCTCGATACCATCGGCATTATATATGGTCCGCAGGTGCTTGCTGTTAGCAAAGTACATGGCATCCCACTGTATCTGCCTGTAGGCTTCATTTTGTTGCCATTGTGTTGTCTGATACAGATATGTGTCGAAATCGCCTCCCGACAATGCGTAGCTGGGGAGGTTCCTGTAATAGTCGGGCCTGGGATCCTGTCCACCTACCCAGTTCAGGGCTGTGGAGCCGCCTTGGCCAAAGTTATAATACAATGTTGAGGTGATATCTGTCCTGCTGGAAACCGTCCAGTAATGGCTTGCCATGATCATGGGTTGATGATAGTTCCCTACCCTCGCATTTCTTTCTACACCGTTCTGAAAACCCCAGTATGGGTTGTACTGGTTGTCGTTGACCAGGTCGTTGGCTTCCTGTACGGCGATACCGCTACGACCGCGTTTGTTGGGAGCACCATAGGCGATCAGTCCAATGCTATGTTTATTGTTGATCTTTTTCTCGGCAGAGATAAAGTAGCTCCATGCGTCATAAAAGCTTCCTCTTACATATCCTTCCTGTGCCCACCTGCGTGAGCCGGAGACTGTCAGGGCCCATCCGTTATCCATCATGCCAGTAGAATAGAGTACCATAATACGATTACGGTAGGAACGGTTGGAGCTTGAGTAGGTGACCTTGAGCCCTTTGCCATAAGTGGAGGCACGGGTATTGATATTGGTCACCCCTCCTATTCCCCCGAAGGAGAGATTGGATGCATTGATGCCCGTAAAGATGCTTTGATTACGCAAGGCATCGTTCAAACCACCCCATGATCCCCAGTAGGCCCTGCCTGAGCCAATGTCATTCACTTTGATACCGTTGATGAGGACAGCCGTGTTCTCTGTGTCATATCCTCTGATACGGTACCTTGCCGGACCAAAAGTATAGCCTGCTGTGGATTCAAAGATGTCTCTCGACGACATCAGCAAGCCTGATACGTCCTGGTTCTCGCCATAGCCTTCCAGTTCAGTTTCTGACAAATTGAAGGAAGGGAGAGGGTAAACTTCCTGGCCTGCCAGTGTATCAACCTGTGATGATACCCTGATACTGAGGCAGAGAAAAGAGAAGAATAAGATTAGGGTAATATTTCTCATATAAACATTTTGTAAAATGCAAAAAATCGGGATAACAAATGTAGCAAATATTGTGATAAGAATTTGAGCAAAGTTGTTTTTCTTACTCTGGGCTTAAGCCCAGAGTAATGCAGAAAAGCTTACCTTTGCAATAGCATTTTTAAAGCCTTAATAATCATGAGAATTATTTCTTTAATATTCGCCTTCCTGATCGCTGTAATGGCAGTGAAAGCGCAGGAGAGCAGCGAATATCGCCTGGTCTCAGTCGGTTTCTACAACCTCGAAAATCTTTTTGACACCATCAATGAGGAGGGTGTTACCGATGAGGAGTTTACACCGGACGGAAAAAACAGCTGGACACCGGATCGTTACCTTGAAAAGCTGGATAATATGGCAAGGGCTATTCATGGTATAGGCCTGGGTGAGTATACACCTGACGGAGCTGTTTTGCTTGGTGTTTGCGAGCTGGAAAATGCCAGCGTCATGGAGGACCTGGCAAATACCGATATCCTTAAAGACCGCAATTATAAGTTTGTTCATTATAACTCACCCTATTATCGTGGAATGGATGTGGCGCTCTTCTACCAGCCAAAGTATTTCAAGGTGCTGAACTCTGCCAGCCATGAGCTGAAGATACCTGAAATAGAAAATTTCAATACCAGGGCACAGCTGGTTGTGACAGGAATACTGGATGGAGATACCATTCATGTGATCGTTAACCACTGGCCCTCACGCTCAGGGGGAGAAAAAAGATCAAGGCCGCTCAGGGAGGCGGCTGCCGACCTTAGCTATGCTATTGCCGATTCACTGATGAAGATCTACACCGATCCCAAGATTATGATCATGGGCGACCTGAATGATGACCCTACCAATAAAAGTATCAAGAAACACCTGAAGGCAGTGAAAGTTGCCGACGGCATGAAAGACGATGAATTCTACAACCCCTACGAGAAGCTTCATGCACAGGGCATCGGCACGCTGGGCTATCGTGACTCCTGGAACCTCTTCGATATGATCCTGGTCTCAAAAGGACTCACAAATGATGACTATTCTTCATATAAATTTTACCAGGCAAAAGTTCATAATGAGAAGTTTCTCATTCAGCAGGAAGGACGCTTTAAAGGATATCCGTGGAGGACGTATTCATACGGAGCCTATATTGGCGGCTATAGTGATCACTTTCCAGTGTATGTGTATTTGATCAGGAAGGTGAGATAGACAACTTCGGTCCGAGGCATGAGGCATGGGGTTTCTATCCCAAAACTTCTTTTAGCAATTCCAAGCCATCAAACACTGTGTTTATATTCATAAATGTCATGGTGAGCCTGTCTTTGGATTCTTTCATCCTGCACCGTGTTGGATTTGACTGTACAAACCTGAGGATGCCTGTGAACTCTTGTGATTGGTAATAGGGTGATTCCTGGTTGCTGATAAAGTAGCCTGTCATCCGCTGGTTTCTCAGTATCACCTTTTCAAATCCCAGCTTTTTGGCCACCCACCGCAATCTTACAGCATTCATCAGTCCGCTGACCTCCGCCGGCAGTGGGCCAAAGCGGTCGATGAGCTTCTCCTGATAAGCCATCAGCAGCTCTTCCTCTTCAATGCTGTCAAGCTCTTTATACAGGCTGAGCCTTTCTCTAATGTTGGTAATATAGTCGTCAGGGATGAGCAGCTGGAGATCAGTTTCTATCTGGCAGTCCAGTACGAAGTCCTGCTCCTCCGGAGCTTCAAAAACCCCTTTAAACTCATTCTCCTTCAGCTCTCTGATGGCCTCATCAAGGATGCGGTGGTACATCTCGTAGCCTATTTCGGAGATAAAGCCGCTTTGCTCTGCCCCCAGCACATTTCCGGCACCCCTGATGTCGAGGTCGCGCATAGCAATATTGAAACCACTCCCCAGGTCGGCAAATTCTTCAATGGCCTTCAGTCTCTGCCTGGCTTCCCGTGTGAGGCCCGACAGTGGCGGAGTAAGCAGATAGCAAAAGGCTTTTTTATTGGTACGTCCCACCCTGCCCCTGAGCTGATGAAGGTCGCTTAAACCAAAATGATGGGCATCATTGATGATGATGGTATTTACATTCGGGATGTCGAGACCGGATTCAATAATAGTGGTGGCAAGAAGTATATCATAGTCACCTTCGATGAAGTCGAGCATGCGTTTTTCCAGCTCCCTGCCTTCCATCTGTCCATGGGCTACTGCGATCCTCAGGCCTGGCACAAAGCGTTTGAGCATATGGTCTACATCCATAATGTTCTGTACCCTGTTATGGACAAAGAACACCTGCCCTCCCCTGGAGATCTCATATAAAATGGCATCCCTGATGGTGACTTCGCTAAATGCCCTCAGCTCGGTTTGTACAGGGTAGCGGTTTGCAGGAGGGGTGTTGATGATAGAGAGATCACGGGCACCCA
>Ga0209475_10002982_pt1 | contig 16157 bp, 18 predicted proteins | sample tdDd471_FD_187128 | JGI IMG/M metagenome (GOLD analysis project Ga0209475, IMG submission 187128) | Marine sediment microbial communities from the Atlantic coast under amendment with organic carbon and nitrate - tdDd47.1 (SPAdes)... | ecosystem: Environmental > Aquatic > Marine > Coastal >... | reverse complement strand
TCTGGTACCTGGGGCGGGATTTGAACCCGCACGACCTTGCGATCAAGGGATTTTAAGTCCCTGGTGTCTACCAGTTCCACCACCCAGGCGAGGGAGTCTTCCATTATCTTGCAACGTAGCGTCGCGTCAATGGATTTCATACATTACAGCGGTCAGCACGGGATCTGATTTTCCCTTGTCCTTCATGATCTGTTTGATGAGCTTCTGTAGCTTGCGGGTGCGGAAGTCCTTGAATCCCTGAAGCACGAATTCGTGCACATAGTCGTCATATGGATGCTTTCTGATATAGTCGATCATCTCGTTGAAGCTCAGGTTTACATCTGGCAGTGCGGCGAACATGCCGACACCGAATCCGTATTCATCATTTGAAGCTTATAGCGCATATGTTCCCCTCATTATTATTCCCTCTTCAATTTTTCTGAATTACACCGTACACATGGAAATGCAGGCAGGTAGTGGAATTCAGATCAGTACGTTATGGCGTAATTAGCCTTAATTCAAGGGCGATGCTTCGAGAGTGAGAAGAATGATTAATCATAAGTTCAATCGATGGCTTACGTGGCGAACCATTGCCAGGGGAGCAGCTGTTTTGTTGGTCCTGGGATTGGCTTCATATGCCTTTGAGCATTGGGGCGGGCGATACATGTCTCGCCTTTCTGCATTTGTTTCCGAGCAGGGCAGTCTAGGCCTGATCGTGTTCATGGTAGTCAATGCCGTTGCCACTATGTTTTTGGTACCTCAGTCATTGTTCTCGGTCGCTGCCGGGGTACTGTTTGGTTGGAAGATGGGGACAGTTTGGACGAGTGTAGCTATGACCGGGGGCGCGATCGGATCATTCCTGATTGCCAGGTACGGTGTGCGCGATTGGCTGCGAATCAGGTTTAAGGATCAGGTTGTATTTAAGAAAATGCAGAGGTTGAGTAGGACGCATCCTTTGCATGTCATTTCTCTGAGTCGCCTAATACCGGTCATCCCATTTCCGGTCGCGAGTTACCTGCTGGGCGTTACTCAGGTTCGCTCTCTGCCGTATGCACTTCTGACATGGCTCTGCATGTTGCCGGAAACTCTATTCCTTGCGTCTGGCGGGCATCTGTTGCACTCAGGCATTGCTCATGGCCGTGCGTCATGGGAGGCTGCTGCGGTGCTTGGGGTCGCAGGAGTAACTCTGGCAGTGGTTGTCCACCGGATGAAGAAGAAATTTCTGGAAAGTGATGACGAAGATTAACGTGTTGCTTTCTCTGCCAGATCTTTTACCTGTGGAAAAAGCCCTCTTGCAATGGCTTCCACGCCTTTCTCATTGGGGTGCATTCCGTCCATGAGTGTCATCGTGGAATCTCCGAAATAGCAGGACAGTATGTCCGGGAACAGAGGCAGGTCATATTTGTCGGCCAGCTCTTGAAAAAGTGGATCGAACTCTTCCTTGTAGTCTTGGCCGAAATCCGTGAATGCACTTATACCCACCAGCAGTATTGGGGCTTTTAGTTCAATCAGGGCTTCAATGATGGTCGTAAAATTGCGGCTGATGGCTTCGACAGGTTCGCCCATGAATGAGTCGTTGGCTCCGAATTCGACGATGATCGCATCTGGTGAAGCTTCAATCACTTCGGTAATGCGTCTCAAGCCGTCGCCAGACGTATCGCCAGATACACCGTAATTGAGGCAGGTGTTCCGGATTCCATCCTCGCGCAGCATCCTCTCCAGAATGACAGGCAGGGCTTCATCCGGGCGCAGGCCGTATCCTTCGGTCAGGCTGTCGCCGAAGCAGGCTATGCGAATAGGAATATCAGGCACTATGTCACTAGCCGTTGATCCAGAGTTTGATCTTGGCTGTTTCTTCAATCCATTCCTTTGTCATTCTGATCTTGAGGAACTGGGCGAAGACGATATCAAGCATTTCAAGACAGCGTTCCATGAGAAACATTTTTTCAAGGAACTTGGCATCCGGGTCGTCGCCTTCATCATCCTTGGTTGCAATTTTAGGTGTCTTGAGGCCGGAGAGACCGAAGTCTGCTGCATTGACCTGAACCAGCCAGTCGTCTTGATCCATGGTGAAAAGAAGCTGGGCCTTGTTGACTTTTTTACCTGTGCGTAGGCCGGTCTTGGCTTCGGTCAGTTCACCGCGCGGGCTGGAGACTGTGGCGGTTTCCACGCCTTCGCCCTCACCGCCCTGAACGGAGACGCGTTGCTCCATCTGAAGGGCGAAAGTTCGTTTGTCTTCCAGGGCGAAAAGAATGTTCTCGCTGTCGGTTTTGAACCAGAGCCAGGTCAGGAAATCTTGTCCAAGCAGGACATTTTCGCGTTCGACTAATGAGAGATCCATGGAGGCTCCTTACACGAAGATGGTAGGGTCGAGGTTTTCGAGCTTGGGTGCGGCGTCTTCGCCTAGCACATCCATGGCCATAAAAAAGGGAGTCAGTGGCTCCAGATTCAGGTCGAAGGTGAGTGTGAAATAATCTTCGAACAAGGCACGAACTTTTGAGTTGGTCGTGGTTAGGTATATTTTGTTTGAAGCTGGATTCCAGATTATGTCGAACATGGCTGGAATGGGTAGAGTTCGGGCGCGCAATCTGAGGGTTACCTGTTCCTTGAGTTCCCGCTTGCGATCGCGTGACACGAAATTTTTTCCTTGCTCTTTGTTGTGCTCAAGCTCTTTGTTAAGGGCTATCGTGTAATGTTTCTTGAGCACGGCAGGAGGGATTCGCCGGGTGTCGAGCCTGAGGCCAAAGGTAAAGTATTCGGCTTTTTCGGGAGGGGATTGAGTCCAGTTCATATCGAGCATGTCGTCGATGTTGCTCCAGCCAAAAGATCGCTCGTCGGCGGTGGCGTCGATGTCCACAAAGCAGAATTTATTCAACTTTTCAGGGATTTGTTGAAGCAAATCCTTGGGTACGTCCTCGATGATCCTATAGCGTGTCAGCCCTAGACTGGCGGATAATATACTCAACTCCGACTCCTAATAATATGCGCGTTTTTCAAGACAGTCACTGAGGTAAAATCAAACGGTCATATTGTCCAGTTTATTTCCGGGAAAAGAGGAACAGAAAAGGCGGATCGTGGCATGCATTTTGTAGTAATTATTACATAACCGGCTTTGCGCCGGAATTCCGACAGTTTCAAGGAGAAACACAGAGTGCATTGATGAGGACAACCATAGGAGGGTGAAGCCATGACGGTCTGGAGCGTTAAGACCGAGGACAATGTCATTCACCTGGGCGATCAAAAGCGCAGGATGTTGACCAGGCAGGGATGCAACGAACCATTCCACGATTCGTTCTGGTGTCCCAAACGCAAATGGTTTCGCAAGGAGCCATGCCCCTTCATCAATAAGTCTGAGTGCAACACGTACTATAAGCTCTGTGGCTCAATATAATCATTAAGACTACCAATGTGCGGTTCGGTGTGAATTTTCATGCCGAACCGTCTTGTTTTCCTGACGCTTGGGGGATACATTCCGTCCAAACAGGAGAAATACATGCCGAACCAAGCATTGTTGGATTTGATAGATTATCTTGAGAAAACAAGCACTGACGTGAATCGACTTGAAACTGAGGCTGAGGCCGTTATTGAGGAAGAAGGACAACGTGCCTTTCAAATCAAACTGGAAGAAAAATCTGAAATTCTTGCTGCTTTAGGTGAGAAAGCCTGGAAGCTAACTGAAAAAGTTGAAGGTAGTCTGGGCGATGAAATAGCCAGAAAACTTGAGCAGTTTTCCATGAGTGCTAGTGCGGCTCTCAGGATAGGCAGTGTCTTTTTCATGACAGCACTTTTATATCCGGAAAATCACAAGCCAGGGGAACCGAACGATCTTGAGGCGTTCATAAAAGAATTGAAAGAGAAAGTTTAGTCCGGGAGTACAAATTCCCTGTCTTTGTGGGCATTCTTTCTGGCGCTCTGCTGTTTTTGGCCGAGTAGTACAACTTCATGGACTGCGTCATCCTGGGCGCGGTCAAGTTCCTCGAAAATGCATCCGACTGATCCACGATCATGGCGCATTACCTTGCACATGAGTTCTGAAGTTTTAAGTTCGCCGTTTAGGTAGAGATCCATCTTGAGCTTTACACCGCCCTTGACGCGGGGCTTTTCGAATTCAAAGCCAAGTCCTGTCGCACTGATATCTGAAACCGGGTACTGCTTGTTGAGACGGGAGACGTGTACAGTCAGGCCGTCAACAGTAATTCTCAACGCGTTTCGCTTCTTGGACTTTTCGTCTTCACCTTTGAGCGATATGCTGAAGCCCAAGGCTTCTTCATTGATAGGATCAGCGTGAACCTGCTTGGATTTCTTCCGTTTCTTACCTTTTCCGCCGAGGCTGAAGAGCATATTGCGGGACGGTTTTTCCTTTTTGGCAGGCTTCTTTTTCTTTTTGAGCTGTTTTTTCTTGGTGCTTTTAACTTTATCTACAGCTTCGGAAGGATTTTTCTTCTTCTTCTTTTTTGGCGCACCAGATTTTGCGACTTTTTTACCAGTCGTTTTTTTCTTTTTTTTCGGTTTGCCCTTGTCGGGCTTGGAAAAGATATTCTTTATTGAATCGAAAAGGCCCACTGTTCACCACTTTGAGCTAGGTTTTAATGTGTAGTGACAATTACTATTATGCAAAACCGAGAGTTATGACAAGTACATCAGTAGCAGCAGATTCTAATTCGGAGCCGTTTTTATCTCGATAGGGGTTGACATTTAACAGTATTGAGGAGAAAGAAAATGAATCTTTTCAAGCTAAAAGTGTTGATCGAGGAGAAATAACATGATTGGTGAATTGCTTTCTGGAATGGCCCACAGCACTGGACCCGGCTTTGTCGGTGTTTCCCTGATTTTCATTTACCTTGCCTGGATTCTTACTATCGGTTGTATCCGTGTCAAAGAAGCCATGGACGAGGATCATCACTAGAAAATTAAAACGCGGTGCTATGCACCGCGTCTTGAATTTCCCAGGAAAAACCGCCTCCCTTGCAGGGGGCGGTTTTTATTTACACTGCGCAAGAGCTTTCTGTTTCTTCTAATACAACTTCCAAAAGATATTGGCCGTAGTTGTTTTTGCTCATCTTGCAGGCCAGTTTCTTGAGTTGATCACGGCCTATGAAACCCATTCTGTATGCGATCTCTTCCGGACTTGAAATTACGTAGCCCTGTCTTTCTTGTACTGCGCGGACAAAGCTGGCAGCGCCGTGCAGAGACTCATGGGTGCCCATGTCCAACCATGCGTAACCTCGGCCAAGAGTCTGAACTTCCAGATTGCTTTTTTCAAGATAGACCTTGTTGATATCCGTGATTTCCAGTTCGCCTCTGGCTGAAGGCTTGAGGCCTTTCGCTATTTCAATGACACTGTTGTCGTAGAAGTATAGGCCTGTGACGGCATATTTTGATTTCGGATTATCAGGTTTTTCCTCAATGGAAAGGGCGCGGAACTTTTCGTCAAATTCCACGACACCGTATCTTTCTGGGTCTTTCACCAGATAAGCGAAAACTATTCCGCCACTATCCAGGGAGCCTGCTTTCTTGAGAATCGAGCCAAGTCCATGACCATAATAGATGTTGTCGCCGAGGACCAGGCAGACGTTGTCATTGCCAATAAAATCTTCGCCAATGATGAAGGCCTGAGCCAGCCCTTCTGGTTTGGGTTGTTCACGATACTCAAGGGTGAGGCCGAGTTGTGAACCATCCCCAAGCAGTTCCTTGAAACGTGGCAGGTCGTGTGGTGTGGAAATGATGAGAATGTCCTTGATCCCGGCAAGCATGAGTGTCGACAACGGATAGTATATCATGGGTTTGTCATACACGGGCAGAAGCTGCTTACTGACGACGCGGGTCAGGGGGTGGAGTCGTGTGCCGGAACCTCCGGCAAGGATAATGCCTTTCATATTGGCCTCGTAGGTACTGTGATTTACTTAGCTCTTGAGTTAGGATACATCCCAACTGCATGGTTCGCGACGTAGTATAGAACCGGGATAAAACAAAAAGCAACTGACATTTGGCGAGTCTGGAGCCAAGAAAATGATGAATTCTCCGTATTTTCAGTTTTCCGGTGGCATTTTCGGTGCGCTATTGCTTTTGATAGCACTTTTCTTTCTGTTCATTTTTTTGCCTGTGAGCATCGTGGCGGAAGCTTTTTCAAAGCTCGGTTTAACTCCGGCTCAAGGCATATTAATGTTAATTGCCATTCTTATAGGCAGGGCGGTCAATATTCCGGTGTTTACCAGTGAGCGATTGGTGGTAGTGCATAAGCCGCAAACCATCAATTACTCGATGGATGAATCCGGTCGCCATGTTCAGATTGAACAGGATAATGCCAATGAATTGAAAAAGCAGGTCTTTGCCCTTAATCTTGGTGGCTTCATTCTCCCTCTTTTTCTAAGTCTGACCTTCCTTATCCGGTTGCATATGAACAATCAGGCGGATGGGGTATACAGTTGGATTGCTTTTGCCATGATTATGGTGGCAGGCGGTTGTTATATAATGTCCAAGGCTGACCCTTTTACCGGATTACGGGTGCCTTTGGTTATGCCTGCACTGATGACCTTTGTATCCGTGTTTTTCTTTGTGCCCGAACCGTTTCGACCTGTGGCAGCCTATGTGGCCGGGACCATGGGGACGATTATTGGTGGAAACCTTGTACCTCTGTTGACGCCACGAATCCGCAACGCGGTAGGTGCGCCCATGGTTTCCATTGGTGGAGCTGGGACCTTCGGTGGAGTATTTGTCGCTGGTATCCTTGCAGTATTGTTGGCATAATCTTTCCAGAAGGAGAGGCCATGGTCGTTAATAAACTATCCATGATTTTTGAATCATCCTTGAAGAGAAAAGACCGTTTTTATTTGTGCTCTGATGTCCTGAACACTCCCTTGGGATCGGTTAAGACTCAGGGTGTTTTGCCTGCTTTGCGTGTGGGTGATCGTCTTGTCGCTGAGGGTGCCGGGTTTCAGGTCTTATCTGTCGGGTGGGTGCCGGGAGATGCGAAAAGCGCCTCCGGTCGCGTCTATTTGATGGAGTCAGAGCGAGACGTGGATTCTGGAGAATGCCAATGCATAGTTGAGTGTGGTGGATATTCGTTGGCCTGGATTACGCTGAGCGACAAGGGCGCAGCCGGAAAGAGGATTGACGAATCAGGTCCTTTGGTGGGGGATCTCGTAGTCGATACTTTGCCACTTACATTAATTCAAGGGTTTATTATTCCAGATGAAATTTCTCAATTGAAAGGTCTTTTGGTCGACCTTGCCTTGATTCAAGGATTTGATCTTATCCTCACGACTGGAGGAACCGGGGTCGGACCTCGCGATATTACACCTGAGGCGACTCTGGCAGTTATCGAAAAGAGGTTGCCTGGTTTTGAGCGGGCCATGACTGCTGCAAGCCTGGTTAAAACGCCACATGGTGCAATTTCCCGTGCCGTGGCAGGGACGCTTGGGCAGGCAGTTATTGTTAATATGCCGGGTAGTCCAAAAGCTGTTGCCGAATGTCTTGAACCTCTCTTGCCGACATTTAAGCATACTCTTGAAAAGTTGCAGGGCGATCCTAGTGATTGTGCGGTGTTGCGTAAATAATTCACCCTTTTTGGGGTTGCGGCCTCGGCTGAGAGTTGGTACATCATTATGTGTTTAATCGTTGCAAGTTCAACAGAACCTCAGAATAAGCAAGCAGGATAACAATTATGCGTTTCAAACGGTTTCTAGCTATAGCTCTGGCAGTCTTTATTCTCATGGCTTTCTCCGGCCTGTCGTTTGCGCAGGATGCAGACCCAGCCATGAGTATGGATTCTGAAGTTCAAGCTGATAATATTTCCGGAGCTTTTGACCTCGAACGTTCAGTCAAGCGTGCTCTGGAGATTAATCCGAGCATGACGTCTATTCGTGCTCAGCTTCAGGGCTCCAAGTTTGGAACCCAATCGTCGCTTGGCAGCTTCGGGCCGTCCTTTGGGGGTACTTACGGGTACACCTATAGTAATCGTGTATCGACCTCTAGCGGACGGCACGACGACTGGCTCGGTAGTTTGAATGTCAACCAACCGGTGTTTCAGGGGTTCAACTTGCTTGCGACCTGGCAGAAGGCTGAGTTGACCGAAGAATCCACCCAGGCTTCCCTGACTAATGTTGAACTCTCTCTCATCGAAAGCGTGCAAGCTAATTTTTTATCTCTTCTCAAAGCACGTATGGACGTCAAGAGCGCGGATGATTCTGTTGCCCGACTCGAGTCTCAGCTCAAGGTGATCAGTGCCTTCTACGAAGTTGGCCTCAAGCCTAAGGCAGAAGTTCTGGATGCTGAAGTAGACTTGGCCACTGCCAAACAGGATCTGTTGACCGCTCAAAATGAGGTGTCCACCCAGCAGGCTCAACTTAATACTTTGTTGAATATTCCTCTTGAATCCGAAGTCGATTATGTTGGAGAACTTTCACATGTTCCCTTTGAGCTGACTCTTAAGCAATGCCTGACGCGTGCTTATGATGGCAGACCCGACCTGGTCATTGGCCAAAAGAGTGTCGAGATAGCACAGAAAAATTCTACCATCGCCGCAAGTAGTTTTTACCCTTCCGTTGATGGTGATTGGAATTATTACAACAGAGGTACCGGTGCCGGTTTGAATGGTGGTGGGAGTTATTCTACCCGCGCTCAAGAGTACTGGACTGTCGGTGTCACAGCTTCCATGACCATGTTCGAGTGGGGCGCTGACTACTACGATTACAAGCAGTATGAAGAGACTGTAAAGCAGGTCGAGGCTGAACTAGAAGATACTCGCCTCAATGCCGGATTCGAAGTCAAAACAGCTCTCCTTAATATCAATGAAGCTGCAGACCGTATCACTGTTGCCAAGAAATCAGTTGAAGCCGCCGAAGAAGCTTATCGCATGGCTGTCGCGCGTTATCAGGCTCAGGTTGGTACCAACACTGACGTGCTGAATGCGCAGGCCAGATTGACTACCAGTGAAGCTCAGCTCTCGCAGGCTCTTGCCGATTACGGTACAGCCATTTCTACGCTGTATGTCGCCATGGGTGAAAAGAACCTCGGACTGACTAAAGCCGAGTAGATTCATGTTTCCTAGCCGAAAACGCTCCTGGCAGGCTCAGGGCATGTCGTGCGAAAAATGTGGACTTGATCTGACTGCCTATCGCGGTTGCCAAGAGGTGACTCTAAAGTGCCCGACCTGTGGGAAAGTGTATGATCTCAAAGAGTATGCAGCAGGAATGGATGATGACTTTGAGGAGGAAATGGGCTTTGTTCCCATGGATAGAATTTGATTCTTCAGCTTTAAAGCGCATGAGACGCGCGGCCTTCGTCTACACGTTGGCCGCCGTTTTCTTTTGTGTTCTTTGTATGCCGATCACGTCGATGGCCAGTGATGTCTGGCAGCCGCTTGAAGATAGGTTGATCGGTGATGGATTTGATCGGGATTATATTACCTCAATATTTTCACGCAAGAGTCTTAAATTCTCTCCTGAGATTTTGGCCAGGAAGATGAATGTTCTGCTTGAAACAAGACTGTCTTCCAGGAAACCTGGCCCCAAGCAGGAGCCGGAGGTTATGGAGCGGTATCTTAATCCAATCCTAATTGCTGGTGCATATGCATTCTTTCGTGACCATAAGGAAGATTTTGCCATCATTGAAAGCAGGTATGCTGTCCCTGGCGAAGTGCTGACGGCTCTCATGCTTGTGGAGACCAAGTTGGGAAATCAGGTCGGAAAACACAAAGGGCTTGAGGTACTGGCAAGCATGGCTCTGGCGCGTGATTTTGAGTTGATCAGGTCTTATATTAAGCGCAAGGATATTTCCGACGAGAATATGAGGTGGTTGGTCCGGCGGACGGAGCAGAAGGCCAATTGGGGATATGAAGAGCTGAAGTCTCTCATTACCTATGCTCAGAAGAACGGGAAAGACCTGTTGACCATTCCAAGCTCCATGTATGGTGCCATAGGACTTTGTCAGTTCATACCTTCGAGTGCATTGCATTACGGTAAGGACGGTTCGGGAGATGGGCTGGTCGATCTGTTTAATACTGAGGATGCGTTGCACAGCATGGCATATTTCGTTAAGCGCCATGGATGGAAAGATGGGTTGGATCGCGATGCACAACTCAAGGTTATCTATCGCTATAATCATTCCGAGAGTTATGCCATGACCATTCTGGCCGTGGCTGATAAAATCAGAAAGACAAACGATTTCTTCGGGGACTGACAGGCTGTTAGTCTTCGTCCTGCAAGCTGTGGTAGAGATTCAGGCTTCGCTTGAGAAATTCGTCCAGCGTCAGTTGGGACATGGTTCGTTTCTGGGCGGTGAGAACTTCTTCTTTTAGAGATGATTCATTGGCGACCATTCCTATGGTAAGTGCCAATGCTTCAACATCCCCGGGTTCCACTAGCATGGAAGGGCTGACAAGGTCAGGCATTACACCTACATTCGTAGAGACTAACGGCCGCCCGGAAACCATTATCTCAAGGGCAGAACGGGCAATTGCTTCAGACCATAGAGAGGCAACAACTCCGATGTCTATTGCAGAGATGCATGCACCTACATCATCACGTTTCCCGCTGATTTGAGTTATGTCTTTTATGCCGAATTCATCGATCCATGATTCGATTTGGTCGGTAGTCATGGCCGTGTCGAAGCCGATGAGAAACAGACGTATATTGGATAAATCATGATGTTTGCTCAGGCGAGCGACAGCTTCAATGGTTTCTTTGTGTCCTTTAACTCTGTCAAAGCGTCCAAGTAGTCCAACTACAGTGTCGTCAGGTGCGAAACCAAATTCCTTTCGAACCCGATCGCGACCAATTGTGTCGAATCGAAAAGCATCAGAATCGACTCCGCCATGGATTAGCCAGAGGCCGTGCCCCGGAGTGCGCATCTTTTCGAGGAAGTAGTCGGCCATCCTGCGATTCGTGACCACGACCGCGTCAGCTACTCCCGCATGGAGCCAGCGGTTGAGGGCATCACTTCTAGGTGGGCGCTGGTCCCCTCTGGTTCGGACCAGCTTGAAATTGAAACCGAGAAGTTTGAATAAGCCCCACAGGAAAAAACCTTCTCCTCGGTGGCAATTGACAATGTTCGGACGATGCGTCTTGAGAAGTTGTATGATATGCTTTGTCGTGGCAGCAAAGCGGATGGGATTGGTAGTGTTCAGATCGACTGACACGGTGTTCAGACCCAATTCCTGAGCCTTTTTTTCGGAGTCGGTGCCTGCCAGTGTCAAGACGGTTACATCATGTCCGGCATCTGCTAAAAGACGACTGAGGGTGATTGCGTACCAGGCGGTGGCATTGAACCATCGTACATTTATTACTTGAAAAATTTTCATATACTTCGCTTGTGTGGATTGTCAGGTACAGAACATGACAGTTCAGGGCGGTGAAATCAAGGTCTTACATTCATGAGCGATACGTTAGTTTCAGTCATTCTTCCTACATACAACCGTGCCGATTGGATTTCAGCGGCTCTCGATTCTCTCTTTGCTCAGACTTATCAACAATGGGAATGTGTCATAGTTGATGATGGCTCTACTGATAACACAGTAGAAGTGCTGGCTGACTATGATGATCCGAGAGTTGTTTATGTTTATCAAGAAAATAAAGGTGTTTCTGCTGCACGAAATACTGGTATCAGCCGATGCAAGGGTGACGTAATCGCGCTTCTGGATTCTGATGATGAATGGTTGCCGAAGAAACTTGAAAAGCAACTTGCATACATGCTTGAGAACGATTTCGAGATTTGCCAGACAGATGAAATATGGATTCGAAATGGAAAACGGGTCAACCAGAAATCCAAGTACAGCAAGCCGGAAGGGTGGTTTTTCGAGGCTTCCCTTGAAATGTGCTTGATCAGTCCTTCATGTACCATGTTTACCCGCAAGGCTTGGGCAGACATAGGTCCTTTTGATGTGGAAATGCCATCGTGTGAAGACTATGATATGTGGCTTCGAGCCTGCTTGATCTACCCTGTCGGATTGTTGTCGGAAAAGCTTACAATCAAGCATGGTGGCAGGTCTGACCAATTATCCAATTGTGTGCCTTGTGCAGATAGTCATCGCATCCGAGCTCTTATAAAGATTCTGCAATGTGGAAAACTTGACGAATCCCAACAGAATTCCGTCATGGCAGAGTTGGAAAAAAAAGTTGGTATTTACAAGCTCGGGTGTGAAAAGAGGGGAAGAACCGATGAGGCTAATCGGGTTTGGAACCTGTTTTGCATGGTGCGTGAAGGGAAAATACTTCCCTTGAATCCGTTGTGTTAGCTGATACTGGCTGCTTAAAAATAATGACTGGCGATGCTCTTTGATTAATCTGATCGCCAAGGTTTGAGGTAAACGCGTGCCGACTATTGCTAAACTCATAGAGAGTCTCCCTGAAATCAGTCAGTCCAGATTGGTTGCTTCGGGCTATGGCATTTGGGTGGTCTGGAAAGGCGACCTTCACAATGCGGTTGACAATACCCTTCGTGATTATGGTGCGATGTGTATTGCCAGTGAGAGTGATCAGGCTTTGTGGTTTTGCAACTCAGTCGAACTTTTCCGGGCCGTGGCTCGCCTCCAGGTATGGTCTCGTGTCAATCCTATGCCGGTTTTTTGTCAGATTGTACCGCTCACTTTTCTTGTTGGTTATAGTATGGAGCATACGGTATCCTTGTCGGTCGAACTTGATCGACAGGACGCACGGATACCAAGTGATTTTGAAGTACTTGTCCACCCCAAGCTTAAGGATAATGTTAAGGAAGTTCCAGGCCTGACAACGGAACCTCTTGGAAATGTGGAAGGTTTGGCTTCCGTTGATTGGCTACGGCTTCAAGTTGATCAGGGGTTGGATTATGAATCCCTGTTGAAATGGTATTTCATCATTAAGCCATTAGGCAAGATGTCGGATAAGGAGAGTATTCTCGGCTGGCGAGATTTTTCCACTGAAATAATTGAGCTAGTGAAGAGACTAGGCCTGAGATACATCTCTGACATCAAAGAGGGAGCTATCTTTTTCCCTCTGGAAAATTTCCGATTATTTCGTTCATTTTGTAGCGAAATTATGACTCTTATTAAAACGGTTAAAGAAGATCCTGATAAAAAATACTGGCCTATTGTCATGGCTGGCGTTTCGCAGGGGACTCTGCAATTCACCGGCGATCTGCCTAATAAGGTCGGGCTGGATTGGAACCGTCTGACTCCAGATTATCCTCACGTTCGTTTCATGGACGGTTTTCTTCTTTCTGAATGGTTTAGGATGGATGAAGCCAGATATGGGACAGATCAGGTCTCGCTTGATTCATGGTGTACTATTGCTCTCAGGGACGGAGGCAAAGACGTCGGCCAGGGAACCATGCAAGTTCTGCTTCCTCACGCATTAGTGAAAGCTGAAGGAGATGAGTGCTTTTACTGTGGGCAGAAGAGCCATGCTCCCATGGATTGTCCGTCAAAGAAACTTGCCACACCTCAACCGCAGGTTTGGAATCTGTTGTCAAAAACCGATTTAAAAGAATTCTCCATCGGGTTTGCCGGAATTGATGAGGCTGTCGATGAAGATGATCTTTCCAACACTTTGTTGGCGGTGATGAATTCAAAGAATAATTTGCAAAGTGTTTTGGCCAGAGCTGTATTTGAAATCAACGGCCCTGGACAATTGCGGACGATGAAACTTGTCTGGCGCAGTAGAGGAAAAGAGTGGACCGATGGTCTCAAGCATTTAGCTCCACAGGAAGGAGAGTTTGTTTGGGATGCTCTTGGAGAAATTGAGGCTGGCAATATGGAGGCGGCCGAAGATCTCATCACACAGGCCCAAGCCAAATATCAGCGCAGCTACCAGCCTCAGTCCTTGTGGGGATTATGGTTTTTAGAGACTGGTGATGCCAATTTGGCACTTTTCCACTGGCAGGAAGCTGAGCGCATGAGCTATACAGCTTTGCAGCAGGGGTATTTCGCTTATCTGCAAGCCAGGCTTATGGAAGTTGAGGGTGATCTTAAGGAAGCCATCAATATATACAAGCATGCCAGTTCATTCTCTCCGACGTGGGTTGATCCTGTTTATCGGCAAGGCGTGTGCATGGTTAAAATGGGATTTACCGGCCAGGCCATGGATTTGTTTTTTGACCTCGTCGGGCGTGATCCTAATGTGTTCAACAAGATCCTTATAGATCCGGAGCTTGATCGCGGCCGTGTTCAGCTCATGAGCTCTCTTTGGGAAAGGTGGGCTGATGCTGAGGCTGCCGCAGAGGAGGCTCAAGCAAGAATCGAGACCCTGACTGAAGACATTACGAAGCGATTTGACGAAAATCATAACTATTTCGAGACGGCCAATGAAGAATTGGAACGTCTCAGGAAGCTTGGTGGGACCAAGAACTATGTGGCTTACTGGTCGCTTGTCAGAGGTACTGAGAAATTTGGAGCCGCGTTGGATACCGAGGTTGGTCGCGAGATCAAACGTATCAATGCCAATCTGGAGTATCTTTCTGATCGTGTTCGTGAAATTCAAAAGGAAGCAGCGTGGTTCCCGTTTCCCAAGTTGCTGCTTGAATTTAATAAAGATTTCAACTTCTGTGTTGACAAGATCAACTGGATTAAGACTCAACGTCTCAAAAATGCCGATAACTTCAGGAAATCACTTCGGTTTCTCGAGGAGATCGAAGAACATATCGATTCTTTGCAAGGGCGTCTTGTCACCTTGCGTATTGTTCGTGACAGCACTCTTTTCATCCTGATGCTTGGCCGTAATTTTATTTGGTTTGAGTTGATTGGTTTGGGCTTGCTTCTTGTTGGTGTGCCCGCGTTGGTCTATTTTACTCAGGATGTTCGCGGCAACTATATCATTGATATGATCAACGATGAGAGCCAGCGTTGGGAAATATCCAAAGGTATGGTCATTATTTTGAGCATCTCCTGCCTTGCTCTCTCTGCTGTAAAAAGCGCGTTTACATTCGACAAGAGAAAACGGGAGCTATTTGAGCAACTTGATGAGGAAATGCGCGAGACAGCTCCTCGGCGCTATTGATTATAATTCATACCTCCTTCCCTTAAAAACCATTTATGGGTACTATTTCATGTCTAAAATCTCGACATGAAACGGAGGCGTTATGCATAAATTAGTGTTGATCCGACATGGACAAAGTGCGTGGAATCTTGAGAACAGGTTCACAGGTTGGACTGATGTTGACCTGACGGAGCAGGGTGTCCGTGAGGCTGTTGAAGGTGCGAAGCTTCTTAAAGAAGAAGGTTTTGTTTTCGATATAGCCCATACTTCGCTTTTGAAAAGGGCGATCCGCACCTTGTGGCTCGTGCAGGACGAAATGGATATTATGTGGCTTCCAGTTGCCAATACATGGCGGCTCAATGAAAGACATTATGGTGCTCTTCAGGGTTTGAACAAGGCTGAGACTGCCAAGATATATGGCGATGATCAGGTCTTCACCTGGAGACGCAGTTTTGACATTCCTCCACCAGAACTTGATATGGATGACGAGCGATATCCTGGGCATGATCCACGGTATGGCACTTTGTCTTCTGATGAGTTGCCTCTGTGTGAGAGCCTTAAAACGACTATCGATCGCACCATGCCTTATTGGTTTGAAACAATCGCTCCCCAGATCATGAGCGGTAAGCGGGTTCTTATCGTGGCACACGGCAATTCCCTGAGAGGATTGGTCAAATACCTTGATGGTATGAGCGATGAAGATATCACCAAGTTCAATATCCCCACTGGCCTGCCTCTGGTTTATGAGTTGGATAAAGATCTTAAGCCGACCAAGCACTATTACTTGGGTGATCAGCAGGCTGCAGCCAAAGCTGCCGAGGCAGTTGCAAATCAGGCCAAGAGTAAGTGATCATTCTCGTTGAATTTGTCGATTTCCTATGGTTGACGGGAATTGACGTTCTATACGTTGGCGCCTTTTTGATGATATATTTTTTTAATTACTACAGGTTGTTGTGTCTGTAGGCACATCCTTTGCTTATGTCTGTGTGGAGGCTTGTATTCAAGCCAAAACTTTGACGTAGGAGAGGCGAATGTCTTTCAGTAAAATTGGTGACTATAATGCTATCGCAGCCATGCAGGCTGGGAATGGAGCGGGCAGCGCCGGGAAAATAGGTGCGCAGGATGCCCAACTTCAGACTGCCTTTAGTAACCAGATGAATATGGCGCAGAATCTTTTTGGAGAAGGGTCACAGCGATACGGGGAGGGGAGTTCTTCCAGTTCGTTCGATACAT
>Ga0209475_10002981_pt1 | contig 16161 bp, 14 predicted proteins | sample tdDd471_FD_187128 | JGI IMG/M metagenome (GOLD analysis project Ga0209475, IMG submission 187128) | Marine sediment microbial communities from the Atlantic coast under amendment with organic carbon and nitrate - tdDd47.1 (SPAdes)... | ecosystem: Environmental > Aquatic > Marine > Coastal >... | reverse complement strand
TGCGCTGATAAAGAAAATTAATGAAATCACTACGCACTTAGGGAATATTAAAGTTGCACCTATGATATTTAATGCATAGCAGCAATGCTGAAAATATAATGTAAACTGAATTTATGAGCAAACTCTAATTATTTTTCCATCTTCAGTATTAAACAAAAGCTGATTTTCGCTTTTGGAGGAGCTATTGTTATGTTGCTCCTCATCGCTTCCATTGCCATAACAGCTTTTCGTTCTACAGAAAATGATATCTCCAGTATGCTCAATGATATCCAGCCAGTTGTGGATGCTGCAGCTACTTTAAATATCAGCGTTAAAAATGCTGTTGGAAGTATGGGCTTTTATCTACTGACTAAAGAATCGCTGCATAAATCGGCCTATGAATCCTATCTGGAAAAAATCAATCAGCAGTATAATCAATTAACCTCTTTTCCTCTAATTCAAAATGAAGGTGACTATGTAACCCTGGTAACCGAGATCAAAAAGGACCTGGAAAAATTTGCCCGGTATAAAGTTGAAATTATATCCCTTAGCGAAAATCCTATGAAAAATATTCCGGCTTTACGTATGGCTAATCAAACGATTAACCCCCAAGCGATCCAAATGTTCGGCTTAATTGCTCAAATGATTAATTCGGAACAGGAAGAGGAACAGTCGGAAGAGCGCAAACCATTAATGAATCTATTCTACGATATGCGCTATTCGACCTCTTTGGCAGTTTCGGGTTTACGTGCTTTTGTAGCCTTTAAAGGGCAGGCAAATCAAGCCAATACTTTATTGTATTTAGGAAAAATCAAAGAAATGTTGGCCTCGATGAAAAATTATGAGGAAATCCTAACCTTTGAGCAAGCAGAAGCTTATGAACAACTCTTCCCTATCGTAGATGATTATGAAAAAGAGTTGGTCAAACTGTTCGAAGTGCATGGCAGTGAAAAAGCGTATCAGGATCATTACCTGGTAAGAAAAGAGATCGGCCCACTAGTGACTAATATTGAAGAAAAGTTAAACGTTATTACGGAAAAATTAGGCCAAAAGATGTCTGATACGGGCAACGAATTATTGGTTAATACCGGAGATATTAGTGCCTTTGTGGTTTTATTTGCCACTCTTGGTGTAACCGGAGGAGGATTATTTGCAGTATTAATCTTTATTTCCATCAATAAACCTTTATGCCGCTTGGTGGCAGCTTTAAGTGATATAGCAGAAGGTGAAGGGGATTTAACTCAACACTTGGAAATCCAAGGTAAGGATGAAATCAGTCGCTTAAGTCGTGGGTTCAATACCTTCATTCAAAAAATTCATATGGCTTTTGTTAAAGTCGATCAAGCGGTCGGTCAGTTGGCTGTTGAGACTACTCAAATGGATGAGCTTATGGAAAAGAACAATAAAGGGGTTGAAGTTCAGCGTATGGAAACAGATAAGGTTGGCACTGCTATGACGGAAATGCTATCGACTTCCAAGGAAATGGAAACCAAAACCGAAACGGCTTCAGAATCTGCTCAGCAGGCGGATCAAGCAGCTAAAGAAGGACAGCAAATGGTCAGCCAAACCATTGAATCCATCCAACGCCTGGCGAATGATGTAGAACGAGCCACTGAAGTCATCACGGTTTTAACTAATGATGTGAATAATATCAGTACCGTGGCCGAAGTGATCCAAGGTATTGCCGAACAGACTAATTTATTGGCGTTAAATGCGGCCATAGAAGCTGCCAGGGCCGGCGAACAGGGACGTGGTTTCGCGGTCGTTGCCGATGAGGTTCGTACCTTGGCCAGTAAAACTCAAGAATCTACACAGGAAATTCAAGGGACCATAGAAAAATTACAACATGCTTCCCAACAGGCCACTATGGTAATGCAACGAAGCCAAGAGCAAGCGTCTAAAACGGTTAATAGTGCAAACCTGGCTAAGGATACCCTGAATAAAATTGTTACCGCCGTTATTAATATTAATGATATGAATCAGTATATTGCTCAAGCATCATTAAACCAAAGTAAGACCAGTGGAACGATTAATTCCAATATGGCAAATATTGTTGAAATTGCTGAAAATACTGCCCAAACCAGTCAGCAAGTAAAAGGCGCATTACAATCGTTGAATAATGTCTCTGAACAATTAAAAACCTTGGTGTCAGTTTTTAAATTGTGAATAGTGGCACAATTTTATTCTCCCGTGGTCGGATAATAAATGCGATATATGAAAAAGGATAGTTTTGTAAGAAAAATCCTATAGATATTGTTCCATTTTTGGAATGTAATCGTTACTATATTTTAAAGTAGAAAAAAATAATTAGGGGGAATGGTATGTTAACTCTTAAATTAAACCTCATAACATATAGCAAATTGTTATTTCTAACGGCTTGTTTATTGTTTGGGTATAGTTCCCAGCTAATAGCTGACGGACTTAATGAGCTCAATAAAAAAAATATTCGCATCGTTAATGGTACAGAAGTTCCGGACAATAAATATCCCTGGATGGTCGGTCTATTAATGAGCGAGTATTCTCTTTATCCCGATACAACAGCAGCCGATGGTAGTTTTTGCGGTGGCTCGCTAGTAAATTCTGAATGGGTATTAACTGCTGCTCACTGTGTAACTGATTCTCAGTATGGAATTGCCAGTGGGACTCCTACAAGCGTTTGGCTCAATCACAATGATCTAACTAGCGACCAAGGCACTGTGGTGGATATTAAGCAAATTAAAGTTCACCCGGATTATCCGGATTACGGTGAAGTTTTGGAAGGAACCTATGATGAGATGCATGCTAATGGTGGAGATATTGCTCTAATTAAGTTGGCATTACCGGTAACAGGAACAGCAGTTAAATTAGTGGGTATGACCTATGATGATTTTATATTTCCTGATGGTACAAGCAGTACCGTAATTGGTTGGGGGAATACTTCGGAAGGTGGAAAGCAGTCATCCGATCTATTGGAGGTAGACCTTCCTCTAGTAAACCTGGAAGAATGCCAAAATTTATTAAAAGATGGCCTTAGTCCCGATGAAACCATGGTATGTGCCGGTTTTACCGAAGGTGGTAAAGATTCCTGTCAAGGTGATAGTGGCGGCCCATTAGTTGTGGATAATAATGGTAGCATAGAGCAAATAGGAGTGGTCAGTTATGGGGAAGGTTGTGCCAGACCCAATAGGCCGGGTGTTTATGCTCGAATATCTCGGTTTGCTGATTGGATCTCCGACACCATATGCGGTAATGATACCAACCATAATGAGCAACCGGAGTTTAATTATTCAGTCAATGGTGACAACATTTCAGTAACCATTACCAATAGTAGTTATCCATCCCATCGTATCTATTACGCTTTTTATCCTGAACTGAAAAATATTAAATATGTGGATATACAAAGCAATAGTAGCCACTCATTCCAACTGACTTCCGGAAACAACTATGCGATTGCGGTAAGAGGTTATGATGGCCCATGTACCAGTGCGTTTTCCAGTATAGAAAATTTTTCTCTATAAAATTAATTTGGGAAGCTTTGTAAGAAAAAACCTACATCTTTTTTTTAAGTTTTATGTTGTAATACCGTTATGGATAGATATAACGGTATTGGAAATTTAAAAGCAGGGTGACAGGATGAAAAATTTATTTCTAAAAAAAGAGTTGGTTATTTCTATATTGATCTTCTCGTCCTTCCTTTTCAGTATTTTTAGTTCGGTTTATGCTCAAGAAAAAGATGATAATCGTAATCAAAATGTAAGAATTGTTAATGGTGATGCAGTTGAAGGCCTTAAGTATCCGTGGATGGTTGCATTATTAAGGACTATTAGCAAGGATGAGCCGGCAAATGGGAATTTTTGTGGCGGTACATTATTAACTGCCGACTGGGTATTGACGGCAGCACATTGTGTTACTGAAGATCAGTACGGTTTAGCCAGCGGTACTCCGACCAGCGTCTGGATAAATGATAATGATTTAAACAGTGGCAATGGTACGATTGTCGATATAAAACGCATTAAAGTCCATCCTGCTTGGCAGTCGAGCTTGGCAACTCATGAAGCGGAAGGGGATTTGGCATTGATAAAACTGGCTCTTCCGGTAACCTATCCGAAAGTAAAACTGGTTGGAATGACCTACGATGAATTTCTATTTCCAGCAGACACCGCTACAACATTAATTGGTTGGGGGACAACCACTCCCAAAGGTACCGATCCTTCTCCAGAACTATTGGAAATCGATTTACCGATTATTGATCAAGAAGTATGTAAAGAAGATATGAAAAATATTCTTCCTCCTGATGATTCAATGGTATGTGCCGGTATTGCTGCAGGTGGTACGGGAGGGTGTTTTGGAGATAGTGGAGGTCCCTTACTTGTGGATGTAAACGGACAATTGGAGCAGTTTGGAATCGTTAGTTATGGTGGCAGCAGATGTGCCCAACCTAAACAGTACGCAGTTTTTATGCGGGTCTCGCGATATGGCGACTGGATTTCAGATACGATTTGCGGCAATGATGACAATCACGATGAACAACCGGAATTTACTTATTCAATTAACGGTGAAGGCATTACAGTAGCCGTTACCAATAGCAGTTATCCATCACATCGGATTTATTATGCTTCCTATCCTGAATTGACAAATGTTCAATATGTCGATATGGAAACCAATAGCAGCCACTCTTTCCAATTAACATCGGGCAATAGTTATGCTATTGCAGTAAGAGGTTATAACGGTCCTTGTACCAGTGCTTTCTCAACTATTGAAAATTTTCACTTTAATCACTAAGCCTTCGATTTAATAACGTAAGGGTGGGGGTTAAAAAGCTCTTTCGACGGAGAAATTAGCCAGGCAAATCAATGCTTGTTTATATTCGGAATCAGGAATATCGGCTAAGGATTGAATGGCTAGATCGGCTTCTTGTCGGGCGATATTTCGAGTGTAATCCAAGGCACCACTTTCTTGAATGGTCTGAGTAATCTCTTCGATTTTATCCAGGCCGCCATTTTCAATGGCTTCTTTAATCATTTGACTCTGTTCTTCGGAAGCCTTTTGCATGGCATAAATCAGCGGTAGTGTTGGTTTGCCTTCGGCCAAATCGTCACCGACATTTTTTCCCATCTCTTCACTACTGGCACTATAGTCCAGGACGTCATCGATCAATTGAAATGCGGTTCCCAAATGCATGCCAAATTTTGCCATACCCTCTTCAACCTCTTTAGAAGCATTACAAATGACGGCCCCAAGTTGTGAAGCTGATTCAAATAATTTGGCTGTTTTACAATGAATGACTTCCAAATAACGTTCTTCGGTGGTAGAAGCGTCATTACAATTAAGTAGCTGCAGAACTTCTCCTTCGGCAATGGTATTGGTGGAGTGCGATAAAATCTCCATAACACGCATTTTATTGATGCTGACCATCATTTCGAAAGCACGGGAATAGAGGAAGTCACCCACCAAAACGCTGGCGGCATTTCCCCACAAATCGTTAGCGGTATTTTTACCGCGGCGTAATTCTGATTCGTCGACGACATCGTCATGTAATAGTGTCGCAGTATGAATGAACTCGATAACAGCGGCGAGTTTAATATCTTCGTCGCTATTATCATTTTGTTGGGAATAACCAAGACTGTTGGCGCTTAACAGTACTAAAATAGGACGCAGGCGTTTTCCTCCACTATTAATGATATAGTGACTGATCTGATTAATAAGAACCACTTCGGAATGCAGGCTGGTTTGAATATACTGATTGACCCGATCCATATCGGTTTCAATTAGTTGGAAAACGTCTTCAATCTTCATCATTTAAAAATGTTAATACTGACCATTGGTATTTATGTAAATGTTCGGTGAATGCTATGGATAGATTTATTATCTGTCAAGGATATTTTTCAGAAAAGAACCCTGTTTTGCCCATTCTAGCATTTTTTTACTTATTTTGATTAAGTTTGCTGGAAATAGATTGACAAAGTCATGTGAAAACAGATAGAATCTCCGCTCTTAAATTTTCTACCTTGGAAATGGCTTTTGTATGTGTTTCATATCCATACAAGTGGCATTAAAACAGAAGGTTAAAAATCCGCTTCGGCAGGATTGAGAAAGCCGCCACTGTTAAGGTGGTCGAGCATGAATTTTTATCTAATGATGTTTCATTAGATTAAATGGTTACAAACGGTTGCATAGTTTTTGGAGATTGATATGTACGCGGTAATTAAAACCGGCGGAAAGCAATATAAAGTAAGCGAAGGTCAAACTCTTCGCGTTGAAAAGTTAAATGCTGAAGCAGGTAGTAGTGTTGATTTAAATGAAGTACTAATGGTTGCTGATGGTGATGATATCAAGATTGGATCTCCAGTACTGGATGGTGGTAAGGTAACTGCTACTGTTACTGCTCATGGCCGTGGCAAGAAGATTAATATCGTTAAGTTCAGACGTCGTAAGCACTATCGTAGACAAGCAGGTCATCGTCAAGATTACACTGAAATCAAGATCGATAAAATCACCGCTTAAGGTAAACACGGTAAATAGAACAGTTTTCAAGTATTAAAAAACTTGAAAGAATTTAAAGAGGATTAATAGATGGCTCATAAGAAAGCTGGTGGTAGTACGCGTAACGGACGCGATTCCATATCCAAACGTTTGGGTGTAAAGAAGTTCGGCGGTCAAGTTGTAGAAGGTGGTAACATCATTATTCGTCAACGTGGTACCAAAGTTCATCCTGGCGTAAATGTTGGTATGGGTAAAGATCATACCCTTTTTGCAAAAACAGGTGGTCGTGTTGTTTTTGAAACTAAAGGACCAAAAAATCGTCAATATGTAAGTGTCGTTGCTGAGTAAACAAGCATTTAACAAACATTTATTGAGACACCTGATAATCTGATTGGATTAGCCAGGATAAACGGTTGTAAAAAGGCTTCGTTGACGGCAGTTGACGAAGCCTTTTTTATTTCCCTAAGTGAGTAAAAACACCATGAAATTTGTAGATGAAGCATCCATAAAAGTGGAATCGGGAAAAGGGGGAAACGGCATTGTAAGTTTTCGCCGGGAGAAATATATACCCTTTGGTGGTCCCGATGGTGGCGATGGTGGCGATGGTGGCAGCGTTTACCTGGAAGCAACCTTCAGTCTCAATACCCTCTCTGATTTTCGTCACAAACGTTTTTATAAAGCACAAAATGGTCAACCTGGACAAGGTAAGGAAAAGACTGGTCGTGGTGGTGAGGATTTGATTGTTCCGGTTCCTATCGGGACTATTGTTACTGATAAGGAAACTGGCGAACCTCTAGGGGATTTGGTTGAAGACGGACAACGTCTTTTGGTTGCTAAAGGTGGATTCCATGGACTTGGCAATACCCGCTATAAAAGTAGTACGAATCGTGCCCCAAGACAATGCACGGCCGGTACACCAGCCGAGCTTAGGGAGCTGAATTTTGAATTAAAGGTTTTGGCGGATGTGGGATTGTTAGGACTTCCTAACGCCGGTAAATCTACATTAATCCGTGCAGTTTCTTCAGCTAAACCTAAAGTGGCAGACTATCCCTTTACCACAATGTATCCTAACCTTGGCGTGGTTGGGTTGGTTCCACACCAGAGCTTTGTGATTGCCGACATTCCTGGAATAATTGAGGGAGCGGCCGAAGGAGCAGGACTAGGAATTCAATTTTTAAAGCATGTTTCCAGAACCGGTTTGTTATTGCATGTTCTAGATGTTGTTCCTAATGATGGCAGCGATCCGGTGGCCGGTTTTAAAGCCATTGAAAATGAGATGCAAAAATTCAGTGAAGAGCTGACCAATAAACCCCGCTGGTTGGTTTTAAATAAAATTGATCTCCTGGAAGAAGAAATCCGACAGCAACGTATTGATGAAATTATACAGCAGTTGAACTGGCAAGGGCCATGTCATATTATTTCTGCCATGAACAAAGTAGGGACTAAAGAGCTTTGTTTTGCCATTATGGATTATCTTAAAGAACAAACTGAAGAACCGGAAGCGGATAAATTTGAAGGGAATTACGACCCTGTTAGTGGGAAAATAAGCTAAGTTACTTATAAATATTACTATGATTGCAAACTACACCAGAGAATCGCTTCGTAAAACCAATCGCTTGGTGGTAAAAATTGGCAGTGCCTTGGTTACCAATGATGGCTCTGGTTTGGACGAAAAGGCAATATTGCGTTGGGTTAAGCAGATGGCTGAGTTAAGCCATGCCGGTATTGAAATTATTCTGGTCTCTTCCGGTGCCGTGGCGGAAGGCCTAAAGCGTTTGCATTGGAAGACTCGTCCTACCCAATTGTTTGATCTTCAGGCCGCTGCAGCCGTGGGTCAGATGGGCTTGGTTCAGGCCTATGAATCAGGCTTTCGGCAGTATGATCGCCATACTGCACAAGTTTTATTAACCCATGAAGATCTTTCTAATCGAACTCGCTATCTAAATGCTCGTTCCACCATTTTACGCTTATTGCAACTGGGTACTATTCCAGTTGTGAATGAAAATGACACGGTGGTGACTGAAGAGATACGTTTCGGTGATAATGATACTTTAGCGGCTTTAGTGGCAAATTTAATTGAAGCGGACTTGTTGATTATATTAACGGATCAACAGGGTATGTTTGATAGCGACCCTCGGCAAAATAGCCACGCTAGCCTATTAAACCAGGTTCAAGCCAATGACAAATCACTTGACGGAATGGCCAGCGATAGTAAAGGCATCCTCGGGCGCGGTGGTATGGCGACCAAATTGAGAGCAGCTCGTGTGGCGGCTCGTTCCGGAGCAGCAACCATAATTGCATCGGGAAGGGAAGATAAAATTCTCTGTAAATTGATCAAAGGTGAACAATACGGCACTTTGTTTTTGCCGGATCAAGAACCGCTACTGGCCAGAAAACAGTGGTTGGCTGGTCACCTACAAATGCGAGGAACGCTAACCTTGGATCAAGGAGCAGTAGAGCGCTTGAAGAATAAAGGCTCCAGTTTATTGGCTATCGGTGTAAGCAATGTCAGTGGCAACTTTGAACGTGGCGATATGGTCAGCTGTGTCGACGATAATAATCAGGAAATTGCCCGCGGTTTAATTAATTATAATCACCATGAAGCAAAGAAAATCATGCGCCAACCCAGCCATAAGATTCAGGAGATATTAGGCTATATCGATGAAGAAGAGTTAATTCATCGCGATAATTTAATATTGAGTTGATTCAAGCTATTTTATCGAAAAATCTTCCTCGATAAAGTAAACGCTGCGACTCGCTTGGCTCATCAAATTCGGTCCGGGTATGTAAAACATTACGAGATACTAAGCCCATGCCTGACTGTAGCTTGCCTTTAAATATATAATCTGTACGCTCGTTCATAATGCGTCTTAAAGCTTGTTCTGCAGCTTGGGTGATTGCATCATCTTTCCAGATAGCATTGCGTTTCCGAGCCGAATAACGCATATGAAGTTTCTGATTTTCATCAAACATCAATACCGGTCCGCTGCGATCGGGACGGATCAGGTCGCCATCAATAACATTTTTAGGGATGGTAAAAGCATCATTTTGCATTAATGCACGAATGTAATCCGGATTCTCATCTCGTAGCAAGATATAGACGATTTCGGCATCCATTAGTTCATTTTCTCCACCGCTAATGGCAGGACGGACGCAGTGCAATAACAAAGTATAGATCTGTTCATCCAAACGGTTGTAATAACCATCGGTATGCCAACTGATCGGTTTATTGCTATAGGGAATATAATAATTATGTAAGCCTTCGGTATTGACCTGTAACGAGGTAATCGCATCGTTGTCAGCACATTCATTGTGATCTAATCGGGATACACCGAATTGGGCGGCCAGTTTAACCACGATATCTTTGTCTTCACTATCGCCGTAGTCGCTGGTATAAATTAACATATTGGTTTTAGCCAAAAGCTCGTCCATTTTAGACTTTTCGGTCGGAGTGAGATGCTTGGGATCTTTTAATTCGACGATAATATCACTAAGCTCCATTGGATAAGCTTGGAGTTTGGTATCCCTCCAAATTTTATAGTCGTCATCTTTATCCAAATTAAAAGGACTATTGAGTTGGATTTTGGACATTTTGCACCTACATTTTATGGCATAAGTCCGTAATTGTTACAGAATCCACACAGTATGGTCAAGTATTAGCATATACTAATTATTTAAAAAAAGGAGTTTTGCATGTTTCATAAGCAAGTAGAAATGGTCAGAGCCGAAGAATCCTTACCCGGCAGGGTTACCGAGATGCCTCTAGATAACCAACATTATGTGTTGGGAACTCATTTAAAAGGCGATATACCCGATGATTGTGAAAAAATTGTATTGGCTATGGGCTGTTTTTGGGGGGTGGAACGATTGTTTTGGCAGCAAGAGGGAATATACTCCACAGCCGTAGGCTATGCCGGTGGATACACTCCTAATCCGTCATATGAAGAGGTTTGTAGTGGTTATACCGGACATACGGAAGTGTTATTGGTGGTCTATCAACCGGAGCGTTTAAGTTTAGATAAAATATTACAATTGTTTTGGGAAGAGCATGATCCAACTCAAGGTATGCGACAGGGTAACGATAAGGGCAGTCAATATCGCTCTGCCATATATACCTATTCTGATGCAGATCTCAGTGTGGCCCGGGAAAGTAAAAAACGTTATCAACAACGTCTCAATGAAAAAGGCTTTGGAAATATAACCACGGAAATCAAACCGGCTTCGGAATTTTATTATGCTGAGCAATATCATCAGCAGTATTTAGCCAAAAATCCAAATGGCTATTGCAATTTAAGAGGAACCGGAATTACCTTTTAACCATTTCTTAAGTTACTCATTGTTAGAGCATTATTCACAAAATGAGCTAAACTGAGTAAGATTACATTTATTTAATCTGTTTGTAATCTATCGTTTAGCTCCACTTCTCTATAGTACCTCTAGCTAAAAAACGTTACCCGAAATATTTTTTAATTTAGTGAAGTAAAAAAATCGAAAAGATCGGTCATTTAATGATGGGTGGTCTTTTTACTCAAATCACTGAGAAATGGTTAATTAAGGCTATTAGGGTGTGTATCGATTAAGGTTTTGGAGAATAAAGTTATGCGTCAACAGTTTTTGCTTTACTCGGTGGTGATTATTTTAATCATTGCTATCATAGGTAGTTTCTGGTCGTTCATGTATTGGCTTTATGTTTTGCTAGCTCCATTCCTATTGATTGGATTATATGATATGACCCAAGCGAGTCATTCGCTTTGGCGTAATTATCCCCTGTTGGCTCGTTGGCGCTGGATTATGGAGGCATTACGCGGCCCTATGCATCAATATTTTATTGAACCGGAAACCGGCGGTTCACCGAGTAATCGAATGTTTCGATCAGTGGTATACCAGCGTTCAAAAAAACAACTGGATACCCTTCCTTTAGGAACAAAAGTAGATGTCTATCGGATCGGTTACGAATGGATGGATCATTCCCTCTCGGCGTTAAAGGAAAGTGAAATAGCCAAAGATCTTAGGGTTATGGTTGGTGGTCCCGAATGTAAACAACCTTATAATGCCAGTCTATTTAATATTTCCGCCATGAGCTTTGGGGCTTTGAGTCATAACGCTATCTTGGCACTGAATGGTGGGGCAAAGATTGGCAACTTTGCACACAATACCGGAGAAGGATCCATAAGTCCCTATCATCTTGAGCCAGGTGGTGATCTGATTTGGCAGATTGGTACCGGATATTTTGGTTGTAGAACTAAAGAAGGGCAGTTTTCTGATGAGTTGTTTCGTAAAAATGCTGTTTTAAGTAATGTTAAGATGATTGAGATAAAACTATCTCAAGGGGCAAAGCCTGGTCATGGAGGTATACTTCCGGCGGCAAAAAATACCCCGGAGATTGCTAAAATTAGAAATACCGAACCGTATACTCAAGTCGACTCTCCGCCGACCCATAGTGCTTTTAATACGCCAATTGAAATGATGAATTTTATCAAAAAGCTTCGAGACTTATCAGATGGAAAGCCGATTGGATTTAAGCTTTGTGTTGGCAGGCGGAGCGAGTTTGTAGCCCTTTGTAAAGCAATGGTTGAAACCGGAATTAAACCGGATTTTATTACCGTGGATGGCGGTGAAGGGGGAACAGGTGCTGCTCCTCTAGAATACTCCAATTCGGTTGGTGTTCCGTTACGAGACGGACTGGCTTTTGTCATCGATTGCTTAATGGGCTTTGATTTGAAGAAAGATATTAAAGTTATTGTCAGTGGAAAAGTGTATACCGGTTTTCATATTGTTAAGAACTTGGCCTTAGGAGCCGACCTTTGTAATAGTGCTAGAGCCATGATGTTAGCCCTTGGGTGTATCCAATCATTTGAATGCAATAAGAACAAATGTCCTACGGGTATCGCCACTCAGAATCCTAAATTTACTGCAGGGCTTGTGGTTGAAGATAAGAAACAACGGGTTGCGAATTATCATCACGAAACGATTCAGAGTGTCCGTGAATTATTAACGGCTTCCGGTCTTAAAGGAACCGATTTATTTAATCGATCACATATCCATCGTCGCGTCAGCGAAACTCATACTTTGCGATATGATCAAGTATTCCCCTATATTCCTACGGGTAGTTTATTGCAGGAACCTTATCCGGAACAATATCAACAGGAAATGAAAGAAGCGACCGCAGACACCTTTCGGCCAAAACATTGTTACGCCAATGTTAATGGTGAAACGGTATGTATTTTGTAGTATTAAGAATATAAGAATCACAAAAGGAAATCATAATGAAAGCATCAGATTTATTTGTTAAAGCACTGGAAAATGAACAGGTCGAGTATATTTTTGGTATACCTGGGGAGGAAAATCTAGATTTCCTTGATTCTCTAAAAGATTCATCCATTCAACTGATATTAACGCGTCATGAACAGGGAGCCGGTTTTATGGCAGCTACCTATGGTCGTTTAACCGGAAGACCGGGGGTGTGCTTATCAACCTTGGGACCCGGCGCAACCAATTTTGTAACGGCAGCGGCTTATGCTCAATTAGGGGGCATGCCGATGATGATGATTACCGGTCAAAAACCGATCAAAAAAAGCAAACAGGGGCAGTTTCAAATTGTCGATATCGTGCATATGATGAAACCCTTAACCAAGCTGACCAAACAGATTGTTAATGCCAATAATATACCTTCCTTAGTACGTGAATCATTTCGTTTGGCAATGGAGGAAAGACCCGGGGCGGTGCATCTTGAATTACCGGAAGATATAGCCGCTGAAGAAGTATCAGAACGTATTTTTGAAGTGACTAATTATAAACGTCCGGATGCTGATGAAGTGGCGATACAAACCGCAGCAAAAATGATTGAAGAAGCCAAAATGCCCCTATTGTTAATTGGAGCGGGTGCAAACCGAAAACAAACTCAAGAAGCATTAAGCTATTTTATCGAAACCACTGGGATCCGCTTTTTCAGTACCCAAATGGGTAAAGGTGTTGTCGATGAGCGTCATCCGCAGTTTTTAGGCACGGCTGCTTTGTCTGATCATGATTTTTTACATTGCGCTTTAAGTCGTGCCGATCTGATTATCAATGTGGGGCACGAAATAATGGAAAAGCCTCCTTTTCTAATGGAAGAGGGGGGTAAAAAAGTGATTCATGTGAATTTCTTTCCAAACCGGATTGACGATGTCTATTTTCCACAATTGGTGGTGGTGGGGGATATTTCGACTTCAGTACGCCGCATAGCGGATAAGGTTGAAGACAATAGCAATTGGGATCTATCTTATTTTAATCGGATTAAACATGAGGTGGACACAGCATTATCGACATATGCGGCCGACAATCGTTTCCCAGCATTGCCTCAACGTGTGGTCAATATTGTTCGAGGACAGATCCCTGATGATGGCATTGTGACTCTCGATAATGGGGTTTATAAAATTTGGTTTGCCAGAAACTATCCTTGTTATCAGCCGAATACTTTATTGCTGGATAATGCTTTGGCGACCATGGGAGCTGGTTTGCCCTCGGCGATTGCAGCCAAATTAATCAATCCTGACAAAAAAGTTGTCTCGGTCTGTGGCGATGGTGGTTTTATGATGAACTCTCAAGAACTGGAAACAGCGGTTCGATTAAATTTAAACTTGGTTGTGGTTATATTAAATGATAATGCCTATGGCATGATTAAGTGGAAACAAGAAGGTTTAGGCTTTGAAAATTATGGCCTGGACTATAATAACCCGGATTTTGTAAAATATGCGGAAAGTTATGGGGCATTCGGTTATCGACCTGAAAGTTGCGATGATTTTTACCAAACTTTACAACATTGTTTGGAAACCGATGGTGTTCATTTGATTGATTTGGCGGTTGATTATTCATTGAACCATTCAATTCTAAACGAAAAGTTAAAACAGAAAACGTGTATTTTATAGTTTATCGAGTGGCAAAAAATTAAAGTTGAGAAAAGTCATGACATCCAAAAAAAGTGTAAAAATCTTATCACCATATGATAATCAATTGATTAAAGAACTTCCTTTAGCTTCCGCCGAAGAGCTTGAAGCGGTAATAAGTTTAGCCCATCAATGTTATTTGGACCGTGATAACTGGTTACCACCCCATGAGCGTATTGCTATTCTGAATCGAGTCATTGAGATCATGCAGTCCCGTATACCCGAGCTGACCAAAATTGCGGCTCAAGAAGGCGGTAAACCCTATATGGATTCTCTGGTAGAAGTGAAACGAGCGATTAATGGAGTTGGTTTGGCCATAGAACATATCTCACAAATTAAAGGTGAGCAGATCCCCATGGGATTGACTCCGGCGTCCGTTAATCGGATTGCCTACACCTTTAAGGAACCCATAGGTGTAGTGTCCTCCATTAGCGCCTTTAATCATCCACTTAATTTAACCGTTCATCAAACGGTTCCGGCCATAGCAGTAGGGGCACCGGTTGTAATTAAACCATCACTAACCACCCCTATGTCATGCTTGGCATTTATGGATATTCTTTATGAGGCGGGTCTACCTAAAGCGTATTGCCAAGCGGTGTTATGTAATCGTGATATTGCTGAACAATTAGTCACCGATAAACGCGTTAATTATTTATCTTTTATCGGTTCGGCCAAAGTTGGTTGGTATTTACGTTCGAAGTTGTCTGATGGCGCTCATTGTGCTCTTGAACATGGTGGGGCAGCCCCGGTTATTGTTGAACCGGATGCCGATCTTGATGATATGCTGCCGGCTTTGCTAAAAGGTGGTTTTTATCATGCCGGTCAGGTCTGCGTATCAGTTCAAAGGGTCTTTGTGCATAAAAGCATCTGTCAAGATGTTGCTAATGAATTAGCGGCAATGGCCAAAAATTTAATTGTCGGCGATCCGTTGGACGAAAAAACTGAGGTTGGACCGCTGATATTACCTCGTGAAGTTGACCGTGTCGAAGAATGGGTTCAAGAAGCTATTGATGCAGGAGCTGAATGCTTGTGCGGAGGAAAACGGATCTCTGATTCGTGTTATGAGCCGACCGTATTGTTGAATCCTCCCCATGACGTTAGAGTTTCTACGCAAGAGATCTTTGGACCGGTAGTCTGTGTCTATTCTTACGCTGAGCGTGAGCAAGCGATTCAACAGGCAAATGCCCTGGATTATGCCTTTCAAGCGGCTGTTTACACAAAAAATTTGGATATTGCCCTGGATACAGTCAATAAACTTAATGCTAGCGCAGTCATGGTCAACGACCATACCGCATTCCGAGTCGATTGGATGCCTTTTGGCGGACGCAATTCTTCTGGAATGGGAGTCGGTGGGATCCAATATTCAATGGAAGAGATGATGCTAGACAAAATGATGGTGATTAAGCATTAGGCAGTTGTCGTTATCTAAACCATTGCTTGAAGCGTTATTAAATAAGATCCTTTAAAATCATCATTTTCAAATTGTAGGTCAAGATTTTGGAAATAGCAGCTGAGCGTAAAAAAATAGAAGACCTTCCATCAGCTATCCTGACACACAGTGAAGTGTCAGGATAACTGCTGTTCTGGTTATTTTTACGAAATGAAAATTTTTCTAAAGCTGTCATTAGGGAAATTAAAATAAATTATAATATTGCTGGTAATTATAATGGGTGTAGTTCCTCTATAACGACGAAACTTGTTGCTCAAAATTGTTAACAACCAAGAAATCATAATTTCTTTTCTTTGATGCTTTCTTATAATATTTCCAATAGGCATTAAAGTCACCACTGGATTT
>Ga0209475_10002980_pt1 | contig 16163 bp, 18 predicted proteins | sample tdDd471_FD_187128 | JGI IMG/M metagenome (GOLD analysis project Ga0209475, IMG submission 187128) | Marine sediment microbial communities from the Atlantic coast under amendment with organic carbon and nitrate - tdDd47.1 (SPAdes)... | ecosystem: Environmental > Aquatic > Marine > Coastal >... | reverse complement strand
CTGGATATCTCCAGCCTGCCGCTCAACATCGCGCTGCCGGTCAATGTCTTCGACGGCGTCGCGGCGCGGGCCATGTATACCGGCCCGGAAAGCGTTCTGGTGACGCTGGAGCTTCTCCATCACGATCCGGAACTTTGCGTGCCGCTTTTCGTCGGCAGCGATCTCGAAGGCATCGCGCGCGACTGGCAGGTCTGGTCCGATCTGCTCGGCCTGCCGATGCTGATCATCGACGAGGACGGCGTCGCCCGCACGCTCGACGAGAGCGCCCGCCATGTCATCAAGGACAAGAGCCATCCGCGCCGCCAGCATGCGATGTTCGCGGAACGGCGTCCACGCTTCCTGGCGCGCCGCCGCATGGGCACACTCGGCGTGCGCATGGTTCTCGACGGCGTCGAGATCATCGCGAGGGATTAGGCGGCGGTCAGCGCGCCTGCCAGAAGGCCGCCGAAGACCAGCCAGCCGACCACCGTATTGGATTTGAACAGCGCCAGGCACTGGTCCGCGTCGTCGATATCGAGGACGCGGATCTGGTTGCCCATATGCAGCGCCGCGGCGATCAACCCGGCATAGGCGAGCGGCGGCACGCCGGCGACCGCAAAGGCCGCGGCGAAAAGGATCAGGCAGCCGGAATAGAGCCCGACGAGCCAGCCCTTGGTGTTCTCGCCGAAGAGCCGCGCCGTCGAGCGCACGCCGACCAGCGCGTCGTCTTCCTTGTCCTGATGGGCATAGATCGTGTCGTAGCCGATGGTCCAGAGGATCGAGCCGGCATAGAGCAGCGCCGGCGCGAGGCCGACCTCGCCGTAGATCGCGGCCCAACCCATCCAGGCGCCCCAGGAAAAGGCAAGGCCCAGAGTCAGTTGCGGCCAGTCGGTGATCCGCTTCATGAAGGGGTAGATGGCGACGACGGCGAGCGACAGGATGCCGAAACCGATCGCGAAGAGGTTGAACTGGATCAGCACGAGGAATCCGACCAGCGCCTGACCGATCAGGAACAACCAGGCCTGGCGGCGGGACACCTGTCCTGACGGCAGAGGCCGCGACCGGGTCCGCGCCACCTGCTCGTCGATCGTCTGGTCGACGAGATCGTTATAGGTGCACCCCGCGCCGCGCATGGCGACGGCGCCGATCAGGAACAGGACGAGATGCCAGGGATGCGGCCATGGCGCGAAAGCGAGGCCGGGCACGTCCGCGCCGGCGACGCCGGCCATCGCGGCGGACCACCAGCATGGCCAGAGCAGCAGCCACCAGCCGATCGGCCGGTCCCAGCGGGCAAGCTGCGCATAGGGCCATTGCCGGCGCGGCAGCGCGCGGTAGACCCAATGGCCCGACGGCGCATCGGCGACCCTGCCCTGACTGTCGCGTGACTGGATGTTGTCCTGCATGGGGCACTGGTGACAAGGCTGCGGACAAAGGTCAAGGGCCGCCCTGTGCGGCTTGACCACGCGCCGGGGAGACCGTACCGCATCGCCAGGAAGCACGGAGCGGGCCATGAATGTTTTGCTGATCGGATCGGGCGGACGCGAACACGCGCTCGCGGACAAGCTTTCCCTCTCCCCCATCCTTCGGACCCTTTATTGCGCGCCGGGCAATCCCGGCATCGCCGAGGTGGCGGAATGCGTGGTTCTCGATGTGAACGACCACAAGGCCGTGATTGATTTCTGCCGGGTGAACGGCATCGGCCTCGTCGTCGTCGGGCCGGAGGCCCCGCTGGTCGACGGGCTGGCGGATTCGCTCAAGGATGCTTCCATCCCGGTTTTCGGGCCGAGCGCCGCCGCCGCGCAGCTTGAAGGCTCCAAGGGATTCACCAAGGCGCTGTGCGACCGGATGGGGATCCCGACCGCGGCCTATGCGAAATTCAATAATGCGCCGAAAGCGAAGAACTACATCCGCAGCCAAGGCGCGCCGATCGTCATCAAGGCCGACGGACTCGCTGCCGGCAAGGGTGTCACCGTGGCGATGACGCTCGAAGAGGCCTTCGCGGCGGTCGACGACTGTTTCGAGGGCGCGTTCGGCGAGGCCGGCGCGGAAGTGGTGATCGAGGAGTTCCTCACGGGCGAGGAAGCTTCCTTTTTCTGCCTCTGCGACGGCACGACCGCCCTGCCCCTGACGACAGCTCAGGACCACAAGCGCGTCGGCGAAGGCGACACCGGCCCGAACACCGGCGGCATGGGCGCCTACTCGCCGGCTTCGATCATGACCGAAGCGCTGATCGCCGGGACGATGCAAACGATCATCGAGCCGACGATGAAGGGCATGGCGGAACAGGGCATGCCCTTTACCGGCGTGCTCTATGCCGGGCTGATGCTCACGGCGGACGGGCCGAAGCTGATCGAATACAATGTCCGCTTCGGCGATCCGGAATGCCAGGTGATCATGCCGCGGCTGAAGGAAGACCTGCTGCTGCTGATGAAGGGTGCCGCCGACGGCGTATTGTCCTCCATGGGCGCGCGCTGGCGTGACGAAGCCGCAGCGACGGTCGTCATGTGCGCGCCGGGTTATCCTGCCTCGGCCGAAAAAGGCTCGGTGATCAGACTGCCGAAGCCGGTCGACCTGCCGGAGGGCGTGACGGTCTATCATGCCGGCACGGCAAGGAAGGACGAGGACCTGGTCGCCAATGGCGGACGCGTGCTCAACGTCACCGCGATGGGCAAGACCGTAACCGAGGCGCTCCAGACCGCCTACCGAGCCGTCGACATGATAGACTGGCCGGAAGGCTTCTGCCGGCGTGACATCGGCTGGCGGGAGATCGAGCGGGAGGCCGCTGGTTAGGTCCGCTTTCCGGCATCCAATCCGCCGTTCCTTTGCGCTAGATCAAGGACCAAATCTCACCACGTGCGAATTTTGCCCCGCTTGGAGATTTGAAAGGATCGAGAGATGGGGATTTTCACACGCATCGCGAATCGCATGGATCGCCAGTCCGGCCTGATGCACGCCATGATGCAGCGCATGGATGTCGATATGGACAGCATGGTAGCTGCCGGTTCCGACCTGTCATTGGAAATGGCGGTTCGTTCCTGCCTGGCTTGCCACAACAGCGAAAAATGCAAGCACTGGCTGGAAGGCAGCGATGGCGGCGAGCCGGACTTTTGTCCGAACGCGCCGTACTTCGCCATGCACCACAAATAAGGCAGGCTTCTATCCGCTCAAAGTCGCCCTGCCATTGGTGATCGCATCGGCGCGCGCAGAGAATTTCGTGCCGCCGCCGTCGTCATGCAGGAAGAGCGGCGGCGCCAGTTCCATTTGCCTGCGGCTTCCCTTGATCCCGCAAACCACGATCCGGATGGCCGGTCTGGACGGGCGCGGATGGACGGGCAGCACCGTCACCGCGCCATAGCGTTTGCGCATCGCCTGCAGGATCTCCGAAATCGATTGTGGCCTCGCGATTAAAGAGAGGCCGGAGCCTGGTCGCTGGATCGCGCAGGCGGTCTTGATCCAGCGTGACAGCAATTCATCATCCATCACATGCGCGTCCGCCTTTTCGGCGTTCGGCGTGGCCCGGTCCTTCGGATCGTTGAAGGGCGGATTGGCGATCACCCAGTCGTACACGTCGCGGGGAAAGCCCGCCGCCTCGCGCGCCTTGCCGTCGAGCGTGACATCCGCCTCGACCGTTTCGGCCCGCTCCTTCAGATACTCGTTGCCTTCAAGTGCAAGGCCGGCGCGGGCGCAGGCGGCCATCAAAGACGATTTCTCGTAGAGGACTGCACGTGCTCCGGGACAGCGGTCGAGCACGCAAAAGGCCGCAGCGCCCGCTCCGGCGCCGAGATCGGCAAGCGTGCCGGAGAAGTCAGCGGGTACGCTGGCGGCGAGGATCGTCGCGTCGGCGCCGGACCGATGCGCGCCCTTCGCCGGCTGGACGAGGTGGAAGCGACCGCGATAGAAGGCATCGATCGTCGTTGCGACACCGTCGATCACCGGCCCGTCCATGGAGATGTCAGCCTTTCAGCTCGTTTTCGAGCCCGGCGTCGCGGACGATGCGGCGCGCCTGCTCGATCCGGTCGGATTCGACGAGGATGCGGCGGGGCAGGATACCGAGCGAGCCATCCATGATGGACATGTTCTCGTCGGCGACGAACACGCCAATGCCCGCGTCTCGCATCAGCGATTCCACGAAAGACAGTGTTACGGGGTTGTTCGTGCGCAGCAACTCTTCCATTTATCCCTGATAGGATTTGCCGCTCCGCGCCACAAGCCCGGTCTTTGACGCGAAGTTGAAAGACATCGGTTGTTGCGCGCCAATTCGCCGCTTGCCGCGCGGGTAGCGAGTTTCTAATGTGCCGGCACAAACAGGAGTATCCCTATTGAGCGTCGTCATTGCGCTTCGAGACAACAAGAAGGAAACGCCCGGCATCTCCGAGCTGATTGCGCTGGTCGCAGGCGGCATGGAGCGGGTCAATGAACTGATCCTGTCCAAGGCGGGCTCCGATGTCGCCATGATCCCCGAGGTCGCCAACCACCTGATCTCGTCGGGCGGCAAGCGGCTGCGGCCGATGATCACCCTGGCGGCGGCGGACATGTTCGGTTACCGCGGCGAAGGCCATGTGAAACTGGCCACCAGCGTCGAATTCATGCACACGGCGACCCTGCTGCATGACGACGTGGTCGACGAAAGCGACCTGCGCCGCTCGAAGCCGACTGCGCGGATGATCTGGGGGAACCAGGCCAGCGTGCTGGTCGGTGACTTCCTGCTCGGCCAGGCCTTCAAGATGATGGTGGAGGTCGGCTCGCTCGATGCGCTGGACGTCCTTTCCACCGCCGCCTCGGTCATCGCCGAAGGCGAGGTCATGCAGCTTGCCGCGGCGAAGAACCTGGAGACGACCGAGGACGAATATCTGGCCGTCATCAAGGCGAAGACGGCGGCGCTGTTCTCGGCGGCGGCCGAGGTCGGCCCGATCATCGCCAAGGCCTCGAAATCGGAACGCGCGGCGCTGCGCTCCTACGGGCTCAATCTGGGCCTCGCCTTCCAGCTGGTCGACGACGCGCTCGACTATGGCGGCAATGCGCGCGATCTCGGCAAGAACACCGGAGACGATTTCCGCGAAGGCAAGATCACGCTTCCCGTCGTGCTCGCCTACCGGCGCGGCACGGACAAGGAACGCGAGTTCTGGAAGACCAGCCTCGAAAACGGCGAGAACAACGATGCTGCGCTGGAAAATGCACGCGGCCTGATGCTCAAGTACGGCGCGCTGCCGGACACGATCCAGCGGGCGCGGCATTTCGGCGAGATCGCCCGCGACGCGCTGGCCCCGCTGAAACCCTCGCCGCAGAAGGATGCCCTGCTCGACGTGGTCGAATTCTGCATTTCGCGGGTAAACTAGGCGGGACCGGCAAAGCCGCCCTCGCCGGCGTTGCGCGGCAACCACAAAAAGGCCATGCTCGCGGAGTGATTTGGCCCGCGAGTCCGTGCCTTTGAACCGGCAAAACCGATTGGTATCCCGATGAAATGTTTCTCCGTCCTCCCCGCCCTTCTTGTCGCTGCCGGCCTGACGGCCACGCCGGCGGCCGCCGAACTCGGATCGGGCGAAACGCTGTCGCCAGCCAAGAACCTGTCCGGCGCGTTCCTCGCCGCCGAAACGGCGCGCGCCGAGAACGATTTCGACGCCGCGGTGCAGTTTTACACAGAGGCGCTGCGCTACGATCCGGACAATCCGGGGCTGCAGCAGGAACTGCTTCTGGCGCTGGTGACCAATGGCGAGTTCGACAAGGCGCTGCCGATCGCCGAGGAACTGAAGGAAGAGCCGCAGATCGAGCGCGTCTCGCGCCTCGTTCTCGGCATCGACGCCATTCGCGCACGCCGCTACCTGAAGGCCGACGGCTCGCTGATCCTGACTTTCGAAGGCGACCTCGAACGCCTGTTGACGACCGTGATGCGGGCCTGGGCGCGCTTCGGCAACAACGAGACGGACAGCGCGCTCGACATGTTGAGCAAGCTGGAAGGGCCGGACTGGTTCGGCCTGTTTACCGCCTATCACGGCGCGCTGATCGCCGATGCGGCCGGCAAGGTCGACACGGCGGAAGAGCTTTATCAATACGGCATGACCAACACGGCCGGCGGCAGCGCTTCGCCGCAGACCTACATCCGGCTGGGCGAAGCCTATGCCGGCTTCCTGGCCCGGCACGGCAGGGGCGACGAGGCGCAGCAGGCGCTCGCCAACGCGCTCGCCATCGCGCCTGGCAATCCCGACCTCCTGGCGCTCACCGCCGAGGACGCCGATCTGGCGCGCGACGCGCTGCGCATCGCCGATCCGGCGCGGGGCGCATCCGAAATCCTGTTCGATCTCGGCACGGCCATCAATCGCGACGGCGCAGAGAATTTCGCGGCGCTCTATCTCGAAATGGCCCGCGTGCTGGCGCCCGAGAATGCGCAGATCTATTTCGAGCTCGGCAGCATCTCCGAACGGCTTCAACTGTCTGAGCGCGCCATCGGCTATTACGATCAGGTGCCGGAAAAGTCGCCGTTCCACGATATCGCTCGGCTGCAAAAAGGCCTGAACCTTGCAGATATCGGGAAGGACGAGGAAGCCAAGAAAATCCTTTCGGCCGCCATCGAGGAAGATCCTTCCGAGTATCGCGGCTATCTGGCGCTTGGCGGCGTCCATGCCTCGCTGAAGGAATATGCGGAAGCCGCAGCGCTCTACGAACGCGCCATCGTCAATGTCGACACCAGCAGCGAAAGCTTCTGGCCGCTCTACTACCGCATGGGCATCGCCTATGAGCGCACCAAGGAGTGGGACAAAGCGGAAGCCGCCTTCAAGCATGCGCTGGAACTGTCCCCCGACCAGCCGGACGTGCTCAACTATCTCGGCTATTCGTGGATCGACATGAACATCAATCTCGACGAAGGCCTCGACATGATCCAGAAGGCCGTCGACCGGCGGCCGCGCGACGGCTACATCGTCGACTCGCTTGGATGGGTCTATTACCGCCTCGGCCGTTTCGAGGAAGCCGTGACGGAGCTTGAGAAGGCGACCGATCTGCGGCCGCGCGACGCGACCATCAACGATCATCTCGGCGACGCCTATTGGCGCGTCGGCCGCAAGCTGGAAGCGACCTATCAGTGGGCGCAGGTGCTCGGCATGGAGATCGAACCGGAAGAAGCGGCGAAGGTGCAAGCCAAGCTGGATGCCAGCAACAAGGTCGGCGTCGAGCCGGAAATCGCGTCCAGCCGTATCGACGACGCTTCCAAAAGCCAGACGGCCGCCTCACCCGATTCCGCCAATGATGGCTAGGCGCAGTCGCGCCTTCCACGACAGATGACGGATAAGCTGCGCATCGAGGCGCCGGCCAAGATCAATCTTGCCCTGCATGTCACCGGGCAGCGCGACGACGGCTATCACACGCTGGAAACGATCGCGGTCTTCGCCGATATCGGCGACCGTATCACGGCGCAACCGGCCGATCGGGACGTCTTCGACATCACCGGTCCGGAAGCCTCGGCGCTCGCGGGGGATGATCCCAACAGGAACCTCGTCATCCGAGCGCGCAATCTCCTCCGTTCCCTCCTTGCTGATGCCGGAACAGATGCCCCGCCTGTCGCGTTGACGCTGGAAAAGGATTTGCCCGCCGGCAGCGGCATCGGCGGCGGTTCGGCCGATGCGGCGGCCACGTTGCGCGTGCTGGCTCAGCTGTGGGACTGTCGCGACATATCGGAAACGCTGGTGCAGCAGGCGGCCGCGCTCGGTGCCGATGTGCCGATGTGCCTGTATGGCAGACCGCTCGTCGCCAGCGGCATTGGCGAGACAATCGAGCCGGTCGCCACCATGCCGGCCTTCGCCATGGTGCTCGTCAATCCTCGCCGGCACGTCTCGACGCCGGCCGTGTTTTCGAAGCTCTCTGAGAAGCGCAATCCGCCGCTTCCGCTCGACAAGATCGCGGACTTGCGCGACGCGCCCGACTGGGCAGCGTGGCTCAAGGCCGCAACCCGCAACGACCTCCAGGCGCCGTCCGTGTCGCTGACGCCGGACATAGATAGCTGTCTCGCCGCGTTGGAGGATACCGGCGCACTTCTCTCGCGCATGTCCGGCTCCGGCGCGACCTGTTTCGGCCTTTATGGAAATACGGCGCAAGCCGAGGCTGCGGCAACGCAGCTCTTGCACCGCCACCCGGATTGGTGGATCAAGTCATGCATGACAGGCCCCTCAGGAGGAGCTCCGGCATGAGCCGCATCGATGAAAGCCGCCCCTTCATCCCGGTCCGCATCGCGGTCCTGACCGTCTCGGACACGCGCTCGCTGGAAGACGACAAGTCGGGCGCAACGCTTGCCGCGCGCATCGAGGAAGCCGGTCACACGCTCGCCGACCGCGCCGTCGTCACCGACGATCGCGACGCGATTTCCGGCAAGGTGACCGACTGGGCCTATAATCCCAATATCGAGGTAATCATCACCACCGGCGGGACCGGCTTCACCGGACGCGACGTAACGCCCGAGGCGATCGAGCCGATGTTCGAGAAGCGCATGGACGGCTTCTCGACCCTCTTCCACCGCGTCTCTTTCGACAAGATCGGCACATCGACGATCCAGTCGCGGGCGACGGCCGGGCTGATGCATCAGACCTTCGTTTTCGTGCTGCCCGGATCGCCCGGCGCCTGCAAGGATGCCTGGGACGACATCCTCAAACCGCAGCTCGACTACCGGCACATGCCCTGCAATTTCGTGGAGATCATGCCGCGCCTCGACGAGCACCTGAAACGCGGCGGCGGCAAGTCGGCCTGACGCAAAGCCTTATTGCGCTTTCGGCGCCATCTCGATTTCCGCATCGAGCTGCGTCAGCGCGAGGCCGCGCACCAGATCCTCGGCCCCGGCAGCGCTTTCCGAGAGATTGGCCAGCGCCTGCCTTTTCGAGATGACGAGGCCGCGCGCCAGCGGCCCGCGTTTCGCGGTCGCCGGGCTGAACCATCGTTCGAACCAGTTGCCTTTGCGCTGCGGCTTGAACCGCGCTGCGGCGGAACCCGGATGCAGGATGTGCTCCATCACCGCGCCATGCCATCCATCGTCCAGCCGCGCGCCGGGCTCGAGCACGATCAGCCAGTCGGCACGCGCATTCTGCACGACGCCGCGCAAAGGCGTCCCGGCAGCGACCGACGTGCAGCCGGCGCCCTCGGCGATCGCCGGCGTCGAATCTGTCGATCCGGTATCGACCACGATCACCTCGGCGATATGCCCCTCGATCGCGTCATGCACCAACGGCGCGAGCGAGCGCGCGAGCGCATGAGCCTGATTATGCGTGAAAAACAGGAACGTGATCATTCTTACCCCGATAAATGTGCCTAACAGAGCCGCCCCCAATTGCAAGTGGGCGCAATTTTGTTCTTGCATTGTTCTCTTTCTACAGATAGGAATAAAGTCATCGAAACGAGATGATTCCCAACCGACGGGAGGCACCACATGGATGTGATCGCACAGGCAGACCGTATGGCGTTTTCGGGCTCCGCCGAACAGGGCGTGGACCGCGCCAATGCGCTGATCTCGCAGTCCGGCCTGCGCGGCCACGAGCACAGGGCGCGGGGGCGCGCCAGCGCGTTCAATCCGTCCGGCCGCTACGAGGCGCTGTCGCGCACCGTGTTCGACGATGGCTGGAACAGTTTCGAGGATCTGCCGCCGTTCAAGACCGAAGTGCAGACCGAACATGCGCGCAAGATAATCACCCGCAACGACTCGCCCGACATTTCCTTCGACCGCTCGATCAATCCCTATCGCGGCTGCGAGCATGGTTGCGTCTACTGCTTCGCGCGACCGACCCATGCCTATATGGGCCTGTCGGCGGGGATCGATTTCGAGGCCAAGCTGTTCGCCAAACCGGACGCGGCCAAATTGCTGGAAAAGGAGATCACCCGCCCCGGCTATCAGGTCAAATCGATCGCCATCGGCACCAATACCGATCCCTATCAGCCGATCGAGCGCGAATGGCAGCTCATGCGCGCCATTCTGGAAGTGCTGGACCGGCACAACCACCCGGTCGGCATCGTGACCAAGTCGCATCTGGTGACGCGCGACGCCGACATCCTCGCCCGCATGGCCGAGCGCGGTCTCGCCAAGGTGGCGCTGTCGGTGACGACGATGGACCGGCGGCTGGCCCGCACCATGGAGCCTCGCGCCTCGACGCCGTCGAAGCGGCTGGAGGCAATTCGCATCCTGACCGACCAGGGCATCCCGACCTCGGCGATGGTCGCGCCCATCATTCCCGGGCTGAACGACCACGAGATCGAGAAGATCCTCGATGCCGTCGCCGGCATGGGCGCGCGCGAAGCCGGCTACGTGCTGCTCCGCCTGCCGCTGGAGGTCGCCCCAGTCTTCAAGGAATGGCTGCTGCGCCATTATCCGGAGCGCTACCGGCATGTCCTGTCGCTGATCCGTTCGATGCGCGGCGGCAAGGATTACGATGCCGAATGGGGCAAACGGATGCGCGGCACAGGGCCGTATGCCTGGCAGATCGCCCGGCGCTTCGAGATGGCGTCGAAGCGGCTCGGCCTCAATGAACGACGGCTGAAACTGCGCACGGACCTGTTCGTGACGCCGAAGCCGGAAAGCGAGCAACTCAGCCTTCTCTAGGAAGGTTCGCGAATGTCTGGCGGGCGGATCATTGTCCCCCTCTCCATCCCCGGTCCGTCCGCCAGCATGACCCTGTCGATACCGCAAAGGCCAAGGCCCGCCCCGCCAAAAGCCTGCGCATAACAGGGTCGCAGCACAGGGAATCGGAAGAGCGTGCCCGAGTTTCGTGGTACGTCTCGCCGCACGATGCCGGCCACGAATAAAACGCCTTCCGATTCCCTCTTGCTGCCTCTCGACGGGCTGGACATGCCCGTACGTCCCGATTTCCGGCTCGAAAGGCTGTACTGGCGGGATGGCCATCGGCATATCGCCGGCGTCGACGAGGCCGGGCGCGGCCCGCTCGCCGGACCTGTCGTCGCCGCGGCCGTCATCCTCGATCCGGATAACGTGCCGGTCGGTCTCAACGATTCCAAGAAGCTCACCGCAAAGGCGCGCGACAGGCTGTATGACGAGGTCATGGCGAGCGCGCTCGCGGTTGGCGTCACAGGCTTGTGCTCCGAATCGATCGATGCTTCGGACATCTTGCGCGCAAGCCTGACCGCGATGCGGCTGGCGGTGACGGGACTCGCAGTCTCGGCGGACAGCGCTCTCTTCGACGGCCGGGACGTGCCCTCGGGCCTCGCCTTTCCCGTACCGCCCAAGGCCGTGATCAAGGGGGACGGCCGGTCGCTGTCGATCGCTGCGGCTTCCGTGATCGCCAAGGTAACGCGCGACCGAATGATGACGCGGCTCGGCGCCTGCCATCCGCATTACGGTATGGAACGCCACATGGGCTACGGTTCGCAGGTGCATCGCGATGCGATCCTGGCGCATGGCGGCGCGCGACGCGTCCACCGCTTCAGCTTTTCCCCGCTGAAACCAAGAGCCTGACATGAAAAAGGCCGGGCGCCTGCGGCGGCCCGGCCTGATTTCGGATATCCGATACGGATCAATTCATCCGCGTCTTGACCTCATCCAGCGACTTCTTGAACAGGTCGGTGGCAGTGTCGCCCTTGACCTTGTCGCCGATGATCTTCGTCGCGGCGGCGAGTGCCATGTCGACGGCGGAACCGCGGACTTCGTCCATCGCGTCGGATTCTGCCTGGGCAATCTTTTGCTCGGCAAGTGCGGTGCGGCGGACGACGTATTCCTCGGTCTTCTGCTTGGCTTCCGTCGTGATCATCTCGGCTTCGCGCTTGGCGGCGTCGACGATGTCGCTGGCTTCCTTTTCGGCTTCCTTGCGCTTCTTCTGGTATTCGGCCAGCAGTGCCTGCGCTTCCTCGCGCAGCTTGCGGGCTTCTTCCAGTTCGTTGCGGATCTTCTCGGCGCGGTCGTCCAGCGCCTTGTTGATCATGCCCGGCACTTTCAGATAAACGACGACGGCGAGGAAGATGATCAGCGCGACGAGCGCCCAGAATGTTGCGTCACCCATTCGACTTCTCCTGGCCTTCTGACGCCTTCAGCGCCTTTGTGACCTCGGCCTTGGTGACGGATCCGCCGATCAGCTGCGACACGACGGCCTGGGTCGTTTCCGTGGCGATCTCGCCGAGATCGGCCATGGCCTTGTCGCGAATATCGGCGATGCGCTTTTCGGCCTCGGCGAGCTGTTCGCCCAGTTTCTTTTCGATCTTCTGGCGCTCGGCTTCCGCGGCAGTCTTGGCGGCGTCGCGGGCCTTGTTGCCGATCTCGTTGGCAGAAGCCTTGGCGTCCGCCAGTTCCTGCTCATAGGCGGCGATCGCCTCGTCGGCCTCGGACTTCAGCTCATGCGCCTTATCGAGGTCCTGGGCGATACGATCCTGGCGCATCTCGAGAATGCCGCCGATGCGCGGCACGATGATCTTCGACATGAACCAGAACAGGAAGCCGAAGGTCAGGGCGAGCCAGAACAGCTGCGACGGATAGGTCGATGCGTCGAAGGGCGGAAACGCACCCTCGGCGCCATGAGCGGCCTCGGCTGCTCCATGGGCCGCCTCGACGGCTTCTTGAGCCGCTTCCTGGGCAAATGCTTTGGTTACGAACATGGGCGTCCCTTAACGGAGAATGGCGCGGCATTTCAGCCGCGCTTTATCCTCGGAGCGATCCGGCCGGGCGAACCGGCCGGCATCGATGCAAGTGCGATCAGACTGCGAAGAGCAGCAGGAGCGCGACGAGCAGCGAGAAGATGCCCAGAGCTTCCGTCACGGCGAAGCCGAAGATCAGGCGGCCGAACTGGCCGTCAGCTGCAGACGGGTTGCGCAGAGCGCCGGAAAGGTAATTGCCGAAGATGGTGCCGAGACCGATGCCGGCTCCGCCCATGCCAAGGCATGCGATACCTGCGCCGATGAACTTTGCTGCTTCCGCTTCCATGATGAACTCCTTTGGATGAGAATTTGCGGATGAACTTGACGGCGTGCCGCCGGTTAAGGGGTCAGTGGCTCGGGTGCAATGCGTCGTTGAGATACATGCAGGTGAGCACTGCGAAAACATAGGCCTGCAGGAACGCCACGAGGAATTCCAGGCCGGTGAGCGCGATGGTCATCAGAAGCGGCAGGATAGCGCCACCGATACCGAGCGCACCCATGGCCGTCAGCGAGGTCACGAAACCGGCAAAGACCTTCAGCGTAATATGTCCGGCCAGCATGTTGGCGAAAAGACGGACGGAGAGGCTGATCGGGCGCGACAGGAAGGAGATGACTTCGATCATCACGACCAGCGGTATCAGCAGGCCCGGAACGCCTTCCGGCACGAAGAGACCTAGGAATTTCAGGCCGTGCTTCATGAAGCCGTAGACGACGACGGTGCCGATCACGAGCATCGCCAGCGCGAAGGTCACGATGATCGACGAGGTCACGGTGAAGAAATAGGGGAACATGCCGAACAGGTTGGCGACCAGGACGAACATGAAGAGCGAGAACACGAAGGGGAAGAACCGCATGCCCTGCGTTCCCGCCGCGTCTCGCAACATCGAGGCCACGAATTCGTAGGACATCTCCGAAATCGACTGCATCCGTCCCGGTACGAGGCCGCGATTGGCCGTCGTTATATAGAGGAACAGCGATGCTGCCGCGACCGTGACGACCATGAACAGCGACACGTTGGTGAAGGAAAGATCCAGTCCCCCGACATTCTCGATCGGAATGATCTTGTTGATCTGGAACTGATGGATCGGATCGTTTGCCACCGCAAACCCCTCGTTTGTCGCGCGTGTACGCGGCTGGTCCCTGTTATCCGCCCGGCTACTCGCCGGACCGTGTTCTTTTCTCGGGATCCGCCACGATACCGGCAGACCTGAGTACATTCAAAATACCGGCGACGAATCCGAGGAGCAGGAAAACGATCATGCCCCACGGCGAAGTTCCGGCCAGACGGTCGATCAGATAGCCAATGCCAGCACCCACGAGAATGCCGCCGATGAACTCGCTCGACAGCTTCATGGCACTGGCGAAACCTGCTCCGCCGCTCGTCCTGCGATCCGTTGCCCCTCGTCCCTCAGCGTCGTTTCGTGCCGAGAGCGCCATGTCAAGCGCCTTGCGCCGGGTCTCCAGATCGCCGACTTCTCCGGTCTTACCTTCCGCTTTCCCAGCGTCCTTTCCCTGTGGCGTGTCAGGCGCCATATCGCGTCCCTTCGGCCTTAGTGGGTTCGGACATGTGAAAACGGGTACCCCCGGTCAAGTCGGGCGCAACATAGTTTCGCCACCTTGGCTAGTCAAGGCGCGTTTGCACATGCGAACAGGGGTAATTATTGCAATGAAATCAGACGGTTAGACGCGACATAGCAAATGGTCGCAGTCTCTTTTCGGAGAACAGCCGGCGATATCGCGCCGACTCCCCCTCTCAGCTCCAGCCGCCACCATAGGTGCGGTAGAAGATATGCAGCCCGATCCGGGTCTTGCGCTGCATGCTGCGGGCCCAGCGCGGACGCACGTAAACGGCGTGGTAATGGGTCGCCGAACCCACATCGTCGAGCCAGATCTTGCCTGCGGTTACCGCCATTGCGATGTCCTGCGCGGTTTTCCAGTGACTCGGAGAATTGATGCGTTCTTTCTTGCCGTCGCAGGCGAAGGAGAACTGGCAGCGATTGTGCCAGGTGACGTTCTGGTAGACGACGCCGCAGATCGTGTTCGGGAAGGTGGGATTGCGGACGCGGTTGAGGATGACCTGCGCAACGGCAGCCTGGCCCTCGAGCTTTTCGCCGCGGGCCTCGAAATAGATGCCCTCGGCGAGACATTTCTGTTCCTTGGCCGTGAAAACCACCGGCGGCAGCGGTATGCGCGCCCAGGGATGATCGTTCTTCGGCACCGGCGGGATGAAGCGGCCCTGCTCTTCGACCTCCGGCTCCTTCAGGAGGCTACGAAAGGGAGACTGCCGGGCGAAGTCCGGTTCTGACGGCGCATAGGCAGTGGCGAGCGAATCAGCCCGGTCGTTGGTCACCAGGCTCGCCAGCATCACCGGAACCTGCGGATCATCCGCCGGTTTCGAACGCTTGTGGAAGGCCGTTGCGATCTGGATTTCCTTGCCGCCGATCTTCGGGCGGGCGAAGGCCATCATGCTCTCATGATCGAAAGCGGGCTGCATCAGGCGGCTCTGGCGTTCGAGCACCGACCCGGCGGAGAAGTCCCGCGGCGGGGCGGCCGGTGCGACCGAGACGATACGGCCGGTCTTCTCGGCGCGGTTGATGCGCGCCTCGTCCGGCGTCTCCGCCACTTCCGCCTTGGCCGGCGTGACGATCACGCGGCCGATGCCCGGCGTATCGATGCCGGTCGACGCGATCGAGCCGGTGACGGTCGGATCAATGTCGAAACGGGCTTCGGCCTGATGGATCGAGCCGGGGCCGGAGGCGGTCAGGAACGTGTTCCAGCGCGGTGCCTTGGCGTCCTCGCCGATCAGCAGGCCGGAAATGTCCTGCAGGGCGATCGTGGTCGGATTGGAAATGAAAAAGGCGACTGCAAGAACAGCCGGAGCCGACATTCTCGCCACAAGATGACGAATTGTCCGGGACTTCGTTCTACCCACCGCAATACTCCGTAACTGACGCACGCAACCCGTAATCGGAGATCACAATGATCGATTAACCTTGATAGCCGGTTAATGACGGGAAAAAGGCGTCCGGAAACGAAACAGCAGTCGGTCAGCGCTTCTTTCTGGCGCGTCCGGCAAAGGGGTTGTCGCTGGTGCGCGTCATCATGCGGATGGGCACGCCCGGCAGATCGAAATCCTGGCGCAGCGCATTGGTGAGATAGCGCAGATAGGAAGCCGGCAGAGCCTCGGGCCGCGAGCACGACAGCACGAAGGACGGCGGCCGCATCTTGACCTGCGTGATGTATTTCAGCTTCAGGCGCCGGCCGGCAACGGCGGGCGGCGGGTGATGCTGGACGACGCCGTCCAGCCAGCGGTTGAGCCGCCCTGTGGACACGCGCCGGTTCCAGACCCTGTGCGTGTCGATGATCTCCGTCATCAGCTTGTCGAGGCCGTTGCCCGTCTGGCCGGAGATCGGCACGGCGCGGATGCCGCGCACCTGCGGCAGCAGGCGTTCGGTCTTCTCGCGCAGATCGGTGAGTGCCTCCTGGCGGTTCTCGATCATGTCCCACTTGTTGAAGGCGATGACCGGCGCCCTGCCCTCGCGGATGATCAGGTCGGACATGATCGAGAACCGCCAGGA
>Ga0209475_10002975_pt1 | contig 16175 bp, 11 predicted proteins | sample tdDd471_FD_187128 | JGI IMG/M metagenome (GOLD analysis project Ga0209475, IMG submission 187128) | Marine sediment microbial communities from the Atlantic coast under amendment with organic carbon and nitrate - tdDd47.1 (SPAdes)... | ecosystem: Environmental > Aquatic > Marine > Coastal >... | reverse complement strand
TCTCCTGCTTCCCACCGTCCCAGTTGACGATCAGCGTGGTCGCGAATTCTTCTCCGAAATCGTGCGGAACGCCAAGCACAAAGCCGTTGCCGTCGGATCTGTTGTCCCAGGTGCTGCCGGCGTTCGTGGGGAACAGCATGACGGGAAGGTCTGCGACAACCTGGTCGCCGAAGGCGACCTTCACCGAGCAGAGGTTGCCTTCGAGGTCGAGATAGAACAGCTCGGTACCCGCGTCGTTCCAGCCGAGCAACCAATCTGCACCGTCTATCGAGAGTTGCCACTTGCCTTCACCGCTGGGGAAACGGGTCAGGTAAAGTTCGTATTTTCCGGCTTCGTTCGAAACGTAACCGATCCAGTTGCCGTCGGGCGAAAACCGGGCATACCCAACGTCGAACTCTGACGCCACCAGCGAGAACGATTCTCCGTCTTCGAGGTTCAGGATCCACAGATCATTCATCCCGATACCGGAGTCGTACGCGAGGTATTTTCCGTCCTGCGACCAGTCCTCCACCCGACATTGGTCATCGACAACCAACAGAATCTCGGCGTCACCCTGGCCATCGGCGCTGCGAACGTAGATACCGGAATTCCCGCCTCGATTGGACGTGAACGCAATTTGCTTTCCATCGGGAGACCAGACGGGGTTGGTGTCCCGCGCATCATCGAATGTCAACCGGCTGCCGACATTGCGCGAAAGGTCGAAGATCCAGATGTCCGATTGACCACCATCGTCATCGTCAATTCCTGCCGCCAGATATCGATCGTCGGCAGAAAGGCGGACAAAACTGTACATCGCCGCTTCGCCGACCGTCTCGAGTGCCTTGTTTTCCCGATCAAACATGGTCAGGATCTTTTCAGGGGCCAGCCCACCCTGAAACGCAAGCGGGCCCGCTTCGGAAACCGCATAGGCAGCACGCCAGGTGTCCAACTGGACGACGACGCCTTCACCAACCGCGAATGCTTCTCCGGTGAACTCGAGATTCTCGACCGAAAACGGGCGTGCCATCAGGAACTGCTCCCGAACCCAGAAAATATGCCCCTGCGCGTAGCTCGCTTGCGTGCCCGCATGCATCAACTCGAACGTCTCTTCCGACTCCAGATCTCCGATCCAAATGGAGTTCACGGCATCCTGATTGTTCGACGCATGACCACCGCGCACGTACAGGAAATGTCGCCCGTCCGGCAGAAAGCGCGGGAATCGATGGGTTGTCTCGCCCCCGCGTGAATTGTTAATGGTGGTCACCGGGTCACCCAGCACCCCGCCGGCCGAAACGCGATAGATCGGGGTTTGCGTTTCAGGCGTGAACAGGATTGTTCCATCGATATTCCAGGTCCCGCCACGACCATCCAAGGCGGTGGTCACGGTCATCGGCGCACCGCCGTTGAGGTCGAGTTTCTTCAACTTGCCATCGGCAAAGAAAGCGATCTGCCTGCTATCGGGAGACCAGAACGGAAACGCCGCACCCTCCGTGTTCGCAAGTTGCTGTGCAGTCGCGGACCCCAGTGAACGCAGGAACAATGAGGGGCGGCCCGACCCATCCGATGCCGTAAACGTCAACTTGGTTCCATCGGGCGACAAAGAGAGCCCACCTGAATGGACACCGTTGACCACGAAACCATGATCAGCGGGAGCGATGATCGCCGCACGAATCTCCGGGGCCCTGACGGTCGTCCTGCCTCGTGTAGTGGCAAACCAGGCGGTCACACCAAATGCAAGGATGGCGATTGCGGCCATCGCCCACGCACCAATTTCCCGCCTGGCCACGCGCCGCCCGACGGAGACTGCTTTTCTTTCCCCAAGCACCGTAGAGGCCGTGGGGTCGCCCCCGCGAACGGCCGCAATGATCAGGCGTGCCTCGCCCATGTCGCGCAGTCTTTGCCGGGGGTCCTTGGCCAGACAGCGGCTGAGCAGTAGGCGGATCGCCGGTGGCGTATCGGAGGGCAGCGTATCCAGATCGGGCTTTTCCTTGAGAATGGATGCCATCATGTCAGACATCGTTGGTCCGCCGAACGGACGCTGCCCCACAAGCATTTCAAACAGGACCACCCCGAACGAAAAAATGTCTGTGCGACGATCGAGGTGCGAGCCACGTGCCTGTTCGGGTGACATGTAGGCCGCCGTGCCTAGAATCATGCCATCGAGCGTGAGCTGCTTGCTGGCCAGCGAGGGCGAAATCGTGGTGTCCAGACTGCTGGACGAGTCGCCGGCCGCGTCGGTGGCCTTGGCCAGACCGAAGTCGAGCACTTTCACCGCGCCGTCCGACGCGATCTTGATGTTGGCCGGCTTCAGGTCTCGGTGCACCACGCCCTGTTCGTGAGCGGCCTCGACCGCCGCGGCGATCTGTTCGGCATAGGCCAGCGTTTTGTCCAGGGACATGGTCCCGTTTTCCAGATGTACCGTTAAATCGTCTCCTAATACCAGTTCCAGCGCCAAGCCAATGACGTCGTCTTCCTGGACCACCGAGTGAATCGCCGCAATATTCGGATGATTCAGCGAGGCGAGAAGCTTGGCCTCGCGTTGGAAGCGGGCCACACGGTCAGCATCGGCCGCAAAAGCCGCCGGCAGGATCTTCAGGGCAACTTCACGGCCCAATGTATTGTCGCGGGCGCGGTACACTTCGCCCATACCACCGACACCGATCTGTTCGACAATCGTGTAGTGTTTCAGGGTCTGGCCAGCTTCCATCTTCGCTCCGCGGATTCAGGTATGTCTTGTCGATTTAGAGTATCAAGATCATATACCATAGTCATCCGGGATCAGATGGCAATATCGACCAGCCATTTCCAGCCATCATTCCAACCGGCTGTCACCATTGGAAGCACCCCTTGGTGTTTCTGGAAAATGATCCACCCCCATCACGCTTGGCAGGACGCGATCACATGACCCAGGACCAACCTGCATTCCCGTTTCAAACAAGACCGGCCGTCTCCAGGAGACGGCCGGTCACCTTGGATGGTGATGGTTCTAACGGAACAGGGCCTTCACGGAACTCAGGCTCGAGTGCTCGGCAGACACGGGCGTCTCGTCACCCTCGATGAGAATGGTTGCATCCCACTCCCGGTGAGGATAGCCCCACGAACCCCCATCGTAGGTGGCCGTGAAGTCGCCCATCACGGTTTCGGCGGGAATGTGACTACAGTAGAACGCGTTGGACTCATTGGGGGTCAGGCAAATCCAGTATTCACCCGGCTCCAATGAAATGTCCAGACCGCTGGCCGTCACCGTATAGACATCATCGGAGACGAGCGTCTTCTCGACAGCGACCGGAGTGTCCAGATTCGGTATCTGCTCGGCGGTGGGCAGCGGCGAGCTGGTCTTCGGGAAGATGTTGAGGAAGGCATTCGTGGGATCGGAACCACCATAGGTCGTGAAAATGGTAATGGTGCTGATCACCCAACCACCACCTTCGACCACGATGTCCTGGGCACCGTAGAAGAAATGATCAGGGCCCGGCCCTCCGCCAATGGAGTTCAGGAACCCCTGGGTCCAATCGGGTTCGATGGCGGACTGGTCATGAAGGACAGCGGCACTGGCCGAACTGGTAAGCAAGGCGATCAGTGCGAAGGCGACGAGGAATAACTTTAACTGTTGAGCATTCATTTCCTTCTCCTTGCGAGATGTTCGTGGAAATCTCTGGATCCGTTTTGCGCTTCGATAATTACTGGAATCAGGGTACATCAAATTCCGAAGACTGGTCAATATCTCGTCTCTCGGTGGTACCCCGATCGACCCAACGGGGCTTCACCGAGATGGACGTAGATTGGATGGTACTTCCAGCCAGAACACCAACCCCAGTGCGCCTAGTCCACTGATAGGGTTTCTCTGGGGACAGGATTCCAATCTCGCCCTTTCAACCGGACGCGATGAATTGCCCCAGGACCAAACTCCCCGTCGTTGAGCCATCGAACGTTTCCTGAGCTTCGTCGAGAAGGCCAGCAACGCCCTGCCGCACCCGGCCACGCTCTTCGCCATCTTCGCCATGCTGGCCGTCCTCGCATCATGGCTGTTCAGCAAGATCGGCCTGGTCGCCGTCCACCCAAGGACGGCAGCACGGTGGAGATCATCAACCTGGTCTCTCCATGATGTCGTTCTTCGCCTTGATCGTGGCTTATGTGCAGCGATACCGGGCGGACGCGGGCATCGGGACGGTCATTGCCATCATGTTGCCGTATTCCATGGCGTTCCTCCAGGTGTGGAGCTTGCTGCTGGGGCCGGGTGGAGGGCTTTATATCGGGTAGGTCATGCCGCCGTGAGGACCTCGCGACAGCCTGAATTCAAGGCACTTTGACCTAATTCCACCGAGGCTGTGTCACCAGGATGGTCAGCAAGAACAGCAGCCCAATCAGCCCTGGTATTGCCAGAACGAGCGCGAGCAGCGAACCCAGCCCCGGCCGACCGTTCATCTTCAGGAGCAGGCTACCCACCGTGACCACGGTGGTGCCGAGCAGAAGCAGAACCCAGATTCCTGCGTTGAAAGACGAGACCGATCCACTGGCCAGGCCGGCCACGAAGTAGCCCACCGTCGTGCCGGTCACGAGGGCGGCGATTCCCCATGGTATCCAGAATTTCATTTTGCCTCCGATGAACCGGGGCTACTGAAACGTATTACCTGACCCGCGCCATCTTTCCGGTCGCATCGTAGATGCAGAGACCCATCTCAACCAGAAATGCCGTGATTCATTTTAGCACAGGTTGACTCTTGGTTGCCTATTTCTGCCCTTGGGTTAGTCGCAATTCCGATGGCAGAACCTTCATATTGACTCTATCAATATCAGGGCCACGCATTCACCCACCCGAGCAAGGTTGCCAAAGTGCTATTCCAAACCAAGACCTCAGGGCCCAGCTCTCCCTGGCTGCTCACCATCTTCCTGTTCCTGATGTCCGCCACAGCAGCCCACGCTCAATCAGGTGAAAAGACCATTTCCGACCCTTGCGACTTCAGCGACGTCCCCGGGGCCATCTGGTGGGGAACCGACTCCATCATGTCACTGCAGGACTTCGTCTCCCATGCAGCCCCCGTGTTCTGGTTCTCACCGGATGAGCCCTCACTGGGCGGCCAACATGGCCAGGACATGATTGCCCCGGAGGCCTTTCCCTTCGAGACCGCCGATGGTCCTGTCGTCTACTACCAGCTCAAGAAGATTCTACAGCGGGCCGGCGATGTTGACACAACCAGTGTAGTGGCCTTCGAGCTCAACGAGACCGACAAGGGCGCCTCACTCATCCATCTGGACAGAGCTGTCCTGCTGCGTCTGGATTTTTATGCCTATTTTTCTGAAGAAGCCGGCCTGGGAGCCCATCAGCACGATGTCGAGCCCGTGGAATTCAAGATGGTGGTCATGCGTAGCGATGAACTAGGAGGCCTCGACGAGTACGATCATCCCGACTGTACAGAGCGGCATTATGTGATCGCCGTCACCCGCGTCACCGGAAAGGCGCATGGCATCGAGTGGTACTGGAACATCGTGGACGTGGATGGGGAGACCAAGTTCCCCATGACCTTGCTGGTCGAAGAGGGCAAACACGCTCTCGCCACCGACAAGAACGGTGATGGATATTTCACGCCCTCTTACGACGTGAATGTCCGGATCAACGATGCCTGGGGAGTGCGCGACATCATCCGGTCAGGAGGCCTGTTCTCCGGTGGCTATCAGGCCTGGATGACGAAGGTTCGACACCCCCGCGATCGAGTTCTGCCCCCGCTTCCTGAGGGCAGCCCACTCCAGGGTCGATTGACCGAGCGACAGCTGGAGTTCGGGACGGAGAATGTCACCTATGAGCTTCGTAAACTGCCGCAAACCCGCGTGGCAATAGAGTACGACCTCGAGCAGGGAGGCGATTCACACCTCGAGGGATTCCTGTCCGACAAGGAGGTGCCAAACTGGCCCTCTCTGGAGGAGGTCAAATCCCGCGATGACGCCGTGAACTGGATCGATGCCGGGGCCTTGAAGAGATCCCTTTCCATTGCCTACTACTCCGATGGCGATGGTGGAATTAGCTGGGTATTTCCGTTCTGGATCGTCAAGAACCTCGATGTTTCCATGAGCGGTGGATACCTCCTGCACCGCATGTATCTCAAGGATGAGGATTTCCGTGATTTTGGCTGGATGGCTCTATACACGAACTCCGCCTCACGTTGGATCGACCCCTACTTCGCGGCGGGTGTGGAGTGGCATACGCAGCCAGTGGATGGGGTAGACATCAGAAGGACGGATTTCGTGCTCGAGACAGGGATCAAGTTCCGGGCACAGATCGGACGCTCTCCTCTGAGATTCCTCAGTGTATTGACCGATTTCTGGGGCTTCCGATTCGGTGTGAAGAACTATGGCTTCCAGAACATCGATCACCTGACCTATGTCTTCGAGATCGGTGCCGGGTCGTTTTGAGCAAGCTCGTCAAGGCCCGGACACCCCGACCGCCAGCACCTCGATCTCGGCCAGGCTGGTCCACATCCCCCGATGCGCCGACAAGGCCACCAGCTTGAAGAAACGCCCCGAACTCACCTCCTCGAACCTCACCATACTCACCTGATTGGCCCGCAAGGTTCCCTCGGAGACTGGATCGCCCCAGGCCTTCCCGTCCTGGCTGAGGTAGAGGGCATAGTCGCGGATCGAACCGTTCAGTGATCCGTCAGGGCGCGGGTGAACAACGAATCCTGCGAGGTCGTAGGTAGCGCCCATATCGACCGTGACCTGGTGAGGGTGTTCGGTGGGATTCTCACTCCAGGCCGTGTGCCAGAAAGTGCCGTCATCACCGTCGATGGCATGGTCGGCCTCACGCCCGGGCTCGAACGAATCCGTCGCCACCAGTCGCCAGGCTGTCTTGTGGGACTCAATGATCTTGATGGGCTCATGGAAGAACTGGACCGTGACACCGCTGGCCAGGTGGTTCTTGGCCATGACCCGGGCCTTGATCGTCGTGTCCCGGGTGATGGTGAATGGCCCGGTGTATCGGGCTGAATCGTCGTTTGGGTCCGACCCGTCGGTGGTGTAGTGGATGGCGAAATCAGACTCGCTGGTCACCACTACTTGATCGTCATCCAGGCTGATCACGGGATCGGGCAAACGGATCATCCGTCGGGGCAGGTCACACGGGTCGCCCAGGTCGGCATGGTAGGGCCGAAGTGTAACATTGAAGCTCCTGGCACCGCTGCCCAGGGTGTACTGGCGATGCGGCCTGGCGCCCCAGGAATTGTCTCCACCCACGCCCATCTGCAGCTGATCGATGTGTACATCGGTGAAGCTGCGTCTAATCAGCTCGTTGGGGTGGACCTCTCCCCGGTGATTCTGGGTCAAATCCTCGGCCGTGTGATGCAGGGCGCTGAAGCTGAACAAGGGCTGGCCGGAGATCAACAGGCCGTGGCCGGTGTCGTTGCTGATCAAAGCCCAGCGAGTGTCGGTGCGGGTGCCCGACTCCTGGACCGCCGCGTAAGTGAAGAACATGGAATCGACCATGGAATGATGGACATCGACATACGCCGACTCCTTCCGGTCGATATAGTTCTCGTGAGGACCCCGGCCGTACCAACTGACATGTTCAAAGCCTGTGGGCAGTTTCAGGTTCATGCCGAAGCGAGGCAATTCAGGGGCGTCTCCCTCGCCTGGAAGTAAGGTGTGGCGCACGTGGATTTCGCCGGTCCCCAGCACCGTGTACTGAATTTCCGATGTGGCGCCCACACCATCGAGCTCCTGCACGAAATGGAGCTCCACCAGGTTCGGCGTCGAGTTGAGGGTGAGCGAAATCGTTTGCTGGTCGAGTGAAGCCTGTCGCCAGGGAGCGCATCGCGAATCCATACCATTGCCGAAGTCATTGTCGGTGGGGGCGCGCCAGAAGGCCGGGCGCGGTCCCTGGGCCAGAAGCTCGGTTTCGCCTGACAGCCAGCTGGTCAGCCGGCCCAGCCTGCGGTCGAAGCGTGCTTCCCAGCCTTCGCCGGTCACCGCGACATAATCGGCGGTTTCACGCAGGCTCAATTCGGGCAGGTCAGTCGTGTTCAGGATCGGTTGCGGGCTGGACGGTAGGGCCATCTGAGTCGAGGCCACAACATGTCCCAAAGGCAGAAACGGCTCCTGGCCATTGGTCACCAGCTCCACGAGGACAAAGGTCTCGGCGCCAGGCATGGCGGCCATTTCCGTCAACGGCAACTGGATCTCGCGCGAATTCCTCGGTTCCAGATCCATCGTTTCGACCACACCCTGGGCGATCTCTTTCCCCTCGCGACGGACGGTCCATCGCAGGTCAGTGAAAGCCAGGTTCCGGAAGTCGTATTCGTTGGTGATCCTGATCTTCCCCGAGGCTGCATCGACCAGCTCGAAATCGGCATACTGGTAGACCCGTTTGACCTCCCACAAGGCCGGGTGGATGCGTCGATCGGCATCGACCAATCCGTTGCAGCAGAAGTTCATGTCGCTGCCGATATCTTCGGGACCGAAGTCGCCTCCGTAGGCCCAGTACTTCCGGCCATTGGCATCAGTCTGGGCCAGCCCCTGGTCCACCCAGTCCCAGATGAAGCCACCTTGCAGCTGTCGGTGCTCCTCGATCACGTCCCAGTAATCTTTCAGGTTGCCGGTGGAATTGCCCATGGCATGGGCATATTCGCAGAGGATGAGCGGCCTCGTCTGCTCCTCGGACGCGTAGCTTTTCAGGTGGCTGATCCCGGCGTACATGGGACAGTAGATGTCGGTATTGGCCCCCCGCAAAGCGCGTTCATAGTGGACCGGTCGCGATGGATCGCGCCTCTTGAGCCAGTCGTAACAGGTGGTGAAGTTGATACCGTCGCCCGCCTCGTTGCCCATGGACCAGATGACCACCGAGGGATGATTCTTGTCCCGCTCGACCATGCGTTGCACGCGGTCCAGATGGGCCGGTCCCCAGGCGGGATCCTTGGCCAGCGACCGCTCGCCATATCCCATGCCGTGCGACTCGATGTTGGCCTCATCGACCACGTAGATGCCGAATTCATCGCATAGTTCGTACCAGCGAGGGTCATTGGGATAGTGGCTCGTGCGCACCGCATTGACGTTGAACTGCTTCATCAGCTCCAGGTCTCGCAGCATGCTCGCCTCGTCCAGAACGTGACAGGCATCGGGGTCATGCTCGTGGCGATTGACGCCCTTGAGAAGCACCGCCACGCCGTTGATGAGCAACTGCCCATTCTTGATCTCGGAGTTCCGAAAACCCGTGCGAGTGGAGACGATCTCCACGGTTTCTCCACGGGAATCGTTCAGCTGCAGGACCAACGGATAGAGGTGCGGCATCTCCGCCGACCAGGGGTCCGGTTCATTGATCTCCATCTCCAGGGTCAACGAATGATCCTCAGCCCCGGAGAGGTCGATCTCCTCGGTGGCCTCCTTCACCAGGCTCCCCTGGGGACCGTACAGTGCTGCGGTCACCGAGAACGTCTCGTCTTTCCCGTGATTGACCAGGCTGAGGTCAACCTTCAAACGACCGTCCCGATGGTTGTTCACCAGGTGGCTCTGAGCCCAGAAATCGCGAATGTGAGCCTGGGGAACGGACCAAAGGTAGACGTCGCGCTCGATGCCCGACACCCGCCAGAAATCCTGGCATTCCAGATACGAGCCGTCAGACCAGCGATACACCTGCACGGCCACGCTGTTCTCACCCGGAATCAGGAAATCGGTGATGTCCCACTCGGCCGGTGTCTTGGCGCCCTGGCTATAGCCGACCTCCTGGCCATTGATCCAGAGATAGAAGACCGATTTGACCGCTCCGAAGTGAATCAATACGCGGCGGGTCCCCCAGTCCCCAGGCACGCTGAAGGTGCGCTTGTACGACCCGACTGGATTCCATTGATGGTCCACGAGAGGCGGTTCAGGATGGCGGGTCCAGGCATACGGTTGGTTGACATAGATGGGGATCCCATGACCCTCCATTTCCCAGTTGGCGGGCACCGGGATGTCGTCCCAATCGGCAACACTGAAGTCGTCCTCCTGGAAGCCCAGAGGCCGTTGCTCCGGGCTGCGTACCCAATTGAATTTCCAGGTGCCGCTGAGGGTTTTGTAGAAGGGAGACCCTGTCCTGTGGTTCTGCAAGGCCGAAGCCACATCCGGGAACGGCATCATCGTGGCGTGCGGGGCCGTCTTGTTCAGGTCGAAGACTGCGGGGTTTTCCCAGTCGTTGGCCGAGGCCATCAAGGCGATGCAGGTCAACAGACCCAGCACACAGGAATTCCTCAAACAAGGCTTCACAGAGATCATTCTCCTCGAAGGGTCATTCGATTGACTTCGCTACGGTTCGTGACTCGTTGTCTTCACCCTTGGCCCGCTGATACTCCAACCAGGCGTAGATCGCCGCCCAGACCGCCGTGACGGCCCCCGCCGAGAGAATCAGCCAGGCGGTGATCACCCATCGCTGCTGCGCCGCCTCCGAGAGGACCGTATGCAACTGCGAGTTGGTGCCGCCGACACCACTCCAGCCGATGGCGATGGATCCGATGGCGAAACCGCCGAAGGCCAGGCCACCCACCGCCAGGCCGCCGGCAGCCAGGCCGCCCAGTCCGGCGATCAGACCCGGCATGATGCCGCCGATACCGATGAGGCCCATTCCCATGCCGCCAACCGCGATGCCGCCGAAGGCGAATCCGCCGATGGCCACCACGCCGATGGCGATATCACCGATGGCGATGATGCCGCTGGCCGTACTCATCTTCTTGCCCTCGGGATCTGTGCCGAGGCAGATATGGATCAGCGGCAGGCCGAAGAGCGTGCGTTTCGAGCGGTAATTCACCCCGTGCTTGCGTGGCTTCGCAGGAGCGGCGTTACCCTGGGCCGCGACCAGGGACTGCGGAGCCATGGACGAGCCCACCAGGCCCGCGCCGCCGCCCGCCGCGGACAAGGTCATCACGTCGGTGCGCAACTCGCCGGCCTGCTGATAGCGACGCTGCGGCTCCTTCTCGAGGGTGCGCAGCACGACGTCGTCGAGACGAACATCGACCTCGACACGTTGCGACGGCAGCGGGAAGCGGCCCACCGGCAGCTCCCCGGTCAGCATCTCGTAGAAGACCACACCGAGGGCGAAGATGTCCGCGCGGTGGTCCACGGTCCCGGGTCCCTCGAACTGCTCGGGCGCCATGTAGTGCGGCGTTCCGAGGATCTGCTCGGTGCGGGTCAGGTTCAGCTCCGCCTTCGCGCCGACCATCTTGGCCAGGCCGAAGTCCGCGATCTTCATGGTGCCGTCACGGCCCATGAGGATGTTCTCGGGCTTGATGTCCCGGTGCACGACGTCGTGGTCGTGGGCGTACTGCAACGCGGCGCAGATGTTCGGCACCAGTTCCAGGGCCTCGGCCGGCTTCAATCCGCCGGCCTGGATGGTCTGCCTCAGGCTGACGCCGTCGACCAGCTCCATCACCAGGTAGAACATCCCTTCGCGTTGTCCGAAGTCATGGACACGCACAATGTTCGGGTGGTCCAGGCGAGCCATGGTGCGGGCCTCGCGGGCGAAGCGTTCGGCGAAGGTCTCGTCCTCGCTCAATTTGGCATCGAGGATCTTCACGGCGACCGGCCGGTCCAGGTTCTTCTGCCGCGCCCGGAACACCGAGCCCATGCCACCGCGACCGATCAGCTCGAACCCGTCGAGTTCGGGCAGCCGCTCGGCGAGGATCTCCACCGACAGGGGCTCCGGACCGCCGGGAGTTACCACGAGGGTCTGGGATAAGTGGGTATCTCGGCTCGCCATCCCGGCGCGCAGGGCGCATGCCGGGCAAACACCCTCAGGAGCATCGGCGGGTACGGTGGCCTGGCAGTTCGGGCAGATACGGTTTTCAGCTTCCATGATCTTCTCGTCGCGTTGCGGCCGGGGCCGGTTTCAAGTGCCTCTGTCCGGATCTATGCGAACGGTCGGCCATTGTTACAGGCTGTTTTCCAGGGCGGCTATCAGGCATTGCAACTCGTCCTGGACCTGGGCATCGTCCTCGACAGTCTCGGCCACCAGTTCACGGACTCTTTGGCGCCATCGTGAATGCAAGCGCGAGGCCGCTGTTCGCAGGGCACCTTCGGTCATGTCCAGGTCGCGGGCCAGATCCGGATAGGGACGGGGCGGTTCTGTGCCGTCCAGCGTGCCCTTCAAGGCGGCGAAGAGGTCGCCCTTATCCGCGTCGGCGTACTGTCGCTGCAAGTCGGCCATGGCACGCTCGAGCAACCCGAGCGCCCATTTACGCAGGAAGACCGCCTCAGGATCGAGCTGGGTGGCCGGCTCACGAGCATACGTTTCCTCGGCGGTCTCGAAATCCAGCGAGAGGATTTCCAGCCCGCCCCCGCGTTTGAGTGCCTGCTGCTTGCGCCACTCGCCGGCCATGAAGTTCTGCATCGACGAGAGCAGGAAGGTCCGGAAGCGGCCGCGTTGCCGGTCGGCCCGGCCCAGACCGTCCTTCTCCAGCAGCATGGTGAAGAAGGACTGGGTGAGGTCGCGGGCATCCTCGGCGTCGTGACCCCGGCGTCGCGCGTAGGCGTAGAGGGGATACCAGTACAGGCGGCAGAGTTCGGACAGGGCACGGTCGGCGCTCTCGGTATCCGAGCGGTTGGCAGTCAGCACCAGGCTCCAGCGTGTAGTCGCGAAGAACTGTGGATCCGGGTCGGTGTTGGGGCGGTCGGAGGGCATTTCGTGGTTCGGCTTTCCGGGTCGGCCGCATCACGCTTGCGGTTGCGGACCTCTGGAATAGGTGGACTGCTCGCTTGTGCTCCATCCTCTCATATAGTGGAGCCTCCGGCAATCCCGGTGCCGTTCAGTGCCCATGATCATCATCTGGTCGCCCAATGCATCCCCTCGGCCGTAGCATCCGCCACCATTTTGGTCTTTATTGTTTCGCTCAAGGATTTCCCACTGGCTCCCCGAGCCGGTTGGCACCATTTCCGATTCCCGACCGACAGGAGAGTCGACCATGTACCAGGCCCGGGCTTATTCCGCAGCAAGCGCCACATCTCCACTGAAATCCGACTCCATCAAACGACGTGCGACCACCGACACCGATGTGCAGATCGAGATCCTCTTCTGCGGAGTCTGCCATTCCGACCTGCACACGGTGCGGGATGAATGGGCCGCCTTCATGCCCACGGTCTATCCGGTGGTGCCGGGTCACGAGATCGTCGGCCGGGTGACGGCTGTCGGGGCTGCGGTCACCGGACACAAGCCTGGCGATGTGGTCGGGGTCGGCTGCCTCGTCGACTCGGACCATACCTGCCCGGCATGCCAGGCGGACATGGAGCAGTTCTGCCCCGAGGGTGTGTTCACGTACAATGCGCCGGACAAGCACCTCGGCGGGGTCACCTTGGGGGGATACTCCGAAAGCATCGTCGTCGATGAGCGCTTCGTCTTGCGGGTACCCACCAACCTCGACCTGGCCGGAGTCGCCCCACTGCTTTGCGCAGGGATCACGTCTTACTCCCCCATGCGCCACTGGGGTGTCAAATCAGGGATGAAGGTGGGAGTCGTGGGGCTCGGTGGGCTGGGCCACATGGGCGTGAAGTTCGCGCGCGCGTTCGGCGCTCATGTCGTGGTGTTCACGACCTCGCCCGCAAAGAAGGAAGATGCGCTGCGGCTGGGGGCCCACGAGGTCGTCAATTCCCGCAAATCTGACGAGATGGCCGCGCATGCAGGCACCTTCAACTTCATCCTCGACACCGTGTCCGCGCAGCACGACATCAACGCCTACCTCAACCTGCTGACCATGGACGGCAACCTGACGCTCATCGGTGCGCCCAACGAGCCTCTGCCCGTGTCGGCATTCGCCCTGCTCTTCGGTCGTCGTAGCCTGTCCGGCTCGCTGATCGGCGGTATCGCGGAGACCCAGGAGATGCTCGACTTCTGTGGCGAACACGACATCACCGCGGACGTGGAGGTCATCCCCATCCAGCAGATCAATGAGGCATACGAACGAATGCTGAAGTCGGACGTGAAGTACCGCTTCTCCATCGACATGGCGTCCTTGAAGAATGAATAAGCGATGATTTTGGGCCCCAATACACGGGCCCGCCCTACCCGTTATCAGCGCCCAAGATAGGTCTCGACGTCCACCACCTCGGCATAGGCACCGAGGGTGGCCAGTGTCGAGGCGTGGACCGCTGCCGCCGGCACGGTGGTCTCCCCATGGGTGAGATCACGGGTGGCACAGGCGTCGCCAATCACCACGCACTGGAATCCGAGGTCTGCCGCGGCCCGGGTGGCGGCCTCCAGGCACATGTGGGTCTGCATGCCCACCAGGACCAGGTCGGTCACCCCATGCTCCTGCAACACTGCGAGTAGTTCGGTGTCGCGGAAGGCGTTGACCTGTTGCTTGGTGATCACGACCTCGCCCTCCATCGGCTCGACATCGGCATGGATGTCCATCCCCTGCTTGGCCTGATGCTGGACATGGATGACGAGATCGCCATGCTCACGAAAGTCGGCCAACACCCGGCCGGCTTTGGCGCTGGCCGGCTCCGGTTCGCTGAGGGCCATGCCGCCCCCGGGGAAATAGAATTCCTGGATGTCGATGATGACGAGGGCACTGACCGTCGTCCCGGATTCGGCCAGGGCCAAACCGCCGGCGAGCAAGATGGTGAGTGTGATCAGGACTCGGAACATGGCGGTCTCCTCACTTGGCCCGGAATTCCAGCTGCAGCCCCTGCAGAAAATACCGCATGACCTGGTCATTCATTTTCCGATAGTGCTTGTGTTTCGGTTTACGGAAAAAGGCACTCAGTTCATGGTTGCTGAGCGAAAATTCGGCCAGGGCCAGGATCCGGATCATGTCGTCACCCTGCAGATTCAGGGCGATCTTCAGCTTGGTGGCGATGAGATTGTTGGTCAGCCGAACCTCGGGATCCCGGGGCGGACCTGGCCGTTTGCCCCGCTTCTGGTTGATCAATCCGTTGAGGAAAGACGCCAAATCCTTGTCCTCAAGCTTGGCAAAGAGTGGGTTCTCCTCGTCGAGCAGCCAGTACCTCACCTGTTCTTCGGTGACGGCGTGATCGGCATCGGCGAAGACGGCCACCATGTCGGCATCGCCATAGTCGAATACGTAGCGCAGGCGTTTCAGAACGTCATTACTGGTCATCAGTTTTTCCTTCGGCCGATGGAGACGGCAACAACCTGATGCCGTCGGGTTCGATGGAGACCAGGCGCTTCTTGTAGAGCGACCCGAGAGCCTTCTTGTAGTTCTTCTTGCTCACGCCAAAGCGATCCGATATTTCCAGGGGCGGAGTCTGGGCGGTGATGGGCAGAAAGCCGTTGTTCCTTGCCAGCTGGTCGAGAATCGTCTCGGCGATGCCCGCCACTTTCTCATATCCCGCGGGTGTCAGTGACACATCGATCTTGCCGTCTTCCCGTATTTTCTGGATATAGCCCTTGGCCTTCGTGCCGATGCGCACATCCTGGAAGATCTCATTGTGATAGAGAAAGCCCCAGTGGGCATCGTTGATGATGGCCGTATATCCCAGCTCTGTTTCGCGCGCAATGAGCAGGTCCACCGCCTGGCCCAGAGCATAGTCGGCCGGCACCTTGTCGAGGAACTGGTTGATCCGGGTCGAGCCGACGATGCGGCCCGAGCCTTCGTCGATGAGGACACGGACGATGTAGGATCGGTTGTCCTGCAGTCGTATCTTCTGTTCGCCGAAGGGCACCAGCAGATCCTTGGGTAATCCCCAGTCCATGAAGGCGCCGAATCTATCCAGCGAGGCGACGCGCAGCAGGTTGAACTGACCAACCTCGACGAGCGGCCGCTTGATGGTGGCGATGATCCGGTCTTCGGAGTCGAAATAGATGAAGACGTCGAGCTGGTCGTCAACGGAGCAGTCTCTGGGCGCCTGGTTGGTGGGCAGCAGGATTTCGCCCCACTGGTCGTCTTCACTATCGAGGTAGAAGCCGAAGTCGACCTCTTTGATGACCGTCAGATGATTGAACTGACCGATTTTCAGCATGGCTGGTTGTGCCCTTCATCGAGTGTGCCCTGAGAAGGGAAACTTAGCTTGGCTCCGGTCTTGTGCAAACCTCGTTGTTCCAGGATTCAGTCTCGGGGGTATATCGGGGCTTGCTCATCGACTCATTCTTCAGGCAAAGTATGGCCCAAGAGGTGTCTAGAGAACTGGGGGATGCTCAGTTCGTGGCGATCAATAACGAAGTGACAGTCAGAAGAATGGCCAGAGAACAACAGCAACCAGGGCAGCGGCCTCGTCTCACTCTGGGT
>Ga0209475_10002973_pt1 | contig 16184 bp, 7 predicted proteins | sample tdDd471_FD_187128 | JGI IMG/M metagenome (GOLD analysis project Ga0209475, IMG submission 187128) | Marine sediment microbial communities from the Atlantic coast under amendment with organic carbon and nitrate - tdDd47.1 (SPAdes)... | ecosystem: Environmental > Aquatic > Marine > Coastal >... | reverse complement strand
GCTGGCACTGGGGCTTTGGTGCTGCGGGAATCGGGATGCTGGCTGGCGTAATTATCTATATGTTAGCCGGTGAAAAATATCTGGGCGATAAAGGCAAAAAGCCTGCAAAATTAACTGCCGCCGAGAGAGCTGCCAATAACCAGCCTTTAACTCTCGAGGAAAAACGACAGGTAGCGGTTATCTTTATCATGGCTTTCTTCATGATCTTTTTCTGGGCTGCATTCGAGCAAGCCGGCAGCTCGATGACACTGTTTGCCGAGCATTCCACCAACCGCATGATACCGTTTGTAGCCTGGGAACTACCCACAAGCTGGTTCCAATCTGTCAATCCGCTGCTGATTTTCCTGCTGGCACCGCTCTTCTCCAGCATGTGGCTTGGAATGTACAAAAGAGAAATAGAACCAAGTTCACCAATTAAATTTGTTTACGGACTGGTACTTCTGGCACTCGGTTTCGTAGTTATGATAGCTGCCGCTGCTGCATATGACGCAGGTGGGCCTGTAAGTCTGTTCTGGCTTCTGGCTGCTTATCTTTTGCACACTTTAGGCGAACTTTGTTTATCCCCGGTTGGTTTGTCACTGGTTACAAAACTTGCACCGGCAACATTCGGTTCTCTGATGATGGGCGTCTGGCTCTCGTCCAGTGCCCTGGCTAATCTGGTTGGCGGACTGTTTGCAGGAAACTACGACAACATGGAACACACCCTCTTCTTCGCAATTCCTGTAGCTACCGCAGGTGGAGCAGCATTGATGCTGCTGATCCTGACTCCGATGCTCAAAAAATGGATGAACGGTGTACATTAGTTGTATAGGTTTTGATATCCTTCAGCCGGGCAATCTGCCCGGCTTGAGTTTGCTGACAAAGTGGTGTTGTTTGAAAAAGCAACTATCAACACCCGTCATACCTGCGAAAGCAGGTATCCAGAATTTGGAATCAATGGCATTGATTTGTTGGAGTTTTTGCATTTTTTTGTCTTTACATGAAAATATATTCTTAATTATTTCAGTGACATAGCCATATGGATTCCCGCTTTCGCGGGAATGACGAAAAGACTGAATTGTATGCACTATGAGTCATTGTACAGCAGTGATTTTTGAATAATATCAAGAAATTTTACTTTGTCAACAGTCTTCAGCCGGGCAATCTGCCCGGCTTTTTTTATTTCTAAGGTGCAACGCACTTGCGTTTGATGGAATTACAAACCTGCCCGGCATTGCGTTCGCTGCTCCATGAACATGTATCCACATTACAATGCGGGGTTTTCTGAATACAATCATTGCCATCCTGTAAACAGTATTCCGTGCCACATTCTCTGTCCTGTTCGTTACAAACCAGAGTATACGGAGGCTGGGAGCAATCTTCCGGGCAGTTGCAGGGGTTTTCCTTAAAATGGGGCTGACAAACTCCGTCTCCGCATGGCGCACAGGTCTGAGACCAGCAGTTTGCCATACATATCACACCGGGGTTTTCATCTCCCCAATTTTCCATCAGGTCATTGGAATCTACTGTAACAAGCCCTGCGCAGCATATACCAAAAATTGGATAATAGGTTTCACCGACACCCAGACATTCATCGGGCAAGCAACAAATATCTTCAATGCCCTCACATCCAAAAGCTTCCGATGCCCCGTGTCCCTCGCAATATTCCAGATCCGAGGTGCATTGACCTCCCTTTTTACCACATTCGGTAGGCTCTGAACAAAGTGAAGATGGATTCTCGATGCAATCCCATTCGCTGTTTTTACAATCGCACCAGACAACCTGCTGACCGCTTTGGCAGGAGAATGCTTTTACAGAACCGGTCTTGCAGGTTTTGCAATCTTTTGGACAGGTTCCCAGCACCTCTTCTGCCTCATCGCAGATATCATCACCACATTTGCCACCACAAATACAAGTCTCAGTCGCAACCTGACACTTAGGTGCTTTGCCGGTGGCAGATGTGCAATCCAGCCCTCTGCAATCGGAATCCGTGGCGCAACCCACACAATATCCACCAGAACAAACTTCATCTTCGCAGTCATCGTTATTGGAACAAATACATCGACACCTGCCTTTGGCAAAATCGCAGGTTACTGATTCGCATCCCATACTTGCAGCATCACAGTCATCCCATTTCTCACAAGGAATAAACACAGAGTCGTCATCTTCTTCGAGTTCTATTTCAATCTCGGTATCTGCATCACCGTCGGCAATATCACTATCAGTTGCATCACCGTCTGTTATATCGCCATCCACGCTGTCACCGTCTGTGCTATCGCCATCGGCAAGATCCATCTCGGTATCTGCATCACCATCTGAAAGATCAGTCTCAGCAGTCTCAGAATCAACCAGATCCGAGTCAATTAGGTCCCCGTCAACAATATCATCACGATCAGACTCTACAAGATCCCCGTCGGGTTCTCCATTTTCAGAATCGCACCCAATAAAAGAAAAGATCAATCCGGCAATAATTAAGCACAACAATATATTTAGACGCATAACAAACCTCTTTTAGGCAAAAATCCACATTGACACAACTACAATAAACGTCTGCAAATCTAGCACAATAAAAGAGCCATTGCAAAAAAGCAGAATCCTCTCTGGATTAATATTCAGAAGGTTTTTCTCGATTTTCTCAGACAACTGGCAGCAAATTATCTACCAGTTAATCCATACTTTTTTGTATTCTTCCGGTAGCAGTTTTCGTAATTCCAGCAACGTTTGCTCTACATACTTACCCTTTATTTTTCCTTTTTTGGCCCGAAACAAGGCTCTTTCAAAGGAATCAATGGCTTTGTCGTTATACTTATCGGCTTTTTTTACAAGTACATTCTTATAATGCTGGCTATGTTTTTCCTCTAAAAAATAAGGGATCTCGGATTTCATCAAACTCCGCGCATATTCCTTATACACACAACCAATCTGATACAAGGCTGCAACTGCCCAGTCTGGTTGATCCTGATTCACAATAGTGCTGTACGTTTTTTTTTATTTTTCCGCTGCATCATGTTTGTTTTTCATCTTTTTTATCAACAAATTATTCCAGTCTGTTTTGTTCAAATGATCCTTGCCCACAATCAGCTCGATGGATTTATATTGTTTAAAATCATTTTCAGATTTACTGAACATTTCGTAGGCTTTTGAACTATAACTCGACATCAACTGTTCATCCTGAATCAAAAGCATCAGTTTGTGCGTACCATCAACAACCTGACTGATCTCGTCTTTCACCCCCTGATATGCTCGATTAAACTCGTTTTCATAAGCCCGTTTTTGATCAGCAGAAACATAACCCTCAGGATAGGATAAAATCTTTTTCAGCTTAATCATGTCCTGATTGTATTGATCGTGAGCTTTCTTGATGGACACAGCATTTTTAATATGAAAACTTCTCCAGTCCTTCCATTCCTGGATACGCTGAATAGCCTTCTCTCTGGCGAATGATCTTTCGGAATAAGCAACAACTTTGCGCCATGCTTCAATCTTGCTTTCTATTGTACTACTGCTGTCTTCGTCAACTTTCCCGGCAGCCACAATTAAATCCATATAATTTGTGTCAAAGTCGTTAAGCGCATCCTTAGGCAACTCAAGCCTGCTCATCACCCCAGGCTCATGTTTTTCAATCTGTAAATTATCTGGCGAATTCAAGCCCTGACCAAATCCGGCCCGTTCATAGACCTGTGCTGGTTGCGGATTTTTGATGTTGATCAAATTTACCAGTACTTCATTCACAGCCAAAGTGGCAGCCTCCTTTAATGAAACATGATCTTCATTAAAGCCCTTCCCATGATAAGGCTTCTGGCTGGAGGCCAGCACACAACCATCTTTCTCAATTTCAAGAGTCAGTGTACGATTACCACGCTCGTCCCCCTGAAGCTGAATACGCAAATTGCTGTTGGCAGGAAAATTTATCAAACATTTATCCGGCCTGACATATGAAGGTAAGTTACGATACTTTATAATGTCGTATTTGGAATGCTGTCGAATTTCTGCCACAATATACTTTTTCAGCCATGCCGGATTGCTGCTGGTCGCGTACTTGTCACCAATTACATCCACCTCATCGACCACAAGGCGCAACTGAGATTTTTTAAAGAATCGCTCAATGCTTTCTTCAACCGACTCTGCATGGGCGCGCTCTGCCAGCAAATCTCCCTGCCATGAATACAAAAATGCCTGTGGCAAATCGGCGACATTCCATTTATCCTGAATGGCCCCATCAACATCGCAAATATTTCTATCTGGTGACCAACCGGGATTACTGCACTGTCCACTGTCTCCAACTGAAACCACAATAAAACGTAAACCTTTGGGGCCATACTTGTCATGCAATTTTTTCCACTTTGGAACAGCCTTCATACAAGGTTCGCACCATGTTGCGTAAAACTCAACCACCACCAATTTCACTCCTGGACGGGAAAGTTCAGCCTGAATATCCAAAGTTTCAGCAGCTTCTAAACCTGAAACACCGAAAGAAATCAGAAAAATTACAATCAGTAATATTCTTTGTCCCATTTTTTCTCCAGCAGGAAATGATTGCAAGCAATTATGTACATGATGGTAAAAGTACCATAGGCATATAATTAATCAAGATATATGTGGCTCGGTTTTTGGTCTTGCATGTAACAACTATTCAGGATAATTTTTTATTCCTTCTGGTTAACCAATTCTCCTTTTTAGCCTTTACATGACTCCATTTTAAAACTTTCAATAATCCAGATTTTGCCTTTTCTACCAATGAAAGCGTTCTCAGAACATGATACAGAGTCTGAAACAGCTCTATTTCAGCCAGGCTCTCCCAATGATTCACAATATTGTTGGAAACAGAAGGTTTCTCTAAAAAGTCAATAAAACCAATTACTAGCACTATTTATCTACAAAAATAGCTTTGATAGTATTGCTTTACCAGCGTGAATAATATAGTATTAAAGCTCGTGTAGTTAAGACATCTAGGGGAAATAATGCTGTAAGCGTAGTGGACTTTATATTCTTTTTTGTACTATGGGGCTGTCTTTTATGTAAAACGTAGTAATCTCGAAATATTAGAAGGCATTAAAGATGAAAAAACTGACGCTGGTTTTGATGAGAAGCATATCTGTTGCTATTACACTCCTCGCCTTAAGTATTTTTATCGTTCCCGGCTATGCCTTGGAAACTGTCCAACAGCATAAAGCTGACAAAACTGTATCACCTGCCAATAAAGAAAAAGATTCTGCCCGAAAGAAAACAAGTAATTTCAAAGTAGGGGTACTCTACTGGTCAATGAACATCCCTGGTCAGGTTGCAATGCGAAAAGGTTTGGAGAAACAAATTGACCATATAAACCGGCAAAACGGAATCTCAAATAAACCAACATTAGAACTGGTAGTAAAAATCGCGGGAGATGGAGATCAGGGAATCGAGCGCCAGATTATTCAAATGAGAGAACTCATTAAAGCCGAAGTTGATATAATAATAGCTCAACCAACAGACATTGCAGCACTAAGCGAACCGCTAAAAGAAGCAAATAAAGCAGGAATCCCAGTCGTGGCATACGATCAGTACATTCTCGGTGGAAAACTTGCAGCCTATGTAACCTCGGACAATTATCAGGCCGGTTATCTAGGTGGTGAATATGTCGCAGCACATTTTCCAAATGATAAAAAGCTGAGGATCATTCTGGTAGAATACCCTCACGTTTCTTCCACAGTTGAGAGAGTAGACGGATACTTTGATGCCCTTAACGAGTATGAACAAAAATACGAAGTTCTGAAAAATTATTCTGCAGTAGAACCGGTTAGTGGCAAAAAAGCAGCAAAGCAGATCCTGAAGGATTTCCCTGGCAAGAATTCATTTGACGTCATTTTTACTGTCAATGATGGCGGGGGAATGGAAATAGCCAAAGCCCTTATTCAAGCAGAGAGAAACGAGGTGTTTTTTACAACCGTTGACGGAGACCCGTACTCTGTAGAACTCATCAAAAATAATACCATCGTACGCCTGGACTCAGCTCAATTTTGCGGAGAACTTGGAGCAGAATCGGCAAGAATTGCCAACAGAATTCTGAACAAGGAACATGTACCAAAATTGTCGCTGGTGCCGGTATTTCCTATTACCAGAGAAACTGTGAACCTATACAATGGCTGGCTTGCACCAATGCCTGTCAAGTTTAAAAAAAGCTGGAAAAGCAAAAAACCATATTGGGAACCATTTATCAGAAATCCAATGGGACAATAAACAAAATTGAAAAAATTTAAAAATAAAAGAATAGAGAGTATTGAACTTCAGAATATCGATAGAAACATTGCGATCGCTTTCGGGCTAATGGTTCTTGGTCTAATGATAATAGTTCTGGCAGTCAGCATCCTGCTATATTCCAAAGTTTACAAAGACAATGACAAGCAGTTGCAGGCCATAATAACAGAAGTGCTGGGCAATTCAATCAACCGCATCAGTTTCTCCGGTAAATACCATGCACAACTACTGGTGGATCAAATTACAGAGTCACAGCCCAGAATAGAGCGTGTTTTAATTATTGGGAAGGATGGAAAAACTGTAGCCAATAGCGACAGCAAACATCGTAACCCAGTGCACATGGATATTTTATTACAGCAAATCCATGAAGTTGCCGACACTGACAGTAGCATCTTTCAACTGAAAAAAATTGATAACACAACAGTGCAAAGAATTATAATGCCTTATCGTTCAGGTTTTCAAAACAGCATTACCGGAGCAATTATCGTCGACATGAACATAGCAGAGGTAGATAGAGCACTATATTCGACTTTGTCTTTTATGGCTGTTCTAATCATGATCCTTTTAGGTATCTCGTTTATCTTTACATACTATCTTAGCAAATATCTCGGCAAACCAGTTCGAATATTGGCCTTGCAACTAAAAGGAATTTTAGATTACTCTCCTTCACTGATTCAGATTTCAAGTAAAAATGGAGAAATCAATGAATGGAGTGCCACTGCAAAAGATTTTTTAGAAGAATACCCCAAATTCCTTCAGGATATTACTCAAAAGGTTTTCGCTGAAAACAGGCAAATACAAAAAGAATCGTTTTACAAGAAAGGTGATCAAACATACCACTTTTTGTCCACAGCATTTCCGGTCATCACCAACACCAGCAAGCAGGTAGTGCAGGCTTGTACGATCTCAATTGACATAACCAGCAAAAAAATTTCAGAAGAAGCCTTGCGCCAAAGCGAAGAAAGATTTCGTGCTCTGGTTGAAACCACCAGCGACTGGATCTGGGAGGTTGACTGTAGAGGAAAATATATCTACAGTAGCCCAAAAATTAAAGATTTCCTCGGTTATGAGCCTGAAGAGATTCTGGGAAAAACACCTTTTGATTTGATGCCAGAAGAGGAAAGAATCAAAATTAAGCAAAACTTCTCCAGTTTATTAAAAACAGGATCGCCTATTACTGGTATGCAAAACATTGCCTTACACAAAAATGGCAACAGAGTAATTTTCGAAACCAGCGGGGTTCCTGTTTTCAATCACAACGGTACGCTGATTGGCTACAGAGGCATCGACCGCGATGTTACGGAACAGGTTGCCAGAGAGGCCACCTTGCGACATCAACAAAAACTGGAATCTATTGGCACACTGGCGGGAGGTGTCGCTCACGAGATTAACAATCCAATAAACATAATTATGAACTACGGCCAACTTATTATTGAAAAAGCGGAAGAAAACAGTCGTATTTCAGAAGATGCCAATGAAATAGTCCACGAAAGCATGCGCATCGCAGAGATCGTACGTAACCTGTTGTCTTTCTCCAGACATGAACAAGAGCAGCACAGCTATGCCAATATCGCAGATATAATCAACTCAACCTTAACATTGACCAACAAAATTTTAAGTAAAGATCAAATTTCATTTACAACCGATATTGAAGAAAGCCTTCCCCCGATAAAATGTCGTAGTCAGCAACTCATGCAAGTTGTGATGAATCTTATTACCAACGCTCGCGACGCATTAAATGAGAAATATCCCGGATATCATAAGAATAAAACAATTCTGGTAACTTCTAAACTTATGGGACCAGATGAAGACCAGTGGATAAGAACCACAATTGAGGATCACGGTTCAGGAATTCCCGATAATATCCGCGATCGAATATTCGATCCCTTTTATACATCGAAACCCAGAGACAGGGGAACCGGCCTTGGTTTGTCGGTCAGCTATGGCATAATAAAAGAGCATAAAGGACATCTGGAATTTGAAAGCGTAAAAGGCGAATACACCCGTTTTCACATGGATATCCCCGTTGACAACGGCTGGGAACTAAACAGACAGTATGATGATTTTTTGTATTGAGGATAGCTAAACTTCAAAACACTAAAATTCACTTTATGCTCAATCGCTAATTAAACTTTTATTATTTTTTCAATAAAACTCTGGATACATAATCAGATAGTATTTTATTTTAAATTTTAGCAAAGAGTTGATGGCTTCTTTTCAATTAATCACCATTAGAATCTACTTTTTAAATGTAATCGAGTATTTTACAGCAGAGTCCTAAAAGATAAAAGTTCCCTCCCATTTTCACACAAGAAAACCATTTCAACTTGACACATAACGTTATTGTGTGATAGTAATTTTAGGCTTGAATGAGACTTCATTCAGAAACTCCAGGCAAAGCTCTTTTCCAGCTATTTTAAAGTATTATCAAGAACTTACCCATATAATAACCGTGGGGATAGTCCACAAATAGATAATAATTATTACTGAGAAGTGTCGTTTGACGACAATGAATTCTGGTAACAGCATGTTACCTTTTACTTTTTTGTTGCTAAGGAGGCAATTATGTTCCGTATAGAAGAAAGAGACCATCGTTTTAACTTGTTTGAATATCTCAATGTTGAAGAACAGCTCAAACTCGAAAACTTTGCTGAACTGGATAAAGAAACTTTCGATATCCTTCTTGACAGCGCCTACAAAGTAGCCAAAGACATTATTGCCCCGATCAACGCTCCTGGCGACCAAGAAGGTTGTAAATTCAACGATGACGGTTCTGTCACCGTTCCCGAATGCTACAAACCTGCTTATAAAGAATATTGCGAAGGCGGATGGATCGGCCTCGACATTCCGATGGAATACGGCGGAACAGGCGCACCCCAGACAGTAGCCATGGCAGCCAGCGAAGCCTTCTGTGGCGCATCCGTTGCTTTTGCCATGTATCCCGGACTTTCACACGGCGCAATGGCCCTGATCCTCGACGAAGGTAATGACGAACAAAAAGCCATGTACATTGAGAAAATGGTTACAGGCGAATGGGGCGGCACCATGTGTCTTACCGAAGCCGGCGCCGGTTCTGATGTTGGCTTGGCCAAAACAACCGCAACTAAAATTCGCGACGGATTCTACAAAATCGTCGGTCAGAAAATCTTTATCTCCTCCGGTGAACACGAAATGGTGTCCAACAACATCCATTTAGTATTAGCCCGCACCCCGGACGCACCCAAAGGCGTTAAAGGTCTTTCACTCTTTATCGTACCGAAATTCCGCGTTAACGAAGACGGCAGCGTTGGCGAACCTAACGATGCAAAATGCGTTGGTATCGAACACAAAATGGGAATCAAAGGTTCCTCAACTTGTACATTAGCTTTCGGTGAAGCCGACAACTGCGAAGGTTGGTTGATCGGAAACGAAGGCGACGGCATCAAAATCATGTTCCACATGATGAACGAAGCCCGTTTGGGTGTTGGCCTCCAGGGTCTTGGTGTTGCAGCATCAGCATACAACGAAGCCCTCGACTATTCACGCGATCGCCTCCAGGGCATCGACATGGCCGATTTCAAACATCCTAAAACCGTCAGCATCATCGAGCATCCAGATGTACGCCGCATGCTCCTGACCCAGAAAGCATACGTCCACGGCCTGCGCGCCCTGATGCTGAAAACAGCTCAGTTGCTCGACATCTCCAGATTTGGTGAAGGCGATGAGCAGAAAAAAGCCAAAGGCTTGGTCGAACTGATGACACCGATCTGCAAAGGTTATGGAACCGATATGTCATTTGAAGTTACCCGCTTAGCCATCCAGACACTCGGCGGATACGGCTTCATCGGTGAATATCCTGTCGAACAGTGCATGCGTGACTCCAAAGTCTTCACAATCTACGAAGGCACCAACGGCATCCAGGCAATGGATCTGGTCGGACGTAAACTGGGCATGAAAAAAGGCGCCATCTTCATGGGCTTCGTAGCCGAACTCCAGGGATTCCTCGCCAAAGCCAAAGAAGCTGACGCAACCAAAGACTTCATTGGCGAATTCGAAACCAGCTTGAACGACCTTCAGACCGTAGCCATGACCTTCATGGGCAAAGGCATGGAAGGCAAAATGATCGACGTGCTGCTTCAAGCCACATCATTCCTGCAGTTCATGGGTAACCTGGTTCTCGCATGGTTACTTTCCGATCAAGCTATTCTTGCTCAGGAAAAACTGGACGCCATGTATGCAGACAAAGGCATCACCGATGACGACGCCAAAAAAGCTCTGGTACAGGACAATGACGAAGCCGGTTTCTACTTCGGTAAAGTCGGAACAGCCAAATTCTTCTGCAAAAACATGTTGCCGCAGAATGGCTACCTCACCAAAGTCATGCTGGCAGACGACAGCACCCCGATGGATACAGTCCTGTAAGTTACGGATTAAAAAAGATTCATCAAGCGGAGACCTTCGGGTCTCCGCTTTTTTTGTATCAGCCGTTATTTAAACAAAACTTTGCTTAATGTTTCGTTTTTAGCATTTTGATATTTGAAAACCTCTTTCAAGATCTTTCTTTTCTTCCGGCGAAACCAGACTACAAGTGATAGCGAAAAAAAGCCTTTTGTGCTAAGTTTTATTATTGAGTCATATTTTGAAGATACGCAGAAATATATACAATATGTGAAAGTTCCGGGCGGTATTTTTCGTTCCAAGACATTGATTTTACAGGAGTTTATTTTGGCATAGATCAAAAACAGACTTTTCTGACGGAATTATCTTCTATATTTTACAACAAGGCCAGACGGTCTGGCATTTCTGAGAAATTTCGACTTGCAACTGGCTGAAATCATTGACAATCACAAACCGCGCAGAATTGCGGACGAGAGTATTTCTCAGTAATTTCTACAACTTACATTGGTCAAAACTAGTGGCGTGGACGAAAAATGTGGCTTGATGTAGCCTGATGTAGGCTCATATATCCTCGTGATGGCTGATGTTGCCTTATGTGCTCTGATGTAATTCGATGTAGCCTCAAAGTGTATTGATGTGTGTTCATGTTATCAAATGTATCTTGCTGTTGCCTTAATTAGAGTTGACTAATTTGAAGGCAATACACGATACTGGTTGATTTGCTAAAATTCAAGTCATTGTCATATATTTAATTTTAGTTTGCCGGATGCCAGCTACTGCTTAATATTTTTCACGGGTGGCATGTATACTTATCCACTTATGTGCCGACTTTGGTGAAAAACAATATTCAGCCTTAAATCTTTCGAGAATTCTCTTTTTGGACAATCTCTTAAATCGTCTATAACGCCTTGAACTATAGCTTCGGCCTTTGCGACTTTGACTATCGTCCTGTTCTATTCTTCTGGAATAAATATCTTCGCGAACTACACATCTATTGTTGCCCCGCTTTTCAAAATTTCTATAGTCCGTATTGAAATACAAGCCCAGTATCACACCAAAGTCACGAGCGGCGTACTGTCTGGTATCATCTATGGTGTACATTACTGATACAACACGGTTTTCCTCGGCACTCAGAGTCAAGTTAACCTCATAATTCTCCCCTGCTTTACTCAAGCGGTTACCAGACTTTTGCCAACCGGAATCAATCAAAACTGACGGATGAGTTTTCAGCAGATAGCGATACTTAAAGACTGGATAACTACTGACCAAATCTCTTTTGGTTCCTTTACCATTTTTGTCGGAAAGTGGTGAATTAAACTCGACGCTTATTTTTTGAGACTTCGGCATCAGGCTTTCATTTTCCGCGCTGACGTTTACTTTTTGAACAATCCAATCTTCTATCCGAGCCTTCTTCTGACCATATTCATAAGTGATATTATCAATATTATCTCCTTGCACTTTCAGTCTTTCGTGTACTGTTGGATACTCACTTTTATGCACTTGCAAGATCGAAATATTATTGAATACCTTTGAAATTTTTCCACCGCCTCTGGCCTCGGCGAGGCTGCGCCCGGGGCTGGTGTATATAACAAAAGAGGCACATGCAATTATTACAACAATCGTTAACAAAACAATCTGCTTGGATTTGGTGAAGGCATTCTTACCATTTGATTCAGGCTTTTTAGGTACTTTTCTTGAATCACGATTGTAATACATATTTCTCATTTTAGTCGAATTGCCGGACTTGCCATTATTTGCAAGATGACCATTTTCGGCTTTTTGCTTCGTATTTCCCCTGTATTCTGTTGGATCAGTTCCTGCAACTTCCGATTCCGATTTGCTGGACGATTTACCTTGAATCACTTCAGCTTGATCAAATCTTTCAGCCGAGTCAGCTGCGTTGCCAGTATCAGCCAATTCAATATCTACCTTGCTATTACCAGATGATTCTTCAGCGTCAATCTGTTCTATTTCATCATCGTCCGACTGACTGGCATCAACTTCCGCTTCTATTTCAACAGGTTTTCTTTCATCCACTTTTACCTGACATTCAACAGGCTGAAAAGGCCCGGTAATTTGCATTTCTTCACTACCGTCATCATCAGTTTCAAGCTTTGTTGCATCAGACTCTTCAGCAAGCGAGACAACTTCAATCTGTGGAATATCTTCCTCGGACCCTTTCTGTGCAGCCATATCATCTGCTATTGCCACAGTCTCAATAACATCAGAGTCATAATTTGCAGCTGTTTCAGTCTGTTTGGACTCGACTTCGTCACTTTTAACAGGCGGTTGATTTGCCATAGCCAAAACAAGTTTTTTAACGATCCCCAGTGCTACCTGCTCGCCGAAAGGAGATTTGCCCACGCTACTTAAACAAACAAACTGCTTGTCCATGCTCTCTATTTGAATATCCAAATGCTCGTTCAAGAGAACCGAACGATCTTTTTTCAAAGGCGTAAGCAGAATATCGTTGGCAATTCCGAGGCTCAATTCGTGAAGTGAATTTTCCGCTTCGATATAACCAATCAGTTTTTTATTGATGTATTTTTGTAAACGTATAACAGTTTCAGTTTGAGCTGCCATCAGTTCTGCCCTCCTTGAGAAAGAGGCCCAGTATAGGTATAGGCGGCCCAGTTTCTGGGATGCCTTACCACGGACTTATCACTTTTTATACATTTAAGCGAAGCGGCTCTGACAGCCTCGGCCGTTCCAACATTTGTAGTAGAGTCGAAAAGATTCTCGTAAAAAGCAGTGATAAAAGTTGCATCATCAGGAATCGACCAAAGAGTCAGCATAAATCCCCTAACCCCTGCCTGTATCAAGGCTAATTTCAGACCCATAACACCAAGACCAGAAATTAACTCACCCGCACCAGTCTGACAGGCTGCCAGTGATACAAACTCGACCCCGGATAAATCCATATTCATCAACTCATAGGCAGTTAACAAATTATCAAAAGATTTAAAATCGGTATTAATTGAAGGATTGGAAAGTATAATTCCCGAAAGCATCTCCGGATGATTCATTATTTCATGCTTACTGATTTTAATATCCATGGTCAATTTTGGTTTTTTCACTTCCACTTCACCGGAATCCAGCATTTTAGAGAGCCGATAGCTATCTGAATAGCGTGCGTTTTTTATGATGAAACATTTCTGCGAAAAGAAAAAACCGTGTGTGGTAATGTGCACGTATCTATATTTAGGCATCAGGTTAAGTACATTTTCTTCCGTGGCATCGCTGCCCATCAAGACTGTTAAGGGATCTGCGGTATATTTTTTATAGATATTTGTTAAATTTACAATTTCTTTTTCAGTATCCGGCAAAGGAGAAAGATTGCGCAGCCATCTAGTGGTCATGCATGGAGTTATACTGCGGTCCTTTCTTTTCTTTGGTTTTACTTTGCCAGCAAATAGTGGATTTCCCACAGCCAACATACCGCTCGAATTTATTTTTTGAGGCTTAGAATCCCATTTTTTAAGATCCAGCGCAGAATTGGCATACGACACGGTATTCAGCTCAATTAAATATTTGCCTTTTTCCTCACTTGGCAAAGCTGCAAACGAGAGGGTATGCAATTCTCCGTCAGGGGCGAAAATAAGATGCTTCGGCTTCTCGTATCCTGCCAAACATGGTTTGATAATCAGTTTGCTAAGTTCCATGCCAGCCTTCAACAAGTCCTCGCCATCTACATTTACCTGCTGAAGTTTATTGCGGTATTGGTGAACCAATTCGTCTATCTCTGCTGCATTACCAAGTCTGATAAGTCTAAATTTATCTTTATTTAAAACTATCGCCGAATAAAATTCTTCGGATCTCAAGGTTTCGTTCAAGGTGGAAAATTTATTGAAATGGATATAGTCGATAAACAGAGTATCTTCCGGTATCAGGCTCTGAAGTTTTTCAAAGGTTATTTCTGTCGGCTGATTGAATGGATCGTTCTCACACAAAGCAGAATATTTTTCACTTAGCAGGCTTATACGCTTTTTCAGATCCCATATTGCAGAGGTATTTTTTTCACTTGAACCTTTCGAAACCTTGGTAAACAACAGACTGTTCAGATCTCTTCTTTTGGTTTGAATCTCTCCAAGTATTTCCTTGGCTTTATTTGCCTTGCCCTCATCATCAAAAGTGCAGGTTTTGGTGGCGGTTATTCGCTGGAGAATATTTTTCCAGCGCAGCACAATGGATAAAATCTTTTCACTATATGAAGACTTGCTCAGCAAGAGATCTAAAAAGACTCTCCCGTCTTTGTATAATTTTTGGCTTGCTTCGAGACTAAGGTCATTACCAACCTCACTCAAATATCGATAGATTTCGTTTTCAGCCTGATATATTACTTGCAATTCATCATCGCCGTCACTTGATTTAGCAGCCAATAAGGCCATCCTTTTATATAGTGCAACTCTATCAGTAACAGTCGAAGCATTATTGGCAAGCAGGGCAAGGGCTTGACGATACTCCTCCACTGGCTGTTCGCTGGAACCAAGCTTGACCCTTAAATCAGTCAGAGCTTTGCGAGCATCGCTTTTTACCTTGTTATATCTGGTGTCACTTTCCGGTCTGGTCAGCAAACTTACTATCAGAAGTTCAAATGTCTCTATGGCAGACTGATACTCTCCGACAGTCTGATACATATTACCAAGCATGTTTATTGCTTCGTATAACTCCAGATTGTTCGAGTCGTTGACTTCTACCAGATAATCATAGGCGGATCGCAAATACTCCTTCAATTTAACATTTTCACCTTCGATAAAGGCAATTTTCGCCTTTTGCATCATTACGCGAACTTCGTTAATTGACTTTATATCCATGGAACTGGATGCTTTTCGAAGAATTGTTTTGGCTTCATCAAGCCGACCTAATTTCATTAGCATTTTTGCGGTATTTAATACAACTCCAGTTTTGTATATTGCCTTGACAGATTTGGACTGATCCAAAAAATCCAATCCAACTTTGATAGCCTCGAAAATCTTATCAGACCGCTTTAGGATTTGTATTTGCAACAGCTTTAGTTTTTCCTTCAATAAATGCTGCTGATCAGGCTCCAGCACCTCCAGTTGAGGCTCGAAATGTTTAATCTGCTCTTCTATCTCGACGGTCTTGCCAAGCTCTACTTCAACCTGCAAAGCCATTATTTCTGTATTCAAATATTGATATGGATTGTTGGATAAATATTCAGCATATTCGGATTTCACCGAGGCAATACCTGTTTCAGCTTCATTGACATAGCCTAGCTCCAGCTCTATTTCGTTGGCCAGAATTGCACAATCCACTACAATCTGATTTTTTGCCATAAGTCTGGAGTCCTCGGACTTAATGGCTGCCTTGATGTTTTCTTTCGCCTTATCGAAGTTCCCTGTAGCGCGATTGATTCTGGCCCGCAATAAATTGGCATCGCTTAATAATTCAACATCAAAATTATCTTTGTATTCATCTATCTGTAACAGCCTGTCTCTTGCCGCCTGATATTCACCCATTTTATAAAGGTTTTCCGCAGACTTAACAATCTGGTGCAGGATGTCCTCTGTTTCACGCAGATCTTGTGCACAAAGGACCAAACTGACAATAGCTATAAGGATACACACCGCGAT
>Ga0209475_10002970_pt1 | contig 16194 bp, 9 predicted proteins | sample tdDd471_FD_187128 | JGI IMG/M metagenome (GOLD analysis project Ga0209475, IMG submission 187128) | Marine sediment microbial communities from the Atlantic coast under amendment with organic carbon and nitrate - tdDd47.1 (SPAdes)... | ecosystem: Environmental > Aquatic > Marine > Coastal >... | reverse complement strand
AAATCAACACCTACTCGACTAATATTATTCATTATGGGCTCCTTCTCTTGCCGTTAACTGAAACTCATAATCTCAGTTTGGCACATCGATGCCGATAGGGTGAGGAGGAGTCCATCCCATTGCTTTCGGTGCTCGGTAGTCAGGGCGAGGCGGGGCAGTTCCGCACCCCGCGCCACATTATCGACTTCATGGTGGAGATCACCGACCCGAAGAAGGACGAGACCATCCTCGACCCCGCCTGCGGCACAGCCGGCTTTCTGATCTCCTCTTACAAGCACATCCTCAAGCATAACAGCACAGGCTATCAGGAGAAGGAGGATCGCGAGGCCTACGACGAGAAAGGGGTTCCCATCGAGGAGCTTCCCATTGATAACCCTCTGCACTACAGCGGCGACCGGCTCACCCCAGACGACCGCAAGCGTCTCGCCACCAATATCGGCGGTTACGACATCTCACCCGATATGGTGCGCCTGTCACTGGTCAATATGTACCTGCACGGCTTCATAGACCCGCATATCGAGGAGTATGACACTCTCACCTCAGACGAGAAGTGGAGCGAGCTGGCCGACGTGATCCTCGCCAATCCCCCCTTCATGTCGCCAAAGGGTGGTATCCGCCCCCACAATCGTTTCGCAGTGCAATCCAAGCGCTCCGAGGTGCTGTTCGTCGATTACATTGCTGAGCACCTGACCCCCAATGGTCGGGCCGCTATCGTTGTGCCCGAGGGCGTCATCTTCCAGAGCCAGAGCGCTTACAAACAACTGCGCGAGATGCTGGTGAAGGGCTATCTGGTGGCGGTCATATCCTTACCCGCCGGGGTTTTCAATCCCTACAGCGGCGTCAAGACCTCCATCCTGATGCTGGACAAGCGCCTCGCCAAACAACGCGACGAGGTGTTGTTCGTCAAGATCGAAAACGACGGCTTCAACCTGGGAGCGCAACGGCGGCCTATCGACAAGAATGACCTGCCCGAGGCAGTGCGGAACGTGAAAGCGTTTTTGCAACAGGGCGAGGTGGCTGAACGCAAGAATGTGTTGGCGGTGAGCCGGGAGCGGATTGGGGAGAGCGGCGAGTGGAATCTGAGCGTAGATAGATATGTCGCGGCTGAGGTTACATTATCTGAACATCCATTGGTCAAGATTGGTGAATTGTTCAATGATCCTAAAATTGGTGGGACACCGCCAAGAAAAAATGCAGAGTACTTCGGTGGTGGCATTCCGTGGGTTTCGATAAAAGACATGGAAAACCAGAGGGTCATTACACAAACGAAAGAGACCCTTTCTCAGGAAGGTGTCGAAAACTCTAATTGTAAATTGATTAAGGCGGGGTCTCTGCTTATGAGCTTTAAGTTGACGGTTGGCCGAACATCGTTTGCAGGAATGGATCTTTATACCAACGAGGCCATTATCGCATTCGAAAAAAATGACAATATTGATTTGAATTACTTGTCATACATGCTGCCTGCTGCTGTTAATCAAGACACAAGTGCCAACGTCTTCAATGCAAAAAGCTTGAATAAGGCAAAGATCAAAGAGCTTGTTGTTCCTTTGCCATCCATAGAAGTACAGAAGGAGATCGTGTCGGAGATCAAGGGGTATCAGAAGATTATCAACGGCGCCCGCCAGGTTGTCGATAACTACCAGCCCCGTATCTCCATCCACCCCGACTGGCCAGTGGTGGAGTTTAGTGAAGCACCGTTTGAAATCATCGATGGGGACAGAGGCGCAAATTATCCGAAGAAGGAAGATTTCTCTCCAGGGGGGTACTGTGTTTTCTTAAGCACCAAGAATGTTCGCCCGGATGGATTCGTGTTTGACGAAATGGACTTCGTTACCAAAGAGAAAGATGAACAACTTCGTAAAGGAAAGCTACGGCGTGGTGATGTGGTGCTGACAACCCGTGGCACGATTGGTAATACCGGGCACTACAATGAAGAGGTTCCCTATGAGCATATTCGTATCAACTCCGGCATGTTGATTTTTCGACCTGATACTCAGAGGCTTGCCGGTGAATACCTTTTCAACTTTTTTCAGTCAGAAAATTTCAAGGAACAAGTGCAGAGAATTGTCTCTGGAGCAGCACAGCCACAATTGCCTATCAGAAGTTTGAATCTGGCCAAGATGCCACTGCCGGATATTGACACTCAGAAAAGCATTGTTGCCGAAATTGAAGCCGAGCAAAATTTGGTCAATGCTACCAAAGAGCTGATCCGTCGTTTCGAGGAAAAGATCAAACAGACCATCAGCCGTGTCTGGGGTGAAGCGGAGTAATTTAGTATGGAAGACGCACAGCCAATACTGGATTACCTGCCAGTGAGTTTTAAAAATGAAGCTGAGAACGATTACATCAGGTTTCTATGGGAGGCATTCGAGACCAACTACACACACGGCAAATACCAGTTCGCGTTTCTTGCATATCACATGCTCACCATGAGTTTTGTCTATTTCAATATCTGGCAGATAAAGCAGGCGCGCCCAGCCGATTTTGAAAAAGGGCTTATTGGTTTTGGCAATGATATCGAAAGAGATCTTCTTGGTGCTTCTTCTCCCTTTGTCTTCAGTGCGGTAAATGAACGCACGATCCTCCGTTTCCTTAAACTCATCGCATGTAACAACAGCAAAATTGGCACCTACGCCAAGCTGGTTGATGACCGCAACAAGTCGGCTCATTCGAACGGACTGATTTTCTACAGCACTCCAACCGCACTGGATACCAAGATCGCCGAGGTGCTTCGTGTGGTTGAGGAAATACAGACACATTCAGGTCCAATCATAGAGCATGCTTTTGGCGATTTCCTTCGCGAAAGCCATGATCCAGAAGAGCGTGAGTATCCAGACGCCGATGATCAGATCCGTGAGGTATTAATCCACGCAAATTATTTTTCCCGTAAGGATATAGACGCCTGCCTAGCCTTCGACATCAGTGTCTTTGACGATCATGCTGATGCCGCTGCAATCCGCGAGCTGTTCGACGCCTTCCATGAAACCTATCAGCCTGAATAGGCCGACTGATACTGTCACTTCGGCCCAACCGTTACGCGGCTTACCCAGTGTCCTCAGTGGCTTCGTTCGATGGTGTCCCCTCCGTTTACGCTTGTGCGAGAGCACTGCTGGTTCAGTTACGCTCAGTCTGCGGCCGTCCCGTCCGTCTCAAAGGGGCTCCCCAAGTTTGTTTCAGGCGCTTTCGTTAAACGGAATGATTTCCGCCCCAGCTTTCAATTTGTCGAGATAATCTGCCCAGTCCTGCATCATTTTCTTACGTTCCGGCAGATGAGCCGTGCGGTTGTAGGCGCGCCCGTTGGGGTCGCGTACCGCATGGGCAAGCTGGTGCTCAATGTAATCGGGGCGAAAGCCTAATACTTCATCCAGTATGGTTCGAGCCATGGCGCGGAAACCGTGGCCGCTCATTTCATCTTTGCTAATTCCCATGCGCCGCATCGCGGCAAGAATCGCATTATCGCTCATCGGCCTATCACCCCTGGGGTTTCTTGCGCTGGGGAACACATAGCGGCCGTGGCTGGTGACGGGCTGCAGCTCCTGTAGGATTTCTACGGCCTGTCGGGATAAGGGAACAATGTGCTGAGTATCTGTCTTGGTGACCAGATAGCGCCATTCAGCATTCTCCAGGTCTATATCCTCCCATTGCGCATGGCGTAGTTCACCAGGGCGCACGAATACCAGTGGTGCTAGCCGCAGGGCACAGCGCACGGGGAGAGTGCCCTGATAGCCATCCAGCGTTCGCAGTACTTCAGCGACCTGCTTAGGTTCAGTGACGGAGGCGAAATGCGTTCCTTTTACCGGGGGTAAGGCGCCGCGCAGATCGCCGGCTGGATCACGCTCGGCTCTACCTGTGGCAACGGCATATCGAAACACCTGGCCACAATTTCCCAGTGCCCGGTGTGCAGTCTCCAGTGCGCCACGCTGTTCAATGCGCTGTATGACGTTCAGCAGCTGTGGCGCAGTGATGTCGGCAATGGCCTTGCCGCCGAGCCAGGGGAAGATGTCGCGTTCCAGGCGGCGGATGATCCGGTCACCGTGATCGGACGTCCAGTTAGGGGAGTGTTTGGCATACCACTCCCGTGCCACAACCTCGAAACTGTTGGCTGAGCGTTCAACCTTGGCGGCTTTGCTGGCCTTGCGGTTTTCACTGGGGTCGATGTCATTCGCCAGTAGCTTACGCGCCTCATCCCGTCGGTTGCGGGCATCCTTCAGTGAAACCTCGGGACAAACGCCAAGTGAGAGCCGCTTTTCCTTGCCTCCATAGCGGTACTTCAGGCGCCACCACTTGCCCCCACTGGGGGTAACTTCCAGGTACAGGCCACCGCCATCGAAGAGCTTTCTTGTTTTGTCTGCGGGCTTGGCGTTACGAATTGCGGTATTTGTGAGGGGCATGGGGGCAACTGCCTTGCGTTGTTGTTGAGTTGCCCCTAATGTTGCCCCCAGTTGCCCCCTGATGTCAATAAATCACATAGGACGTGACGGGAAGCTTGAATGCGCTAAGTTGCTGAAAATAGGCAATAAAAAAGCCGTCCTGGGACGGCTTTGGATCTTGAATTGGTGGAGACGGGGGGAATCGAACCCCCGTCCGCAAGTACTCCGCTTCAGGCTCTACATGCTTAGAGTTCGCCTTTTAGTTTAATCGTTTAAACTCCGGCAATTCAGGATTTTAAACAACGAGTCTGTTTAGGTTTTAATGCTCTGACCTCAGACCGATCAGCGCACGATCCCGTATAATATGACTCCCGAAATCCACCCCCTACAGGCAAGAAGTGGCCGGAAGGCAATCTACTGGTTATTAAGCAGCGATCGCGTAGTTGTCGTCGTTTGCAACTATAAGGTTTGCAGCTGTATTAACGAGGTAGTCTGCGCCTCGGCATGCACCATAAAGTTTTGTTACCCACGTCGAAGCCTTGTCGTCCCCGAATGCGTAGCTTTACTTTACTGATACCCCATAAATGGGGGTGGTATTGACGATTTAAAGGGGGCCATGATAAATAATTGCCGGTTGGCACTGTCTGCCATGGCCCGCTATTCAGCTGGTTAAGCCTGTGTCTATTTTACAGCCCAATTGGCTGCATTGGTAGCGGTGGTTCACGCATTGCTTTAAAATTCGCCCCTTATCAGCTTATTCCTTCATTACCTGAGGCCATCAATGCATTACTTCCGTGGATCACCCGCGCTTTCCAGCTTTCGTACTGAAAAACTGCTTAATCAGCTTCAATCTTCAATTCCAGCAATTGGACATATTTATGCAGAATTCGTTCATTTTGCTGATGTAGACGGCGAGTTATCTACAGATCAGGCCGATACACTGTGCCAGCTGCTGACCTATGGCCCGGCTTATTCGGTGGAGCAGCCGCAGGGCCAGCTGTTTCTGGTGATTCCGCGTTTTGGCACGATTTCTCCCTGGGCTTCCAAGGCCACCGATATTGCACACAACTGTGGTCTGGGCGCGATTCACCGCCTGGAGCGGGGTGTGGCCTACTATATCCAGTCGTCTGCACCCCTGAGCGAGGCAGAGGTGGCGCTGGTCAAGGCGCAGATTCATGACCGTATGATTGAGGGCGTGCTCAGCGATTTCGAGCAGGCGGCGGGCCTGTTCGAGCACGCAGAACCCGCGCCGGGGCGCCATGTGGATATATTGCAGGGCGGGCGTGAGGCGCTGGTGGCGGCCAATAGCAAGCTGGGGCTGGCGTTGTCCGATGATGAAATCGATTATTTAATGGCGCATTTCGTCTCGATCAAGCGTAACCCGGGGGATGCCGAGCTGATGATGTTTGCCCAGGCCAACTCGGAGCACTGCCGGCATAAAATCTTCAATGCAGACTGGGTGATCGACGGCCAGCCACAGGATATCTCGCTGTTTGGCATGATCCGCAACACCTATAACAAGTCACCACAGAATATTCTCAGTGCCTATCACGATAACTCGGCGGTGATCGAGGGGCAGACCGCCGGGCGTTTCTTTGCCGATGTGGACACTGCGGAATACACCCTGCATCAGGAGGCAATGCCGATTCTGATGAAGGTGGAAACCCATAACCACCCCACGGCGATTTCACCCTTTCCCGGTGCGGCCACCGGCTCCGGCGGAGAGATCCGCGATGAGGGCGCCACCGGACGGGGTTCCAAGCCGAAGGCGGGCCTGTGCGGTTTCTCTGTCTCCAATCTGCGCATTCCTGGCTTTGAGCAGCCCTGGGAAAGTGATTACGGCAAGCCGGAGCGGATCGTCTCGGCGCTGGAGATTATGCTCGACGGCCCATTGGGCGCGGCGGCCTTTAATAATGAATTCGGCCGCCCCAATATCAACGGCTACTTCCGCACCTTCGAGGAAGTCAGTGCGGGGGTTGATGGCGATGAGATGCGAGGCTACCACAAGCCGATTATGCTGGCCGGTGGCTACGGCAATATGCGTATGGAGCACATCGAAAAGATTGACATGCCGGCCGGCACACCGATTGTGCTGCTCGGCGGCCCGGCCATGCTGATCGGTCTGGGTGGCGGTGCGGCGTCGTCCATGGCCTCCGGCGAGAGTGCGGAAAACCTGGACTTTGCCTCGGTGCAACGGGGTAACCCGGAAATGGAGCGGCGCTGCCAGGAAGTGATCGACCGCTGCTGGGCAATGCGCAAGGACGGTGAAGACAATAACCCGATTATCTGGATTCACGATGTGGGCGCCGGCGGTATTTCCAATGCATTGCCCGAGCTGGTAAACGACGGTGGTTGCGGCGCGGAATTCGAACTGCGCGAAGTGCATATCGACGAGCCGGGCATGACACCGATGGAAATCTGGAGTAATGAGTCGCAGGAGCGTTATGCACTGGCGATTGCCGCGGATCAGCTGGAGGCCTTCAAGGCACTGTGCGAGCGTGAGCGCTGTCCCTATGCGGTGCTGGGTTACACCACCGAGGCCAGGGAACTCAAGGTGCATGACCGCCACTTCGGCGACTACCCGGTGGATATGCCACTGGATGTACTGCTGGGCAAGCCACCCAAGATGACCCGTGATGTGCGCCATGAAACCATAGAGCATAAGGTGTTTGATACCGGCTTGATCGAGCTTGCAGATGCCGTGCAGCGGGTATTGCGCCTGCCGGCGGTGGCCAGTAAGTCGTTTCTGATCAGCATTGGTGATCGCAGCGTTACCGGGCAGATTGCTCGTGACCAGATGGTGGGGCCGTGGCAGGTACCGGTGGCGGATGTGGCGGTGAGCACCGCCTCGTTCAATGTACACAGCGGTGAAGCCATGGCGATGGGCGAGCGCACACCAATTGCACTGCTTGATGGTCCGGCTTCCGGACGCATGGCGGTGGCCGAGGCGATTACCAATATCGCCGCCAGCGCGATCAATAAACTGGGTGATATCAAGCTCTCCGCCAACTGGATGGCACCGGCGGGACACCCCGGTGAAGATGCGATTCTGTTTGATACGGTGAAGGCGGTTGGCATGGAGCTGTGTCCGCAGCTGGGCATTGCGATTCCGGTGGGTAAGGACTCGATGTCGATGAAGACTGTGTGGCAGCAGGATGGTGAAGAGCATGCGGTGACCGCGCCACTGTCACTGATTGTTACCGCCTTTGCGCCGGTGAGCGATGTGCGCAGCACGCTGACCCCGCAGTTACAGCAACAGGCGGGCAGCCTGCTGGTGTTGATTGACCTGGGCAAGGGGCAGAACCGCATGGGCGGCTCGGCACTGGCGCAGGTGTATAAACAGCTGGGTGACACGCCAGCGGATCTGGATGATGCCGGCCTGCTGAAAAGCTTGTTTAACCTGATTCAGGACCTGAACCATCAGGGCAAGCTACTCGCCTATCACGACCGTTCCGATGGTGGCCTGTTGACCAGTCTGTGTGAAATGGCCTTTGCCGGGCATTGCGGGCTGAGCATTGATATTTCAGGCCTGCTGGGCAGCTCGGTGAACCCCGATGCCAATGCACTGGATGTGCTGTTTAACGAAGAGCTGGGCGCGGTGATGCAGATAAATTCAAACGACATTGAATTTATTATGAATGATCTGCGTGCCGCAGGACTGGGTGACTGCGCCCATGTGATCGGCAGCGTCAGCCAGTCGGACAGGATCGCCATTTACAATGATGTCGAACCGATCTTCGAAGACAGCCGCATCAACCTGCAACGGGCCTGGGCGGAAACCAGTTACCAGATGCAGGCACTGCGTGATAACCCTGAGTGTGCACAGCAAGAATTTGATCTGATTCTGGATGATAAGGATCCCGGTATCTCCGCGCAGCTCAGCTTTGATCTGAATGACAATGTCGCGGCACCCTATATTGCCAGCGGGGTCAAACCCAGAATGGCGATTCTGCGTGAGCAGGGTGTCAACGGCCATATTGAAATGGCCGCGGCGTTTGACCATGCCGGATTCAGCAGTGTCGATGTGCACATGAGTGACATACTCAGTGGCCGCGTTTCACTGGCGGACTTTAACGGCCTGGTGGCCTGCGGTGGTTTCTCCTACGGTGATGTGCTGGGCGCCGGTGAAGGCTGGGCCAAAACCATTCTGTTTAATGACCGTGCCCGTGATGAATTCAGCGGCTTTTTTGCGCGTGATGACAGCTTCGCGCTGGGGGTGTGTAACGGTTGCCAGATGATGGCCAATATCAAGAGCCTGATTCCCGGTGCACAATACTGGCCGCATTTTGTGCGCAATCAATCGGAACAGTTCGAGGCACGTTTCAGTACGGTTGAAGTGCTGGAGTCACCGTCTGTGTTCCTGCAGGGCATGGCTGGATCACGCATGCCGATAGCCGTGGCCCATGGCGAAGGCCGCGCCGAGTTCAGTGATGCGTCTGCGATTGCTGCCAGCCAGCAGGCACTGCGTTATGTAGATCATTACGGTCAGGCGACTGAAACCTATCCGCTCAACCCCAATGGTTCAGCGCAGGGTTTAACCGGTTTTACCACCGATGATGGTCGTGTCACCATTATGATGCCGCATCCGGAACGGGTTTTCAGAACCGTGCAGCATTCATGGCACCCGGCAGGCTGGGATGAAGACAGCCCGTGGATGCGCATGTTCAGAAATGCACGGGTGTGGGTTGGTTAATTAATTTTTATTGAATCTAAGATAAGTTGAATAACATGGAAAAAGTATTAATCGTTGGCGGCGCCGGTTTTATCGGTTCGCATACTGCCGATATTTTAATGGAGCAGGGGATAAAGGTTCGGGTACTGGATAATCTCAGTTCAGGTCACCGTTCCAACCTGCCGGATGCGCATCCTCTAATGGAATTTATTGCAGGTGATATGCGTGATGCCACCACGGTAAAAAAAGCAATGCAGGGTATCAGCCATGTAGTGCATCTGGCGGCACAGGTATCGGTGGTTGCTTCACTGGAAGACCCGGAGTTTTCCGCACAGCAGAATATTATTGGTTATCTGAATGTTCTGGATGCGGCAAAAAATGCCGGTGTAAAACGCATGGTATATGCCTCGTCTGCGGCAATTTATGGCGAGCCGCACAGTCTGCCGCTGACGGAGGATGTGCCCATGCAACAGCTGTCGCCCTACGGCCTGGAAAAGAAAGTGAATGAAGACTATGCCGATCTATATCATCATCTGTATGGCTTCTCTGCACTGGGCATGCGTTTCTTTAATGTGTATGGCCCCAGGCAGGATCCAAAGTCACCCTATGCGGGTGTGATTGCATTATTTATGGATCGTATCCAGCACAGCCTGCCACTTACCGTCAATGGTGATGGTGAACACACCCGTGACTTTATTTATGTGCGCGATGTGGCGCAAACCAATGTGCTGGCACTGGGGGTGGATGTGCAGGGTGCCTGTAACGTGGCGACGGGTAAGAAAACATCGCTGAACGATCTGATTGAAGTCTTATCTGAGATTACCGGTAATCAGGCAGAAGTTACTTATGGCCCGGAGCGCGAAGGCGATATTGTTCATTCACTGGCAAATCCTGCAAAAATGAATAAAGCGATTGGCGTGATAGCTGAAACCGATCTCAAAACAGGCTTAACAAAACTGCTAGGGAAACTCTGATCAGGTCTCAATATTCTGGCTAATATGCACACCACAACAACGGCAGTTTTCAATGGAGTAAATCAATTTTTCTGCAGCCGGATATTCTCTCAAGAAGCGAAAAATACGTCGTGAGAAGTTTTTAGAACAGATGGATGAGCTGCTTCCCTGGAAGCGGTTAGAAAACAACATAAAGCGCTACTATCACAAGGCAGGCAATGTCCGCCGCCCATATCCTTTGTCAATAATGCTACGTATTCATTGTCTTCAATTATTTTACAATCTCAGTGATCCGGCTATGAAGACTCACGCTATGCAATAGACTCCATGCGTCGCTTTGCAAGCTTAAAAATAACGAAGGTCATACCGGATGAAACTACTATATTAAAGTTTCGACATCTATTATAAAAACACAGACTATGTGAAAAGCTGTTTAATGGGATTAATTCACAGCTAAGGTTGAGCATCGGTTTATGTTTATCAAAAGAATATTTTGCTGCAGCAAAGTTCGTTACCGAGGGCTAGGGTACCTCTGAACAATGCTGATATGTCTCTGCGAGACCTGAAGCGTGCAGCTACAAGCGTTTCGCAGTGAATGGCTCAATTTATACATTGGCCTTTACAAGAAGCACAAAGCTTCCGCTCCTGCTCACGCCCCTGACCTACATCCATGTAGGCCACACCGTAGATGTGCGCTTCAGGGCTCGCCCTGCGGGGCTTGCAGGTGTGTCCGCACTCTGCGTTAGCGTTTTTCACCAGGCCCATGTCTATTAAACACGGGCCTGCTTTCAAAACACTGCCTTGATTGCGAACACACCTGTAAGCCAGTGATATGTCATCATTATTCAGAGGTACCCTAGAGAAAAATCAAAGCCGGTTATTTTTTTATCCGGCTTTACAAACCTGATAAAAGTGAAAACTATCCTGCTGGCGCAGGATTAATCCGCCTTAAATCTGCATAAAAGCAGGTTTAAGTCAAAAATTAAATATAGACAGGCAATTTTTAGCGCAATATCGACTATTTTTGGCGCGCGTAATATAGTGGTATGAGTGTTAAATTAATAAAAATCAGGGCTTAATCAGGCATCCCTGGGTATTTTATTTCAGGTTCTAAGCGCCTTTAAAATCACTAATCCACGCCGTAAATTCACTTGTCGGCAAAGGTTTGCTGAAATAGAACCCCTGTATCCTGTCCACATTAAGCCCGACCAGACCATCCAGAGTTGCCTGATTTTCGACACCTTCAGCAACCACACGACATCCAAGATTATGCCCCAGCTCAATAATCGATTTAACCACAGCCCTGTCTTTACTATTCATTTGCATATCCATGATAAAACTCTTATCAATTTTTATGGTATCAACGGGCAAGGTTTTCAAATAATTTAATGAAGAAAAACCGGTGCCAAAATCATCGATCGCAAGTCGGATACCCATATCACTTAACTTCTTCATAATTTTTCCTGCACGACTCAGGTCATGCATTAATGCACTTTCGGTAATTTCAAGCTCCAGCTTTTCAGCTCCGGTATCGTATTTTTTTAATAGTAGTTTAATTTTATCAGGAAAAGAAAAATCCTGTAAACAATAGACGGATATATTAATATTGATACCAATATCATATCCTTTATTTTTAAAATCCCTGCACTCTTTTAATGCCTGCTCCATAATTTGCATAGTCAATATTCGTATTAAACCCATCTGTTCTAACATGGGTATAAACTCATCGGGCGTTATATTACCCATTTCCGGGTGAAACCAACGTGCCAACGCTTCAACAGCGACAACCTGATTTTTTTTATGGCTAACAATCGGCTGATAATATGCTGTTACTTTACCCTTATCAATTGCTTCTCTCAGATCATTCATTAACCGCAAACGCCGAACACTGTGAGTATTTTGTCTGGGGTCATATACAGAATAACCAGATTGTGTTTTTTTTGCCTGGTACATCGCTACATCTGCAAATTGCATCAACTCTTCAGTATTGTCACCATGGTCAGGGTAAAGAGCGATTCCAATACTTGCTTTGCTCTCTGTGCATACATCGTTAATACAGTAGGTATCGTCCATTCCCTGCAACACCCGATTAGCACACAACTCGGCGCCTTTTAAATCGGTCTGGGGTAATAGCACTGCAAATTCGTCTCCACCTAAACGTGCAATTGAATCGTTTTCCCTGATGGCGTCTGCCAGTCGTGTGCTGACCATTTTTAACAGCTCATCACCAAACTGATGTCCTAGCGTATCGTTGACTTCCTTAAAGCGATCCAGATCCATTAAAAACAGGGCAAAAGACTGTTTATTTCGCGCTGACTGAAATAACACCTGTTCCATGCGGTCAGCCAATAAGGTACGATTGGGCAGTCCCGTTAAGCTATCATGCAAAGCCATGTGCTCAAGCTGGTCATTTTTTTCATCCAGCTCACGGGAAATTTTTGAACTCAACAAAAGACTAATCCACACTGCCAGCCAGATAATAACAAAACCAGAAGTAAATAAACGTATTCTCAATGTAGACGCAATCTGTATTTCTTTGTTATGTGCGGGTTCCAGCATTACCAGCTGGTATCGTTCATCTGGTAACTGACTGACTGCCCAGTAATACTGATTGCCACCCATTTCGATCAGGCCATGCTTATCTGCATCGCTATAGGCTTCTTTCAGATGCCGGGCAATTACCTCCAGCTTCTGCCCCGGGTCACCCGCAATATATAAAATCTGCTCTCCTTGCTGGACGATTAGTGTCGATTTTCGAGTAGAAAATTTCTGACGAAGTTCTTCAAGATAAATTTCTGAGACATATTTATTACCTGGCAAAGTAAGACGTTCGGCAATTTCACGTGATAAATATTGCAGAAAAATGGTGAGCTGATCTCCACGGCTCTCAGTAATTTGTCTATAAGCCAGTAAACCGAAAACTACCTGGGCTAAAATTGTGATCCCAAGAATCGATAATAAAATCTGTGTTCTTAACTTCATGTAGTTTTATTTCTTCAGGTTAAGCTTTTTATATCGCATTATCTAATTCAGGTTTAATCAAAATATAATCTTTAGTCGAGCCTGGGGTATCTAACCAGACTCAGAAAGACAGATGCTTCCTGTTTTAGAATTTTTACAAATCAACTTGGTATGCATCAATCTCGACCCTTTTCAGGCTAACTCATTATTATCTTCGTAAATATTCAGATATATTTTCGACTAGGCACCACTATGTGAACAGGTGTTTATTCCAGTTACTACATACAAAGGACAGAATCGAATCAGGGCAATGATCACATTTATAATCCCAGTTATACCAATAATATAAGAACTGAGAGGATCCTGGATGAATTCCTCATTAATCAATCCGATATAAACCAGGCCAAAACTGATACCAAGACGCAGTATCTGGTCAAATCGACCTATATTTTTATCGATACGAATTTTCATGGCTTTCACCCTCCTTATATTAATGTATTAGAATGAACTTATGTAGAATAACAAGCTTCACAGACAATGGCTGGATGCGACAAACTATCTATAATAGATGAGTTTAGTTCATTCAATTGCAATCTGGGTAATTCGTCGTATATTCGGACTTAACAAAAACCTGTTATAATGTGTAAAAATGAAGTACTTAATTCAATCACTTGTGCTGTTCGCAGGCATCGTACTCATAGAAACAGCCCTGCTATCCCTGATCACCTGGAATCTCCCAAACCAGATTGATTTTACACTGGGACAGAATTTATCATTCTTTTTTGAACTGTTCAGTTCAAGCCCTTCGACTGCACTTGATATAATACTGGTTCACAAGCCTGTTATTGTCATTCAACGGATAGACACCCTGAGCAACAGCCAGGTCTGGGGACTGTACCTGATGCCAATCACCATCCTGATCCTGTTGCTGCTGGCTGTTTTGGCTATATGGATAAAACAAACTTCGCCCATGCCACGTATCCGGGCCTGGGTATACCTGTCAGCATTCTTACTGTCTATTTCTGTTTTTTATTTAAGGGTTCAGACCTGCTGCACAGCTAATCCATCGTGGTTGCTTGAAGTTTTGATATTATCAAGAATTTATAGCCCGTTGCTAGATACTCTTTTCTGGCAGGACATATATATACTCATTCTGCCCTGGCTCAAAACAGTACAACTGATCATCGCCTCAGGCTCACTGTTAATATTATATTTATGCTTTTCCACCCAGAAAAATATATCTAACAAACAACAAACAGATTGATCAGTCCTATTCATCCAGTTTATTCAGCGGCAACAGATTAAAGCGTTCAGCTATAGTCTTGAATGATTTTCCTCGCTGAACCTGGTGAATGGTCGTGATTACACTTTCCGAAGGATCCATATTAGTCACTGCAGAAAGCTTTCTATGAAATGGATAGGTTTTATTTTTTAAGTTTGCCGCTGTTGCTGCAATATTATTTACTTTAATAGCTTTTACATGGCTGTCTTTACCAAACTTCCAGGTTGAGCCTATATGACCAAAAGCCGTATCAAAATCTGTTACCAGCTTAACCATTTCCTTTGCACTGCTAACATTTAAACGCTCTTTAACAAAATCACCGGCACTGGGTAAAATTGTTTTCCAGTGCCCTGGTCGCTTCTTACAATGAAGTCGGGTCACTACTACGACAGGCTTGTCCCAGCCACCTACGTCTTTCCAGTTGCGAATATCGCCACGAAAAATTGACCGTACCTGTTCAGTTGATAAATTCTCTATGGGGTTATTTTTGTTCACCAGGATCATAATAGGTTCTTCGGCTATTGGATACATCCTGATTTTTTCCTTGTCCAGCTCCTGCTGACTTAAGGGGCAGCACACAAATCCAAACGTCTCGTGATCATGGGTGCTTTGCTTTGCAAGCTTGATGCCCGCATTACAGCCCATGCCAAGATTAGAATTTTTACCAAATAGCTGTAACTTTTTCCCCGTTTTCTGTTCCAGCTCGTCTTTTAAAGAATCGAAAATCACCCAGGCAAAATGCGCACCTGCTCCGGTTATGGTTTCAGTCGGTTCGTTCTGGCGCTCAGCCAGGGAAATAACAGGGTTAGAAATCAATATCGTAGCAAATAGAAAAAATGTTTTTTTAGAGAAAATGAAATAACGATTCATAGAAATACTCTCTTGAGTTGGGGGAACATTAATAAGCATTAATGCCTGCATTAACTTAGAAATATTAAATAAATTCCTGACTTAGAGATAAAGCCTGAGAGATAAACAGACGACACCCCAAACGAATGATTAAAATTAAAACCTGTTCGTTTAATTAATCACTACTTAATATTAATTAAATGTAGTGTATACATGCTATTTGTCAATTTACTGAAAAAAGCGGCTTAATACAAAAAACAGCGAATTAGACCTGCTACGGATTCTGTTGATTATCAAGACGTATCAGTATACCACACCAAATTCCTGATCCAGTTTGATAGCTGAATCAAAAGTATTATTCGTATAGTCAGGCACTGTTTTGTTCCAGAAAGCGATAGCAGGTTTATTGCTAACACGCTGCCTGATTATCCACTGCCCCCTGTGGTGGTTAAACAGCTGTAGAGCCACATGCTTCCCTGCTTCCTGGCCACGAAATTTTCTCATCACAAAAAAACTCGACGCATTCATAATCCGCAGCAGCGGCTTTTTCACCCTGGAGCAGAATCACAAAACCGGCAGGCTGGCTCCCCACAAAAAACAGCAGGGACTCATAACCTTCTAGCCAGTCATCTTCCAGGCCCGGTACACATAGTTCCCGCCTACAGGTACAGGCCAGTCAGTAAATTCCGACAAATCATAACGGTAGAGACAACCCAGTTGATGCATTAGCGGTAGTTGCCGGTGGTTAGCAGGAATAATTTTTATATCCAGTTTCGACACTCAATAAAAAATCAATCCATTACAACCATAATGCGTTATTTAATAGCTTTTATCAGTAAATAATTAAATACTTTCTGAAATACATATTTTTAAGCTTTATAATTATAATGGTGGCACCAGGCAGCTGCCCAGCTAAAATATGACTAAGTAATTGACATATATCAACTCCTGTTAATATAAGAAATTGCTTTAATTTGGTCAGGGAAACTCTGATCAGGTCTCAATATTCTGGCTAATATGCACACCACAACAACGGCAGTTTTCAATGGAGTAAATCAATTTTTCTGCAGCCGGATATTCTCTCAAGAAGCGAAAAATACGTCGTGA
>Ga0209475_10002968_pt1 | contig 16202 bp, 7 predicted proteins | sample tdDd471_FD_187128 | JGI IMG/M metagenome (GOLD analysis project Ga0209475, IMG submission 187128) | Marine sediment microbial communities from the Atlantic coast under amendment with organic carbon and nitrate - tdDd47.1 (SPAdes)... | ecosystem: Environmental > Aquatic > Marine > Coastal >... | reverse complement strand
CGGTTAAAAGTCTGCTGTTTCCGGGGGATCGGATTGAGTTTTCCGATGGGGCGGAGTTGGCCGCCTATTTCGATGCTCAGGACTACCGTCTCGCTAGCGTTGCCGCGGGTGAAATCGACGTGCCGCGGTTGTTGTTGGCCGGTATCCCCGAAGGGTGGGGGCTCGAAAACGATGTGGAGCGCCGCAAGCGCGTTTTTTTTAGAGCGACTTTACCTTTGGTGTTGGAGGCTAACGCGCTGGTCGCTCGGGACCGGGCGCGTGTTCTCTACCTGAGGCCGCGTATTGAAAATAGGCAGCCGATTCACGGCTCGGAGCTGGAATGGCTGCGGCAACTGGCTCGAAAGTACGAAATCGAAAACTGGCGGGACGTCAGCGATCCCAAGGTGCTTGATGAATTGGAACTACGTGTCGATGTGGTGCCGGTCTCGTTGGGCTTGGTCCAGGCAGCGGTTGAGAGCGGCTACGGCACTTCGCGGTTCGCCCGGGAAGGTAATGCGCTTTTCGGTCAATGGACCTGGGGCGAAGGCTTGATGCCCGAAAAACAACGGGACGGCAAAGGGGACTACAAAATCGCCGCCTTTGAAACGCCCCTCCATTCGGTGAAAAGTTACATTCTCAACCTTAATACGCACCCTGCCTATAAGGGGTTTAGGGCAAGACGGGCGGAGCTTCGGAACGAGGGGAGGGACGTTCTCAATGGGACCGAGTTGTTACCCGAGCTTTCGGCCTATTCCGAGAAAGGACAAGCCTATCTCGATATTCTGGCGGAGGCCATTGAGGTCAATAGACTAAGCGGTCTTGATGGGGCGAAATTGGCCGAGAACGATCCTAAAAGCTTGGTGCCGAATCCATAGGGGATGGGGGAGCTTTGGGGCCTGTTTCCGGCAAAATTTTTCGTGACGCCGCGTAAAGCCCGCAATGCTGTCTTGGGAGGCCGTGTGTGTGTCTTCTAACCTGTTGAAAGATAAATGGTAATTGCGTAATTTTTTCGGTGTGGATAAAAGGGTCAACGGGTTTGTCGCTTAACCGGTGATCTGCTATAAATTGGACAATGGATTCGGAGGGGCTTAAAGCCCCTTTAAACGTATTAAACAGGGACGTTTTCGTCCGTTGTTGAGCAGCTGGGATTTGACATTTGAGCACGCCCGAAACGCCACAGGATTTTGATATCTCCCCCGTCGCCATCGAAGGGGAAATGAAACGCTCCTACCTCGACTACGCCATGAGCGTGATCGTCAGCCGCGCTTTGCCCGATGTAAGAGACGGCCTGAAACCAGTTCACCGCCGTATCCTCTTCGCGATGAAGGAAGGCGGTTACGAGGCGGGTAAGCCGTTCCGTAAATCGGCGCGTATCGTCGGGGATGTCATGGGTAAGTATCACCCCCACGGCGATAGCGCGATCTACGACGCCATGGTGCGGATGGCGCAGGAGTTTTCCATGCGCCTGACCCTGGTTGACGGCCAGGGTAACTTCGGGTCCATGGACGGCGATAAGGCCGCCGCCATGCGGTATACCGAAGCCCGTCTGGCCCGTTCGGCCCATGCGCTGATTGAGGATATCGACAAGGATACCGTCGATTTTCAGCCCAACTACGACGAATCCGTTTCCGAACCCACCGTTCTACCTGCACGCTATCCAAACCTGCTGGTCAATGGCGCGGGCGGTATCGCCGTTGGGATGGCGACCAATATTCCGCCGCACAATCTGGGCGAAGTGGTCGACGCCTGTTTGGCCTACGTGGACAATCCGGCGATTACCATCGACGAGTTGATTGAAAACTACGTGCCGGGGCCGGATTTCCCGACCGGCGGGATCATCCTCGGGAAGACCGGCATTATCTCCGCCTACAATACCGGGCGCGGCTCGATCATCATGCGCGGCCGCACCGCGATTGAGGAAATCCGCAAGGACCGCATGGCGATCATCGTGACCGAGGTTCCCTATCAGGTGAACAAGGCGCGCATGGTCGAATCCATTGCGGAATGCGTGCGCGATAAGAAAATCGAAGGCATTGCCGACCTGCGCGACGAGTCGGACCGCGACGGCGTCCGCGTGGTTGTTGAAATCAAGCGCGACCACCAGCCGGAAGTGGTTCTGAACCAGTTGTTCCGCTTTACGCCGCTGCAAACGAGCTTCGGCATCAACATGCTGGCGCTCAACCGGGGCAAACCGGAGCAGATGAACCTCAAAGACATGGTCGAGGCCTTCGTCCAGTTCCGCGAAGAGGTGATTACCCGGCGCACGGTCTACGACCTTGGCAAGGCCCGTGAGAAAGCGCATATCTTGGCCGGTTTGGCGGTTGCCGTGGCTAATGTGGATGAGGTTATTGCGATGATTCGCAAGGCGACTAATCCGCAGGAAGCCAAGGAACAATTGATGGCCAAGGCCTGGCCGGTCCACGACGTTGCCCCGTTGATCGAACTGATCGACGAACCGGGGCGCGGTGTGGTCGACGGGACCTATATGCTATCTGAAATTCAGGCCAAGGCGATTTTGGATCTGCGCCTGCACCGGTTGACCGGTTTGGAGCGCGACAAGATCGGCAATGACCTTCGGGAAGTCGGCGCTCAGATTGAAGAATTCCTCAAGATTCTAGGTTCCCGCGAGCGCCTGCTAGAGGTTTTGACCGGCGAGTTGCGTGACGTCCGTGAACAGTTCGCCACCGACCGCCGCACGACCCTGGAAGAGGGCGAGTTCTCCCACGATATCGAAAGCCTGATCCAGAAAGAAGACATGGTGGTCACGGTCACCAGCACCGGCTACATCAAGCGGGTTCCCTTGGCGACCTACCGGTCGCAGAAGCGCGGCGGTAAGGGCCGTACGGGGATGAACACCAAAGACGAGGATGTGGTCGATCAGGTCTTCGTCGCCAATACCCATACGCCGGTGTTGTTCTTCTCTTCGACAGGGATTGCCTACAAGCTCAAGGTCTACAAACTGCCGCTGGGTAATCCGCAGTCCAAAGGCAAGGCGATGGTCAACCTGTTGCCGCTGGAAGAAGGCGAAACCATCTCGACGGTGATGCCGTTGCCTGAGGATGAGGACGCCTGGGGCGATTTGTTTGCCGTCTTTGCGACGCGCGGCGGCAACGTGCGGCGTAACCGTCTGTCGGACTTCACCAACGTGATGGCCAACGGCAAGATCGCCATGAAGTTCGATGGCGCCGAGGAATGGGACGGGCTGGTCCGCGTTCGTGTTTTCGAAGAAGACGACGACGTGATGTTGACCGCCAAAAGCGGCAAGTGCATTCGTTTCCCCGTGGCCGATCTTCGGGTCTTCAATTCCCGCTCCTCCATGGGGGTGCGCGGCATCCGGCTGGCTGACGGCGACCATGTGATCAATATGTCGGGGCTAAAACACCGGGAAGATACGGTTGAGGATCGCGATGGCTACTTGAAAGCCAAAGCCGCCCAACGGCGGTTGGGATCTGCCGACTATACCGGCAAACCGGAAGACAAGGCGCGGGACGAGGCGACCGCTGCTCAACTTCTAGAAGAGCCCTTCGCCGATATGCAGGCCAGCGAAGAGTTTATTCTGACCGTGACTGAGAACGGCTTCGGAAAACGGACTTCGGCCTATGAATACCGGGTGTCCGGACGAGGCGGTCAGGGCATTACGACGATCGATACGTCGGACCGCAATGGTCTCGTCGTCGCGTCGTTCCCCGTGCAGGAAGGCGATCAAATGGTCATGGTCACCAATGGCGGACAGCTGATCAGGACGTCGGTCGATGATATTCGTATTGCAGGCCGTTCAACCCAAGGCGTCACCCTGTTTAAGGTGGCGGATGACGAGCAGATCGTTTCGGTTACCCGGGTCCGCGATATGGGGGACGACGACGCTGAGATCGAGGAGGGTGATGAAACCCCTATCGATAAAGGGGAAACCCTTGTGATCGAAGGGGATATCCCCGAGGACGCTTCCGTAGACACGGACAGTGGAAACGAATAGCCTAGGGCCGAACGGGTTACCTGCCAAATTGAGGGACTGACTATGACGGATCGCATCGGCGTTTATCCGGGAACTTTCGACCCTGCCACTAATGGCCATCTGGATGTCATTACGCGGGCGACCCATGTGGTCGACAAGCTGATTATCGCCGTTGCGACTAATCCCGGAAAAGGACCGCTGTTTTCGGTTGAAGAACGGGTGGACATCGTCAGGCAGGAAGTCGCGCCCTTGAACGATCGCCTCGGCGGCCGCATTACGGTGAAGCCGTTCGATAATCTGTTGATGCACTTCGTCGCGGCGGAGGGGGCCTCGCTGATCATCCGCGGGTTACGCGCCGTTTCGGATTTCGAGTACGAGTTCCAAATGGCGGGAATGAACGCCAAGCTCAACAAAGAAATTGAAACGGTCTTTCTCATGGCGTCGGATAAGCATCAGTTGATCGCCTCCCGATTCGTCAAAGAAATCGGATGGTTGGGCGGCGATGTATCGCATTTTGTCTCCCCTTATGTCCAAAAGCGGATGGAAGAGAAGTTCGCAGAAAAACAGGAAGCCTAAAAATTTAAAAATCGAGGCATTTCCCTGTTGACCCTGGGAGGCGCTGTCCCTATGTTTCGCCTCGCCCGGTTCGCCGGGCACCTCATTTTTGAGGGCACTTAGCTCAGTTGGTAGAGCATTCGACTTTTAATCGAACGGTCATAGGTTCGAATCCTATAGTGCCCACCAATCACATCGACGCCTTAGCCTTCACCGGCTAGGGCGTTTTTGATTCTTTCCCTTAAAATTCAACACTGTGATGACGGTCACTTTCGTAGGAAACCAATCGGGCTAAGGTTTGGATATGGACAAGGCGGGTTACCCATCCGTTCCCATCCCATCGTCCCTTGGGCCGCTTTGTTCAGAACTCTGTTTGCAACTCACCGCTCCCTTTTGGGGGCGGTTTTTTTTGGTCCTATACGCGCTTTAGGACATCGTCGATCCAATGGAGGCAGTAATCGGCTACTTCCTCCCACTCGGGCTCGCCGAGCACCCAATGGGCATGGTTCGAAAATTCCTTAAAGTCACCACCGCAGCGCCGGTATTTTTTAGCAACCCTGCGAACCACCGAAGCCGGAGTGATATGATCCTGGGTCCCGGCGACGGTCAACGTTGGAATGGCGATTTTTGTTTCGTCAACCATGGTAGCCCTTTGGCGGTCGAGAAGCCAAAAGGCGATTTCCGCCGCGGCGCGGCCTGATTCATGGACCAGATTGGCGTATTCGTCTTGTCGGTCCGCCTCGGGAACGAGGTTGTAAACGGCGTAACAGGCTTCTTCGAATGTTGGGAACGTCGGACGTTTCCAGAAGCCCCAGGTGGTGAGAACGCGCCGAAACGTCTTCACGACCGATGGAGTCAATGCGACGATTCCGGCAGGCGACGCGGGGGTAAGAAAAATTGCGGCGCGTCCAACTCCCCGCGCTGCCAATATTTGAGCCAAAAGACCGCCCATCGAATGACCGATTAAAACGGGCGGCGTATCAAGGGACGCTATTGCGGCTTCAAGATCGCGCGCATAGTCGAGAAGGCTTGTCGTTCCCAGAGCTGGCTCCGGTGTTCCGTCTTTACCCGCATTGTGAAGCCGCAGCGTTGGGGGGATGACCTCATGGCCTCTGGATTCGAAATATCCTTGGTAACGGTTCCACGCCTCTCCCGTACACCACATGCCGTGAATAAGGAAAAGAGGCGGTTTTGTCATCATGAGCTTACCTTGTTCAGCCTTTGACACGGCGTCTACGCCTTGGGAATTGAAATAGGACTGATAGGCTCTGTCCGTTTCAAGGATATGCAACGTCGGCCAGTTATTGAGGAAGCCGAGCATGCCGAGACACAATTGAACGCGGAAATTTTGACAGAGGCAAGGGAGACGGAATTTATTTGAGACGGAATTTATTTTGAGGCGGCATTGGAAAAGAAAGACACACCAAACTTATCGCCACTTAAGCACTGCGACGACAAACAGCGTCTTTTTGCTGGCAACGTGCCGTGCCGCCACCAGAAACGGGATCCAAAGCGGACGGTTTTCCGTCCGGTCAATTCAGAGGATCAGTCGAGGACCTTCAAATCTTCGGCTGCCATCCGGCCATTGCGGCCTTCCGCCAGTTCGAATTCCACTTTTTGGCCGTCCTTTAGGGTCTCGAGACCCGCACGTTGAACAGCGGTGATGTGGACGAATGCGTCTTTACCACCCTCATCGGGTTCAATGAACCCATACCCCTTGGTATTGTTGAACCACTTTACGGTTCCGGTCGCCATAGTCATACCTCAGTTGATCTACAAATTCCGCCGAGCCCAATGCACCAGCGGGCCGTTGCTCCTCGTAAAAATGCAAGATCGACACCGAATCCAGTAACAGAAAATCGAGGTGAAGGGAACAAAATTTCTCTTAAGCTACGATTGCGGGTATTCCCAAGGAGGCTTCAGTCTTAAGGGTTTTCGCTGTTTTTGGTCGGGCGGCCATCGGTTAACAGGCTGGCAAAGGCCTCTTTGGGGACGGCTGTTTCAAAGTGAAAGCCTTGGGCGTGATCGCACCTTTTGCTTTTAAGGACGTCCAATTGTTTTCCGTCTTCGATGCCTTCGCCGATAACCGTCAAACCCAGACTATGCGCCATGGCGATGATCGCCGTCGCCAAGGCAGCATCTTCCTCGCTACGGGCGATATGTTGGATGAACGCCGGATCGATTTTTAACGAACTGACCGGCAGTTGTTTCAAGTAGGTGAATGCCGAACTGCCGGTACCAAAGTCGTCGATTGAAATTTTAACGCCCAAATCGCTGATTTCCCGCAACGCCTGTATTCCGTCCAATTCGTCTTGTAGAAGCGTTTGCTCGGTGATCTCAATCATCAAATGCTCAGGCGATAATCCCGTTTTTTCCGTGATGCGTTGTATGGCGCGAGACAGACGGCCGTTGCGGATTTGCGGAAAGGCGATATTCACGGCAATTAGAATTGGTTGCCCCGTAAGGTTTTGCCATTCCACTGCGTCCCGGCAGGCGGTTTCAAGGGCCCAGTCGCCAATGGAAACGATAAGGCCTGTTTCTTCGGCAAGGGGGACGAATGTCTCCGGATGAATGTCCCCCAACTCGGGGTTGCTCCACCGCAACAGAGCTTCCGCTCCAATAATTTGACCCGTCTTGAGATCGTTGATCGACTGGTAGTGAACTTCCAACTCATTGCGTTCAAGCGCATGACGAAGATGAGTTTCAATGGCGAGGCGGGCCAAGGCCTGTGCGTTCATTTCTGGAGTAAAATAGGAGAATGTATTGCGGCCCAGTTCCTTCGCCCGATACATGGCCGCGTCGGCATTTCTCAAGAGCGATGACGGCTCTTCTCCATCATCCGGATATAAAGTGATGCCGATGCTGGCGGTCGTGGAAAGCTCATGGCCTTCGGTTTCGACGGGCCGGGCGATATTCTCCAACAGTTTTTCGGAAACGTTCTCCGCCACGTCGGTCGAGGAGAGGTCGGCAACAACGACCAGGAATTCATCACCGCCCAAACGGGCTACCGTATCGGCTTCCCGAATGGTTTTTTTCAACCGTTCGGCAATCACCTTTAGATGTTTGTCGCCGATACCGTGGCCTAACGTGTCGTTGATCTTTTTGAAGTGGTCTAGATCAATGAACAATAGAGCGACCCGCCATTGCCACCGTTTTGCTCTGGCCATGGCTTGTTCAAGCCGGTCCATGGCCAATAGGCGGTTGGGAAGGTCGGTCAGAGGATCATAACTCGCCTGTCTCAGGAGCCTTTTTTCGTATTCCTTGCGTTCGGTTATATCCTCCATCACCGAAACGAAGTGGGTGATGTCGCCGTCAGTGGAAAAAATCGGAGAAATGGAGGCGTGCTCCCAAAAAAGCGATCCGTCTTTGCGTTTGTTGTGGAACTCTCCCCGCCAGGTCTTGCCGTCTAAAATGGTTCGCCACAAGTCCTCGTATTTGCTCCGCGGCGTGTTTCCGGAACTCAAGATGTCTGGCTTTTGACCGATTATTTCGTCGGCGTTGTAACCTGACACCGCCAAAAGCTTCGGGTTGGCGTATTCTATCACCCCGTCGGCATCGGTAATCAAAATGGATGCGGGGCTTTGGTCCATGGCCGCAGAGAGCTTGCGGGCGGTTTCTTCCGCTTCCTTGCGCTTTGAAATGTCGAGTAAACCGAACACGATGGCCGGTTTATCCATATAGGTCATGTATTGGGCGTTGAGGGAGACCCATAACGGCGTGCCGTCGGCCCGGCGGGCTAACATTTGATGGTCGACGAGAACATTGTTGCGGCCAATCAGGTTGATGGCTTTCGAGCGTTCGTCCGTACCGTCAAAAACCTGATCGATATTTAGGTTGCCAGTGCTTTCACCTAAGCCAAACGTTGTATGAAAAAGACTGTTGGAGAATAAAATGGCGCCATCCAGAAAGTCGCATATGGCCAGCGGCAACGGCACCGTCTCGGCAATCGTTCGAAACCGCATCTCATTTTCCCGCAGCATCTTTTCTTCGCGGGCTCGTGAAATTTCCTGCTCTTTCCTCAGGCGCTCCGTTTCTAGAAGGCTAGTGCGAAAAGTAACGATGGCTTTCAGCAATTCCCCGACTTCGCCGCCTGTTTCCAAATCTTTCGTGGCAATATCAAGGTTCCCGTCGGAAAGCCGACGCATATCCAGTGTAACCTGCGATAACGGTTTTGAAATTCCCCTGGCGATAAAAATCGAAGCAGCTAAGACCAAAATCAAAATCGAAAAACCGATGATCGCCTTGCTTCGCGCTTCGTGCCAAAAAATTTGGTCGACGTCGTCGATATAAATTCCCGTTCCGATGATCCATCCCCAAGGCTCGAAAATTTTGACGTAGGAAATTTTTTCGCTGGGGATATGGGAACCGGGTTGAGGCCAGGAATAGGCGACATATCCTCCGCCTTGAAGGGCCTTTTCCTCCATCTCAACAAACAGCTTCTTCCCTTTTGGGTCTTCGAAGTCGCTCAGATCCTTGCCTTCCAGATCGGTGCGGAAGGGATGCATGAGCAGTGTGTTTTGGGAATCCGTAACCCAGAAATATTCGTGTTGGTCGTAGCGTAGTCGCCGTAAGTCGGAGAGGGCGAATTTTTTTGCCCCCTCTTGGTTGATTACCCCGCGCTCGACCATCAATGGATAGTGTTTGAGCATATCGTGGACGGACTCGACGATATGGCGGGTCTTGACCTGCCGGTCTTTAATCAAATTGGAACGGAGTTCGTAGAGGCCGAAAAGGCCCATGGCGGCCAGGCCAATAAACGTGCCAAGCACCATAAGCAGCAACCGTGAAGAAATCTTCAGGTTCTTAAAAAACGCCACCGCATTAACCCTCGCCACCGTCTTCGGTCATTTTCCGAAGCAGAGTTTTGTTTTTCTTTAGTTTACCGGGTTTGGCGCCTTTTTCAATCGATGGAAAAAGGTGGAAGCGCTTCTTGAGTTGAGCCGCCTATTTCCCCGTTAGGCCGTTCGCCGCCATCGCTGAAAACTGCTGAATAATCTCGGGGATCGAAACTTCGCCATCCGGGTCATACCAGCGGCAGACCCAGTTCATCATGCCGAGCAGTCCATATGCCGCCATTTTGGGGTTAAGCTCTTCGTTAAACACTCCCTCCTTTTGTCCGGCGACGATCAGGTCGACCCAACAGTGGCTGTAGTCGTCCCAGCATTTCTGGAGTTCCGCTAGCTTGGCGTCGTCTCGCACGAAATGATCTTCCCGCAGCGCAACGCTCATTTCCAAATAGGCGGGATTGAAGGAGTCGAGATGGCTGCGGACGGCTTCGTGCAGTTTTTCTCCGGCGCTGACCTTCGAGCGGAGGATGGATTGAAGGTTGAGCAACAGGGAATTGGATTGCGGCAGAATGACTTCCAAAAGAATGTCGCCTCGGCTCTTGAAATAGTAGTAAACGCCTTCGCGTTTTATGCCGACCGCATTGGCGATATCTTCCATTGAAGTGCGGGCCACGCCTTTGCGTTCGAACACTTCGGCGGCGCGGCGGAGTATTTCCATTCTGCGGCTCATTTACCTGTTCCTTGACTTGCTTCAATCGTTGAACGGTTCTGTTCGGTGGGAGAACAATTTCACCGGGGTGGACCCTATTTGATAGGCCGTAAAATGGCAAATAGTTTTACGGAGCCGTAAAACGTTGTTGGCTTTTTATCGAAGCGACAGGAAATCGAGAGGGGAAACCCGTTTGAAGAGCGGAATTGTATGATCGAAATAAACTCGCACCAAGCCGCTGTTTGTGTCGGGGAAGGTCTGCCTCACATCGTCGTAACGCCTGATCTCAACGGTGACGGGGCCGTCGTTGCTGGAGCTTTTTCCCATGTGCCAAACGACGAAGTCGTTGGCTAACCGTGGCCCCTGAAGGACGCGGATTTTACGAATAGACCGAAAATGCGGGGGACCCAGCTTCTTTTGAAAATGGGCGACAACAGCTTCGTAGCTATTCGATTCAAATAATGTGTATAGGCGGGTTGCGCGTCCTTGGTCATAAGCGACAATCGCTTTGGTGCCGTTGTAAAGAACGCCCCCGCCGTTAAACACCTTTTTTAGATTGGCGGGCCAATTGACGTCGACGACACAGTGGGTTCTGGCCAAAAAGGACTTATCGAAACAAGGAATGTGCTTGCCATCTTGTGTCGGTTCTAGCTGCGTCAATTTAACGTTGTCACCAAGTCCCCAGGTCTCTGTTTTAAAAGTGGCGTCCCGAGGGGGCGGTAGTTGGGCTTCGGGTTGAACGGCGGCGACCTGAACTGCGTCCATCGTGTTGTTTTCAGATGGCGGGTCTTGAGCCTCAACGACAATGCGTCGCTCGTTTGACTGCGAGTCCGACTTCGCTCGATCATCGCTGAAAAGCCGGGTAAGGCGACCGAAAAGACCGATGTTTTCGTCTTCTTGAGGCGTTTCGGCGATCGGCGTTTCCGGTGTTTTATTCAGCGTGGTAAAAGCTGGTTGCTCGCTGACATTCTTCGTGGAGAAGGCGATTTCTTCCCCGGCGTCCAGCGCTTTCGGATCGACCGGTGTAATGCCCTCAGGCACTGGAGCAGGTGGTTTCGCCGCCTCTACCAGCGCCTTCGGTGGTGCGGGAATATTGGAAGTTTCCACTGGGATGGCCGCTTCCGGAACCGGTTCGAGGGGTTCTATTTTCTCAGCGATTTGGGCGGTGGGACGAGGCTGGGAGATCTCTGATGGGGGGGGCAGAGACGTAACGGCTGGTTCTGGGGTGAGCGGTTCCATGGGTTTGGGGGGGGGCGCGGCTTCCACGGTCTTGACCGTCTCGGAAAGAGCCGGGTCCAGGGGCTGAGCTTCAACGGCCACAGGTTTTGGCATCGGATCAATGGTGGCCGCTTCAGGAATTTCTGGAGCAAGCTCTTTAAGAGGCGTTTTATCGCTTAACGCTTCCTCGACGATCCGCATCTCTGGAACTTTTTGTTGATCCGAGGCTTTGGCCGGTTCGTCGGTCGGTGATTCAAGGGCGCTTGAAACTGTCGGCCTCTCTTCGTCGATCTTTATCAGATCAACAGGGGCGGCGCTTTCGTCTTCCATTGCCTGAATTGTCACCGGTTTATCCGGGGTTTGTTCGGCAATTTGTAGCGAGGGCTTTTCTGGCGGCGGAGCCGATTTTTTTTCTGGAATATCGATCGAAACTTTTGCCGCGCTTGTTTTGGGCTTGGTTTCCGGGGTGAGCATCTCGGCCAGCCGGTCAAAGAAGCCCTGTTGGGTCTTTGGCGAGCGCATTTGGTCAAGCTGAAGGTAGCTGGGACTTTTTTCGACCAAAGCATTCATAGGACGGGTATTTCGTTTCGCATTGGCCGTATCGGCAGGACGGTTTTGATCCAGCTCATTTTCTTCTGGGGCGGCGGGGCGAGCCTGCACTTCCTTGACCGTGTTTTCCGACATCTCCGTTTGGGCCGGGTTCGGAATTTCCGGGGCAACAACCGTTTCGGTTTTTGCCTCAAGCTTCAGGTGCTGTTCCGCGTTTTCCACATGGTCCTGTTTGGCTGTTTGAACTTCCGGTGAAATTTGCGGAATTTCAATGTTTTCGACGATTGGTTGAGGTGCGGGGGGCTGTTCGCTTGTTTTCGGTTGCGGAGCGTCCAGTCTTTCAGAGTCCTCATCCGATTCTTCCGAGGTAAAGACATTTTGCAGCGAATCGAGCCGCCCGGATTCGGTATCGGAAGCAGCATCTAGCGCTGCTTCAGAAGTCACCGGTGAACCCGTTTTCATGTCTGGGTGAATCGGCGTTGGGGCTACTTTGACGGACTTTTGAACAGGCGTTTCCACCGTTGGAGCGGCCTGGGAAAGAGGGGAGGGCAGAACAGGATAAGACGTCTCTGGTGCCTTAAAAACCTTTAATTCTCCGGTGGATAGAGGTTTTGGCGCAACCGGGGAGGGGGCGTCGGGCGCAAAGGGGTTCGGCTCGGCAGCCCATGGCTGCGCCGGGGTCAATGCGGTCGCCACAGCAATGCCGGCTATCCATGATTTTTTTTGGTCGAACACCGTTTGGCTCACACCCGTTTTGCGTCTAAGTTCCGCCCCTTTTGGCACTTGGAATCAGTTTAACAAATCATGCGCGGTTGCATAACAGAAAGGACGAGCCGAGGGAAAGGTTGAAGGCGGTGCACTAAGATACTGAGACGCAAGGAGGAAGGATGTTTTTTGCCATGGTTTGGTGCTATAGTGCGCCTTTTCCAAACCAGAAGGGTTTTTAGGGGCATGGCCAAGGGCGAGAGTTCTCACGAGAACGACCGTGAATTGAAGATGGTGAAGTCCGGCGAAACCAAGCCTGACGAGGCGGCGGGCGCGTCGGTTCGCGAGATGCCAAGGCGGGCATTTAGCGGCCACGAAACGTCGGGGCCGAGTGCGGCCGATCTGCCGACCATGGTGCCGGAAGATTTACTGGTGGCGCCAGAGCGCTGGAAAATGCCGTTTTGGGCGCGCTATCGCTTGTTGTCGGTGGCGGCGCTGATACTGAGCGCGGCTTGGCTCGTGGTCTCCTATACCTATATCGACCAACAGTTCGGCTGGGATACGTTTTCCCAGGTCTTTCCCCATGAAATAGGCGGTTTGGCTGCCGGGATCGTCACGCCGCTCGCTTTGTTGTGGTTGGTCGTTTCCTATCTCGAGCGAGGGCGGCTTTTGCAGCAGGAGGCCGCTGCGCTCAAATGGTACCTGGAAAAAATGGTTTATCCGGCGAGCGGTTCGGTGGAGCGGGTCAACGAAATTACCGAAGCTCTGCGCCAACAGGCGCGTGATTTAACCAATGCTTCAGAAGACGCGGCGCGGCGGGCGGTCAGTATTGATTCGATGATCCGCCAGCGGGCCGATGAATTGGCCCGGATTACCGAAGAAGCCAACATCAAGAGCCGCGAAGCCAGCGAAGTGCTGCGACGCCAGGCGGAAGACCTGGTGCAGGTGTCCGACCGGGCGATCAGCCGGGCCCGCGAAGCGGGGAATGTGCTGCACCATCAGTCGCACGACCTGATTACCGCTTCGGAACAGGCGTCGTCGCGCACCGAAAGCATCGCCGACCTCCTGCGGGTTCGCGGTGACGAGTTGATGAAAGCCGCCGATGAAGCCGCCGTACGGGCGCGCGAGACGGCGGATACCTTGCGCAAACGGACCGAAGACCTGGAGGGTGTGTCGGGCGAAGTTTCCAGCCGGGCTGGGCAGGTCGACGAATTGTTGGCGCAACGCTCGTCGTCGTTGCTGAAAACGTCCGAAACCGCGCTGCAGAATGTCAAAGCCGGGGCCGAGTTGATGCGCAGCCACGGCGAAGAGTTGAGCCAGCGCACCGACCGGGCCGCGGTTCAGGCCGAGTTGATGGGCGAAACCTTGCGCCGTCAGGCCGAAGACCTGACCAACATCGCCAAATTGGTGGCCGCGCAAACCTCGCAAATCGAAGTGGATTTAAGCCAGCAGAGCAAGCATCTGACCACCACCTCGGATACGGTGTCGGAGCGGGTGAAGACCATCAACGAAAGCCTGCGGGCCGAAGCGCAAAGCCTAATTTCCGCCTCGCAGGAAGCCGTTCAGCATCTACAGAATATCAACGATACCTTCCAAAAACAGCGTGACGATGTGTATGCCGCCTCGGATAAGGCGTCCGACAAAACGGCAGAACTCAACAAGGCGCTGGCCGTCAGTTCGGGTGCGTTGGAGCGGATCGCCAAGGCAACTTTGGAACGGGTGCAGTTGGTCGATGAGGCGCTACTCGATAGCTCGGTTTCGCTTGAAGACGTGGCTGAAAAATCCAGAGGCATCATTGGCGAAGCGGCGGAAGACCTACAGCGCCGTTCCGATGATCTCGCCCGCCTTTCCGATCTCTCCAAACTGCAAATCGAAGATGCTACCGAGACCTTGAAGTCGACCGCCGACACGGTGGGCAAAACTTCGATGCAGGCGCAAGGCGATCTTTCCGCTACCGCGCAGACCTTGGACGACAGCGCCAAAGCCGTCGAGGCGGCGACCGGTCGTGGGGTCGCCAAGATGGAAGAAGCGACAGCGGCGCTCGACAAGGAACTGGAAGTTCTCAATCGCGTTACAGAGGACGTTCAGGCCAAGAGCGATTTGTTGCGTGGCGAGCTATGGCGGATGAACGACGCCTCCGAAACGGCGGTCGGCCGCTTGGAGGAATTGGGCGAGGTAATGGACGCCCGCACGGTCTCTTTGGAAGATGCCGGCAAAAAGGCATCCTCCGAGATATCTGAAATGGGCTTCCGGCTGCAAGAGGAAACCGCCCGGTTGGTGCGCAGCGGCGATCAGGCGGTCGCCAAAATGGACGACGTGGGCAAGGGCATGCAGGGCCAAAGCGCTTACCTGGGCGATGTGGCCGAGAAATCCGCCGCGCGGCTTGAAGGCATCAGCACGGTGCTGCGGGAGCGTTCCGAACAGCTTTCCAATATTTCCGAAGATGCGGTCGAACGTTTGGATGGTGTGGTACGGCGTCTGACCGAAGAGTCTGAAACTGTGACAGGCGCCAGCGAACAGGCCGTCGTCCATGTCGACAAGGCTTCCGAGGTGCTGCGGGGCAATGCCGCCGAGATGAAGATTACGGCCGAGCGCGCCGCGACCTTGATCGGTCTGGTCGGCGACGCCATGCGCCGTCAGTCTCAGGAATTGGATACGACATCCGGTGTGGCGAGCGAAAAGATCGAGGCCGTTGCCAGCCAATTGGCCGAACGGTCGCAATCGTTGATTGAGGCTGCCGAGTCGGCGATCAAGGGGTTGACCGAGACCTCCCTGTCTCTCGAGCAACGTGGTCTCGAAGTGGGCCATACTTCCGATCAGGCGGTGGCCGATTTGGGCCGCGCACAACAAGCGTTGCAAGAGCGGACCCGCGATCTGGCGGTCGTTGCACAGGACGCCAAGGAAAACCTCGGCGACATGGGCGACCGCATTCTTCGCCATTCGCAGGAAGCCGCCGTGGCGTCCGGCCATGCGGCGGCGCGCTTAAACGATGTGGGCGACGCCATCGGGGTCCGGGTGAGCGAAATGGAAGGCGCGGTGGACCGCACCGAGGAACGGATGCGCAATATCGGCGTGATGATCAGCGACCGCTCCGCCGAGATTACCATGGCGGCCCAGGACGCCAGAGCCCAGGTACGTTCGTTCGGCGACCTATTGCGCGAGGAAACCGGCGGGATGGTGGCGGCGGGCGATACGGCCACCGAAGAAATCTCCAAGGCCAGCGACCTGTTGAACCAGCGCTCGCGTGAAATGTCCGTTGCGGTCGACCGGGCGGCCAAACTTATTTCGCTGACTACCGACGGTTTGCAGCGCCAGACCGAAGATATGTCGACGGCAGCAGAATACGCCTCGGCCAAGGCTGAAGCGGTGTCGGTGGCGCTCAACGCCAATCTTGCCGAGCTCAAGGTGGCGTCGCAACGGACCATCGGCCATCTGAACGATGCGGGAACCGTGTTGCGCAAACGGATGGACGAGTTTTCCGACGGCACGGACCGCACGGCGGCTCGGGTGGCCGAGGTGGCGAGCCGTCTGTCGGGCAAATCGGAAGAGCTTTCGACCCTGTCCAATCATGCGGTGGCGCGGCTGGAGGAAGTGGGGGATGCCTTAGGCGAGCGGGCCAGGGACGCCATGGCGGTATCGGAACGCACGGCGGCGCGGCTCAAACAGACCGGCGACATCATGGAGACCAAGACCAACGAGGCCCGGGAAAAAGGCGAGCAGATCGCCCAGCGGCTCGATACGGTCGGCG
>Ga0209475_10002965_pt1 | contig 16235 bp, 21 predicted proteins | sample tdDd471_FD_187128 | JGI IMG/M metagenome (GOLD analysis project Ga0209475, IMG submission 187128) | Marine sediment microbial communities from the Atlantic coast under amendment with organic carbon and nitrate - tdDd47.1 (SPAdes)... | ecosystem: Environmental > Aquatic > Marine > Coastal >... | reverse complement strand
CGAAGAGCACGATCCTGTTCGGGTCGATCGCGATCTGACCTGGATGCTGGACGACTGGCGGCTGGGGCCGGATGGGTCGATCCGTGGTGACTTCGGCAACCGACACGACATGAGCCACAATGGCAGGGTGGGAAACACCGTGACTATCAACGGTCGCGCTCCCGGTGATCTTGTGGTGCGCTCAGGCGAGCGAATTCGCCTGCGCCTGGTCAATGCGGCCAATGCCCGGATATTTGCCCTCGATTTCGAAGGGCATGCGCCAATGGTCATCGCGCTTGATGGCCAGCCGGTCAGCCCGCATTCTCCGGCGAACGGGCAGGTCGTCATTGGCCCGGCCATGCGTGTCGATCTCATTCTCGACATGACGGACCGGCCCGGCAGCCGCAATGCCGTCATCGACCGCTTCTACAAAGGGCTCGAGTATCAACTGACGGAACTGACCTATGCGGCTGCGCCGCTCAGATCGAGCCCACCAGACTGGCCGATCGAGTTGCCGTCCAACGGGCTTCCGGAGCCTTCAATCGAATCCGCCATCAGGCATGAGGTCGTATTCAACGGCGGCATGATGGGTCGGATGGTCATGTCGGATATGGGCGGCAGCATGGGTGAAGGCCGGACCGGCGGCATGATGAACATGATGCGCGGTTCAGGCGTCTGGTTCGTCAACGGCGTTGCTGCTGAAGGTCATGTGCTGGAGCCGTTCCTGACCCTCGAGCAGGACCGAAGCCACATCATCTCCATGACGAACGCCACGGCCTGGCATCATCCGATTCATCTGCACGGGCACTCGTTCCGGGTGATCGCACGGAGCGGCGAACCTACCCGCAATCGTGAATGGCAGGACACCGTGATGATGGCTCCGCGGGAGCGGGTCGACATAGCCCTGGTTGCCGACAATCCGGGCGACTGGATGTTCCATTGCCACATTCTCGAGCATCAGGCTGCCGGAATGATGGGCGTCATACGCGTTAGCTGATCTGCATCAAAGGAGAAATCAATCATGCGCAAACACCTTTCAATTGCACTGTTCGGGCTGCTGATCTGGACAACTGCACCGGCATATGCCGAAGAATCATCGCGCGATGTAACGCTCTACAAGAACCCGCAATGCGGCTGCTGTGAGAGTTATGCCAGCTATCTGCGCGAGAACGGATTTACCGTCACCGTCAAGCCTACCCACGAACTCGCACAGCTCAGCCGAATGGCCGGAATTCCCGAGAATTTCGAAGGCTGTCACCTCTCGATGATTGACGGCTATGTCGTCAGCGGCCATGTGCCGGTTGCAAGCGTCGAAAGATTGCTCAGCGAGCAGCCGAAGATCGTCGGGATCACGCTGCCGGGCATGCCACAGGGTTCACCCGGGATGTCGGGCCGGAAGACGGAGCCTTTCACAACCTACGAAATCGGCTCTCAATCCCCGCGAATCTATGCTGTCGAATGATGCCGATGCCACCGTCCATGATCGGGACTGGCCATATGCGTGTCACCCTTGTCGCTACGCTGGCCGGCGTCTCGATGATGGCCGCCTGGCCGGGCCATGCTGGTCAGGCTGATCATGAAAACCCTCAACAGGTCGCACGTGGTGCCGAGGTATATGTCGCCCATTGCGCGTCCTGTCACGGCACGAATCTGGAGGGACAACCGAACTGGCGGTCTCGCAAGCCGGATGGGCGACTGCCGGCCCCGCCTCACGATGAAACCGGGCACACCTGGCATCATCCGGACGCGATCCTGTTCTCGATCACGCGGGACGGAACGGCAGCACATGCCCCTGCGGGATATCTGACGGACATGCCGGGTTTTGGAGACGTCCTCTCGGACGACGAGATCTGGTCTGTCCTTGCATACATCAAGTCCCGCTGGCCGAAACACATTACGGCCCGCAGGCAGGCTGCAATCAGGGAGAAGGCGAAATGATGGAACATATGGGCGGAATGATGTGGGGCATGGGTCTGGTCTGGATTCTAGTCATCCTGGTGCTGGGCCTCAGTGTAGCCGCTCTGATCAAGTACCTTCGATCCGGATCAGAAAGCCGGAGCGACAGTGATGACTGAATCCACCCTCCAGGAACCACAAGAAGACAGCGCCCCTGCAGGGAAATACCTGAGGTTTGCCGTTCCGCTACTCATCTTCAGCGTCATTGGCATTGCATTGGGCGTCGGACTGACCCTGGATCCGAAAAATATCCCATCAGCATTGATCGGCAAGCCTGTGCCTGTCTTTGATCTGCCTCCGGTTCTCGGACGCACACAGGGTCTTCAAAGTAGTGACCTTCAGGGGGACGTTGCCCTGCTCAATGTGTTTGCATCCTGGTGCACCGCATGCCGTGCGGAGCACCCCCTGTTCATGCGGCTGGCACGAGAGCAGATCGTTCCGATCCATGGACTGAATTACAAGGACCAGCCTCAGGACGCCGCAGCATGGTTGGAGCAGCTCGGCGACCCCTACACACGTACAGGCGCGGATATCAACGGGCGAGTGGGGATCGAATTCGGCGTCTACGGCGTCCCCGAAACATTCGTGATCGGTCGGGACGGTCGCATTGCCTACAAGCATATCGGACCTGTCACGCCTGACGCACTGACGAACACGATCCTGCCACTCGTCGAACGACTGAGAGAAAGCTCGGAGGGAATGGCTCAATGAGAATATCCGTTCTTGCATCATTTTTTCTTCTGTTCACCGCCGTTTCAGCGGGAGCTGAACCCACAACCATGCCGCTTCACGACGCAAAGCGTCCCGTTCCCGCCATCGTCTTTGCAGACGAAACGGGCAATCGCCTGACACTTGAGGACTGGCGCGACAAGGTCATCCTGCTCAACATCTGGGCGACATGGTGTCCGCCGTGCCGCCACGAAATGCCTACGCTGGACAGACTCCAGGGCAAACTTGGAGGAGAGAATTTTGAGGTTCTCGCCCTCTCAATAGACCGGGCAGGCCCGAAGGTGGTGCGGGCATTTTTCGACAAGATCGGAGTGAAGCACCTTCGGCTTCTCATCGATGAAACGGGCGCATCGGCCCGGAATCTAGGGGCCTACGGGCTACCGGTAACCTTGTTGATAGACCCCGACGGCGCGGAACTCTCACGAATAATCGGACCAGCCGAGTGGGACACACCCGAAATGATCGCGTTCTTCGAAAAAATCATCTCGGGCATGAGCGATCATTTGAAGGCAGACAATCCGTCATCCGATGACAAGGGCTGATTAACCAAATAGCGGCTGCCGCCTTCCGGGGCGGCAGACGCGCTCGCTTCATGGGGACATTCGTATGTCATCAAAATTTTTCCCAATTCTCGCAGTCGCTGTTTTCCTGGTATTTGCCGACCATGCGACAGCAAATCATCCCGGTGAGTCTCTTGATGCTGAATTGACAGCAAGATCGAAATATTTCCAGATCATCGACAGGCCAGCGCCGGACTTCCAGCTCGCTGACCTGAGAGGTAATCCCGTGACGCTACGGGATCTCGCAGACAAGATCCTGATCCTGCATTTTGTATATGCCGGATGTCCCGATATCTGTCCGCTTCACGCGGAGAAAATCGCCGACGTTCAGAAAATGATCAACCAGACATCTATGAAAAATATGGTTCAGTTTATAACTATTACCACTGATCCAGAAAGGGATACTACTGAAAATGCTATGAATTTTGGTGAACTACATGAATTGAATGAGGTCAATTGGTCCTTTCTAACCAAATTGCCAGATCAGGATGAGGCCGAAACGCGATCCCTCGTCCAGCAATATGGGCACAAATTCAAGGTCATGGATGATGGAATGCAAGTGCACGGCGTTGTTACTCATGTGATCGATCGTGGCGGTCGATGGGCTGCGAATTTTCATGGGCTGAATTTCGAGCCCGTGAACCTCCTACTCTACGTCAACGGTCTCTCCCATCGGGTTTGGCCGCCGAAATTGCAATCCAAACCAGGGTTCTGGGAGAGAATGAGGAACATGTTTTGAAGATCGATACACGCGCCGAAGAGAATGCGCCGATATCCGGACGAAATTGGCTGGTAAGCCTGCGGCGTTATTTCATCGTCAGTGCAATCGGCAATCTCGCGTGGGAATTCCTGCACCTTCCACTATACACAATCTGGACTGATTCCCCCTTCAGCGAGAGTGCGTTTGCAGCCGTTCATTGCACCGCCGGTGACCTGTTGATCGCGTCCAGCACGCTCATATTGTCGCTACTGGCTTTGGGTCGGCACGATTGGCCGCAACAAGGTGTCAGACCGGTGATCGCCGCCACAATCACGATGGGGATCGCCTACACCATCTTCAGCGAATGGTTGAATATCGATGTTTGGTCAGCCTGGGCCTACCGGGAAATCATGCCCGTGATGCCATGGCTCGGAACAGGCCTCAGCCCACTGCTACAATGGCTTGTGGTGCCCGGCGTGGCCTTCTGGTGGGCACTCAGGCCTGTGGCCAGCCTGAATGACCAAACCAGATGACGGCAGAGCTGACATTGCTGGGTATCGGGGCCGCTTTTCTGGCGGGTACCATTTCCTTTTTGTCACCCTGCGTGTTGCCACTCATACCAGGATACGTCTCCTATATCGCCGGTCAATCCTCCGGCCCGGCTTCCACGCAAGGAAGAAATAGGGAGTCGATTGCTGCGATTGGCCTCAGTTTGTGCTTCGTCCTTGGATTTTCCACAGTATTCACCATACTCGGAGCCAGTGCGACCGCGCTCGGTCGCACATTGCTTGTTTATCAGTATGAGTTGAACATTGTCAGCGGAGCGGTCGTTGTTCTCTTTGGCCTGTTCATGCTGGGTGTCGCATCCGGTAGCTTCCTGCAACGCGACTTTCGCCTGCACCTTCAGATACCCGGTGGACGCCCGTTCTCTGCTTACGTGCTCGGTCTGGCTTTTGCGTTTGGCTGGACACCGTGCATTGGGCCGATACTCGGGGCGATCCTGATGACCAGTGCGGCCTCTGCAACGGTCGTGGAGGGGATCATCTTGCTTGCTATCTACTCCGCCGGACTTGGTGTCCCGTTTCTAGTCGCCGCAGTGTTCACGGAAAAACTGGCTGGGCGGTTGCGTGCCGTTGGTCGTGTGGGCCGTCGCCTCCATCAGGGAGCAGGCCTTGTCGTAGTGATTGTGGGTGTGGCGATGATGAGCGGATACCTCTCGGCGTTTGCGTTCTGGCTGCTGGGCACGTTTCCGATTCTTGGACAAATCGGTTAGCCAGTCCACTGTCACGATCAGGGCCGGAAAACTCCAGAATCCGGCGGTCCATACTTGGGAAGCGAAACAAACCGGAGCAGATTCTACCCACGAACGGGGGATTGAAGGAGGCAAGGTCGCCATCCAGAGCCCAAATCTGTTCGACGATTGGGAAATTTCCAATAACAAATTCCGTTCATGATGACTGGTTTCGGCGTCAGCAGTCTACCGACGCCGAAATGCTCAGTCGTCAGTTTTCATGGTGCCGTGACCCTTTTCCCGGCCCTGCATCTTTTCCATCTTTAAGCGCATCTTCTGCATCTGCTCCATTTTGTTAGCTGGTGCGGTCAACTCTTCCGCGGTGATGATCCCATCTCCATCTCGGTCAAAGTACTGGAACTTGTCTACCATCATTTCACGGATCATTGCGCTGTGGAGAACTTCAAACTCCGCAATGGTCAGATTCCCGTCTCCATCCTTGTCGTACTCGCCCAGCTTGACCAGCAATTGCGTCCGCATTTCGTCGGGCGTAACAGTGCCGTCGCCATTCGCATCAAGCTTCTGCATCATGTCGCCGCCCATTGGCCCCATTCCGCCGATCATCGCGCCCTCCATCATCTTGCCATGCATTCGTTTCATCATGTCCATCATCCCAGGGCCGCCGTCTTGCATCATCCCCGCCCCACCACTCGACCCAGTCTTGCCTTCATGTTGGTGAAGGGGCTCAGCAAAAGCAGCCCCACCAATAACGGATACAACCAAGGCAGTGGTCGCAAAAATAGCTCTATAACCCATGGAACAACTCCTGTTTTTTAGCATGTAGCGAATAAAGAATTGCAAGTTCAGTCATTTTTCACATTGATCTCGATCAATTATGGAATTTTTCTTCCAATTAATTTCGAAAAATTTCATTATTTAGCAAATACATGCGAGCATCGGTGACGTGACCCCCAGCTTTCCTCCAGCTGGAGGAAAGCTGGGGGTCACGTCAGAAAGCAGATCCTTCAGCGCTGCGTTGTCCAGCATCTGCTCCGCCAGCATCTTCTTCAGCTTGGCGTTCTCATCCTGCAGAGATCTCAGCCGCCGGGCATCGGATACCTCAAGCCCGCCATACGTCGACTTCCAGTTATAAATCGTCGCTTCCGACACCCCGTGCTGACGGGCCAGGTCGGCGGTCTTCGCACCAGCCTCAGCCTCCTTCAGCACACCAATAATCTGCTCTTCCGAAAACCTCGTTCTCTTCATCTCGTCCGTCCTCCTGTCATGCTCTGCCCCCCGAAAACTGGATCGTTTTGAGTTAGAGTTTTCCGCCTGAACCCTGGCTGGGGAGAAGGAGTGGAAGAGCATGAAAGCATCGAAATTTTCGGACGCTCAGAAGGCGTACATCTTGAAGCAGGGCGAAGAGGGAACGCCGGTTGCCGAGATCTGTCGGAAGGCTGGAATCAGTCAGGCGACGTATTTCAACTGGAAGAAGAAGTACGCGGGCTTGCTACCTGACGAGATGCGGCGGCTGAAGCAGCTTGAAGACGAGAACGGTCGTCTGAAGCGGATCGTTGCTGATCTGACGTTGGACCGCGAGATGCTGCAGGACGTGATCCGCCGAAAGCTCTGAGGCCTGCTCGGAAGCGACAGCTGGTCGATGGGATGTTGGTCGATTGGGGTGTGTCGATCCGGAGAGCCTGCAGGACGCTCCGCTTCGATACATCGACCTACCACTACAAATCCCGTCGAACCGATCAGGCCGGCCTTGAGCGTCGGATCAAGGAGATTGCGGAGACGCGTGTCCGCTACGGATACAGACGCGTGCACGTCCTGCTGCGCCGTGAGGGCTGGATGATAAACATGAAGAAGACTCGAAGGATCTACAGCGAGTTAGGGCTGCAGCTGAGAAACAAGCATCCCAAGCGCCGTGTGAAGGCGAAGTTGCGTGAAGATCGTCAGGAGGCGGCTGGACCGAACGAAGTCTGGGCGATGGACTTCGTTCATGATCAGTTGGCAACCGGTAGGAAGCTCCGGATCCTGACCGTTGTCGACACCCATTCGCGCTTCTGCCCCGCCACCGATCCACGCTTCTCCTATCGCGGTGAGGATGTCGTCCAGACGCTTGAACACGTGTGCGGACGGGTCGGCTATCCGAAGACGATCCGGGTCGACAATGGCAGTGAGTTCATCTCCCGAGATATGGATCTCTGGGCCTATGCGAACGGCGTAACACTGGACTTCTCTCGTCCAGGCAAGCCGACGGACAATGGGTTCATCGAAGCGTTCAACAGCAAGTTCCGAACCGAATGCCTGAATGCCCACTGGTTCATGACGCTTGCCGATGCCCGCGAAAAGCTGGAGGATTGGCGTAGAGACTACAACGAGGTCAGACCTCACAGCGCGATCGGATACAACGTCCCGATCGCGGTACATAATCCCGGCGGAGAAACCAGCCCGTCGCCGTGATCAAGCCGGAAAAATCTAACGTCCGGCGGTCCAAACAATGGGCTCAGCGCACAAGCCGGAAAAATCTAACGTCCGGCGGTCCAAACAATGGGCTCAGCGCAGTCAGGCCCGGACTCTAATCAAGACTGAAGGAAAATCAGGGGGTCACGTCAATCACCCGATCCGAATGCGGGCGCTATCCAAGAATCGATAAGGCGGGATCTCAAGATTGGCGGGAGCCGGCCCTTTTCGAATTCGGCCCGAAGTGTCATAGTGCGAACCATGGCATGGGCAGAACCAACCTCCCCAATCGCCCCGCGAATCGCCGCTACCCTGCCCCCTGGGGATGCAGCCGAGATGCGTGCATACGCCTACCACGATGAGCCATTCTGCTTGCTGAACACGCGCACTGTCCGGCTCTGGATCAGGCAGATCAGCAATATTGTCGGCCACTGCCTGGTCAATTTCCCTACGTGTCCGGTGATCAATAAAAACTGGCTTGCCACGCCATTCTAAGGTCACACGTTGCCCCACTTCGATTGGTGCAATATCGACTTCGACCGCAGCGAATGCCAACACATCGGCACTGGGATTCATGCTGTCCACGAAAGGCCACATTGCTGCGCTGGCGCCAACAGCCACCATGCTACCAGCAGCAATCTGCAGGAAGTCCCGCCGCTTCGGAACTTCTTCGTCTGAGGTTTGTGGAGAAGGTTTCATTATCAATCCCGTTGTTTCGAAAGATCTGCATCGAGGGGCAAAACATGCCGACTAACCGACTGTCAGTAGTGTGCGAAAATGGTCCTTGCCGCCCCGGAAAAAAGAACCACGTCAAATGCATCGGATCCGTTGCCTTGCTCCATACCGGGCGATCCAACCGGCATCCCCGGCACCGCAAGACCAGTACCCGTGGGCCGTTGCGCAAGCAGACGATCTATATCGGTGGCAGGAACATGGCCTTCAACCACATAGCCCGCCACAGAAGCAGTGTGACATGCCGCCAGATCGTCAGGGATGCCTGCTATCAACTTAGCTGTGCTGAAGTCTGAGACATTCTCAACGATCACTGCAAAGCCATTACGGCGCATGTGCTCAACCCATTTTTCACAGCAGCCACAGTAAGGTGACTTATAAACGGTCGCCGTAGGCCGGGCCGCCTCGTCAGCATGAGCCACGGGCATCAGCCCGGCAACGATGACACCTAAGACCAGTAATAGAGAAATCTACCGTTTGAACTCTTGCACGCCTTTTCTCCTGAGATTGACCAAGTATGAGAGTAGCCCGAAAGCGGGCAACCAATGTTTTCTTCTCTGGACGCATTCGCATCCACTGCTCCAAAATTCATGATCGGTCTGTTTGATTTCACGCCCCCTCCAAGTAGCAGAAACCGCCGGACCTCCTCATAGCGTATTCGGACATCTTCCATGGATTGGTAGTAGCCAAAGAGCTCCTTGAGCGGCGCTGAAAAATCCTTGTATGCGGCCAGCACAGCTACGAGCGCACCAAGTGTCAGGCTGCCTTCGATTACAAGAAAACCACCGATCGAATAGAAAAATATCGGCGTCAGAGCGGTAAGAAAATTGTTCAGCGCTTTCATGAAGAATTTCGCCCTGTGGATCTTGATGCGAATGGTTTCGATTTTCCGCAAAGATCCAGCCGCGAGAATCAGGTCGGTGCTTTCCCTTTCAACTTTGGCAGCCTGTTCTCCCAGAACACCGCCGAGCGCCCGCAGCTCTGCGACCCTCTGACGGGAGAGCGTATTGAGGCGACGCTGCAGCTTCGGGATGATCAAAAGTTGAACCGGTAGAAGGACAAGCGCCGCAGCGCCAAGGACTGGCTCCTGAGCAAACATGAAGACGAGAATGGTTATGAAGGTGCCACCCTGAAACATCGGCAAGGAGAAAGCGTCTGACGCAAATCCGCCAATGGGTTCGACTTCCTGCGCCACGAGCGGTATCACCTCCGATCGACGCTTCGAGCCATGGCCGCGACGCCAGAGCCGGACAATCAGCAGCCTGATGCGGCGAAGCAACCGCTCGCCGACACGCCCCTTGAAGACATTCATGATGTATTTCAGGAAACCGTTTGCAACCACCGCAATCAGGAAAACACCACACAAAATGAACAGGTGTTCAATCTGACTTATGTCGTAGCCGATGAGGGAGGCAGGCACATGCTCGTCCGCCAGGGCACTGTTGATGATCAGCTTGGGCAATTCCAATGTTGCGTACAATATTGGCATCGATAGAAGACCCAGTAGTGCGAGGATCACCTGTTCTTTTCGCGAATACGAAATAATGTAGCGAAATACATTCGTCGGGAGATACAGCAATCCATCCGGGCCTGGTTGCGCCAAATGACGTTTGTGAAGGTTGCTACGGATACCCGTCACAATCAATGCAACGGCCAGAAACCCCAGGGCCAGTGGCATTGCTATCAATACGACATGTAAAAGAGGGTGGAGCCACACTGGAGATCCATCACCAAGCCGAAGCCCGATGAATGTCATCACCCAGTGCAGAACATCATCAAGATTGCTCATGCAACTGATTCTCGAATATTTGGAGACGAGGCTGTGTGTGGCCCGGCAGAGAATACCGCCGGGCCACATCACATCTCAGAATTTGAGGCGTACACCTATCACGCCCAACACCGCACCGGCTGTTCCTCCGCCTGCACGTGCCAGATCCGCAGATTTGCCAAATCGCCGCTCGTAGTGAATGCCTACATAAGGAGAGAACATTCGGTCTATCAGATCGTAGCTTAACCTGAGCCCCGTCTCGAGTCTGGGACCCCAAGCCCCAACACCGATAGCGCGGTCATCCGTGAATGGCAGGTCAAATTCCAGACTGGGGGTCAAGATGATCCTGTTGGTGATCAATGCTTCGTAATCACCGTCAAACCGAATTGATGCATCTCCATTTTCACTGACGAACAGGTCGAGATCCACTGCAAACCATTGTGGGGCCAGGCCCTGTACCCCGATGGTTCCGTATAGCCGATCTGGCCCCTTGGGGGCATCATAGCGAATGCCCGCCTTGCCATCGAAGAACCTCGAAATCGGTGTTTGGAGAACAATCTGATTCTCGAATCGGTCCAGCGCTTTGTCAGCCATACCATACTCACCGTCGCCGATGTACCGAAGCTTCAGTTCATCATTGCCGACATAGGCATCTCCCTGCCAGGCAATAACATCAGTATTCGCACCCAGCCGATACTCTGCCCGTTCCGCCCTGACCGCCCATTGCAGGGCCTCTGCATGCGCGGTCACTGTCCCGACAGTCCCGAGCATGAGACTGGCCACCACGGTAGCCAGGACCCATATTCCATAACGCTTGCTCATCAGGACTTTCCTCCGGTCGACATATCGTTGGAAGACTGCTTGCCCGAAGGGCCACCTTCAACAATGACCTTGCGGAACATGCCGGAGTCGGCGTGATAGGACAGGTGACAGTGGAATGCCCACTGACCCGGCGCATCAACCTCGGTTTCCATATAGACGGTCGTTCCCGGGGCAACGCTGACGACGTGCTTGATCGGGTTCCATTTGCCCGCGCCAGTATCCAGGATCGACCACATGCCGTGCAGATGCATCGGATGGGTCATCATCGTGGTGTTGACGAATTTGAAGCGCACACGTTCACCGTATTGCAGGACAATCGGATCGGCGTCCTCGTACTTCACGTCGTTGATGGACCAGATGTAGCGTTCCATGTTGCCGGTCAGCTTCAGCTCGATCTCGCGCGTTGCTTCCCTATGTTCGTAGAGAGGATTCTGTGCTTTCAGATCGGCGTATGACAGGAACTTGCCGCCATTCGCCGCTTCCGGCATCAGGCCACTACCCGGCGCGTAGAAAGGGTCAGTGACCTGACCCATTTTCGAATGGTCCATCCCGCCGTCCTTCATCGGCATGTCATGGCCCATCTTCGAATGGTCCATCCCACCGCCCTTCATCGGCATGTCATGGCCCATCTTCGAATGGTCCATCCCACCGTCCTTCATCGGCATGTCATGGCCCATCTTCGAATGGTCCATCCCACCGTCCTTCATCGGCATGTCATGGCCCATTTTCGAATGGTCCATCCCGCCGTCCTTCATCGGCATGTCATGGCCCATTTTCGAATGGTCCATCCCGCCGTCCTTCATCGGCATGTCATGGCCCATCTTCGAATGGTCCATCCCACCGTCCTTCGTCGGCATGTCATGGCCCATCTTCATTGCGCCGTGACCCTCATGGGCCATCCCCATGTCAGCCATTGTGAGTAGGGGGTCTGTACGCAATTCAGGAACCGCCGCTGTCATCCCTTCGCGAGGGGCAAGCGTCCCGCGCGCAAAGGCCGTTCGGCCCATTGATTCCGCGAAGATCGTGTAGGCCCGGTCTTCCTTCGGGTGCACAATCACATCGTAGGTCTCAGCAACCGCAATCCGGAATTCATCGACAGGAACAGGCTGGACGTTATTTCCGTCAGCCTGGACGACCGTCATCTTCAATCCAGGAATGCGGATGTCGAAATAGGTCATGGCCGAAGAATTGATGAACCTCATTCGGACACGCTCACCGGGCTTGAAGAGGCCGGTCCAGTTCTGCCCCGGCCCCTTGCCATTGATCAGCGGCGTAAAGCCCTGCAAGTCCTCAATGTCGGTTGGCATCATGCGCATGTCGCCCCAGGCGCCGCGATCCGCCAGGGCCTTGTCCGCCCCCATTTCCTCCGCATCGTTCAGAAAATCGAACAGAGTACGCTGCTTCCGATTGTAGTAGTCTGGCATCATCTTGAGATTGCGCATGATCCGATCGCCTGAATGCGGATGGGCATCGGTCAATTGGACAACATATTCCCGGTCATATCGGTAAGGTTCGCGCTTGGCATTTTCCAGGATCAGCGCGCCATAGGCACCATCGGGCTCCTGAAACCCGGAGTGGCTGTGGAACCAGTAGGTGCCATTCTGAACGATCGGAAACCTGTAGGTAAAAGTTTCACCAGGCTTGATGCCGTCATAGCTGATCTTGGGCACACCATCCTGCTGGTAGGGCAAAATGAGCCCATGCCAGTGAATTGAAGTGTCCTCGGAAAGGTTGTTGGTCACATTGATCGTGACGTCTTCGCCTTCCTTGAACCGCAACACCGTTGGGGTTGCCGATCCGTTGTAGCCAATGCCAGTCTTCGTAAATACGCCAGTGTCGATTTTGATACGATCAACGCTAATGTTGTATTCGCCGGCATTGGCGGGGATGGCGGCCACCCCTAACAGGGCAGCCGCCAGAATCATATGTCTGATATTCATCGCTTCATCCTCTCATTCGTTCAATGAGAGAGCTTGATATTGCCCATCATGCCCGAGTCGTAGTGACCCGGCACATTGCAGGCAAATTCAAGCTTTGAATGACTGTCGAAGGTCCATATGACCTCCCCAGTGTCGCCCGGCTCAAGCAACACACTGTTGGCATGGTCATGCCGCATACCACCGGCACCGTGCCCCATCATCTCGTGATTGATGCGGTCACTTTCGAGAATGCCTCTCTCCATCATCTGCATCATTTCAGTCTGATGGGAGGCATGCATTTCGGCCGTTGCGATGTTGAATTCGTGAACGAATTCACCCTTGTTCTTCACGACGAAGCGAACCGTTTCACCTTCCTTGAAGGACATTGATTTCGGCTCGAAGTAGTTGTCGAACATGTCGACATTGACGGTGCGGGACGCTTCGTTGCGGTCGCCTTCGGAGCCGGTTTTCGCACCATGCCCGCCACCGTGACTTCCGGCGGCAAAAGCTGTCTGAGACATGCCCGAAACGAGCAGGACAGAGAGGGCAACGGCCACAAGGCCTCTGCGCTTACGGTTGAATTTCATGATCTTTGATTCTTTCGCGTTGTTTAAAGCTTATGCTGTCTGAAAGAGCGTGGGCTCTTCAGGCAATCGAGTGCGTGGGAATAAGCTTCAAACTCGCGGTGGTGGCGGATCAAATGATGGCGATTGACCGTCGAGAACAAGATCTTCTGGAAGATAATTTCTGGAGCTGCCGTCCGCCAAGTTCGCGAATGTCGTAGATCCGGGAACGCTCATCGCGGTCGTACAGTGGCCCATGATCATGTCACAGCAGAGTACGATATCCGCCTTACCACAATCCGTATCCATTTCTGCACATGTATGGTTATCGAATTGTAGCGTCTCGGCACCTCCGGCACCGATCATCGCATCGTGATGGTCCTTCGCGATGACAAACTGAGGTGCCATCAGCAAAGCAATCAGTGCAAAAGTGAGCAGTGAGCGCGTCATACAGGCCCAATAAACCTTCCAGTTACTGGAATGTCAATTGATAACATCATTCAATTGAATCCGATTGCAGCTTGCGGCGCCCGAATGTAGGCGATGGTCGCACGAAGATCATCTTCAGTTACATCATCAACCTGGGGCATGCTGCCAAATTTCCAATAATGCAGGCGCACGCCTCTGCGTACAACCATCACAAAGGCACCGTCCGCACGATGATCTGGCTCGTAGATCTTGTGAACGAGTGGTGGTCCGCCTTGGCCACCAGATGTTTTGGGGCCGTGACAAGCGGAGCACTTTGCAGCAAATATGCCTGAGCCTTCGCTCGCCATCCCGCTCAATGCGGGAACATTGACAGTCACAACATGAGGCAGTGCGGCTGTTGGTTGCAGGCTGCCCGATGATTGCAGATCCGGCAGCCACCAGACCATGGCAACCGCCACCAATATGGTCACCATTAACGCTACGAAAAAATATTGCACATGTAGAATCCATGTTGACCGTCGTGTGAGAGCCAACGTCAGGGTTCCCGCGACAGGAAGGTCAAGCACAAACGTCGCCTCGTGGGTGCTTGGCGCCGTCCTTAACCACAGATGCGCCAGTGGTTTTGACGCTTTGGTCTGATCCACTTGCAACAGCTGCTACTCCAATCAGAGTCAGGACAATACCACCAACTTGGATAAGACTAAGGGTTTCGCCAAAGAGCAAAACGCCCATCGAAAGCCCTAGAACCGGAACAAGAAAACTGAACGCATTGGCTTGGCTGAGAGGCACTCGTGCAAGCACATCAATCCACAGCCAATAGACGACGGCAGTGCCAAAAACACCCAGCCCCACAAGCGACACCAGGAAATTTGGCGTCCACTGAATTTCGCCAGGGTCTTCAGTCAGCAATGCGATCACTATCAGCGGAATTGAGCCAATGAGGGTCTGCAGCCCCATAACCATCAGGCCATCAATCGATCCCGCGATCCGTTTGATCATGACATTGCTCACTGTCACGCCCAAAGCGGCAAGGACGACAAAGGCTATACCGAGCACATAATTCTGGCTTCCACTGCCCAGCAATTTGGGGGCGACGATCACCAAAATTCCCAGGAACCCTATAGCCAATCCAACACGCGCCTTGGCAGAGAGTTGTTCACCGAGCACAAACCCTGCCAGAACTGCAGCCAAGAGTGGCTGCGTACTCGCGATCACTGTTGCAATACCTGGAGAGACAAACTCGGCGGCATGGAACATGCCGAGAAACCCGAGACTTGTAGCACCTACCCCAACAATCACGATGCTCATCCATGCTTGGCTTCCGCGCGGAAACGGACGGCCGAGCCAGAACGCCAGCCCAAGCAAGACAGCTGCCGCGATCAACGCACGTAAAGCAGCAAAAGAAAGATGCGGCGACAATGTAATGCCGACGGTGATGAGTGGATAGCAAATCGCCCAGAGAAACATGACAAGGCCGATTTGGGCAGCCGCACGAGCACTCACGTCATGCCCCTCGCAAACTCAATGACCATGATGATGGCCGCTACTTTCCCCAATCGCTGTCCAACGTTTCAGATAGAAGCGCTCAAAAACAAAGACGGCTGCCATCCCTGCTATGGCAATCACAACGATGAGCGGATCCGATTGCAGCTTCATCGCGCCGAACACGCCGAGAACCACTGTATCGAGAGCAATCGCCGAGATCAGAATCCAACCTCTGGCACCAATCTCATGGCGCAATGTCTGATAGACCCCGTAGTGAATCAGGATATCCATCACGAGATAGAAAAACGCTCCCAACGAAGCGATCCGGCTAAGGTCGAAGAAAATAGTCAGGAAAGCTGCAAAGACGACTGTGTAGACGAGCGTATGTTGTCGGATAGGTCCAGACATTCCGAAGTGACTGTGCGGAATCATCTTCATGTCTGTCAGCATCGCCAGCATGCGGGAAACGGCAAACACGCTTGCCAGCAGGCCTGATGCGGTGGCGGCTACCGCTAGCGCAACCGTAAAATAGAAGCCAGCCGCGCCGAGTGCCGGTTCGGCGGCACGGGCCAGGGAATAGTCCTTCGCGACGACAATCTCATCAAGACTCAGGGTAGCTCCAACAGCAAAGGCGACGATGAGGTAGACCACGACGCAGATGGCAATTGAGAAAATGATCGCCCGTCCCACATTGCGGTGCGGATCGACGATCTCTGCACCGCTATTGGTGATGGTCGTGAACCCCTTGAACGCGAGGATCGACAAGGCCACCGAAGCGATAAACCCTCCGACCGGGGTATCGGCAAGCCCTCCCTCACCCGTCGCAGGTTCGAAGGTGAAGCCGCCTGCCCAGAGCGCTGCAACCCCGAAGGCTACGATGCCTCCGACTTTCA
>Ga0209475_10002963_pt1 | contig 16243 bp, 20 predicted proteins | sample tdDd471_FD_187128 | JGI IMG/M metagenome (GOLD analysis project Ga0209475, IMG submission 187128) | Marine sediment microbial communities from the Atlantic coast under amendment with organic carbon and nitrate - tdDd47.1 (SPAdes)... | ecosystem: Environmental > Aquatic > Marine > Coastal >... | reverse complement strand
GGCGCGGGACGCGTAGGGAGTGCTGGTGCTGGTGCAACAAACGACGACTACGACGACAGCGTCGGCCACGCACATCCAGCATGTGATAATTGTTTTATAATAAAGAGACTAGCCAACCGACAAAACACGGTCGATGCGACCCGACACGGTCGAGACGTTGGCGCGATTGCGACGATAGTCGCGAGTGACACTCAGAGGACGACCGTCGCGCACAACCTCGCGAAACACGTGGCTAGGCAACATAAGTGGCGCCTCGGCTAGAGTCAGCATGTACAGCGTTGTCGTGAGGCGTGTCAGTGTCGTAGGACGCGTGTCTGGCTCTTTGAGCGTCAAACCAAACCCGTGGTCACACATGCGCGGCGCGCGACGGCGATGGCGGCAACAAGCGATGCGATGCGACTGCCTGCCTTCTAAACAATGCAAAACATTTAGTTTAGTTTAGTTTGTTGTCGTACGGTACGGTCACTTTTTGCACTCGTCACAATGCCAGTCACCGCGAGGGGCGCGACGAATCACTGGACGAAAACACGTGTGGTGCTGTCCATACGTGTTGCACGTGTCACACAGTACCATGTTGTGCTCGTCGGCGCGGTTACACACCTGGCACACAACGTCGTCCAACGTCGTCGTCGACGCTGCGCGCGCGTGCACCTCTGTGGCACGGGCACGACTGCGTGTCACTGACGGGTGTGTGGTATAGGTGCGTTGGCGCTTGCTACTACGAGTCGTGGGGGGCAACGTGTCCTTGGACATGAGTGACGACGACGACGACGACGACGCCGAGTCATCATGTTCACGCTTGCGGCTAGGCTCCAACTGTGCCATGGCACGACGGACAATCTTCTCGGCTAGCGTCAGCGCATAGTACACCTCCCCTGCGTCATCGGGATCCTCACTGCGCGATTGACACGCCAGGATCCTTTCGACGTGATGTTGCACACCATCGAGGTGTTTCTGGACGTTTGCGACCCCATCGACGTGCTCAGAAGCCACAACAGCACGCGTCGCCCCTAGAGTCGATGCGGTGGTAGCGACCCTCGTGGCAGCAGCAGCAGCAGCAGCGCCCCCGTCCCCGCCGCCGCCACTGTGGTCATCACCACTGTCGTCGATGGCGGCAAGCGGGTCGTCGTACAGGTCAAACACCCCGTATTCATCATCTAGTTGTGGCGTTGGCGCTGCCTCGCGATGCAAACGCGCACGCTCCATCTCGAGCCGTCGTGCCCGAATGGCATGTGCCTCGTCAAAGGTGTCGCGCACTCGTTTGGCCTCGGCGGCAGTGGTGGTGGTGGTGGTGGTGGCGCTAAGTGCCAATGTTGCTGCCGTCATTTCCTTTTCCGAAGGCAATACCTCGTCGCAACGAAGAGAAGAGACTGCGATACGACCGGCGGCGGCAGAAGGACGTGACATTGCTACGACGGTGGTCGACGCGCCAAGTAACAAGAGCACGGCGACAAGTGACAATGGTCATGATCGACCGCTCTTGATATAATAATAGTGCAATGACCTCGTTTCGATATCCATGAAAACATTGTGGGCACACATGGTGAGAACAAGAGTGGCGCGACGACGACGACGACGACGACGACGACGACGACGACGCTATGCACGGGGAGTGTGTAGTCTGTTGGGGCGTATGTGACGATCCGCAGACACTGGCGCCAGAGCCGGCGGTGCCCAACGACGTACCCTACGACGAAAACAGCAACGACGGCGGCGGCGGCGGCGGCGACAACGACTGTGGGGATGCAGGTTGGGTGCTCCGGTGCTGTACAGGTTTGGTGCACCGACAGTGTATTCGGCAGTGGATCGAAAGCCACAAGACCATGGAGATGCAATGTCCTCGCTGCAACGAGAGTTTTACCGCACCAGACTACAGTCGGTTTGTACAGAACGACCTCCTCACAAAGGACCACCTGTACACGGCGGCTGCGGCCATGGGGCCCCTTGCAATCGAATGCACCTACATGGCATTTCGCAGTGGCTTGTTCGAGAAATTGCACGTTACAGACGCTATGAGTGATCCGAGTTTGATCGAAACTGCGCTGGCGGATTTTAAGTTGACAGGCGAAGACGTGGACATGTTGGGGGACATTATCGTGCAAAACCCGCTACTCCTTGCGTTTGCGAGTCAGTTAGCCGATGACAGCAACGGCAATGGCGACGACAACGCGAGTACACGGGCACCCGTCCGTGAAGAAGTTGACTGAGCCGAGACTACTTGCCACGCGTAAACGTCGCCTGATACATGCCGCCCCCCTTCCGCTGCACCTCAATGCCGCCATGGAGCGTCAGTTCAAACGTGCGACGCACCGGACGACCGACTTTGGTCTTTGATCGCATGCACACAAACTCAATGTATGCGTTGCTCGGCGTGGCATGGGTGTGGTGCATGTTCGCCGCAAAGTCGTCGGCACAATCGGGGTCCAGCATGTTATACAGGCGTCGCAAATGAACACCACCCCCCTCGTGCCAGATGCATGCCGTGCCCTCGCATGCACAGGGACCATTACCAATCATGGGGGGGTCGGGGGGCGAGTGTTGATGATAGTCAAACGCCGAGAAACATGGCACGCGGATGACCAGAACTGAACCCACGGGGCCAGTCCCCTTGCAAAAGTCAAATTGCGTGTTGTCTTTGCAGGAAAGGGTTAGGCTAGCATCGATTTGTGCGTCGCAATGGAACGAGCGCACAAAGCCTTGCACGAGCGAATGTGCAAAGTCTGGCCAATGGTTGCGCGCACGTGCAATCACATTCTGGAACACTGCAAATCGATCAGCGATGGTCGCATCCACCTTTTCCGCTGGGAATGCAATGAACGGCAGCACGGGGGTGTAGATCGACATCGACGCTGCCTTTGCCTCGCGCCGCTCTGGGGTGTCGTCGTCGTCGATGAAAGGTTGATAATACGGGGCTTCGTTGTCAAACTCCGATTCGGTCGTCCCCGTGGTCGCCCCCGTCCCCGTCGCCCCCGGCGCCCCCGTCGCCCCCGTCGCCGTCGCCCCCGTCGCCCCCGTCGCCCCCGTCGCCCCCGTCGCCCCCGTCGCCGTCACGTTGGCGGGCACCGTGTTCAGCGGCTGCGCGACGGGCGGCAGTGTGTCTGATAAAAAGTCAAAATGCTCATGAATGGCAGCACGCAACTCGTCTAACGTCGAGTAGCCGCAAATGGCCTTGCACAGCGGCGGGGAAACGTCAAACACAAACATCTCTAGCCCGTTGCTCGCCGACGATGCGATGAGGCGCATTTTGTCCTTTGCGTGTCGATTGGTGATAGACAACGTGTACTTGTTTGCGTTGACGGGCGCGTCCACCTTCACGCACTCGACTCGACAACCCAGCGCACGAAACAGCGCCGCTTCGCAATCGTTGCCCATGTGCGTGCCATAGGTGCGACTCACTTTCAAGACAAGTGGAACTTGTTCGTGAGAAGCCATCGTGAGGCTGTCGTCGTCGTCGTCGTCGTCGTAGCCACAACACCACCAACCCCCCCCCCCACCTCGGCGCCACCACCGTGTGTTTATCACAGCGGCAGTGTGATTTTTGTTTTTTGTTTTTTGTTTGGGGGCTGCTCTGTGTTCTACGCGTGCTCTGTGTGTGTGTGTGTGTGTGTGTGTGTGTGTGTGTGTGTGATGATGGCGACTGCCGGTGGAATAAGCGGTGGGGGGCATGATGACAAGCAGCACACTGGCAGCGTTGACAGCGTGCCCGCCCCCCGTGACGACGTTGGCGACGACGCCGTGTCGTCGTTGCCAACGTGTCGTGATGTTGTCGCAGGATTTCCAGAGCACGCGCGGCGTTTGCTGCATGTCGTATTTTACACCCTGGGGTCACGTCGTGTCTTTGCCGACGACAGTGACTTGCCACGACGGCGGGGTGCATTTGCGGCGGTACAAGAGGCAATGGCACGTACCGTGTATCGTAACACGTGCCCCCCCTCGTTCCATCGGTGTGTTGCCGCGTGGCTTGAGGTGTCGACGCACATATCATCGCCACCCGATGACGCCGACGCCGATGCCGACGCCGGGTGGCGTGTCAGGCACAATGTTCTGTACGAGCGCGCACTGGCGGCCATGTTACGCATTTCTGCCGAGTGTACCAGTTCCCCAAAGGCGCGTGACACGTTGCTTATGGACATTGAGCGTGCCATTGCCGACCTGTTGTTTGAGCACGTTGGTGCTGCAGCGTGTGCCGACCTCGCCGAGCAACTACTCGTGTCACATGGCTGCCGTGAGTCACGCGCAGCACGCGACCTCGTGTTAATGTGTACAGACGACATGGCATGCTCGAGCACACTGGGCGGTGCCACGCTGAAGCGCTTTGTTTTAACACACTCGTTACACACGAGCAGCCCCGCGCGCACGGCGTGTGTCGTTGCCTGTGCGCGTCTGTTTCGTGTGGCGCGCAAGTGGTACGTAGTTGCCGAGAGCGCACGACATGTTAGTCACTTTTGCGATCCGCCGCCGGGTGTACTGTTTTACGCAATGCATGTCTTGCCGCGCGGAGGAGCGTGTGTTCACGTGGCCACGAGTGCCGAGGAGGCTATTGTTGAGCATCGACGGCGCACGGCCGGTAAGGCTGACGTGATGATGTGTGTGTAAACTCTGTGTTTTTATCTTGCCAGAGTAGCATCAGCAACTACAACAGCGGCGGTGGCGTGTTGCACTCAGAGTGAGAGATGGCAGCGTCGTCGTTGTCGTCGTCGTCGTCGTCGTCCCTGTCTCCTCGCATTCAACGAGTCAGGTCTCAGTCAACACTGAGTGTACTCGAGCGCGTTCCGTGGTCGTCGTCGTCGTCGTCGTCGTCGTCGTCAACGACGACAGACCCCCGCAGAGGTGCACTCTATCGGTCGGTCACCCTTGACAGCGCGCCGTTAGCACTGCCGCGGCGGCGACAGGCGGCACTTTCGTCTCGCGAGACACTCCCGTGTCTACGGCGCACACCACGCCATGTCGTCGTATACTGTGACAGCGCCGAGTGCGAGGCAAAGGTGCGCCAGGCGGTAACAGACGTTCTCACGGGGGACAGGGGCTACGACCATAGCATCGCCGCCACCACCATAGTGGACATTACCACCGACGAGGTGAGTGACGACTCCACGCGTCCTGCGGCAAACTCGTCTCGTGGCGGTGGCGACACTGTGCTCGTTCGCATAGGCGAGCGACACGACGCTACGTTTGCGTCACGCTTTCCACTCAGCGCACAGTTTCGCGCGGCAGACGCGTTCTGTGCCTGGTTTAGTGCACTCGCGTCGTCAGTGTTATCGTCGTCGTCGTCGTCGTCGTCGACGTAAGCCCGTTACAACAACACGCCGAGGACCCATCCCCCGGCGCCGATTGCCGCCACGACACCGGCACACAATGCCACGATGCCCGCCGTTGCGTCACGCGCAGCCGACTGCGTTTGTGACGCGTCCTGAACGTGCGTGGTGCCCACTGCCACTGCGGCCTCTGCGTCGTTGACCGTGTCCTCGGTCTGGTCGAGGCTCGCGTGTTGACTTGCGACAACGGCGCCCAGGTCAGTTGTCAGTTCGCGCAACTCACTCAACTCGCGTTCGAGGTGTCTGATATCCTCGTAGCGACGCTGTAACTCGTCGACTGTGTCCTCGACTGGCACCTCGATTAGCCGTGGCGACGAGGAACGCGCAATGGTCATGTCTTGTTAGTTCCTGCGGCGGCGGCGGGGGCTTGTCTCGTGAGCGCGTGTCCTACCGTGGTGAGAGCAAAATATTTCTATGCCCGTGTGTAGAGCACAGCACGCGCGTACACCACACGCACACGCAGATAACAGGCGTAGTACGCGTGCGTTGGTCGTCGTCGTCGTCGTCGACGTTCGTCATGGAGGCATTACTCGGTGCGTCGTCAAACAAGGGGTTTATCGAGATTTACACGGTGCCAACGTGTCCGTACTGCTCGCAGGCCAAGCATCTGTTGCGCAACGAAGGCCTTGCATTTCGAGAAATCGACCTGTCGACGGGCTACGTCACTGAGCACGACTATCGGCGATACGAGCGCTCGTCACGAATCTTTGGCACGCGCGTGCCCCTAGTGTTTGTAAACAACAAACTACTGGGCGGCCTGCCGGCACTGGCCATGTACGTACGTTCGCTGCAGCGGGGACCCGTGTTTTCATTAGGGGGCTACACGCCGCGTTCTCACAGCGACATGGTGGTGCGTCGCTATTGTGGCGCGCGTTCGCTTGCCGAGATGCCAATGTGGCGCTGGCCCTAGTAGAGTTTTGTCTGTGCGTCTAGGCAGTGGACACCATGTCGTCGTCGTCGTCGTCGTCGTCGTCGTCGTCGCTGTCATTGTGTTTTCTCGACAAGTACGACAGGGGGCGCGGGGACAGTAACGGTGCGCGGGGCGAGTTTCTCGTTTCGCTGCGTGCCGTAGTGTCCCTGTTAGATGCGCGACGGGGGTCGAGCGTCGTAGTGGGCTCCCTGTCGTCGCTTACAGAGGCTGGTAATGAACGACGCACAGTGTTTGTTGTTCGAGACGTTGATTTGATAGAGACTGGCCCTCTTGCGTCGCTGCGAAGGACGCTGTTCGACACGATAACACCCGCGCGCCACACTGTTACGCAGTTGTGTTATAACACGCACGCCGCGGGCTGTTACTTGGTAGTCCTCGACCAGGGTGTCTTAGCGATCCGAGCGGCTATGCGCACTGCGCTTGCTGCGTACATTCAACCCGTGCGCATGCTGTTTGTGTGTGAGAGCGAGTTGCACAGGGGGTGCCGCAGCGACGACGTGCGTTCCCTCTCGTGTCTTCTCAGCGTTGTTGCCTCAGACTCGCTTATTTTGTGATTTTCGTCGGTGCCCGCGCCCCGTGTGTTTTCTGTTTTTGTAGCGTCGCCGCCGCCACCACCTGGCACCACAGTAGCCCCCGTCACCAATGACTACTACTACTACTACTACTACTACTACTACACGCTCAGACACGTCACCATCGCCCGCCGGTGAGGATGACACCGCCCACTCACCGCCGTCACCTACTGCCGCCGCCGCCGCCGCCGCCGCCGCCGCTGCAGCCCCCCCTGGCGGTGACGTCATCGTCGATGACGTGTTTGAGCGCGCGCCCATGTTACATGCCAGCGACCTCGGTGTGGTGATTGGCGCACTGCGTTATCGTCAAGTTTCCGAGGTACTCGACCGGTGTTGGCGACAGTGTGCACCACGCTCGCTTTCCGAGGCATACCGTGCCACCGACGGCGCCGTGGACTTGCGTGCTCGTCGTGCCAAACTCATGGCCGACCACGGCGACGCGGTGCTGGCACACGAGACGATACGCACTGCACTGCGAGAGAACCGAGTGTTGACCGCCGAGTCGCTCGCGTGTCGTCTCGTGGCCGAGCGTGCTGAGGTGCATGGCCTCGACGCGGCCAGTACAGACGTGTTACAACGTGCCGTTGCAGACGCTGTGAGTGGCGAGTTTGGGCAACGCAACGAAGCGACGACACGCGCCGCGCAGTCACGCGAAGAGGGTGTAACGATCCGCGACGACAACAGCGTGTTGCGTATGCGCGCTTGGCCACTCGACGTGGGGTTTGACACGCTTATCGGGGGGCGTCTTGACGGAGTGTGTGAAGACGGCGGCGGCGGCGGCGGCGGCGGCGATGGCAGGGAAACGAGACTCGTCGAGTACAAGACGCGCAAGCATGGCCGTCTGTTTGACAAGGTGCCAGAGTATGAGCGCGCACAGTTGCATGCGTACATGTACATTACAGGCGCGCGGAGGATCGACTGGGTTCAACGCACCCCGCGATCGGGCACCGCACCGTCCAAGATGCGAAAGGACATTGTCGAATGGGACGCCGCGTTTTGGCGAGACCGCGTTGAACCGCGCGCTCGTGCGTTCTTTCGTACGTTGCGTACAATTGTGACCAGCGAAGACCTGCGGCGACGGTACGTCTGTGCCGTCGACGAGCATGAACGAACGCGCCTGATGTGCGAATGGGGCTTTGTCGAATGTTAAATATTTTCTTCGCATGTGTGCAGGAAGCACACGCCTACGCACTCGTCGTTGTCGGTCGTTCGTTCGTTAACCCTGCTACTACTACTACTACCATGGCTCCTTGCTGCAAGTCAGACCGCGATCAGACGCAGGTGATTGACGTCGGTACGTCCGACTACGACTTGGGTTCGGACCAACTGCGCAAGTCTGTCATCCTCGCCGACACGTCCGAGGGCTCGCTGTGGCTTACGTTGCCCACGTGCGCCTCTCTGTCCCACTGCGGCAAGGACACGCCGACGTACGACTTTACCGTGACGAACGCCAAGGGCCAGGGCAAGTTGTACATCAAGTTGGCCGAGCACGCGTCGATTCACCTGCACTACTCGGTCGTGACCGACAGCCAGGGTAAGATTGCGCTCGAGGCGGGCGAGTCGCGTCGTTTTCTGATCACCGTCAAGCGGGACGAGCATCACCTGTGCGGCTGTGGTGGCCCAAAGTCGCGCTGCACGCTCGTGCAGGCTTCGTCGGGCAAGACGCTGCCGGGTGTCACCGCCGACTGCCTGTAAGAAGACGTCGTCGCAACGCCACTCGTTTATGGTGGTGTGACAGTGCGTGGCGTGTGTGTGTTGTCGTCGACGACGACGGTGCTACCGCTACCAGACTCTGACACTGACACTGTAGCCCCCGCGGCTTCCAATAGGTTCATACACTCGATGTGATTTCCACTGCGTGCACGATCGTACGCGGTGTGTCCGTCCCGGTCGGTCATGTTCACGTCGGCAACGCGTCCGTCGTTCAACATTGTGCGCATGCACTCGACCAGACCGTACGAAGCAGACAACATAAACGCCACCTTGATGCAATTTTCTTGAAACGCCAGGCTCACACCGCTTTCCTTTCCGTGCTGCGGCGCCTGTTCACACGACATCACGCCCGTTGTGCAGGCTCGCGACGTTGCCATTGTCGTCGTCGTCGTCGTCGTCGTCGTCGTCGTCGTCGTCGTCGTCGTCGTCGTCGTCGTCGTCGTCGTCGTGCAACACAAACACAACACCCTGGAATATCACGCTGCAAAATTTGTCCAAGTTGCCGACAAAATGTTTTATAATAGATGAAGAGCGGAGATGAGCGTCGACGGCGACGGCGTCGTACTAGTGTACACGGACGGTGCTTGCAAGGGTAACCCCGGTCGCGGCGGCTGGGCGGCCATTGTGGTAGCACCAAATGGCCATGGACGACGCGCCATTCAACTCGCTGGCTCCGCAGCGCACACGACCAACAACGCCATGGAACTGCGTGCGTGCATCCACGGTGTAGAACGCGCGCTGGAGATTGGCCAGCACGTACGCGTGTTTACAGACTCGCAGTACGTGCAAAACGGCATCACGCGATGGGTGTTTGACTGGCAGCGACGCGGCTGGCAAACAGCGCGGGGCGACCCCGTGAAAAACAGAACGCTGTGGGAACGCCTGGTTCGCGCATGTTATGGTTATGGCACTACTACCACCCGTGCGAGTCCCCCGAGTGTAGAGTGGCACTGGGTGCGTGGACACTCGGGTCATCCACTGAATGAACTCGCCGACCGCGTTGCATCGCAGTATGCGGCAATTGCCGACGAGCGGCAATAAACAGCACTGCGCGCCCGCCTGTTACGACAACGACGACGCCGCCACGCGTGTTGGGCGAGAGCAGCGCACAGCGGGCGTTGTCGAGATGTTGCCGGTGTTTATGTTATGTAACAGTGCCCCCGTCGTGTTTGTGGCTGCCAAACATGCATGCGCACAGACGACACGCCTGGCAGATGCCGTCTTTGCAACGAAAACAGGTACGGCAAAACGTCTGGGAGCACCGTGGACACTGGGGGCAGAGTTGTGTCCAACCTAGTGCACGTAACGGTGCGGCCAGGCGTGGTAACGTGCGGTCGCACCGTGCGCATCGATGCCGCTGCATTGCACCTTGCCTGTATTCTTAAAAAATTTTTGCGCACCCCGTCAGTCAATCCACCACTGTTACACCGCCGCCACAGCAGCAATCGTAGAAACTCTGTTGCGTATCCGTGGCCGTCGACGACGTTGCTTGTCATCGCCTCCGCCGCCTTCCGGTGCCGCCGCCGCGTCGTCGTCGTCGTCGTCGTCGTCGTCGTCGTCCTCAGGTAGCATCGTCGTTGTCGCCGTCGTCTATCGAGGGCTGCACGACAACCGATAGGACAATCAAGAGCACCATCGAGCCGGCGAGCAGTGCAGGTCCAGCGGTTAGCATCGCCGATGACGACACTGTTGCGCCTGTGATCGTCAGGGTGAAGCCGGCAATAATCCCCAGAGTCCCCGCGATCGCAACCGCTACTACGACCCCGGTTGCCCATCGTCGGTGCGCCACCACCACGCCTGTCTCAGCAGTGTTGCTCATCAATGGCACGTGCACCCGACCCCTGTCACTGCGAGACAACGGGCACTACGAGTGATCCCGTCGTCGCTGTCGACGCCGGTGCCGGTGGTGCCGCCGTTGCTTGTGTGATATTTTCGTCGTCGCCACGCACAAAGGCAAGTGTCGCGTCGCCAAAGCGCTCCCACCACGCGTCACCAAGCGCCTTAAGCGCCGCCATGTTCTCGTCAGACGTGTCGTCGAGTGCCGGTGACACGGACGGAGGCAGCGTGCTGTTCACACGCATGTAGCGACGCTGTGACGACACCTCGCACCACTCCTTAACCAACACCTCGCTGCGGCTGTTGTCGAGAAGAACCTCGAACAACAGCGGCAACCATTGCAACATGCCGTATCGGCGCACACGCGCGCCGCCGTACGCCACGGGCGCACGACCGGTGCCCAAACTCAGTACGGCAATGTTGTCGCTGGGCCACAACTCTTGAGCCTCGAGCACGGCAAGCATTACCGGATCGTTAAACGACAGACCTCCGTCGACGTACACGGACGCAGGCGGCCCGGTGCCGCCGCCGCCGCCGCCACCGCCCAACACGACGCCCGGAAAGTAGGTTGGTGCCGCCGACGACGCGTCGCACACCTCCCCCACACTGTACTCGCAACGCCCGTCGGTGCCGGTACTCTTAAATGCCCAGTCGACGCTTGTCGTGTCGCGCACCTCGGTAACTGCAACGACAAGTGGCTTTGGCACGTCGCACATCCGCATCGGCGTGCTGTCGGCGGCAGTGCGTGTAAACATCTCGCGTAGCACATCGGCCTTTCCAGCGCCGCCATACTTTGGCCGATACAACAACTTGCTGCTCGCCCACTGGCACCATGTTTGCGAAAAGACACGACGGCTGTTGGCCGTACCGGACAGAGAGCGCACCTCGCGTGCGTTGTACCGTCCGCACGCAAAGCCAGCCGCGATGAACGACCCTGCCGAGGTGCCTGCAAACATGTCAAACACATCGTGCAGGCGTCGGCCGAGGGCTGTTTCAAGGTGTTCGAGGAAACGTGATGTGGCGCGTGCGCGAACGCCACCACCGTCTACGCACAACAGAAGGCGCGTGCGGCGGCGAGGAGGCAACAGGCGGGGCGCGTCGGATGGCAACGGCGACGCATCGTCTGTGACCGTGGCCGTGGCCACCGGGTCCGTTGCCTGTGCCGCGGCGGTGTAAACACCGATTGTCTCATTGGGATCCATGGGGGATGTCGTGTCTACGGTAGCGTCTTCTTCACTAACTATGGTAGAGTTTTTTGTATGTCGCCGTTTGTTTGAATAGCAGTGGCGCTTGCAGACACAAGTGGCGGCTCTGTCACCGGGTCTTCGATGGCCCCGTCGTGGCGTATGCAAAATAACACGTCGTGCGCCGCGTCAGTCGCGAGATACCGCGTGACCACCCGTGTTTCAACGTCGGCGTCGGCGTCGGCGTCGGTGCTCCCCCCTGTGTGCTCGTGCTCGTGTGTAAGTGTCGCAGTCCTAAGTATCCACTCGTATCCGAGGCTGTAATATTGTGCGTCCCGTGTCACCTCGTCGAACGGCGGACACATGCGGCACAGTAGGTAGGTACGCACCAAGCGACGCCCATTCCGAACCGAAAAGGAAAATATGTCGCGCTCGAGTCCTGTGTGTCGGCGATGTCTAGACGCGTGTGCGCGCTCCCGGTCTGTCACGGTGTCTTTGAGGCACAGGGCCAGTGATACGACGCCATCTACGGCGACAGTGACACTGTGAGCGTCTGTGACAGTGTCGTCGTGCGACGATGGTGGTGGTGACACGCATTCTAGGGGCACTGGCGAGGGGGGGTGCCTCGTGGAGCGCGGTGATCGCAAAGACATGTGTGTGCGCGTGTGTGTGTGTGTGTCCGATTGTCTGTCCACCACTGTATGCACAAATGGTTTATAACCGTGTTGCCGCAGTGGGAGCGTCACGTCGGTGCCACACTTACGGTGCCACGATCTCCGCGGATGAGTACATTGCCGCTGATGCATCGATACCAACCCGTGATTACACGCGTCTCCGTGTCAAGGGTGCAATGCATCGTCAGGTGCATTCCACCGCGCGCAGACGGTTTGAACGTCACGTCGAGTACCAACGAGTTTGGTAGAGTTGCGCCGCGATACACGAGCACGTCGGACGTACCGACGAGGGTCCCCTCCGTGTATGCACCATTGAACGTCAGGCGTGTCGTCGCCTCGTCAAAGCCATCGTCGACGACGACGATAGACTGTGGCGCGCCGCCGCGGCGGCCACGCCATGGCCACTCAAACTCGAGTGTGCCAGAGACCAGGTGTGAAAGTAACACGTGTGTGCTGGTGAACGTCCACCGTGACGGGATGGGACCGGGGGGACTGTTACTGCTACTGTCCTTGTCGTCGCTGGTATCGGTAGCGGTGGTGGATGTAGCCATGTTTACATGGGGGATACCGAGGGGAGACAGGACCCTCCCCGGTGGTGCACATGGAGTCAATAATGCACAAGAACACACGTGTGATAAACAGGTGGTCCCCATAAAGAGCGATTTTATCAGTTGCTACTGTCGACTCGCGCCTGTTAACGTCGTCTTTTGGCGGTGGGCGACGGAGATGGACGCCGAAAGCCCCGTGAAACGAAAGACCTACGCCCGCCTGTTACCCGCAACTGCATTCTGCCCCTCGGCGTCGTCGTCGTCGTCGTCGTCGTCATCGTCGTCGTCGTCGTCGTCATCGTCGCGTGAAGCCTCTTCGGCACCGCACCCTGTTGCCGCTGCATCGTCTTTTCCGCTGCTTTCTCGCGCATCGTCGGCGTCGGCACTCCTTTCATCATCGCCGCTCCTGTCGTTTTTCTCGTCGTCGCCGTTAACACGCGGGGTGGGGGGTGATGCGGCGCGTCGCGACGAGAGCGGCGGTGGCGGCGGCGGCGGCGGCGGCGGCGGCGGCGGCGGCGGCGGCGGCGGTAGTAGCAGTCACAGCGGAGCGCGAACAACCGGTGGTACGCACAAGATCACCGAGGTATACGTGTTGAAGCGTGGCCTGAGTCACCGTGATGCCAACGGGCTGTGTGCATTGTACGGCGTGGGATGTTTGCCTGGTGTTATGCGTTGTGACGCTGACACAGAGGACCCGCGCGTGTTTCTCTTCAAGCACTATGCAGCCGAAAAGGGCGTGATGTGTCAGTTGGAGGTGGCGTTATCGGAGATTGTGCGCTTGCTTGATCCCGGCCTTGTGTCGCGCTGCTGGGTGGTTGACTCGGACGAGGGGCGTGCCGTCGGCGTGCTCATTGATCCTATCGACTCGTTTGTTGCAGAGCGTGACGATGCTCGCCCGCTGGATGTCGATGAGTTTATTGAAAATGGCGGGGTCGAGATGCTGTTTCTGTCGTACCTGCTGCAAGAGGACGATCTTCACAAGGGCAACTTTGGCCGCGATAGTGCGCGCCGTGTGCGTCGCTTTGACTTTGACATGTTGATGTGGGGCTGTGTTATGCACCTGTTGAAGGGCGTTCGTGACCCCACTGGCATGCTTGTCAAGCGGCCTCGCGACTCGTTTCGCATCACCGAGGCCGACCTGCGCTCGTTTCCGACACTCTGCGACTCGCGTCCGTTCTACTGGCCGACAAACAGCATGTATCGGTTCAGCACGTCGCCCGGGAGCAACAAGTTTTTCGACCTGGAACACGACCAGCGCGTGCGTGAACGCGTGTATCGCACTGCCGTCAAGTTTCTTTGCGTTCCGCCGGCGGCCTTTGAAAGCATCCTGCGTACGCACGTTCGTCGTGTTGAGACACTGCGCGACGCTAGCGGTGCCGTGCACAACGTGATTGACTTTGTCGCGCTACAGTTGGGCAAGATCCAAGACTCGCTGCGTGCCGTCGTTGTGACGATGCACGAGTTTGGCGCGTTTCTGCGTGCACACACCGCTCTCGACGAGTGGCTAGCACACGAGCGCCGCGTGTACCTTGATACCGCCGGTGCAGGGCGCACCACGTGGTGTGCCGTAACAAGCGGCAAGAGACTAGAAGCATTGCGCAACGAAACGGTGAACGCGGGGGCCGTGTGTGTATTTACAGACTTTGTGTTTGTGCTGGGCGACAACAGCAAGGAGGACGCGTCGTCGTCGTCGTCGTCGTCGTCGTCGTCGTCGTCGTCGTCGTCGTCGTCGACTACAGCGTCACAGCAACAGGGTATCAAAAAATAAAAGATTGCCGCCTCTCTAGACGGGGAGTGCGACCGGGATGGCAGTGGCATCCCAGAAGATGAGGCGCGTACGCGAGCATCCCTCGCCGTTCGACGCAGTCACTGTAAACGAGCCGGTGCCCGTGGCGCCGAGAGCGTTGCCTGAAAACGCACCCGTGGCTGCGTCGATCATCACGTTACCCGGCAAGTTTGTTGCAGACCACGTAGTGGACGCGTCCACGTTTCCGAAGAACGCAGTGGCTGACAATGGCGAGAAGCCACCAAACGCGTCAAACACAAACGTGTCCGCTGTGCCAATGGTTGGCTCGCACGGGTTGGCTGCCATCAGGCACAGCCGGTGCGACACCACGTGAATGGCACAACCGCTCAACAACAACTCGTTAACAACCGAGAAGGCGAGGCGAATGACGTTGCACTTGCTAAACGCGCTTCCGTGGCGAAACTTGACGCAAATGTGCTTTGCCGAGTTGGGCTGAATCACAATGTTGCCAAGATCGCCGCTGAGTTCGCCATACGCCGTACGTGACGAGGGACCAGGCAGGCCCCACACGCCACCGTCGCTTTCCACATCGAAGCGAACACAAAGCAACGCGTCAACAGTAAACTGCGTCACCGACTCGTTGGTCACAACAACGTGAAGCAACGACTCGATGTCGTAGAGGCCATCCTCGTCACACTGCGGCGTGCACAGGTCGAGCACCTCCAGGGTCTGACCGAGCAAGGGGAGGCAGATGTTCCAGCCGACACCCAGCCCAAGGCCGATCATGTCCAGCAAACCCGGCACAAGGACCAGGGCCGGAGTCAGCGCCGTGTCAATCTTCCACATGCTCCGCCAGTTGCTCTCACAGTACCACGGCTTCCTGCACCTCACCGTGTCAACTACAAGACCACACTCGTTGACCACCGCCGTATGGTTACACGGCACCGTGTACTGGTCGGAAAGGCGCGGCAACGACACCACCACGGCACATGGCGAGTTATCGTCGGTCGACGGCGTCACCTCGATGCATCGGCCAGCCTCGACCAGCGGGCCACAGTCGTCGGTGCCCGTCACAATACCACACTCGTTGACGACGAGCGACGCGCAACACGGCAACACGGTGCGCTCAGTGTCCCAGTGCTGCGTCAGAGCAACGATCGACGAGCAGTCGACGGTCGACGGCGTCACCTCGATGCAACGACCGGCAACGACCAGCGGGCCGCAGTCGTCGGTGCCCGTCACAAGACCGCACTCGTTGACGACAAGCGACGCACAACACGGCAACACGGTGCGCTCAGTGTCCCAGTACTGCGTCAGTGCAACGATCGACGAGCAGTCGACGGTAGACGGCGTCACCTCGATGCAACGACCGGCGACGACGAGCGGGCCACAGTCCTCAGTGCCGGTCACGAGGCCACACTCGTTGACGACGAGCGAGGCGCAACACGGCAACACGGTGCGCTCAGTGTCCCAGTACTGCGTCAGCGCAACGATCGACGAGCAGTCGACGGTCGACGGCGTCACCTCGATGCAACGACCGGCGACGACGAGCGGGCCGCAGTCCTCGGTGCCCGTCACAAGACCACACTCGTTGACGACGAGCGACGCACAACACGGCAACACGGTGCGCTCGGCGTCCCAGTGCTGCGTCAGGGCAACGATCGACGAGCAGTCGACGGTCGACGGCGTCACCTCGATGCAACGACCGGCGACGACGAGTGGG
>Ga0209475_10002960_pt1 | contig 16261 bp, 15 predicted proteins | sample tdDd471_FD_187128 | JGI IMG/M metagenome (GOLD analysis project Ga0209475, IMG submission 187128) | Marine sediment microbial communities from the Atlantic coast under amendment with organic carbon and nitrate - tdDd47.1 (SPAdes)... | ecosystem: Environmental > Aquatic > Marine > Coastal >... | reverse complement strand
CTCCGGCATCCAGACGCGGGCGGAGAGCCTGCATCCGTCGCCGAGCGTGATCGCCATGTCGGGTGTCTCGACCACGCGGGTCATGGCGAAGCCCCCGGACGGGCGGGCACACGGGCCGCGATCCAGCGCCGCCGCACGGTCTCGCGCCAGGTGATGTAGAGGCCGCTGGCGATGATCAGCACGATGCCCGCGACAGTCCAGAGGTCGGGATATTCATCGAAGAAGGTGATGCCCCACAGGACAGCGAGCGGCAACGCCACATACTCGAACGGTGCCACCAGCCCGGCGTGGGCCAGCCGATAGGCCTGCGACAGGCAGTAGCCCGTGATGGCGACGGTCACGCCACAGACACCCAGCAGGATCGCATCATCCATCGGCGGCCAGACCCAGGCCCGCAGCAGGAAATCGATGCTCGGATCCCCACTGCGACCATAGCGTCCATCGCCGAAGGCGAGGCCGAAGATGATGCTGAAGACCAGGAAGACGATCTGGATGTAGAAGGCCATGCAGGAAGCCTTGTCGGCGACGCCGATCTTGCGCGTCAGCACGCTCATCATGGCGTAGCTCAGGGCAGCCAGCATCGGCAGCAGCGCGATCAGACCGAAGATACCGCTGCCAGGCCGGACCACCACCAGCACGCCGATGAAACCGATGATGATGCCGGTGACCCGGTGCAGTCCGACGGTTTCCTTCAGCACCACGACGGAGAGAATGGTGATGAACAGCGGCGCGACGAAGTAGAGTGCCGTCGCCTCGGCCAGGGTCATGCTGGCCAGGGCGGTGAAGTAGAGCATGTTGGCGCAGATCACCAGGCCGCCACGGGCCAGATGGAGGCGCCAGTGCGGTGTCCGCAGGATGCGCCAGCCACCCTCCATCTGCACCAGGATCAGGGTGAAGCAGAGCCCGATCATGCTTCGGGTGAAGACGATCTGATGCAGCGGATAGCCATCGCTGAGGCTCTTGATCAGGACGTCCTGAACGGAGATCGACGCCATGCCCAGCATGACGAAGAAGATCCCTGCACCCGGCCTGTCCGACTCCGCGAGAACCGCCATTGTCGCCGTCCCTCCCCAACCGTGCCACGGGATACGCGCCGCGCCGGTCTGTCAAGGAATGCCATGCGGGTGTAGCATTCCGAAAAGCGCAGGGGAGGAAGCGTCATGAAGTTCGGAATGTCGATCATCGTGCGTGGTGACGAGGCCACGCCGCAGACCTTTGACCGGATGGCAGACAAGGCGGAGGCTACGGAGCTTGATAGCCTCTGGTCGAGCGATCATCTGCTGATGCTGCCCATGGTGCATTCGAAGTATCCGGGCACGGCGGACGGTGAGCTGCCGGAACCCTGGAAGCGCACCTATTATCAGCCCTTCAGCGTGCTGAACTATCTGGCCGGGCGGACGACCAAGGTGCGGCTCGGCACCTCCGTCCTGGTGCTGCCGATGCGCAACCCGATGGAGGCGGCGGCCCAGGTCGCGGAACTGGACCAGGTCAGCGGCGGGCGCGCCAACTTCGGCGTAGGCGTCGGCTGGTACCAGGAGGAATATGATGCGCTGGGCTATCCCTTCCGCAAGCGTGGGCGGCGCTGCAACGAAGGGCTGGAGATCGCGACGCGGCTGTGGAGCGGGGAGCCGACGGACTTCGACGGCGAGTTCTACCGGTTCGAGGGCGCACGACTGGGCCCGCGCCCGGTGCAGCGCCCGCATCCGCCGATCTATGTCGGCGGGCATACCCCGGCGGCGCTGAAGCGGACGGCGCGCTTCGCCGATGTCTGGCATCCCTTCAAGGTACTGCCGGAAGACGTGGTGAACCTGCGCCCGGAACTCGAACGGCTGCTGGCGGACGAAGGCCGGGACGCGAAGGATTTCCCCATTGCGCCGAAGGTTTCCCTGATCTTCCAGGACGGGCCCGCTTCCGACGGCCAGCCCCCGACCCAGGGCCGCCCGCAGGACATCATCGACGCCATCCGCCGCTTTCAGGACGCAGGCGCGACGGAGATGTGCTTCGACATTGTCCCGGAGACCGCCGACAACGCCGTCGAGACCATGGACCGGTTCGCCAATGAGGTACGCGCGAAGCTTTGAGAGATACCTGCCACCCTTCTCCACGTCTCACCCGGGCTTGACCCGGGTGTCCACGCGCCGAGGCCTGAGCGGCACTGCTGGGCCGCCGGATCAAGTCCGGCGGCGACGTCTGGTGGGGTGGTGGGACAGATATTTCACGCGGATCAACCCTTCGACACGTCTCACCCGGGCTTGACCCGGGTGCCCACTCGCCGAGACCTGAGCGGCACTGCTGGGCCGCCGGATCAAGTCCGGCGGTGACGTCTGGTGGGGTGGTGGGACAGATATTTCACGCGGATCAACCCTTCTCCACGTCTCACCCGGGCTTGACCCGGGTGCCCACTCGCCGAGACCTGAGCGGCATTGCTGGGCCGCCGGATCAAGCCCGACGGCGACGTCTGGTGGGGTGTGGGTGTCAGCAAACATCTGTCGACATCAACCACGATGCTCGCGGACTTGATCCGCGAGCCTAGCCGCCGAGGCCTGAGCGGCACGACTGGGCCGCCGGATCAAGTCCGGCGGCGACGTCTGGTGGGGTGGTGGGTGTCAGCAAACATCTGTCGACATCAACCACGATGCTCGCGGACTTGATCCGCGAGCCTAGCCGCCGAGACCTGAGCGGCACGACTGGGCCGCTGGATCAAGTCCGGCGGCGACGTCGGGTTGGTGGGCAGGGCAGATGTTTCATGAGGCTTGACGCTCCGCCATCTCTCACCGCGTCCAGACAACCGGATACTGGTCACTGGCCAGGTCGTCGCCGGTCTTGAGGTCGGGGTTGCGCAGGCCGGCGTTGGGGCCGGGGCCGCCGAAGTAGGTGGCGTCATCGCCGCAGTAGCGCACGGTATAGCCACGGCGGCGGCGGTCGAGACGGTGGTTGCCGCCCGCGCCATGCACGGCCATGGCGTGAAAGGCGATGACGTCGCCTGGCTGCATGTCCCAGCCGATCAGATTGTAGGCATCGCGGTTGGCGTCGATGTCGGGAATATCCTCGTAGTTGTCGCCGCGTTCGTATTCGGCACCGCCGGGGGCGAAGGGTTCGGGCTGGAACCAGCGTTCCCAGTTGTGCGAACCGGCAACGAATTCGAGACGGCCCGAATCTGCCGTCACCTCGTCCAGCGCCAGCCAGAAGCTCATCACCTGTCGCCCGCGCACGGGCCAGTAGGGCTGGTCATTGTGCCAGCGCGTCGGATGGTCGGAGCCTTCCTCCTTCACGAACAGCTGGTCGTAGAACAGCGTGATGCGGCTTGCCCCCATCAGGTCGGCTGCCAGTGCGGGCAGGGGCGAGTCGAAGCAATAGTCGTGGAAGGCGGGATCATTCTCCCAGATACGCATGTTGCCGTGAAACCTGCGTCCATTGTCCAGCGTGTAGCCGTGGCAGAAGGGGCCGGGTTCGGCGATGTCACGTTCGATCGCCTCCCTGACCCTTGCCACCCAATCGCTGGAGATGACGCCGGGCAACAGCACGGCGCCGTCGCGCCGGAAGGTCTCGATGGTTTCTGCTGGCAGCATGTTCCGGTCCTCCCAAACCGTTTCGTCGATCCGGCTACCGCTTCTTCGCCGGCGGTTTGCCGTAGGCGTAGATCATCTTCTCTCTCAGCATCCAGTCATAGGCGTCAGAGATCGCAGTATGCAGGGTCGATGGCTCGTAGCCCAGTTCGTCGATGGCCCTGGTGGATGTGATGCGGACGCGTGCCGTCACCATGGCGACCGCTTCCGGCGTGATCTGTGGGGGCTTTGCCGTGGCGGCGGAGATCGCCCCTTCGACCCTGCCCATCATGCGCATCATCCACGCAGGCACCGTGCGTTTCGGCCGCTTCTTCTGCTGCGCCATGTCAGCGACGGTCTGCACGAATTCGAGGAACGTCGCGTCGGGACCGCCGAGCAGGTAGTTCTCGCCCGTCCTGCCCTTGTCCACTGCCGCGATGTGGGCGCGGGCGACAGCCTGCCCGTGCGCGAAACTGCCTGATCCGGGGGGAACGCCGGGCAGTTTGCCGACGGCGGCCATCATGATCAGCTGCGCCCAGTTCTGCCGGTCGAAGCGACCCACGATGTGCGACGGATTCAGGATCACGGCGTCCAGACCCCGTTCCGCCACCGCGCGCCGGATCACCTCCTCCGCCGCGAACTTCGATCGGTTGTAGTTGATCCACGACGAACCGCCGGTCTGGGGTGTGTCCTCCGTGATCGCGCCGGAGGACCAGTCGTAGACATTCCAGGTGGAGGTATGGATGAACCGCTTCGCCCCTTTGGCCAGCGCGGCATCGACCACGTTCTCCGTGCCGTCGATGTTGATCTGGTTCTGCATCGGGGCCTGCCGTCGCCAGACCGAGGTCATGGCGGCGGTGTGAAACACGGCATCACAGCCCTTCGGCACGGCGGCCTCCAGACTGTCCGGGTCCAGCAGGTCGCCGGTCACCTGGGTCACCGGATAGCGGTCGAGATCGCGGTGGCGCAGCTTCTCCCGCCGCAGCGCCGTCACGTGCCAGTCAGCCGCCAGCAACTGCTCGACCAGATTGAGGCCCAGAAAGCCTGTCGCGCCGGTGACGAACGCGCGGCGCTGGGGTGACCCGTCAGACATGGTCAGTCGAGGTCATTCAGCACGTCGCGTATCATGTCCAGCAGTTCGTCGATCTGGTCCTTGCTGATGATGAACGGCGGCGACAGCGCAATGATGTCGCCGGTCACGCGGATCATCGCGCCCTTCTCGAACAGTTTGATCATCGCCTCGAAGCCACGCTTGCCGGGGTCGCCGTCCCTGGCCGCGATCTCGATGGCACCTACCAGACCGATGTTGCGGATGTCGATGACGTTCCTTGCGTCCGCCAGGCTGTGGACTTTCTCTTCCCAGTAGCTTTCCAGCCCCACGACCCGGTCGAACAGCTTCTCCTCCTGATAGATCTCCAGCGCGGCGATGCCGGCGGCGCAGGCCATCGGATGGGCGGAGTAGGTATAGCCGTGAAACAGCTCGATGGCGTGCTCCGGCCCGGTCATGAAGGCGTCATAGATGCTGTCGCTTGCGGCGACCGCACCCATGGGCACGGCGGCGTTGGTCAGGCCCTTCGCCATGGTCATCATGTCCGGCACGACGCCAAAGCGGTCAGCCGCGAAGTTGGTGCCGAGACGCCCGAAACCGCTGATCACCTCATCGAAGATCAGCAGGATGCCATACTTGTCGCAGATCGCGCGCAGCCGCTGCAGATAACCCTTCGGGGGGACCAGCACACCGGTCGATCCCGACATGGGCTCGACGATCACCGCGGCAATGGTGGACGGGTCATGCAACTGCACGATCCGCTCCAGATCATCCGCCAGCTCCGCGCCATGTTCGGGCTGCCCCTTGGTGAAGCTGTTCTGCTCCGGCAGGTGCGTGTGCGGCAGGTGATCGACACCGGTCAGCAGGGAGCCGAAGTACATCCGGTTCTTGACGATGCCGCCTACGGAAATGCCGCCGAAGCCGACACCGTGGTAGCCGCGTTCCCGTCCGATCAGACGTGTCCGGGTGCCGTCACCACGGGCGCGATGGTAAGCGATGGCGATCTTCAGCGCCGTATCGACAGCCTCCGACCCCGAATTGGTGAAGAAGATGCGGTTCAGCGGATCAGGCGTCAGGGCGCTGATCCGGTTTGCCAGATCGAACGCAGCCGGGTTCGCGTACTGGAACGAGGGCGCGAAATCGAGCGTGTTGGCCGAGTTGGTGATCGCATCGACGATCTTCTGCCGACCATGCCCGGCATTGACGCACCAGAGCCCGGCAGAGCCGTCGAGAATCTGCCGCCCGTCGGCGGAGGTGTAGTGCATGTCCTTCGCGGAGACGAGCAGACGCGGTTCCTTCTTGAACTGGCGATTGGGGGTGAACGGCAGCCAGAAGGACTCGAGGTCGTTCGGGATCGGATGGGCATAGGTCATGGCGGGCACTCCCCGGGGGTCGGTACATGGTTCGGATTTGCCGATGCTAGCAAGCCGGAGCGCAAATGGCACTGGCGAAACACTGACCCATTCACTAGGTTTCCGGCGGGACCGAAACGACTTTCCTGGGAGGGGCACTCATGCGGTTGATGACTTTCGAACAGGCTGGCAAGACCAGCTATGGCATTGCCACCGAAAAGGGTGTGATCGATCTGGGCGGTCGGATCGGCGCCGAGTATCCGACGCTGTTGTCACTGATCGAGGGGCAGGGGCAGGCCGCGGCCGAGAAGGCCGCCAGTGGCCAGGGCGACGACTTCGCCCAGGCTGATGTGACCTTCCTGCCGGTCATTCCGCGTCCCAACAAGATCATCTGCGTCGGCCTGAATTACGAGGATCATCGCATCGAGACCGGGCGTCAGCCGTCGGGCTATCCGGTGCTGTTCCCGCGCTACGCCAACTGCCAGGTCGGGCATGGGCAGGCCATGGTGAAGCCACGCAATTCCGACCGGTTCGACTATGAGGGCGAGATGGCCGTGATCATCGGCACGCCGGGGCGCCACATTTCCCAGGCTGACTCCCTGAACCATGTCGCTGGCTATTCCTGCTACAACGACGGCTCGGTCCGTGACTTCCAGGGACATACGCACCAGTTCCTGCCGGGGAAGAACTTCACTGCGACGGGTGCATTCGGTCCCTGGATGGTGACGTCTGACGAGATCACCGATCCCTCGACCCTGACGCTGACCACCCGCCTGAATGGCGAGGTCATGCAGCATGCCGACACGGATCACATGATCTTCAACGTGCCGTTCCTGATCGAATACATCAGCAGCTTCATGGCGCTGGAGGCGGGTGATGTCATTGTCAGCGGTACGCCGGGCGGCGTGGGTGACCGGCGCAATCCGCCCGTCTACATGAAGGGTGGCGACACGACCGAGGTCGAGATCACCGGCATCGGCACGCTGGTCAATCCTGTGGTGAACGAGGGCTGAGGCGCAAACGTGACCTTCGCGAAGCCAATCATCGGGGTACTGCTTTCCCTGCTGGCGGGTGCCTTTCTGATGATCTCTCCGGCCAGGGCGCAGTATGATGACCCCTGCCGCAATCCGCGTGAACTGCCAACGGTGATCGTGGAGGTCGAGGCGCGGACGGAGCGGACCAGTGCCCGCTACACGGCGGATGAGCTGCACCATTACGCCGACCGGCAGGATCCCCTGCCGGTCGGCTATCGCCACTTCGGATTCACTGAAATGGCGCGGGAGATCAGGACCAAGGCGCAGGTTCGTTCCGGTACCGATGAATACAAGAACTTCTGCTTCTCGCCCGAGACGATCACGGTGACGGTCAGTGTCGCGCCCGTCATGTATGTGCCGGGTGAGTATCCGCGCACCAGTTGTCCCGCCGGTGCGGTGCGGGTGCATGAACTGCTGCACCTGCAGATTCACGAGGACGCGTTGCAGGAACTGCCGGGCAGGATCGAACGTGCGCTGGAACTTGAGCGCGAGCTGCGGATCACGCGCAAGGCACGGGACAAGCGTCATGCGATCAGTCTGGTCAGGGACCTGTCCCTGGATGTGGCCCGGCGCGCCGCCAGGGAACTGGAAGCGGAATACCGCATCAGGCATCTGGAGCTGGATTCACCGCAGAGCTTTCGTGCCAATCTGGGCATCTGTGAGGAGTTCGAATGGGCCGGGCTGATGGATTGAGCAGGGCGTGAGATGCGCCATGCGCCGGGATGGGGAGAGAACCGGAGATGGACCAGGATATTGAATTCGGCAGGAAGGGCGGTCTGGCCACCGTCCTGTTGAACCGGCCGAAGGCCCTAAATGCGCTGACGCATGAGATGTGCGTCGAGCTGCATGCGCGGCTGAAGCAATGGCGGGACGACAACTCGATTCAGGCCGTGGTGGTTCAGGGGGCAGGTGATCGTGCGTTCTGCGCCGGGGGCGATATCCGCAAGCTGTATGACGAAGGCCGTGCGGGCGGTCAGTACCCTTATGATTTCTACCACGATGAGTATCGGCTGAACGTAGATATCCATTATTTCCCGAAGCCCTGGATATCCCTGCTGGACGGGATCGTGATGGGCGGCGGCTGCGGGGTCTCGATACCGGGCAGTCATCGTGTCGCCACGGAACGGGTGACCTTTGCCATGCCGGAGACGGGGATTGGCCTGTTTCCCGATGTGGGTGGTTCCTTCTTTCTTTCCCGCGCGCCGGGGCGTGTGGGGACCTGGCTGGCGCTGACCGGCGCGCGGCTGAAGGCTGCTGACAGCCTGCACGCGGGCGTGGCCGATGCCTGCATTGCCTCCGAACGTCAGGATGACCTGATCGATGTGCTGGCGGGCGCCGGAATCGGCAGTCATGACGACGCCACGAACGTGATAGCCGGATTTGCTGCCGAACCGGGGGACTCGGATCTGGCGGCGCGCCGTACCGAACTGGACCGTCTGTTCGCTGGCGACAGTGTGGAGGAGATCCTCGACGCGCTCGATGCCGACGGCGGGGAGTGGGCCGCGAAACAGGCTTCCATCATGCGCACCAAATCGCCGACGTCGCTGAAGATCGCCTTCCGACAGGTCCGCGATGGCGGAACCAGGGATTTCCGTGAATGCATGAAGATGGAGTGGCGCATGGTGAACCGCGTCATTGCCGGTCATGACTTCTACGAAGGCACCCGTGCGACCGTCATCGACAAGGACCAGTCACCGGCCTGGCAGCCCGCGACCCTGTCCGAGATCAAGGCGGCGACCGTTGAAGGCTATTTCGCTCCGCTGCCGGACGGTGACCTGACATTCGATTGACCGGGAATCCTGCGTCACGCTGGCGAACACGCGGCCAACGGCGTCTTGTCACATCCCATTGCGGGTGGTCGGCACAATGCCTAGGTTGAGCGTTCCCCACACAGCAGCCTGACCCGCCAGCGACGTTTGCGAACGGTCGGGCTCGCCTTGAACCGTTGCAGGAGTACCACATGAGCGATGCGATGACGAACGAGCAGGCCGCGCTCTGGCTTGACGACATGCACACCCGACTGGCGCGTTACGAGGCGTTGCCGGAGAAACTGGCCCCGACCAGCATCGAGGCGGCCTACGCCGTCCAGAATGCCTTCGTTCGCCGCATGCAGATGCGCGGCCTGAAGCCTCTGGGCGCGAAGATTGCGCTGTCTTCCCCCCAGATGCAGGAGATGGTGGGTATCGACCGCCCCGTCGGGGGGACGATTGTCGGCGCAGAGCTGCAGCACTCGCCGGCACGGATCCGCGCCTCCCAGCTTGGCCGTGTCTGCATCGAGTGCGAGGTCGCCGTTCGTCTGGGGTCATCGCTTGAAGCCGGCGGTGCGCCGTTCAGCGAAGAGACCATTCGCGACTCTGTCGATGCCTGTGCCGCTGCCTTCGAGATCGCGGATGACCGCAATGCGGATTACGAGAAGCTGGACGCGCTGAACCTGATTGCCGACAACGCCTGGAATGCCGGGATCATCCTGGGGCCGGTGGTCACTGAATTCGACCCCGCGACCCTGGCCGATGCCACGGCGGTTCTGCACATGAACGGGGAGAAGGTCGGCGAAGGCAAGGGCTCCGACGCGCTCGGCCATCCCTTCAACAGCCTCCGGGTTCTGGCCGACGAACTGACGGCTCAGGGACGCTCCCTGAAGGCCGGTGACTGGGTCCTGACCGGAACCGTGATCCGCACCTGGTTCCCTGACGTAGGTTCCTCACTGACCTACAGCCACAGTGTGCTGGGGGATGTCAGCGCGGAAATCGTCTGACCGGTTGCCCGCCTGATCGATCATCGGGGGGCACGTGACCGAAAAGAATGCTGTTCTCGTCTGGTTTCGCCAGGATCTTCGGCTGGCCGACAATCCGGCCCTGACTGCGGCTGTCAGTACCGGCGCGCCTGTCATTCCGGTCTTCGTGCTGGATGACAGTGGCGCCGGGGACTGGCGACCGGGTGGTGCCTCCCGCTGGTGGTTGCACCAGTCGCTCGGGGCACTGGATGAAAGCCTGCGGAAGAAGGGCAGTCGGCTTGTGTTGCGGTCCGGTGCCGCAGGTCAGGCCATTTCGGATCTGTTGCGGGAAACAGGTGCCGATACCGTCTTCTGGAACCGGCTCTACGAACCTCTGGCGATCCGGCGTGACTCGGAGCTCAAGTCCGATCTGAGAGATGCCGGAGCGACGGTGAAGAGCTTCCCCGGCAATCTGGCCTTCGAGCCCTGGACGATCCGGACTGGTGACGATGGTCCCTATCGCGTGTTCTCGCCCTTCATGAAGGCCTGCCTGCGCAAGGGCGCGCCGGACCAGCCTCTCGCCACACCCGACGCGCTGACGGCCCCGGACGACTGGCCTGTCAGCGATGAGCTGCACAGCTGGAAGCTGGAGCCGACGACGCCCGACTGGGCGGGCGGGCTCAGAGAACACTGGATACCCGGCGAGACCGGTGCCCACAGACGCTTCGCGGCGTTCCTGGATGATGCCCTGGACGGCTATGCGAAGGCACGCGACCAGATGGCGGGCGAAACCACGTCGCGGCTTTCCCCGCACCTCCACTTCGGCGAGATCAGCGTCCGCGCGATCTGGCAGACCCTCGATCACCGGGAGGCCGAAGGGGCCAGGTCCGTTGCAAAGTTCCGCGCGGAACTGATCTGGCGCGAATTCGCCCATCACCTGCTGTTTCACTATCCGACACTGCCGGAGAGCAACTGGCGCCAGTCCTTCGATGCCTTTCCCTGGGTCGATGATCCGAAAGCCCTGAAAGCCTGGCAAGGCGGGCGGACAGGCTATCCGCTGGTCGATGCCGGCATGCGCGAACTCTGGGTCAGTGGCTACATGCACAACCGGGTGCGGATGGTCGTGGCATCCTTCCTGATCAAGCATCTTGCGATCCACTGGCGTCATGGCGCGGACTGGTTCTGGGACACGCTTGTGGACGCCGATCTGGCCAACAATGCGGCGAGCTGGCAATGGGTCGCCGGTTCCGGTGCGGACGCCGCCCCCTATTTCCGCATCTTCAATCCCGTGCGACAGGGGCAGCAGTTCGATGCCGATGGCGCCTATGTCCGCCGCTGGCTGCCGGTGCTGCAGGATCTGCCCGACAAGTATCTCCACGCACCCTGGACCGCGCCCGACGCTGTACTTCGGGAAGCAGGCGTGAAACCGGGCGAAAACTATCCGAAGCCGATCGTGGATCACGCGGCTGCCCGGGCGCGAGCGTTGGCCGGCTACGAGAGGGTTAAGGCACTGTAATAAAAACGTAATTAGCAAAAGCTTAATTTTGCGCCGTCACGATGCCTCGCATATGTTCCAGGTCGGAAAGCAGGGAAGAACCGGTGCCGAATTTCATTGCTGCGATCCGACAGGTCATGGGCGTTTCCGCGGCCTTTTCCGCGTACGTGCGTCGCCACCCCGTGAGTTATGCTCTGCTCTCCGGTCTTGCGACCTCGATGCTGGTATTTGCAAGCAGCAGCTTCACTGAACTCTCTTATGACAGCGCCTGGCTCTTGATGGCGACCACCGGGGTCGCTGCCGCGACTGTGGTGCTTGGTGCTGCGACGCCGTTTGGCCGGACCGGCAGCAGAACAGGCAGACTGCGGGAGCAGGCGATCGGGCAGAACATCTCCAGGGTGATGGAATCACTGGATGATGGCCTTTTTCTCTTTGACGCCGAAGAACGGCTGATCACCTGCAACGACATCGCCCGGCAGATATTTCCCGAAGTGACACAACGTCAGGGACGTGGCGGATTGATGGACCTTGGCGATCTGGCGAACATGATCGCAGCCCACAATGGACGGAGCGAAAGCGGCGTGATCGGCCTTGATCTGGCCGGGGCGGCCCTGCATCTGCTCCGCAAGCAGGGGGCAGCGGAGATGCTCAGCATTCGCGGGTCGGAATGGTACCGGGTCACGGCGCGGCAGACAGAGGATGGCAGTCATCTGATCGTCTTCTCGGACATGACCGAGTTCGTGGACCGGGGTCTGAAGCTGAAGGAGAGCGAGGCGCGCTTCGAGCGCCTGGCTGAGCATCTTCCGGGAGCGATCCTGCGCCGACAGGAGCGGGCGAACGGCAGCTTCATCTTCGACTACTGGAACATTGGAATCCGCGACCTGACGGGTCTGGAGCCGGACCATTTCGTCGGTGATCTCGGGAACCTGCTGCGGCAGGTTCATGCTGACGACAGGGAGGAGGTCAGGCAGCGGTTCGAAATCGGCGACAGGTCGCAGGCTTCCTGGAACATGGAGTTCAGGATTCTGCACGCGCGCCGGTCGGCGACATGGGTGTCCCTGACCATGCGGGCACGCCTGAACAAGATCGGGCGGGCTGTCTTCGAGGGGATCCTGCTTGACATCACCGAACGCAAGCAGGTGGAGCAAACCATACGTCGTGCGCATGAGGAGGCCGAGAAGGGCAGTCAGGCGAAGACCAATTTCCTTGCCAACATGAGCCACGAACTCCGGACACCGCTGAATGCGGTCATTGGCTTCTCGGAGATGATGATGCATCAGACACTGGGGCCCCTGAATCCGCCGAAGTACCGCGAATATGCAGGCGACATTCGGGGGGCCGCCGTTCATCTGCTGGATCTGATCTCCGACATCCTCGACCTGTCACGGCACGAAGCGGGTCAGTTCGAACTGCGCGAGACCACGCTGGATGCCAATGAGTTGCTGAAGGAGTGTGAAAGGTTCTTCAGTACCCGGGCACAACAGCGCGGTATGGAGTTTCATGTCAGCCTCTCCAGAGAGCCGGTGATGCTGCGGGTGGACCATCTCAGAATACGCCAGATCATGCTGAACCTGATCTCGAATGCCATGAAGTTCACGGATGACGGTGGCTCGATCCTGATCGAGGTACGCCTTGATCCGTCCGGGCCGCAACTGCGGGTCCAGGATACCGGTATCGGCATGGACAAGCCCCAGATCGCGAAGGCGTTCGAACCCTTCGGGCGGGTGGAATCCCAACTCACCGCCGGGCGCGAGGGAACCGGTCTCGGGTTGCCGCTCTCTGCCGTGCTTGCCGAGCGGCATGATGGTGAACTGCTGCTGGAGAGTGAGCCGGACAGGGGCACCCTTGCCATCCTGCAGCTTCCCGATCATCGTCTGCTCCGGAAACGTCAGCGCGGCATTCGCGAGTGCGCCTGAAGGCGTTGCTGCCCTCATCCGGAGTTCCTTCTGTTGCGAGTCATCCGACCAACTGATTTCACGGGCGAGAGTGCCTGGGATGCGCTGGACATCGAGAAGATCGACAACGCAACCGTGCGCCTGCACTGGACCGATCAGCCCTACATCTGGCACGTCAACGACGGGCCGGAGGTGTTCGTGGTGGTCGATGGTCAGGTCGAGATGAAGGTCCGCGACGCGGGCGGCGCTGTGGCGGTTCACCTTCTGGGGCCGGGTGACATTTTCCATGCGCAGGCAGGGGATGAGCATGTCGCCCATCCGCTGGGCGCGGCCCGGGTACTGGTCGTGGAGCGTGCAGGCAGCATATGAGCTTCCCGCCTGACAATTTCCTGCCTGCTTTACCTTCTCTGTGGTCTGTCCTAAATCCCATGGGAGTTCGCGCTTCATGGGATTGTACGAGAAAAAAATGGATATCAGACAAGGCTTCGTCGGGTCGGTTGGAAATACACCGCTGATCCGCCTCAACAGGGCATCCGAGGAGACCGGGTGCGAGATCCTGGGGAAGGCGGAATTCCTCAATCCCGGCGGATCGGTGAAGGATCGCGCGGCCCTCGCGATCATCAACGACGCGGAACAGCGTGGCCTGCTGAAGCCTGGCGGCGTGATTGTCGAGGGCACGGCGGGCAATACCGGCATCGGACTGGCACTGGTTGCGGCAGCCCGGGGCTACAAGTGCGTCATCGTCATTCCCGAGACACAGAGCGACGAGAAGAAGGACATGCTGCGGATCTGCGGTGCGGATCTGCGGGAAGTTCCGGCTGTTCCCTATCGTGACCCGAACAACTACGTGAAATATTCCGGGCGACTGGCGGAGGAGATCGCGGCCAGCAACCCCAACGGCGCCATCTGGGCCAACCAGTTCGACAATGTCGCCAACCGGCAGGGTCATATCGACACCACGGGTCCGGAGATCTGGGACCAGACGGATGGCAAGGTCGATGGTTTCATCTGTGCCGTGGGCACCGGTGGCACGCTGGCCGGTGTCGCCATGGCACTGAAGGAACGCAACCCCGATGTGAAGATCGGCCTGGCCGATCCGCATGGCGCGGCGCTGTGGCATTACTATGCCCATGGCGAGCTGAAGTCCGAGGGCGGGTCCATCACCGAAGGTATTGGCCAGGGACGCATCACGGCCAATCTGGAGGGGCTGTCGGTCGATCATCCGTACCGTATCGGGGATGAGGAAGTGGTGCGGACAACGTTTGACCTGGCGCAGTACGAAGGGTTGGTCCTTGGCGGCTCCAGCGGCATCAATGTGGCGGGTGCCATACGGCTGGCGCGGGAGCTTGGCCCCGGGCACACCATCGTCACCATCCTCTGTGACGGCGGGCAGCGGTACTTCAGCCGCCTCTACAATCCGGCCTTTCTGAAGGAGAAAGGCTTGCCGACCCCGCCCTGGTTGGACTAATTCCGAGGGCTGACGCCATTCCGTGCGGGAGCCCCTGATGACCGACGCCCTGTTTCGCGACGATGCCTATCTGAGATCGTGTGACGCGACCGTGCTGGCGGTGACGGAGCGGGGCGGCGTGGTGCTCGACCGCACCATCTTCTATCCGACAGGCGGTGGGCAGCCCGGCGACAGCGGCACCCTGCGCTGCGCTGATGGCTCTTCCATCCGCATTGCCACGACCGTGAAGGGTGAGACGCCCGACGAGATCGTGCATGTGCCTGCGGAAGGGGAAACATTGCCCGAGGTCGGTTCGACGGTGACCCTGGAACTCGACTGGGACCGTCGCCACGCGCACATGCGCATGCATACCTGCCTGCATCTGCTCTCCGCCGTCCTGACCTATCCTGTCACGGGTGGTCAGGTGGGCGCGGAGAAGAGCCGTCTGGACTTCGACATTCCGGAGGCGGTTCTGGACAAGGACGAAATCACCGCGAAACTCAACGAACTGGTCGCGCGCGACGCGCCCGTCGGCATGCGCTGGATCACCGACGCGGAACTGGCGGCCCAGCCGGATCTGGTCAAGACCATGTCTGTGCAGCCACCGACGGGTGCGGGACACGTGCGACTGATCGAGGTGGAGGGCATGGATCTTCAGCCCTGTGGCGGCACGCATGTCGCCCGCACGGGGGAGATCGGTGCCGTGGAAGTACGCAAGATCGAGAAGAAGGGCCGACAGAACCGGCGCGTCAGCATCCAGTTCGCGTCCTGAACAGCGACAACGACAGGCAACAATCCAGCAGGGGCGAAACCATGGGCTATTCCAATCCGCAATCACTGGTCTCCACGGAGTGGCTGGCCCGGCATATCGATGCACCCGACGTGCGCGTCGTCGATGCGTCCTGGTACATGCCGCATCTCGGACGTGACCCGAAGGCGGAGTTCAGGGCGGAGCATATTCCCGGCGCCGTCTTCTTCGATATCGACGAGATCGCTGATACCGACAGTGACCTGCCGCACATGCTGCCGTCGTCGGAGAAGTTCTCCTCCCGCTGCCGCAGGCTTGGCCTGGGCGACGGTGTCCGCATTGTCGTCTATGACGGTGCCGGCTGTACTGCGGCGTCACGGGTCTGGTGGACGTTCCGCGCCTTTGGTCATGATGATGTCTCGGTGCTGGATGGCGGCCTGCCGAAGTGGAAGGCGGAGAACCGTCCGCTGGCCGACCTGCCCGACATTCCGCGCGAACGCCACCTTTCGGCCCGTTTCAACAGCTTCCTCGTGCGCGACGTCGACCAGATGCTGGCAAACGTGAAGAGCGGGCGCGAGCAGGTGCTGGATGCCCGCTCCGCCGGTCGTTTCAGCGGCAGCGACCCGGAGCCGAGGGAGGGACTGCGTGGTGGCCATATTCCCGGCAGCTTCAACACTCCCTATCCGGACCTGCTGAAGGAAGACGGAACCTTCCTGCCGCCGGAGGCACTGAAGGACGTGCTGACGGCTTCAGGCCTCGACATGAAGAAGCCGGTGATCACCACCTGCGGCTCCGGCGTCACCGCCTGCGTTCTGGCCCTTGCCCTGCATCTGGTGGGGCACCGCCAGGTCGCAGTCTATGACGGATCCTGGACCGAATGGGGCGGTCGGGAAGACACACCGGTGGAGCGGTAGGCAGCATGGCGCAGGCAGATGAGGACCTGATCCCGATCACCATCACCTACCTGCGGATGACGGCACAGCC